>JACCDQ010559452.1_pt1 | contig 11860 bp, 7 predicted proteins | sample 7446031 | NCBI WGS metagenome assembly JACCDQ01 (sample SAMN15323442, study PRJNA562643) | freshwater metagenome | isolation source: river surface water | place: USA:Blue River Watershed | collected 2017-08-17
AACCGCAGTTCGAAATTGAATAGACGTGAATTTCTAGAAAGTTCAATTCGTCATGCTTTTGCTTTAGGACTTTTAGGTGGATTCAGTTCAATTCCGTTGAATAGTATTGCTGCTGCGGCTGAAAACCAAAAAAAGAATCTAAATTTCATTTTATTTCGTGTCGTCGGTGGAATGGATTCTACGTTAGGACTTCATCCTTGGACTGCACCCCATCAGTTTTCACAAGAAGATTTATTTCTAACTTACAACCCTTATGCAGATGTCATGAACCAGATTGCCGGAACCGAAATCAGCTTGGGACCATCGGCCCACTGCCTGGCTCCGTTCGCGCGAAAACTTGCTATCGTCAGAGGTATTTCTATGGGAGCCAGCGACATTGGGCACCCGGCTGCATTACATCACATTGCCTCAGCAAAAGCTCTTGATACTGCTCCGCATATTAGCGCTCTACTTTCACAAAAAATAATTCAAAACGATCAGTTTCTTGTCAGCAATATGAATGTTCAAAAAACATCGAAACAAAATTTTGCAACTTTACTGGCGGATGCTTTCAAAACTGTAGATCTCAATCAAATTCGCGAAGAAAATCAAGCCGGACTTCTTGGCCTGTATCAGTCAAAAGATCTAGCTGTTCAAAAATATTTGGGACTTCTTCGTCAAAAAAACAAGATGTCTTTATTCTCAGAGATAGTCGAAAGCCTTAACAAAGATGACTCGCACATTGTTGGCGGTGAAAGCCCTTATGGCAACGACCAAAGTAGGCCCTCACTTGATGAAGACATTGCTTTGGCTTCTTTTGCAACAGGCTTGTCTCGAGTGGCGCAAATCGATATGGTCGACGAAGCTCACAACTTAGATACACATGCAAGCCATCAAATGCATCTTGAATATCAAAAACTTCGTTGGAAAAGAATTTCTCGGTTTTTAAATCAGTTGCAAAACCTAAATCTTTTAGACAACACCGTGGTCATGGTAGCTACTGAATTCAATCGCAGCCCAGGAATAAATTCAAATCAAGGAAAAGATCACAATTACACAGATAATGCTGTTGCTATTTTCGGTGGCCAAGTCAATGGCGGCCGCGTTTTTGGAGACCATCAACTTCACACACAACAAAAAACAAAATCAGTTTCGATGTGGACGGGCTGCTATTTCGACTACGATAAATCAAAGACTTTACGAGACAATTCGCTTCAAGAAAATTTAAAAACAATCCAAGAACCCGCAAGCTCAATTGGATTAATTCGCCCAGAAAACGTCTGGGCCAGCATTCTAGAACATTTTGATCCATCTTTAGCCAATCAAATTGGTTCTCAGATTAGAACGATCAAAGGTTTGTTCTCGTCATAGGCTGATCCGATTGAATCAATTACCGAACAAACCTAGCTGCTTTGCGAAGCTCGTCAACATACGTCCCCGAGGAGTTTTTTGAATAAAACCCTCTTGAATTAAAAAAGGCTCGTAGACTTCTTCTAAGGTTTCACTTTCTTCACCTAATGCAGCAGCTAAAGTTTCAATACCAACTGGGCCACCATCATATTTTTCAGAAATAATTTTAAGAATACGGCGGTCCATTTCATCAAGACCATTTTTGTCGACACCCAACTGATCTAGGGCATAAATAGCTAAATCTAGATCTACGGATCCATTGCCTTTCACTTGCGCGTAATCTCGAACACGTTTCAAAAGTCGATTAGCTACACGAGGCGTTCCCCGAGCTCGCCGCGCAATTTCACCCGCGGCATCTGCATTCATTTCTAAACCTAAAATAGACGCTGAGCGAATTAAAATTTGTCGTAAAGAGTCGCGATCATAAAATTGCAATCGTTCTTGAATACCGAATCGGTCACGAAACGGATTATCTAAAAGACCCGCACGAGTTGTTGCTCCGATCAAGGTGAATGGAACCAATTGAAATTTCATCGATTGAGAACCCAATCCCTCACCTGTTACGATATCGATATAATAATCTTCCATCGCTGTGTACAAGTACTCTTCAATCGCGCGCGGCAAACGGTGAATTTCATCGATAAATAAAATCGAGTAAGGTTTTAAACTTGTCAAAAATGCAGCCAAATCCCCTTTTTTATCTATCGCGGGGGCCGACGTGATTTTGATATCAACTTTAAGTTCATGCGCAACAATTTGTGCCAAAGTTGTTTTACCCAATCCAGGGGGGCCAAAAAATAACGTGTGATCCAAAGGCTCATTACGCAAACGTGCGGCTTGCGTGAAAACTTTCATTTTTTCTTTCACGTCAGTTTGCCCGGGAAATTCATCAAAAGACTGAGGGCGCAATTTGTTTTCCCACTTCAAATCGAGGTCTTGCATTTCACTTTGAATGATTCTTTCCATAACTTACACCTGCCCCGAAAGCTGCTTCAAACCTTCACGAACACCCTCTTCTATTGTGACGTTCATTCCTAATGTCGCAATGAATTGATCAACATTTTGAGATTTAAAACCCAGATTGACCAAGGCTGAAGAAATTTGACGATGGGTTTCTGAAAGCTTAGGAGCCGCGATTTTCGACTTTCCTACTGCGGGCTCAATGCGTACCAGCTTGCCTTGCAAAGTTAAAATGATTTGCTCAGCCGTTTTTTTACCCACTTTCGGTAAAGACGATAGGGCCTTCGCATCACTTGATTCAATCCACTCTTGAATTTGAACCAATCGAGCCCCTGACATGATTGATAAAGCCATCTTTGGCCCAACACCATTGACCTTTAACAACATCAAAAAAAATTCTTTCTCTGGTTTTGTTAAGAATCCGAAAAGTTGAAAAGCGTCTTCTCGCACATGCGTATGAATCCAAACCTTTAAGGATTGCCCCATTAAAACTTGCACATCTGCTAAGGTCTGCGATGACGCCGATATATCATAACCCACACCATGGCACATCAATACAAAGTGATCATCTGAAACATCAAAAACAACACCTTCAAGGAGAGCGATCATAAGATTCCTTTATTTTTTTCTTTGGAGTTGCGGCCCTTGCCATTTGCTTTTTCAAAGCGTGAACACGCAATTGCGAAGCGTGAAAGCATGCCATAGCTAAGGCATCGGAAGCATCCAAAGATTTAACTGGACCAATTCCTAACATGTTTTGCACGACAAGACGAACATGTTCTTTTTCGGCTCCGCCATTTCCCGTTATGCCTTTTTTCACCACACGGGTTGCATATTCATAAACTTCGGCCCGAGCTTTTAAAGCCTCGTAAATAATCACTCCGCGAGCATGGCCCAATTTGAAAGCGCTATCTGCATTTTTACTTAAAAATATTTTTTCTAAAGAAAGTTGATCGGGCTTAAAATTCGAAAACAGCTGACTCACACCCTCGCCGATTGTCAGAAGTCTTTCAGACAGTGGCACTTCAGGATTGAACTTAAGAACTCCGAAGTCCACGGGTTTAATCAATCCTGACTGAACAGAAACAACTCCGTAACCTAAAAAGCGCGAACCAGGATCGATACCCAAAATAATCATTCTTTTATTCAATAAGGAGCTTTTCTTTGAGTCAATAAAATGAGAGCATTTAACAAGATGACACGAGAAGATGAGCTTGAAAGACTACAAGTTGAGCTGTACCAAAACCCGCAATCGGGCAATTTCGTGCGGCTTGCAGAGCTTTATTTAGGCAAAGAAATGGCCGTAGAAGCGGTAACATTGATCCAGCAGAGTTTGAAATTTCATCCTCAATCGGTCAGCGGTTTAATTTTGCTTGGCCGTAGCCTACGTAAAACGAAAGACTTCAAAGCTGCTTTAGAACCTCTGACACAAGCAACAAGCTTGGCTCCTGATAATTGGCGTGCATGGCTTGAACTAGCGGAAGTTTATCTTGAACTGAAAGTTGCAAAAAAAGCGCACACGGCTTTCAAAAAAGTTCTTTTCTTTAACCCAACACATCCACAAGCGCGTCGCGCGACAGCTAAGCTTGAAGTCTTAACCGCTGACGAATACGACGAAGATCTTTTCGAAATGAAGCAGCTACCTGACACTCACGAAGCTCCGACACAACAAAACGAAACTGTAGTTGGTACGGCTCAAAATTGGTCAACTCCTCCTGAGGGGCTCGTGCGAATACTTTCTTACATTGATGCTTTGATTATTCGTCACGAAAATAAAAAAGCCTTAGACCTGCTGAATGACTGCTCAACAAAGTATGGGACTCATCCCGAGATCGAATCTCGTCGATTAAAGCTTTCTGCCTATGAACAACCGGCCTATATTCAGCCTAAATCCTTGGCAGATGCGTCGAAATCGCGCCGAGAACTGGTTCAAGAAAAGAAACTTCGCGTGCTTCAAGAATTGCTGCGTAGAATCGAATCCGCCAGAAGCCAATCCTTGTCGACTTAACTTCGATGAATTAGACTGTAATTTCAATTATTTGCTCAAGAAAAACGTGAGCTCAAACACGGAGAATGTTTATGTACGAAACGGGTGATTTTAAAAAAGGTCTTAAACTTATGGTTGAAGGCTCTCCATATGTAATCGTGGACTTTCAACACGTAAAACCTGGAAAAGGAAATCAGTTCTCAAGAACAAAAATGAGAAATCTTTTAACGGGCCAAAACTTAGAAAGAACTTTTAAATCTGGCGAAAAATTTGAAATTCCTAACGTTGAAAACGTTGAGATGACTTTCTTATACAAAGACGACAACGGTTACAACTTCATGAACCAAACAAATTACGAGCAATTGTCGATGATGGAACACGAAGTTGGCGATGCTAAAAACTACTTGATCGAAAATCTTGTTGTTGTCATCACTCTGTATAATGAAAAACCAGTGGTTGTTGACGTGCCAAAAGCCGTGAATTTAACCGTAGCACAAACTGAACCCGGAATTAAGGGTGATCGCGTGACTGGAGCTACAAAACATGCCACGATGATTACAGGCTTAGTTGTTAACGTACCATTGCACATCAACGAAGGCGATATTTTGCGTATCGACACTTCAAGCGGTGAATACGTTGAGCGCGTTTCTCAAAAGTAACACGCTTTTGAATCCTAGGCCGAGAGGTTAAATTTTGGCTGGTCACAATCGTTTAGAACTTGAAATTCACAGTTTGTTTCAAGAAGGTCATAGCCTCGATGTTATCTGCACCGAGGTTATTGCCAAGTACGAAAAAAGTGACGTGATCAGCCCTTTCGAAGCCGAAAGTATTAGTCACTTTCTTACAACTGCTGGCCGCATTGATCTTCTTTTTAAATTTTATCTTAAATGCATTCGCAAAAACAGTTTGGGCGCATTCCCTTGGGGTTGTTTCGCAGAAGCTGTCAAAAAAATGGAAGCAGATCTTCCCGACTTGGTTATTTCATTAATTGAAATGGGGCTTGAAGCTCACCCCGAAGATGAAAGCTGTATCAAATCGACGGCTTTGGTAGAGGCATTACCCCATCTTCGAAATAGAATCGGCGCTCTTCGCAATAGCTACGAAACTGAAAAATTAAAACTGAAATCAAAGTTGATGACTCAGTTAAATCACAACAGGCTGTACCAACAGTCCGAGCAAGAAGAACAAACTTTACATCAACTGATCAAAATTTTTCCGAATGATATTGAAGTTAAACTTCTTCATCAAGCTCATCTTGAAAAAAAAGCTGACGAAATTTTGGCGCGGGTTAAAACTCCAAGAAATTTTGCTATTGAAAACAATCGTAGAATTTATGCAGAAGAACATCCAGAGGCTCAAAAATTTATCGCCGAACTCAAGAGCGTATTATTTCTGTTGTCAGACAAATTGCAAGCCGATGCTCCAGAACAAATATACAATCTGGCTGTGTTAGCCATGCAATTCGAATTGTACGAAGTCAGTCTTGAATTAATCGATAGCGCTCCTCGCACGTTGCCAGGTGAATGGCTCAAGGCTGAAATGCTTTACGAATCTGGGCGTTATCTTGAACTTCTTAAGCACATCGAAAACATCGAAAATCAAATGGCACAAACGGCTGAAGCAACCTACGGCGCCATTTACTTAAAAGCACAGGGCTATTTTGGCTTGGGCCAAAAAGAAATAGCTGTTCGATTACTTGAATCTTTATCAGACAAAGCCCCCAATTACCGCTCGACTCAAGCTTTACTGCATGAATGGAAAACATCTTGAAAAAGCAGACCCATAGGCCTTTTCAGAGATGGAATCAATTTGGACTTTTACTAAGTCCTTTTGGCCTACTTATACTTTTTTCAGTTTTGTGGACATTTGCCTTAAAACCTTTGGCCATCGGTTTTATTATTAATCAAATTCCAAAAGTGAATGCTCAGCAGAACTTCATCGACGTAAGTGTATCTGACATTGATCTTTCGCTATTAAAACTGCAGTTAAGCGCTGGTCGCATCGAAGCTCGGTTTAAAAATGATTTGCAAGAATTGTCTCCGTTGCAGATCAAACGAGTTCGAGTTCAACTTGATCCGTTTCGCCTACTTGTCGGTCAGCTTTTGATCTCTAAAGTTCAGATTGATCAAGTCGGTTGGGCTTTCGAAAACAAACAAAACAGCGAATCCAAAATAGAAGAATTGCCAATTGATGAAATTTTTCAAGTTCTTCCCAAGATTCCGATTGAACAAGTCAACATCTTCAATTCTGATTTTCGCTTGACCGACCAGAAGATTGGACTTGATTTAAACATTAAGATTTCACATCTTAATGTTCACAATCGAAAAACTTCTTTAAGTTTGGGTCTAAAAAAATTAATTTTGCACCCGTCAACTCCAGAAAAATCCGGCGCTCAAGCTGAAATTAATTTAATTGCCAATTTGAATTACGACAAAGAAAACTCTGTTCTGAATGTAACTGAATTCGCAGTTCAATCTTTAAATTCTAAAGTTAAAATGTCAGGAAAATTATCACATTTTAAAAATGTGATTAAAAAGCCTGAAGGATCCCTTGAACTTGATAGCGAACTTCACCTCGATGACATTAGAACTTTAGCTTTAAGCCTCTTTCCACAAAAAAACCGAATGCCTTCGATCACAGGCTTAGTCAGATCTTCTGGTGAACTTAAATTCAGTTCTTTAGATGATGTGAACGGTCAGTTTTCTCTTGAAACTAAGCAAGTCAGTGTTGATCACTTCAAATTAGGCCAGGCCCAGATGAAGGCCGAAATCAAAAAGAATCAAATATTTTTAAATCATATCGAAATTGAGCACCCTTCTGTTTCGCTTTTATTAAAAGGTATTGAGATTGAACAAAAAACACCGTTTCGCTTCAAGGCCTCTGTACAAGGGAAACAATTTGATCTTCAAAAGCTTTTTAATTCGATTGGATTATCTGATGTACCCGCCGGCTTATCGGCAAATGTCAGCGGTTTATGCCAAGGTTATTTTGAACCCGAATTTAAAGTCGACTGCGAAACCAATGCTCATGTTCAAGATATTTGGGTCAAGCCATCGACCAAGGCATCTATGAATATTGTTAAGTTGAAAAAGGCCGACCTCACCGGGCAAGTTCAAATTGATCAGCATGCCATTTCTTACAAAACCTCTATTAAGATTGGTGAATCCAATGGCTCAAGCGATGGTAAAATCTCTTTTACCGAAGGTTTCAAGATCAATTACGAAACTGAAAAGCTTGATTTTTCAGATGTTGAATCTTTGGCTGATTTAAACTTTAAGGGTGCACTTAAAATTAGAGGAACAACTTCTGGAGATTCTTATCATGGTTTAATCGATTCTGATTTCGTTTTTTCTAACGGAGAAATCGACAAATTTAAGCTCGGAAAAGTTGAATCAAAATTACATTATGAAAAAGGCAACTTGTACTTTAAAAAATCAAAAGGCCTAATTGGGCGTTCAACTTATCAGGGTGATGTCACATTTGATTTTAACAAGTCTACAATTTCAGCCGGTCTAGATATGAATGAACTTTACGGAGAAGACATTCTAACTGCCCTTAAAGAGCGTTTTGATATTAATTTTAATTTCTCAGGCCGTGGCCAAGCTCATGTTGATTTAACAGGTCCTTTAGATTTTTGGAAACTGCGTTACATACTGAAAGCTCAACTCAGCCAAGGGCAAATTGCTGATGAAGGTTTTGATCAACTGCAGTTGACGTTAGTTGCTGACGGAGAACAAATCCGCTTCGAGCAAGCCTATGCGAAAAAATACAAAAGCCGTTTGAATGTTTCAGGCCACATAGACACGACAACCAAAGAGCCTCAGTTTGTTTTGCAAATGAATGCGAAACCTCTTTATGTTGATGAGCTCGACCATGTTATTCGTTTGGCCCCACATTTGACCGGGCAAACCTGGATCGAAGGCAAAGTCGCTGGCCCTATCGAATTTCCAGAGGTCTCTTTTAACTTTTCGGCTAAACAAGTTAGCTTTGAAAATGTTGAGTATCCGGGATCTCAGGGATTTATTAGTATTGACCGAAAAAACTTTCGATTCAATGGTCAGCTTCTAGGACGTCAAGTTCAATCTGATTTGGTCTGGCCATGGAATCCTATTGACCCGTACTCTTTGCGTTTACAAGTTCGAGACCTCAATCCACTTATGCTACTGCCTTTGATTTCTCTTCCTCAACCCGCAACAGAATTTTATTCAAGAATCAATGCAGACATCGATTTAAAATCAAACCATCGCAGCCTTAAAAGTTCAGAGGGATCGGTGCGTATCTCTGATTTTATGCTTCAGCGCGGAGCCTTTTATTTAAAGCTAAATCGCCCATCGACGATGATCTTTAAAGGCGGACTTACCCAGATGGATCCTATTGACTTGAAAGGAGAAACTAACAACGTTCAAGTCAGTCTTCTGAATTCAAATTCACGCGGAGACACCAAATTGTCGTTTGCTGGTGATATTCAATTAAGGCTATTTCAATTTTTGGTTCCCTTTGCTCAAAGTGTTTCGGGTCGTTTGCAGATCGACAGTCAGGTTTTATTCCGCGAAAATGATTTCGAACTTCTTGGCGATGGTGAAATTACCGATGGAGTTGTTGGCTTGAAAAGTTTTCCGCAACCCATCGAGAACATCAATACTCCGATTGAATTTTCTAAATCAAAAATTTTGTTAAATGATTTAACAGCCCAAGTGGGACCTCATGAAATTTCTGGACAAGGACAAATCGATATCAAGGGGCCTAAAAATATCGCCGTGAATGTTCAAGCTTCTGCAGACCAAATCGAAATTATATTTCCAGAGCAAATCACCACCGCCGGAAAAGTAGATATGGCGTTTTTCGGAAATTGGCTTCCTTACACTTTAAAAGTAAATTACAAAGTCGCGCGCGGTTTAGTTGAGAAAAATTTTGGCCAAGATTCAAGCCAATCAAAATCTTCTGTTCGTGCAAGTCCCTACTTGCCGCCTCAACAAATTGAGCAACAAACACCTTCAATGTTATTAGATGTGGCCATTGACCTTTCACAAGGAGTCGTGGTGAAGAATCAACTTCTTGAAGGCGAAGCCTCGGGCAAACTTAATATATCAGGAACTCCAGAGAACCCAATTATTGCAGGGCAAATCGACATTCGAACAGGAAGCAAACTGATCTTCAAAGACAAACCATTCGATATTCAAACTGCGACAATTAAATTTCCGGGAACTATTGATATTAATCCTGACGTCTATATCACCGCCAACGCGCGTGTTTCTGATTATGACATTAATCTTCTTGTACAGGGCGCTCCTTCAAAGAATTTAGTCATTAAGCCAACCAGTCAGCCTCCGCTGAGCGAGCCCGATATCTTTTCTTTGCTGGCACTTGGTATGACATCTTCAAAAATGGATCAAAACTTAAGCTCAAAAACGCAACAAGATCAAACTGGTCTAGAAGTGATCTCTGCCGGAATCAATCAATCACAAATCAATAAAAAATTCCAAGAAAAATTCGGTCTAACAGTTCAGCTAGCACCAAGCGTAGACAGCACGAAGAACATTGCCGTTCCAAAGGTCGTTGTCAGTAAAAAGATCCAAAAAAACGTAAATGCTTCCTATTCACGACCATTAACTGGCGACACCCAAACCCAAGAATGGAAACTACAATATTTATTTAATCCAAATAAATCATTAATTTTGAATTACCAAAATACAGATACGAATCAACAAGATCAAATTAAGAACACAAACAATAATGACCAAGGTATTTTGGGTCTTGATTTCGAATACAAGAAGGAATTTAAATGAGAAAAATTTTCTTTTTGTTGATGCTTCTGTTCTGTTTTTCTGCTTGGGCCACAGGCCCAACGAATTCGCCTTATTTAAATCTTTCAGATTGGCCGGCAGACGTTATTGAACGCATGAAAAAAGAAGTTCCTGAGATCGATGATAAAAATATCGATGCTGAAAAATTAAATTTAATCTTGAAAAAAATTGATCAAACGATGCAATTCAATAGCCTAAAGGTCGTTCAGAATTCAAATGAGTTGCGGCTTGTCGGTGAAATTTCAGCCAGCGTCGATAAAGTTGAATTTCAGGGGCTGAAAGATCTATCAGAATCAGAAGCTCTGTCAATTTTAAGCTTAAATCTTCGAAGCGGACTCGATGATGATTCTTTAAAATCGGCTGCGGATCGGCTTGTTCAATATTACCGCGAACAGGGTTACCGTTTTGCTGAGGTTTCTTATTCAGTCATTTCATTGTCGACCATCAAAAAAAATATTTTGTTTAAGATCAATTCGAAAGATCAGACAAGACTGTCTGAAATTCGATTTGAAGGTATAGATCCTCAAGCTATTCAACAAATCGAATCTCAAATGAGAATTTTTATTTTCAAGCCTGTCTTAAACCAAGACACTTTGAATCGTCTAAGTAACGAAGTTAGACGTCAACTCAGCACACATGGGTATTACTTAACTCAAGTTCCATCACCTCAAATTATATTTTCGGCAGATGAACTATCGGCTCGAGTGGTCTACAAACTGAATAAATCAAACCCCTATTCAGTTGAAATTGTAAATGCTATTCAATTTTCTGTTTCACGTCTTGAAAGTGAAGTTCTAAAATTGGAAACATACTCTACAAAAGACACCAACTTCGGAACTGATCTTTTAGAGAAATTAAAAGCTTTTTACATAGCTGAAGGTTACCCACATATTGATATCGCGTATTACGAAAGAAAAGAAGGTCAAAAAATAGTAATGACTTTCAATCTCGATGAAGGTGTCTACACTCGTCTTTCGAATTTAAAATTTGTTGGTCAGCTATCACGTTCTGAAAAGTATTATCGTGAACGGTTCTACAGCCTTTCATCAGAAAGACTAGGCGATAAAGTTTTTATTCGTGACGATATTGAAACCGCAGCGAAGAATCTTCTGACAGATTTACAAAATGAAGGATTTGTTAATGCGCGCCTTGGACGCATTCAGATCGGCACAGATCGCGAAAACCCTAAAGAAGGTTATGCAATAATTCAAATCGATGAAGGCCCTCAACTGAAAGTTGATACGATCGATTTTGAAGGTGTTACTTCTCAGACAACTGAAAAATTGCTTGAAGTTTTACAAATAAAAAAAGGCGACGTTTTAAATTTAACGAAACTTGAACAAGGCCTTGCGAATTTAAAATCATTTTATATGAATCAAGGTTTCATCGAATACAAATTAACGAATGAAACAAAAGATCTGATGACCTACACAGACAAAAATACTCGAGCCCATTTAAAATTTTCGATTCAAGAAGGGCCCCGGGTCGAAGTTGAATCCATCTTAATCGAAGGAAACGAAATGACCCACGACAAGGTCATTCTCATTGAAATTGATATCAAACACGGCGACATTTTAACTCCGGCAAAAATTGAAGAGTCGATATCTCGTTTGCAACGCACTGGACATTTCAGTTCAAATGAAATCACCACTATGGAAGCCGGAACAAACATTTCTAAAAGAACTGTATTAGTCAAAGTCACCGAACGAGACCCGGGTGT
>JACCDQ010178407.1_pt1 | contig 11859 bp, 14 predicted proteins | sample 7446031 | NCBI WGS metagenome assembly JACCDQ01 (sample SAMN15323442, study PRJNA562643) | freshwater metagenome | isolation source: river surface water | place: USA:Blue River Watershed | collected 2017-08-17
ATGGATTTGAGAACATTCCCGCGCAGCCGCCGGTGGCTGCAAATGCCATCCGCATCGCGCCGGAAAATCGCCGTTCCTTGTTCACGATCCGTCGCCAGCTGGCTGACCTGGACTATCAGGAAGTCGTTAACTACAGCTTCATCGACGACGAGTCCGAGCGCCAGTTCGGCGGCAATGCGGAACCTATCCGTTTGCTGAATCCGATCGCCAGCCAGATGAGCGTGATGCGCTCGCAGCTGTTCAGCGGCCTGGTCGCGAACGTGCGTTACAACCTGAACCGCAAGGCCTCGCGCGTGCGCGTGTTCGAGATCGGCGCGGTGTTCAGCAAAGATGCCGGCATTGCCGACGGTCCGCTGTCAGTCGCAGGTATCGCCCAGCCCAAGCGGGTTGCTGCGCTCGCCTATGGACCGGTGGCCGAAGAGCAGTGGGGACAGCCGGCCCGCGTGGTCGATTATTTCGATGTGAAAGCCGATCTCGAAGCGATGTTTGCACCGCTGGCCGTGCGCTTTGAGGCCGCAGAGCATCCGGCGTTGCATCCGGGCCGTTCGGCAGCAGTGCTGCTCGAAGGACAGCGGGTCGGCTTTATCGGTGAACTTCATCCGCGTCTGCAGCAGCAATTGGAGTTGCCGCTGGCGCCGGTGATGTTCGAGGTCGATGCGCAGGCTTTGCAGCAGCGCGAGCTTCCTGCATACCGCGAGATTGCGAAATTCCCGGCCGTGATGCGCGACCTCGCGTTGCTCGTTCAACAGTCCGTGAGCGTGCAATCTTTGCTCGACACGATGCAGGCCGAAGCACGCAGTAATCCGGCGTGCAGGTTTTTACAACATATTGTTTTGTTTGATGAATATCGCGGCAAGGGACTCGCCGACGGCCAAAAAAGCCTTGCGTTCCGGGTCACCATGCAAGATACTCAAGCGACGTTGCAGGACGAGTCGGTCGATTCCGCGATCGCTGCGATTGTCGAGGCTGTACATATCAAGCACGGCGCCACGCTGAGAAAATAAACAGCCTGTTCTGTCAACAAAAGACATCATGAATCACAGCAATCCGGTCGAAATGGAATCCGTGCTTGCCGCCGACTTCGGTCGTGCGGTCGAAGCATCGCAGGCGCGTATCGGCGCCGAGAAGGAACTTCCAACCTTGACCAAGGCTGAACTGGCAGAACTGCTGTTCGAACAAGTTGGCCTGAACAAGCGTGAAGCGAAAGACATGGTCGATACTTTCTTCGGCGAGATTCGCGACGCGCTTGAGCGTGGTGAATCGGTGAAGCTGTCGGGGTTCGGCAATTTCCAATTGCGCGACAAGCCGCAACGCCCGGGTCGTAATCCAAAGACCGGCGAAGAGATCCCGATCAGTGCTCGCCGCGTGGTCACCTTTCATGCAAGCCAGAAGCTCAAGGCGATGGTCGACGGTGCGACTGCACAGCGAGCCGCCGCACGCATCGGCTGACGTTTTGAATGATCGAGCGCATCGCCAAGGCCGAGCTTCCTTGCTTGCCGCCCATTCCCCCCAAACGTTATTTCACCATTGGCGAAGTCAGTGAATTGTGCGGCGTGAAGCCGCACGTGCTGCGCTATTGGGAGCAGGAATTCACGCAGCTGAAGCCGGTCAAGCGTCGCGGCAACCGCCGCTATTACCAACATCATGAAGTGCTGCTGATTCGCCGCATTCGCGAACTGCTGTACGAGCAGGGATTCACGATCAGCGGTGCGCGCAACAAGCTCGATAGTGTCGATGTGCCCGCACCTGCGCCCGCGCCGGCGGCGCCGTCGGTCGATCTGGCGGCGGTTCGTGCCGAGCTTGAAGACGTGCTTCAATTGCTGAAGATCTGAATCTCGATATCTGAAGCGCAGCATCTGCAAGCTCCCGATCACAAGATCGCCGTCGATATGCACGAACGTGACGCGCGATCGTTGCTGCCCCTACCTGTCCCGGCACGCACGATAGTCCTCCCTGGCGCTGTACGCTACTGCACAAAATTCAGCGCAAAAAAAAAGCCCGCTCAAGGGAGCGGGCTGAATCTATATCTGAGGAGAAGACATAGAGGAGACAGGACAGAGTATGCTGCTACGCAAAATATAAGGCAAATTTTAATTTTTAATAGCGGCAATAAATTTTCTGTATAACGGTCGCAGCTGTCTGACCTGGCTGCCTCTTCTTGCTGCTCTTACTTCGATTCTTTTACTTTTTTGATAAGTAGCTCTGCATCCGTGTCGGCATCAGCGGTCTGCATATCGGCCTGTGACTGGATCACCAGGCCGAGCAGCCTGGCGCCGTGCTCCACGCCGATCGAGCCGTACGTTATGTCGCCACGGATCTCGGAATCTTTATAGAATTCGACACGTTCGGTGGCGCTGATATTCCCCTCGACCCTGCCGGCCACCATCACGCGGTGCGCCGAGATGTCGCCGCAAACCACGCCTGCGCGGCCTATGGCGACTGTGACTTGCTTGTTCTTTGCGGTCTCGATATCGCCGGTCACCTTGCCGTCGATGCGCACGCTGTCCGCCAGCACCAGCCTGCCGTAGATTTCCGTCGTGCTTCCGATCAGCGTGTCGAATTTTTCCTGCGTCGGCATCAGCTTGTTTTGTTTCATTTTTCGGAACATAGTCGTCTCCACCTTTCAGCTTGCTGAAGTCCAATATACAAGACAGCTTTGCCAGCCCGGCTTGATGTGCCGTCAGCGTCGTCCCTGCGCCGCTTGCACCCGCACAGGGAGATCGCTGCCCGCTCAGCTGCGGCTGAGCGAGAGCACTTGCACCGGATTCATCACGCGCCCGTGCCGGAACACTTCGTAGTGCAAGTGAGGTCCGGTCGAACGGCCGGTGCTGCCGACATCGGCAATATGTTGTCCGCGCTTGATCTGTTGACCTTCGTTCACGCGTCGCTGACTGAGGTGCGCATAGCGCGTCATGAAGCCTTCTGCGTGAGTGATCTCGACGATATTTCCATAGGTGCTCTCCCAACCTGAGCGGGTCACAACGCCGTCGGCGGCAGCAACGATGGGTGTGCCATCGCTGGCAGTGAAGTCGAGGCCTTCATGTCGTGCCAGCTGGCCTGTGAACGGATCCATGCGCAGACCCCAGCCGCTGCTCACCTGAAACTCGCCGTCCACTGGCAGCCCGGTCGGCAGTGCGTGCAGCCACGCCAGCTGTGAATCCCAGTCTTCGCGCATTCCGCTGGCGATCTTGCTGAGGGCGCTGAAATCATCGATGGCTCGATCAAGTGACTGCGCCAACGGCAGTGACGTGTTGCTGTCGGTCCGTAAGCCGGGGATCAGCGGGCCGCCACGGCCGTCAATGCGCATGTCCCCACGCTGCTCGTTGCGCGGGCGCAGCGATGCGGGCGTCGCCAGCTCCATGAATCGGTTCTTCAATTGCTGCAATTGCCGGATTTCTTGTGTCGCCGACTCCAGTGCGCCCTGTAGTTTTCCCAGACGTTCGCGATATACCGATTCCACGCGCTGCTGTTCCGCTTCAGTGGTCACTCCACCCATGCTGCGAGCCAGCTCCGGTCGGAATTCGATAGCAAATTTAAAGCCGACCACGTACAGCAGGAATCCGGCCGCAAGCAATCCCAGGGAGGCCAGCCCTGCGGCGATGGCCGCCTTTTTGGCGGTGATGGAAATGGTCCGAACCTTGCCAGTCGGACCGGAAACCCACGTCATTTGCATGCCCGGACCCTTGTGTTCTTTTTGAAAACGATGCGCAAGCTCTTGATTATATTGGCTGCGCCCTGGCCGAGCCAGTGCTTAAGCGTGCGCAGCAGCGCAGTGTATACCCTGAGCTGCGCGTCGCCGGCGTTCACGGGTGATGGGGCGTTGAGCGATGGTTTGATGACGAGGGCGACCATTCCATGAAAAAATCGCGGCTCCGCAAGCGCGGCACATGGGCAGGCTGGTGAGCCTGCCGAGTCGCGCGCACAAAAACATCCAGGGAGATACCGTGTCACACAACAGATTGCCGGGCGCACCGACGTTCGATATTGGCCATGCGCTCGACCATGGGCCGTTCAGCCCGACTCAGCGGCTGATGTACCTGCTAGCTGCGCTGGCCATGATCCTCGACGGCTTTGACGGCCAAATGATCGGCTTTGCGATCCCGTCGCTGATCAAGGAGTGGGGCATTACGCGCGACGCGTTTTCCGTGGCGGTGGCGTCCGGTCTGTTTGGGATGACCATCGGCGGCATTTTTTCCGGCCTGGTTGGCGACCGTATTGGCCGCCGCATTGTGCTGGTGGCCAGTGTCTTCGTGTTCGGCGCGTGCACCTTCCTGATCGGCTTTGCGAATGACGTGCAGACGGTGGCCTTTATCCGCTTCTTCGCTGGCCTGGGTATCGGCGCGGCACTGCCCAGTGCGTCGGCGATGACGGCGGAATATACGCCGCAGCGCCTGCGTACCGTGGCGGTCACGACGACGATCATTTGCTATCCCTTAGGCGGCATGCTGGCCGGCCTGTTTGCGTCACAGATTTTGCCGACGCTGGGCTGGCGGTATTTGTTCTGGGCGGGTGGCCTGCTGCCGGCCGCGTATGCGGTATTCCTGTACTTCACGCTGCATGAATCGCCACGCTATCTGTCGCGCAAGGCGGCGCGCTGGCCTGAGCTGCGCCGCTTGCTGGCGCGCATGCGCCACCCGGTGCCGGAAGGCGCGGAATTCATCGACAGCAAAGAGCAAGGCATGGTCAAGCGCCCGGGCTTCACTGCGCTGTTCACTGAAGGACGGGCGCGCGACACCATTGGCGTGTGCATATGTTTCTTTACGACGCTGCTATCGATCTACAGCGCGTTCAGCTGGCTGCCGTCGATGCTTACCACCGAAGGGCTGCAGCCGGGTCAGGCCAGCCTCGGCCTGACCGCTTACAACCTGGGTGGCGTGGTGGGCGCTACGGTCTGCGCGGTGGCGATCTCGAAATTCGGATCGCGCCGGCCGATGCTGCTGTTCTGCTCGCTGGCAGCGTTGAGTGCATTGCTGCTGAAGTCGGTCGACATCACGCAGCACACGCAGGCCTTCCTGCTCGGGATGGGCGTGCACGGCATGTTTACCAATGCGGTCCAGTGCACGACCTATGCGCTGTGCGCGCATTTGTATCCGACCGAGATGCGGGTCACCGGCATTTCAGCGGCGCTGACGGTGGGCCGGCTGGGGGCAATCCTCAGCTCCTTCGTTGGCGCGGGCGTGATCACGGCCGGTGGATCGACTGCCTACCTGAACCTGCTGGGCTTGTCGATGCTGGTCAGCCTGGCTGCGCTGGCGCTGGTGAAGAACCATATTCCTGCAGCGGCACGCTAGCGCGCTGCAGGAGGGCTGCGCGGTGCGGGCGTTCAGATCTTTGCCAGACCGGCCCGCGCAGACAACGCGGCGTGCGCTTCCTTGCGCTCGCTGTACCGATCGACCAGGTAAGGCGCGATGTCGCGTGTCAGCAGAGTGAACTTGACCAGCTCTTCCATGACATCGACCACGCGGTCATAGTAAGGCGAGGGCTTCATACGGCCATGGGCGTCGAATTCTTCGTAGGCCTTCGGGACCGACGATTGGTTCGGTATCGTCAGCAGTCGCATCCAGCGACCGAGCACGCGTAGCTGGTTGACCGCATTGAACGACTGCGAGCCGCCGCATACCTGCATCACGGCGAGCGTCTTGCCCTGCGTCGGCCTGATCGCGCCGAGCGCCAGCGGGATCCAATCGATCTGCGCCTTCATGATGCCCGTCATCGCGCCGTGCCGCTCGGGCGAGCTCCAGACCATGCCTTCGGCCCATTGGCACAGCTCGCGCAGTTCGACGACTTTGGGATGCGTATCTGCGGCATCGTCGGGCAGCGGCAGACCGCTGGGATTGAAGAAGCGGGTCTCGGCACCGAAGGCGTTCAGCAGCCGCGCGGCCTCTTCGGCAAGCAGCCGGCTGAACGATCGCTGCCGCAGCGACCCGTACAGCAGCAGAATGCGCGGCGCATGGGTCGAATGCTGGGACGGAAAAAGCTGCTGAGGGTCGGGCAGTGCGACACAGCCCGGTTCAAGATTCGGTAGATCGCTGAATTCCATAGAATAAGTCGTTCGTTATTTTTGTGAGGTGACGCAGTTTGGCGCCCTGCCAAGTTCATACCAGTCCTTGCTGGCGTTGACGATCTTAACGACGATCAGCATCACTGGCACCTCGATCAGCACGCCCACCACCGTGGCCAGTGCCGCGCCTGAGTCGAAGCCGAACAGGCCGATCGCCGCAGCGACGGCCAGCTCAAAGAAATTCGACGCGCCGATCAGTGCGGACGGGCAGGCGACGCTATGCTTTTCTCCCGCCCGTCGATTGAGCCAGTAGGCGAGCCCGGCATTGAAGAACACCTGGATCAGGATAGGTACGGCCAATAGCGCGATCACCAGCGGCTGACGCAGGATCGCCTCGCCCTGAAAGGCAAATAGCAGCACCAGTGTTGCCAGCAGGGCCGCGATGGATCCTTGTCCGATAGCCTGCATTGCGCGCTCAAAAAACGCGGCACCGCGTGCCAGCAGCCACCGGCGCATCAGCTGCGCAAGTATGACCGGTATCACGATGTACAGGATCACCGACAGGATCAGCGTCTCCCAGGGCACCGAGATGCTGGCCACGCCCAGCAACAAGCCGACCAGAGGCGCAAACGCGAACACCATGATCGTATCGTTGAGCGCCACTTGCGACAGCGTGAACAGCGGATCGCCGCCGGTCAGCCGGCTCCAGACGAACACCATCGCCGTACAAGGCGCTGCAGCAAGCAGGATCAGGCCGGCGATATAACTGTCGATCTGCCCGGCCGGCAGCCAGGCGGCGAACACATGCCGGATAAAAATCCACGCCAGCAAGGCCATCGAGAAGGGCTTCACCAGCCAGTTCACGAACAAGGTCACGCCAATGCCGCGCAGATGCTGGCGCACGTCGCCCAGTGCGCTGAAATCGACCTTGATCAGCATCGGCACGATCATCACCCAGATCAGCGCACCGACCGGCAGGTTCACATGGGCGATCTCCATCGCGCCGATGGCATGGACCGCTGACGGAAACCATTGGCCCAGCGCTATGCCGACGACGATGCACAGAAAGACCCACAGGGTCAGGAAGCGTTCAAAGTAGCTCATGCGCTGGCCAGTTTGCGCAATTCGGATTGCAGGCTCAGGCGATCGAGCTTGTCGATCGGCAGCGCAGCAAGCAATTCGATGCGCTTGTGCAGACCGATCATGACCTCTTTAAATGCATGGCGCTTCGCCTGCTCGTCACCGCTGACCAGTGACGGATCGGGAAATCCCCAGTGGGCGGTCGCAGGATGGCCGGGCCAGACGGGACAGACTTCGCCCGCGGCGTTGTCGCAAACGGTGATGATGAAGTCCATCACTGGCGCATCCGGCGCCGCGAATTCGTCCCAGCTTTTGGAGCGAAGCTTCTCTGCAGGGTAGCCCAGCATCGCGGCGACTTCCGCGGCATAGGGATTGACCTGTGTGCCGGGCGTGGAGCCCGCTGAGTAGCCGACAAATTTTTTGCTCGGGTCCATCGAGGCCAGCGCTTCGCCAATGATGGAGCGGGCCGAATTGTGCGTGCAAAGGAACAGGACGTTATAGGTCTTCATGAGGAGACTTTAGGTAGGGGGATCGAAACAGGAAGGCAGGGCTTGCCGCCGCAGCAGTTTTCTAGCAAGAAGCCGCCGAGGGATTGCACCAGCGCCGCATTGGGGCGGTAGACCAGATTGCGCCCCTGGCGCTCGACCAGCAGCAGGTTGGCGCGTGTCAGCTCTTTCAGATGAAAGCTCAGCGTTGCGTTCGGAACGCCGAGCTGCTCGACCAGCTCGGAGGGGGTCAGGCCGGTGTCGCCGCGCTGCACGACCAGGCGGAAGATGTTCAGCCGCGTTTCCTGCCCCAGTGCCAGGAAGGCTGCGATGGCCTCTGAATTTTTCATGTTTCCAATTATATGGAAATTTATGACCAGATGATGACGGCACGCGCCGCGGATACGGCGCGCCGGCATTGCTGTGATTGATCAGGTGTGGTCGCTGCCGCTGGCGAGGTCTTCGGGCAAGAGGACGATAGGCTCACCATGCGGCGTGCGATGGGCTGCGTGTTCCCACGCGTCCTGGTAACGGTCCAGCAGGGGTTGGTCCGCAATGCCTTTTTTGACCACCAGGCTCTCTATCGCCGCCAGCCAGTGACGGTAGTAGGTCGCTCCGAGGTCCGGGTCACCATTGGCCTGAGCGCGCTTGATCTGCTCGCCCAGCGCGTCGGCCCATTCGCTCCAGCTAAACAGCCCGCGCCGGTGCAGCGCGACCGTAATGGCAAACGCCTGCGCTTCCCACGGCTCGTGAAATACCGGCTCTTGTTGTCCCGGCGGCAGGTCGGCCAGCGCCTGGCTGATCTCTGCGGGTTTAGCGTGATCGACGGGCATTCAGCAGGCCTCCAGATAGGGCTCGAACGCCTCGACCGATACCCGCAATGATGGCTCGGCGTCGTGTCCCCATAACGCAGTACCGGTAAATTCCACGGTGTACAACCATTGCGGATCTTCACCCCTGCCGGCAGTGACGGCGTCCGGATACACATGAAAGCCGCGCACCGCCGTCACGGTGCCGACCTTGTCTCGCGCATAGCGCGGCAGCCGTGTATGTCCGGCCGGATGCTCATTGATCGTTCGGACAGCATCGCCCGGCTTGAAGCGTGCCGCCCGTGTGACCGCCCGGCCAAATGGCGCGCGGATGAAACCGGCTTTGGCTTCATTGGCCCCCATCACACGTTCGACTGCAGGTCCGGCTCGCAGTGCCTGTCCTGCCGACAGTTCATCGTCACTGACCAGCCCTTTGTCGAGCGCGCTGTGCGTGAGGGCCAGCAGCCAGCGTTCGTAGTAAGAGGCGCTCAGGTAGACGCTGGCGGGCAGCCGTTCCTGGGCGTCGCGAAACACATCGATATTCCATGCGCGGCTATACAGCAGTGAGCGCTGCAGGCCAAGCACGCGCCCCTCCCAGCGACCGTGAAAGATCGGCTCATTGGCTTCGGCCACGACCTTGCCGAAGCCATGCATGCCGCCCATGTCGTGGATGCCGTTCATGATTGCTCCTTAGCCGGCGCCAGCGCGAGGCCGGTGCCGATCATGCTGTCGCGCGTGACCAGCGACGCCAGTTGCGCTTCCGACCAGCCTTGCGTTCCGGCGGGACGTTGCGGGACGACGATATAGCGCGTCTCAGCCGTGGAATCCCAGACGCGGATGGTGGTGGCCGCCGGCAGGCTCACACCGAAATCGCCGAGCACGTTGCGTGGCTCCCGCACCACGCGGGAGCGGTAGGGCGCCGACTTGTACCAGACCGGCGGCAGCCCCAGGACGTCCCATGGGTAGCAAGAGCACAGCGTGCACACCACCATGTTATGGACGGTATCGGTATTCTCGACGGCGATCAGGTGGTCGCCGACCTTGTCGACGATGCCGCTGGTACTGATGGCACTCGTCGCATCCTCCAGCAAGAGTGCTTTGAATGCCTGGTCGACCCAGGCGCGGGCGATCACCTGCGCACCGATATGCGGCCCGACTTTGGTCTCGAAATGCTCGACGATCTGATCGACGGCCTCCGGATCAAGATAGCCTTTCTCGGCAAGCACCGATTCGAGCGCGCGCACGCGGCGCTGCACGTCGCTCAGGTGCGATCCATGGTCATGGTCGTGATCGTGATCGTCATGATCGTGCGTAGGGTTATGCATTGCCTGTTTCACCGGTTCGCTGAAAGTGATGCCGATTTTACGGGGAATCGTGCGCCGATTCACAGGAAGATTTTCTGCCCCTTTGTCGCAGCGGTACGCACTGTTTTGCCGGACTGAATTCCGGGTGATTGGTCATCATTGTTAGAATGATTTGATTCCCAGCCCAAGTACACAAGGAGACACGGCATGCCCATCACCAAAGGATATAAGCAACTGGTCAGCGAAGCGCATGAGCGCGTCAGGACGCTCGGCCTGGACGAGGCCAAGGCCAAACTGGGCAGCGACGATGTGGTCTTTGTCGATATCCGTGATGTGCGTGAGCTCGAGCGCGAAGGCATGATCCCCGGCGCATTCCATGCACCGCGCGGCATGCTGGAATTCTGGGTCGATCCGGAAAGCCCGTATTACAAAGAGATTTTCGGGTCGGACAAGGAGTTCATTTTGTACTGCGGCTCGGCGTGGCGCTCCAGTCTGGCCGCGGCTGCCTTGCAGGACATGGGGATGGACAAGATCTGCCACGTTGGCGGCGGCTTCAAGGCGTGGAAGGAAGCGGGATTGCCGGTCGCAGAAAAGCCCAGTTCGCATCGCGCCTAGGCGAGGTCGCCTTTCCGTAAATCGGCGTCTTCGTGGCCTGGCCGACCTGGTACTGATCGAACGTCAGGCGGCTGACATCACGACGCGTGCAGCTACGTAGACAGCGAGCTGCCGCACGTGCCGGTTTGTTCGTCGAGCAAATGAGCATCGACGATGTGCAGTCCGAGGTGGCGGCTCTTCGCCTCGCGCTTCGCTGCCGCGGCGGACGAGGCGACTTCGTCTGCGTGATCGAAGTCGCCCGGCCGCACGAGCAATACACCAATGCTTATCGTGGTACATGCATGGAAGCGCGTCACGCCATAGCGGTCTTCCGCATAGATGCCGCCAGCCTGCCGGGCCTCATCGTCGAACAATAGCCGTGCTTCATCATTGAAGCGCTGCACCGCGCGTTGCAGGCGTTCATGCCAGTCCGGGCTCTGCATCAACAGCACAAAGTCATCTCCGCCCACGTGGCCGAGAAAGTCGCGCTGCGGGTCGCATGCGTGCTGCAGACATTCCGCTTGCAGGCAGATCATTTTGTCGCCGCGCCAGTAGCCGTATTGATCGTTATAGGCCTTGAATTGATTGAGGTCAGCATAGCAGGCCACGAAGTCATGGCCGTTGTCGAGCAGCCGGCCGATATGCAGCGTGCTCGGAATATTCCCGGGCAAGAAGGTCAGGGGATTGGCGTGCCGTGCTGCCTCGATCCTCGCTTCGGTAACCGAGCGCACCAGTTGTTCGCCGGTGCCCAGGCCGCGATAGCGGCCGCCCTCGGTGATGATGAAGCCTTCTGACAGGTAGCGCTGATCGCTGGAGGTGAGCACCTGTGTGAGGTTTTCTATCGGCGTATGAATGTCCACCACCAGCGGCTGCAGGTTGGCGTGCTGGAGACAGGGGCGGCGGCCGAACAGGTCGCGCGTGTACAGCGTTAAATACAGCTCCTGTATGGACTTACGGCTGACCAGGCCGACCGGCCGCTCTTCTTCCAACAGCGCTACCGCGTGCAGATCGGGATGTTCTTTAAACAGCGTCGCGACATCGTCGTGCGTAGCGGTGGCTGGCAGGCTGATTGCGGGCAGCAGCAGGCTGCTGGCCGTCAGTCCGCGATTGCTGACTTGCCGCTGCAATGGCAGCACGGAGATCTCACGCTGGTGCAGCACATCCAGCGTTGTGTCGTTCAGCGTGGTGATGACCTCAGCTTGCGGGCGGCCCAGCAGAAAGCCCTGGGCGAGCGGAATGCCGAGGTCACGCAGTATGCGCAGCTCTTCCTGATGTTCGACGCCCTCGGCGATCAGCTCAGAGCCGAAGGTCTCGGCCAGCTGCTGCAGCGCGCGCAGCGTGTGCAGCTTGTGCGCCTTTTGATGGACCGACTGCACGAAATATTTGTCGATCTTGACGTACTCGGGGCGTAGCTCTGACCACAGCCGCAGGCTGGAGCGGCCGTCGCCGAAATCATCAAGGGCCAGTGCCGCGCCGGCACGGCGCAGTACGGCCAGTGCCTCTTGTATCGGCTGCAGATGGGTGACGTGTTCATGCTCGGTCAATTCAATCACGATCGACGACAGCGCCACGCCCGCCGCGCTCGC
>JACCDQ010584057.1_pt1 | contig 11859 bp, 12 predicted proteins | sample 7446031 | NCBI WGS metagenome assembly JACCDQ01 (sample SAMN15323442, study PRJNA562643) | freshwater metagenome | isolation source: river surface water | place: USA:Blue River Watershed | collected 2017-08-17
AGCGACATTGAAAAGCATAACCAAGCGATTAGTGAAGGTAAAATTCAAGGTGAGCCCATTCCTGAACAAATGATCGTGGTGATCGAAAAGGGCTCTGAAATTGGAGCGCACAGCTTTTCAGGTGCGGTTTTAAATCCGAAGGCTTTAGAAGAGTTAATTCCAAACTACAAAGAATTAGGCTGTCCATTAGACGCCGAAGTTAAAAAAGATGCGGTTTACTATTTAAGTGAGTCTTCTGCTTTTAAACTTCCGGTGACTCCTCCGCCATTTCATAATGTTGGAAAAAGTATTGTATCATTATCTAAATTGAATCGTTGGCTTGCTACTCAATGTGAATCTAAAGGGATTAATATTTTTCCGGGATTTGCGGCTGTAGAGGCTTTGTATGAAGGAGATAAAGTTGTTGGTGTTCGTACTGGCGATAAAGGTCTTGATAAAGAAGGAAATCCGAAACCGAATTTTGAACCAGGCTTAATTCTTAAGGCGAAGACAACAGTTTTTGCTGAAGGTACCCGCGGTAGCTTATTCAAACAGGTTTCTAAAAAATTAAATTTACGTGATGGTAAAAATCCTGAAGTATTCGAAGAGGGCGTTAAAGAAGTTATTCAAATGCCCGCGGGAACAGTCGAAGCGGGACAAGTTATCCATACTTTGGGGTTTCCGCTCCACAAGAGTATCGGTGGAACTTTCATTTACACAATTCCAGGCGATAAAATTATTCTTGGTATCGTGGCTTACTTGGATTCAAAAGATCCGTTGTTAGATCCACATCGTGAATTACAAAAATTAAAAACTCATCCATTTATTGCAAACATGATTAAAGGCGGAAAAGTTTTAGCTTACGGTGGTAAAACTTTGCCAGCGGGTGGTTGGTATTCGATGCCGAAGCTTTATGGCGATGGTTTTATGGTTTGCGGTGACTCGGCTAGTATGGTCGACGTGCAAAAACTAAAAGGTATTCATTTAGCGATGAAGTCGGGAATGATGGCCGCTGAGACGGCTTTTCAAGCAATGATTAAACAAGACTCTTCAGCGGCTGTTTTAAAAGGTTATGAAGATAAAGTGTTTAACAGCTATGTAAAATCTGAATTGTATCGCGTGCGTAATTTTCACCAGACTTTATCAAAAGGTGTGTTTGCCTCTTTGCCGTTGATTGGCCTGCAAGAGATTACAGGAGGCCGTGGTTTATTTGATAATATGAAGTCACACGTCGATGCGAAAACCACTGAAAAAGTGAAGAATGTTTGGGGTACAGAAGACGGTCTTAATCTTCCTGAAAACAAGCTTCCGGCGACTGATGGCAACCTGATGTTCGATAAATTGGGTAGCGTTTACTTAACTGGAACGACCCACGATGAGGATTCTCCAAACCATCTTTTGTTACAAAACGGGGATGTTTGCCGTACGGTTTGCCAGCCGCAGTATAAGTCACCATGCACGCTTTTCTGCCCAGCTAGCGTATATGAGATGCTACCTTCAAAAGTAGAAGCTGGTAAGTTAGATTTACAAATTAATTATACCAACTGTATTCATTGTAAAACTTGTGATATCAAGTGTCCTTTCGAAAATATCGAATGGACAGTGCCCGAAGGGGGCGGCGGACCTAAGTACACGGAGACATAGGCCGACATAAGTTACATATGAGAATCACGGCGAAGGGATCTGAAGACTTCGCCGGGCGAAAAAATCGCCCACAATAAAACGATTCAAGTCTGATCTTAGCTGCTTAACCTCTCCGTTATAGAGGTAATTACAATGGCTCACTTTTTTGCTTCATGCCCAAAGGGAATGGCTGATCTTGTTGAACAAGAACTTCAAGCAATGGGCTTAAGAACATGGGAAAAGTCAACTGCGGGTGTTTTGTTCGAAGCAAACTGGGCGGGTTGCTACAAAGCAAATTTAAATTCACGCTTTGCGAGTCGTATCTTAAAACCAGTGTTAGATTTTCCAGCTTATCAAAACGAAGAACTTTACAATAATATTCGCAAACACGATTTTACGAAATACATCAAGCCAACTCAAACAATGGCTGTCGATGTTGTCGTAAAAGATTGTATGTTGCATGACCAACGTTTTGTGGCGATGAAAATCAAAGATGCTATCGTGGATCAATTTCGCGATAAATTTCGCGTACGTCCTGACGTTGATAGCAAGAATCCAGATCTTCGTATTCACGTTCGCGGAGTCAAAAATCAGTTCTCTGTTTCAGTAGATACTTCGGGTGATTCTTTGTTTATGCGCGGATACAGAACGTCTGTGGGTGAAGCTCCGTTGAAAGAAAACTTAGCGGCGGGCCTTTTGGCGCTTTCTGGCTGGGATAAAAAAACAGCTTTGGTTGATTTGTTTTGTGGATCAGGAACTTTGTTAATTGAAGCGGCTTTGATGGCAATGAATGTGGCTCCGGGTCTTCAACGTAAGAAGTTCGGTTTTATGAATCTTTTAGATTTTAACCAAGACGTCTGGGATGACGTAGTTGATGAAGCGATCGCACAAGAAAAAGAAACTTTAGATTTCAAGTTCTACGGAAATGATATCGACAAAAAAGTTTTAGATATGGCTAAACGCAATGCTAAGAACGCGGGAGTTCTAGAGTTCATCGAATTTAAAACGACAGCTGTTTCAGTTGCGTTGCCTCCTGAAGAGAAATGCATGGTGATTTGTAATCCTCCGTACGGTTCGCGTATTGGTGATGAAGACAACCTAAAAGACGTTTACCGTGATTTAGGTTTTACTTTGAAACACAGATTCACAGGTTGCGAAGCTTGGGTGCTTTCTGGAAATAAAGATCTATTGCTTGAGATGAAATTAAAAGCGACTCGTAAATTCTTCGTTTACAACGGAAATATTGAATGTCGTTTTTTGAGATATGAAATGTATGAAGGAAGTCATCGTAAGCCCAAAGATATGAACTTTGCGGCAACGCCGAAAGAGCCTTCACGCTTCGTTCAGGCGCAGATATAATATTTTTGGAATCTAAAGGCTTAGGTGAAAGCGCCTAGGCCTTTTCGCCTGTGAAATTCTTGATTTTGCTTTTTAAAACTTCGTATTCAAGTTGGATAGGATTGCAGCAGACTTCACAGTCTTCTATATAAGAATAGTGCCCATCTAAAGAGATATCTAAAAGCATCGATATTTTTTCAAAGCAAGATGGGCATTCAAAAAATTTTTCAATTTCATCCATTGTTTCTAAGCCTTTATTAAAAACTTGAGCGGTCTGACATAATAATTCGAACGGCTTCTTCAAAGAATTTCTGATCATCTTCATTGAATCGATTTACAGAGGCCGAGTCTACATCGAGTACACCAATGACTTTTGAATTGTAAATCATCGGCACAACAACTTCTGATCTAGACCGTGAATCGCAAACAATGTGACCCGGAAATAAATCGACATCGGCTATTCTCATCGTTTTCTTTTGAGAGGCAGACGCTCCACAAACGCCCTTGTTGAAAGGAATCATTGTGCAGGCTGGAAGTCCTTGAAATGGGCCCAGCCATAAAGTTTCATCTGATTCATTTTTATCAACTAAATAAAAGCCAACCCAGTTGATGTCTTTAAAGCGCGCGTTAAGTAAGGCGGCTGAGTTCGCTAAATCGGTTGTCCAGCGCCCTGTCATGAGACCTTGCAGCTCTTGCAAAGTCTCTTTGAAAGTGAATTCGATTTTTTCTGAATTAGAACTTAGCATTTTTTTAGAATGGTTTTGTAATGGCTAAATAGGCTGCAAACGTGAAGATTCCGATCAAAGCGATATATAAAGGCGTTCCGACCTGACCCTTTCTTTTTAAAACGGTAGCGAAGCCCCCAAAGATGAGCCAAACGGCAATTTTACCGTAAACCCATCCTGGCATTGATTGGGTCATGTTTAAGCGAGCCAATAGGCCAAAGCCACTAACGAAAATAAAAAGTAAACCAACACCATGGCCAATGAAAACTAACTTTTTGGTTGTGCCTTCGAGGGCTCCACCAGACATTTTCACAGTTAGCAAACCCGCGAGTCCAGTGAGGACCAAAGAAATTCCGACAAGATGAATGATTTTATAAAATTCGTAAGACATGAAAACTCCTTTATTATTCTTTTTCTAGATTAAGATGTTTCAAAACTCTGTTGAGTTGTTTTCTTAAGTTTTTAAGATGAGGTAACGAGGCGAGCGTTTTGAGGCTTTCTTTTTGGGGTTCTAGCGGGTAACCGCCATAGATGCCGCCTTCGGGGATATCGCTAGTTACGGCAGACCGACCTGCGATAACTACATGATCTGCAATTTCAACGTGCGAAGTGATCACCACTGATCCGCCCGCCATAAAATTTCGACCGATCTTTGTTGAGCCGGCAACCATAATGCCTCCGGCAACCAAGGCATTTTCGCCAAATTCTACGTTATGAGCTATGTGGCAAAAGTTATCAAATTTTGATCCACGTCTAATTCGTGTTTCAGTCAAAGCAGCCCGATCTATCGCGCATTGTGAGCCAAATTCACAATCGTCTTCAATTATAACTCGCCCAATTTGTGGAATTTTGTGATGTTTAAACTGACGATCTGACACGAAGCCAAAGCCATCGCCACCGATTGCAGTTGAAGGGCCTATTATACAGTTTGACCCGATTTCACAGAAGGCGCCGATGTATGCTGAAGGATAAATAACAGTGTTTGCGCCAATAACGGCATGAGCTTCAATCGTGCAGTGGGCACCAATGTGAGCGCTTGAATCAACTTTCGCCAAAGGGTGGATAGCGGCTGTTGGATGAATCCCGGCCTGAAGAAATTGAGTCTTTAAATCAAAAAATGGCAGAACTTGGCTCATGGCCATTTGAATATTTGAAGTGCTCCAAATTTGAAGTTCGGCCACACCATTGAGGCTTTTAACTTCGGCCCATAAAGACTCTTTCAAAATGAAAGCGCGGGCATTCCGGCTTTTTGCTTGTTCAAACTGTGGTAGCGAAGACGCAAATATCAATGACGAAGGTTGGGCCAATTCAGGAGGTAGCACTTCAGTGAAGTTGAAGTCGAATTGACCTCCGGTTTGAAGAGTAAGTGCTTGCAATCCGCCGTCGATAATCTGTTTGGAAGTCACTGTTTTCATGGGGGTACTCTAATGCTTCGCGAAAGAAAAGACACCATTTTACTTGTCGTCTGAACATGGGGCGATATAAACAGGTTTATGGAGGCTCATCTCTATGGCTAAAAAACCTGCATCGAAAAAGAAAGTTGCTCCGGCTAAACCCGTTGCGAAAGCGGCTAAAAAACCGGCTCCAAAGGTTACTGCGAAACCTACGAAAGCTGCTGCAAAACCAGCAACAAAAGCTTCAGTGAAACCCGCGCCAATAGCGAAGGTTACCGTTAAACCGGCTTCGGTCGAAAAACCGATAAAGGCTGTGGCTAAGCCAGCTATGATGACGAAAAAAGGAAAAGCCGTCGAAGAAGAGGTTGAAGACATCAAGAGCTCGACGAAAAATCAAACTGTTGTCTCTATGATTGAAGCTGACGTGTCTTCTGATGAGCCATCGAAAGCCGAAAAAGTAAGCAAGGTTAAGCCCGTGAAAATCGAAAGAGGCAACTTGTCTGACGAAAAGGCAAAGTGGGCTGAGCTCAATAAAAAATACGGCAAAGAAAAAGCTGTTCCCTATAAAATGTCTGAAAAATTTCAAAGCATGATTCCTATGCAGCACAAAGTTTTGGGCTGGGGATTTATCTTAACAAACGAAAATGATCGCCTTGAAGTTCTTTTTGAGACCGGCATTCGTATGCTGATCAGCAATTATAAAGCATAAAATAAATCTAAAATTTCCCGTTGCTTTCGCGACGGGGATGAACTTATTATCTCAGGTGCATGTCAAAAGAAGATTTAGCACAATTTGATGGAAAAGTCGTAGATGCGCTTGCAGGCGGAATCTATAAAATCGAACTCGACGCCAATAAAGTGGTGATCAACGCAAAACTTTGTGGAAAAATGCGAAGATTCAATATTCGCATTGTGGTCGGCGACCGAGTAAGTGTTGGCGTGTCTCCGTATGATCCGACGCATGGTCTGATCATGTACCGTCACAAGTAAAACTTCTTCTCCTGTATGATCTTGCTAGTCATTATCTCGTAAAAAAGGAAATAAAAAATGGAACAAACTCTTCAGAGTTATTTGACTCGTTTTGCCCAGGGCATTTCACTTAAGTCAGCAGCAGCGGTTTTGGAACTTGCAGCAGAAGGAGCTACGGTTCCTTTCATTGCTCGTTATCGTAAAGAGAAAACTGGAAACTTAGATGAAGTTCAAATTCGTACCGTAATAGAAGCCAATGAAACTTTTCAAGAAGTTGTTAAGAGAAAAGCTTTTTTGGTTAAAGAGATTGGTGATCAAAACAATTTAACCCCTGAACTGCAAAAACGAATCGAATTGTCTTGGGACTTGAATGAGCTTGAAGAAATTTACAAACCATTCAAAAAGAAGAAAAAAACCAAAGCGACCGTTGCGCGTGAAGCCGGGCTTGAGCCCTTGGCGAATTGGATTTGGGATATGGGGCATGCCAAATTAAAAGATTCTGAAACAATGGAGATGAAGGCGAAGGCTTTCTTGAATCCAGATAAAAAGATAATGACTTATGATGATGCTATTAAAGGCTCGCAAGACATTATCGTTGAAAAAATTGCGAATGAAGCTTCGTTGCGTGAACTTGTTGTTAAAAACTATAATGAAAAAGGCCAAGTGGCTGTTAAGGCCGCTAAAGGTTATAAGCCCAATTCTAAATACGAAATGTACGCAAAAGATTATAACGAACCCATTAAAAATCTTTTAGAAGAGCGTGCTTCCCATCGCTACATGGCTATGAAGCGTGGTTGGGAAGAAGAGGAGCTATCAGTTGATTTGTCTGCGGAAGATGAATTTCTTTTGAAAACTTACGAAAATTTTGCAACGACAACTCCAGACAATGCAATTGGTACTTACTTAAAAGAAGGCGCGCGTTTGGCATTGAATGTTTACGTATTGCCATCTGTTAAGAACGAAATTCATGCGAAGTTAAAAGAGAAATCTGACGAGCACGCGATTAAAGTATTTGCAGAAAACGTTCGTCGCGTTTTATTAGGGTCTCCATACGGACCAAAAGTAGTTTTGGGTGTGGATCCAGGTTTGCGAACAGGTTGTAAAGTGGCCTTAGTTGATAAGGGTGGAAACTTTGTTTCTCACACTGTAATGCACATCTTAGGCGAAGGGGCTGAAGCTAAGGCGAAAACATTAGTTGGAGAAGTCACTAAGCAAATTAAAATCGAAGCTATTGCGGTCGGTAACGGGACTGCAGGTCGTGAAACCGAAATTTTCTTGAAAAAGATTTTAAAAGAGTTGGGTAAAGAAAAAGAAATTCCGGTGATTATGGTGAATGAATCAGGTGCCTCGGTCTACTCGGCAAGTGATGTGGCTCGTGCTGAATTTCCAGATTTAGATTTGACGGTAAAAGGTGCGATTTCGATCGCACGTCGTCTTCAAGATCCTTTAGCTGAACTTGTGAAGATTGATCCAAAATCGATCGGCGTTGGTCAGTACCAACATGACGTAAATCAAACCCATTTGAAAAAAGGTCTTGAAGGCGTTGTTGAAAGTTGCGTGAATAACGTAGGTGTTGACGTAAATACGGCTTCGGCTTCTTTGTTAGCTTATGTTTCTGGTGTCGGGCCAGGCTTAGCCAATGCAATCACTGAATACCGTAAGAAAAACGGACTTTTTCAAGACCGTTCTGAATTGATGAAAGTTCCTCGTTTTACTACAAAAGTATTTGAACAAGCAGCGGGTTTCTTAAGAATTTTTAATGGTAAAGTTTTCTTGGATTCGACAGGAATTCATCCTGAGCGCTACAGTGCGGTTCGTGATATGGCTCAAGATTTAAGTGTTAACTTAAATGAGCTTGTTGGCGAAGGAGCTAAAAAACTTTTAGCTGCCCGTACAAAATGGGCTAGCGTCATCGGTGAGTACACTTTCGATGACATGGTGAAAGAACTTGAAAAGCCAGGTCGTGATCCTCGCGATCCATTTAAAGTATTTCAATTCCGCGAAGATATTTTCGAAGTGAAAGATTTAAAGGAAGGAATGATTTGCCCTGGATTGGTTACGAATGTAACTAACTTCGGAGCGTTCGTTGATATCGGTGTTCACCAAGACGGGTTAGTGCATATATCTGAATTGGCTCATAAGTTTGTTGAAGACCCAAGAAAAGTAGTCAATCCGGGTGACCAAGTGACTGTGAAAGTGTTGAAAGTTGATCAGGCTAAAAACCAAATCGCGCTTTCAATGAAACTTGAAGCGGCTCCTGAGCACAAATCTTTCAGAGATCAAAAAGAAGATCGTCCTCGTCAGGGTGGTTTTCAACCAAGACCACAAGGTCAAGGTGGCGCCCGTGGTGGTCAGTCTGGAAACGATAGATCAAGACAAGATCAACGTCCTCAAGGCGGTGGGTTTGGTGGCGGAAACGGTGGGGCTCGTCCTGGCAATCCGTTCAACAATCCATTTGCAGCTTTATTGAACCAAGGTAATAATAAAAAGTAATCGATAGAAAGAATTAAGGAGAATCTCATGGCATTGAAAATTGGTGGAAAAAAATCAACTAAGAATAAAAGCGCTCGTCACAAAGCAAAACGCCTTTCTAAAAAGAAAAGAATGACTAAAGCTAAAACAAAGAAAAAATAGTTTTGAAATTTAAAAATTTATACGTCATTCGACATGGTGAAACAGATTGGAATAAACATCTAAAGTTTCAAGGTCAGACTGATGTTAAATTAAATGAAACGGGTCGAGAGCAAGCTCTTGCTCTTAGGCCTATGATGCAGCAGCTTCAAATAGAATCTGTCTATGCAAGTTCTCTTGCTAGAGCCTATGAAACAGCCGAAATCGCTACTCAAGATTTAAAGCTTTCCATACAAAAAGACGATCGGCTTCGTGAAACCAACATTGGGGCCGTAGAAGGCCTAACCTTAAATGAAATTATCGAAAAATTTGGCGAAGAAGCTTTGTTAAAATGGCGTTCTTATGACGAAAGATTATTAGACTTCAGTTTTGAAAATGGTGAATCGAAACGCCAAATGATGTTTCGACTTCGACAAGCATTTTTAGAAATCGCTCAGAACAGCAATCGGCAATCGATTGCGATATTTAGTCACGGTATGATCATGCGTGCAATGACGTTCGTATTTGGAACGGGTTTGAGCTGGGATCATCAAGTTTTTAATAACGGTTGTATTCATCACTACGTATGGAGTGACGATCAGCCAGAGCGGTTATCCTATAAAGGCAAAATATTCTAATGACTTTGGGGTGGGTCGATGTAAGAAAATCCTTCTTGCAGATAGTGATTTTAGGAGGAATTTTTCTAATACCCCTTGTTTGGAGTCGCTATCTTAATGCCAATTATGTTTCTGCAAAATTTTTTCTAGTTTATTTAATCTCTTCTTTTTCTTTGTTGGTGAGCACTCGTAAATTGATTTTGCCTCAGTTGCCAAAGCCTTTGTTTTTCTCAATTCTGGCTATTGTCTTTTGTCATATTATTTCGCCGATTGTTTCGAAAGATGTTGTGCATGTGCTTTACATGTTCAAATTTCTTAGTTTTTCTTTTTTTGCATATTATTTTTACTCTTTAAAAATTGATTTGAATGATTTTTTAAAAAAGTTTGATGTGATTTTGTTGTTGGTTGCTGGCTCTATATTTGGCTTTGCCTGCAATGATTTCTATTTTCAGCGGATTGAAAAATTAGACATTACGAGTGTGTTTTTGCTAGGGTCGTTCGGCAATGTGAATATGTTAGCTGAGTTTTTTATTTTGTCTTTGCCCTTGATTCATTTATGGCGACAAATGCGGGCGCAGGTTCCCATTTTTTTAAAAGATGTAATATTTTTTGGATGGGTCTTTTTTATATTTTATTGTCGGAGTCGTTCGGCTTGGATTGGGTTTGGTCTCTGGTTTTCTTGGAGCCTTTATAATAAAAAAATAAATTGGACAGATGTTGGATTGATAGTAGCCGCATTTGTATGTTATCAGGCTTCGTTGTTGGCTCCGCATATTGAAGATATTGCTGTGGCGGTCAAAGTAGAGTCTTTTAGGCAAAGACTGCACTTATACCAGACGACATTGAAACTCATTGCCGATAATCCTTTTGGTGTTGGAGTCGGGCAATTTTTTAATGAAATCGTTCCTTATTTAGTGAATTCTGATTTTAGACCTGTCGAATATGTTTATTTCGATCAGCCCCATTCTGAGGTTTTGAAGTGGGCTGTGCAATTTGGTTGGATTGGTTTTATTTTACCCACAATTATTTTTGCTTATTTTGCAATTTACGCATTTCGCCAAAAAAATTTTTTTCTGACATCTAGTTTGATGGTTCTTCTGCCTCAGATTGTTTTTCAATTTCCATTTGAAAACCCGGGATCGTTATTGTACTTGGCTTTCTTATTCTCTTTAGCGCTGTCTCTTTTTCAGAAAGAAAAAGAGACCTTTGTTCAATTTAAGTTTCGTATTCCTTTTTTTGTTTTAAGTCTGATCGGCGTGATTCATTCAATTTGCTTTGTATCGGCTATTTTTTTGGAAACGTCTCATAACGGAAATATAGATTTAGCAGAAAAAGCCTGTGAACTTTATCCGGTTAGTTTGAATGGTTGTTTTGTAAGAGATCAATTTCTTATTGGTACGAACCGCCTTGTTCCGGGTCGACTGGCTTTAAAAGAAGACCTTGAAAGGTTTCCTTTTCATGCAGGATTAATGAGAATATTGCCGGCTTACTTAAAAACAACTGGCAATGAACAAAAAACATGTGAAGCCGTTTTGATGTATGATTTCGTTTATGAAAAACAGACTTTTTTCAAAGAAAATGTGATGCAAACTTGCCGTCGGTATAAACTGCCGGTGAAGTATTATACTGCTGTTCAATTTCGCGATGATTATATTCGATGGCTTAAAGAGGTTTTTCCAAAATAAATATGGCTAATTTTTTTGACGTTTATTCAATTGAAAAAGTTTCTTCGGTGGATTTTGATCAAAGAATTTTAAGTTCGGAAGGCTTAAGCTGTGTCTTTTTTTGGGGGCATGATTGTCCAAACTGTGAAATCGCCAAGCGCGTTTTAGTAGACCGGAAAGAAGAAATCGATACTTTGGGATTGAGATGGCTTCATGCGAATATTTATGAAGATTTTGATTTAGCTACGAGATTTGGTCTTTTCGGAATTCCTGTTTTTATGTTTTTTAAAGATGGGAAAAAGTTAGGTAAGATTAGTCCTTTTCCTGGGTTCGATTCTTTTTTTGAGGCGATTCAGCAGTTGAAGAAACGTCTGAATTAAGAGAACAATTTTTTAAGTCTTTCTTCTGAAGTTGACCATCAGAAAAAGTTGTCATTGTGAATTCGCTTTTTTCGTCGTCACATACGGAGCCGATGTTGTTATCGATGTTTTCTAGCCTTGATAATCAGATGTTTGCAAGGGTCTAACCACAAGCTTCTGAGTTTTTCTAGATAAATGCGCCAAGAAATAATTAAACCGAAATCACAAATAAAAGACATTAGGCAATTTTATTTAATTTACCGAAAACACATTCTGCCTTCTAAAAATAACATTCTATGCCAATGCTCAAATTAAAGAAAAAGACGGAATTCAAATTATTTTCTATGGCAGTAAATAATTCTTTCAGTGATTTCCGCAAATCCTTCTCCGCCTTTTGATGGGGCGACAAAGGTTGGCAAGCTCTTCATTTGTGCGACAAAGTTTTTAATATTCGCAACGCCGAAAGAATTTGGAAACTTTTCGAACATTGGCTCATCATTCGGTGAGTCCCCAACAAAGACTGCTTTCTGTAAAACGTCTTTTTCGCTCATTCCAAATTCGTTTTTAAAGAACTGGAAGGC
>JACCDQ011074189.1_pt1 | contig 11857 bp, 11 predicted proteins | sample 7446031 | NCBI WGS metagenome assembly JACCDQ01 (sample SAMN15323442, study PRJNA562643) | freshwater metagenome | isolation source: river surface water | place: USA:Blue River Watershed | collected 2017-08-17
ATGTCGCTGCCGGGGGTCCTGCCCGTCCGGATGGCGACCGATGCGCCGCGAGCCCGGCGCTGGCACAAGCGAGGCGATCTGCTCCTGCAACTGGCGCAACGTGCCGAGGTGCGCGACATGATGAGCCGGCTGGGCTACCCCATGGACCCGGAGAAATGGCTGTGAACGCAAGGTTCGTATCGCCCTACCTGATGGGCCAGCGCCGTGATGGCCTGCGCCGAGTGCTCGACATCGACAAGCACGCCTGGGAGGTGATCGCACCCGCGTCGCTGCAGGCGGCGCAGATCGACGATCCCCTGCTCAAGCTGGACAACATGGGCCATCTCTACGCGTCGCTGGCAGCACGCGTCGCCGCTGCTGCGCGCTGCGGCGGCCGCCCCGTCAGCATTGCCGGCGACTGCGTCTCCAGCCTGGGCATGCTGGCCGGCTTGCAGCAAGCCGGCCAACCGCCCGAACGCGTGCTGTGGCTGGACGCCCACGGTGATTTCCACACCTGGGCCACCACCCAGACGCAATACATCGGTGGCATGCCGCTGGCGATGTTCGTCGGCCGGATCGACGCGGGGCCGGATCCGCGCAACCAGGCGGTGCGCGACTGCCTGGCGCGCATCGGCGTGCAGGCCTGCCCGGAGTCGCGCATCGTGCTCACCGACGCCCGCGACCTCGACCCCGGCGAGCGCGAGGCCCTGCTCGGCTCGCGCATCGTGCGCGTCGCGCTGGACCAGGTGCTGGCGCGGCTGCAACCGCGCGAGCGCCTCTTCGTGCACTGGGATACCGACGTCATCGACGACCGCGCCCGCCTGCCGGCGCTCAAGTACCACGTTCAGCTAGGCCCCAGCGCAGCCGACGTGCAGGCGCTCTTCAAGGCCTTGCGCGGCTACGACGTCGTGGCCGTTTCAGTGTCTGCCTGGCATGCGGATCAGGACAGCGACGACCTGACCGCACGGGCCTGCCTGGCGATCCTGAACACGCTCATCGACGCCTGAAGCCACCACGCCGCAGCGCCTCGCCGGCAACGCTCACGCAAGACCGACGCCTGCCGGCCCCCGACCGGCGCGCAGGGCCGCCGCCGGCTCGCTGAGGCTTCAAACGTGGTGAGCCGCCACGGTACGTCGCTCACCGAAGAGGAAGGCGTCAGCCACCAGCTGGAACGGGCGCCAGTCGACTTCCGACTGCCCCGCCGCGCACAGCTCGGCAAAGCGGGCGTACAGGCGCGGGTATTCGCCTGCCAGCGCATCGTCGGCCTGCACGGGCTGGCCGTCGATGGCCAGCGAGCCGCCGCCGTGCGAGAGGCGCAGCCGGCCGCTGGTCGTGACCAGCTCGATGTCCCAGGTCTGCTCGCCCTTCTGGCGGAAGTCGAACTCGGCATTCACCGCCACACCGGCCTCGGTGCGCAGGTCCAGCTGCGCCGCGATGGGCGCCTGCTGGTTCTCGGGGAAGGCCAGCACGGCCTTGTTCACGACCACTTCCTCGGCCAGCACCTCGGTCAGCACGGACAGCGCGTTGATGCCCGGGTCGAACACGCCCAGGCCGCCCGCGTCGAAGATCCACTGCTGGCCCGGGTGCCAGTGGTGCACGTCTTCCTTCCAGGTGATGGTGCCGCCGGTCAGCGTGCGGCCACGCAGCCAGTCGCGCGCGGCGTCCACGCCGGCCGCGAAGCGCGAATGCCAGGTCTGGAACACCGTGCGGCCATGCCGGGCCGCCTCGGCCTGCAGCAAGGCGATCTGCCGTGTCGTGGCCGCCGGGGGCTTTTCCAGCATCACATGCTTGCCGGCGCGCAGCGCGGCCAGGGCGGCGTCGAAGTGAGCCTGCGGCGGCGTGCAGATGGAGATGGCGTCGAGCTCAGGCACCGCCGCCAGCATGGCTTCGACGCTCGTGAAGCCCGGCACCCCGTCCACACCGGCGTTGCGGCTGGCCGTGGCTGCCAGCTCAAAACGCGGATCGCCGGCCAGCGCCGGAATGTGCTGATCGCGCGCGATCTTGCCAATGCCTACCAAGCCCAACTTCAGTGCCATGCGTTTCTCTGGATTGCAGGCCGCGCGCCACGCGCGCGGCGAAGGTTGATTTGTCCACCGGGCCGGTTGCCCGGTGGCGTTTCCATATTAATGTGCCGGCCACCCGCAACCGCTCACGAACACGCTCATGACCGCCACCCCCGTTCAAGCCCTGATCCAGGCCCTGGTCGCCTGCCACCGCGACGGCAGCCAGCTGCGCGCCGCCGACTGGCAGCACGCCGTGCGCGACGAGGCCGATGCCTATGACGTGCAGGACGGCGTGGCCGCCGCGCTGGGCTGGCCGCTGACGCACTGGAAGTCCGGCGGCGCGGGCCCGCTGGGGCCGTTCAGCCATGCGCCGGTCGACCCCACCGCCGCCAAGACGCTGCTGGGCATCGAGGCGGAAGTGGCGCTGCGCGTCGATGCGCACGGCGCACCCGAAGCCATGTGCATCGCCGTGGAGCTGGTGGCCTCGCGCTGGGTGGAGGGCCTGGCCGCGCCCGCGCTGCTGCGCATGGCCGATTGCCAGTCCAACGCCGGCTTGTTGCTGGGGCCCTGGCAACCCTACCGTGCACTGGACTGGGCGAATGTGTCGTGGCGGCTCGCACTGCCCGGCGACGACGTCATCACGCGGCGCGGCGGCCACTCGCTGGCCGACCCGGCCGGCGTGCTGCCCGCCTGGGCCCGGCATGCGACGCGCGCGGGTCGCCCGATCCCGGCCGGCAGCGTCGTGACGACCGGCGCCTGGGGCGGCCTGCACACGCTCGCCGGCCCCGCCCATGGCAGCCTGAGCTTCGACGGGCTGGGTGAATTTCGCTTCTAAAGCCTGAGCGTCGCCCACTGCCGCAGCGGCGTGAACAGCAGCACGAAGCCCAGCACGTTGAGCGCCACGGTGAACCAGAACAGCCGCCTGAAGGCCGGCTTGACGCTCTTGTGCCGCAGCAGCTCCTGCGCCAGCAAGGCACCCGGCCAGCCGCACAGCAGCGCCAGGCCGTGCAAGGTGTTCTCGGCGACACGCAGGCCGCCGGTGCGGGCGGCACGCTTGTCCAGCGCATAGACGATGAAGGTCGCCATGCTCATCGCCGAGTACGCCCCCCAGGCCGCGTTCGGCAGCCCCCACAGCAGATGGCAGGCCAGCACAATGCCGGCAAAGCCCGGCACCAGCAGCAGCAGGCGGCCGCGGTCGCGCGCGCTGGGCACCGGCGGCATCGCACGCATCGCGAGGCTGCGCACGCCCTGCGCGCGGCGCTTGCCCTGGGCGTCGCGCCCTTCCTCGTAGCCCAGCCGTTCGCCCACGTAGGGCCGGTGCGGGCGCAGGCCGAAGGCCTTGATGTGCACGAAGAGCTTGTCGCCGCCGCCGTCCGGCGTGATGAAGCCGTAGCCCTTGGCGTCGTCCCATTGCGTCAAGGTGCCTTTCATGACGCGCCTCCCAGGTGGGCCTTCAGCGCCGCGATGGCATGCCGCACCTTGGCCGGCTGGCCCGGGTTGCCGTCCTGGCGCTGCGGCGTCAGCGCCCAGATGGGCAGCTCGGGCAGCGCCAGGTCGGTGTCCAGGCGCAGCAGCCGGCCGGCCGCCACCGACTCGGCCACGTCGTGGTCGCCCAGGCCCGCCAGCCCCAGGCCCGCCTCGCACAGCTGCTGCAGCGTCAACTGGTTGTTGCTGGTGTAGCGCGGCTGCACGGTCAGCGTGGTGCCCATGAGCCGGCGGGGCTGGTCGGTGCCGTCGTGCAGCAGCAGCCAGTCGGCCGCCACCAGCGCCTCGGCGGTGGCCGGCACGCCGTGCTGGGCCAGGTAGGCCGGCGCGGCATAGAGGCTGGTGTGCAGCATGCCGATGCGCTGCGCCACCCAGGGGCTGTCGGGCAGGCGGCCAAAGCGGATGGCGAGATCGATGCGGTGGGCCACCAGGTCGGTGAAGCCGTCTTCCACCTGCAGGTGCAGCCGCAGCCCCGGGTGGGCGGCCAGCAGCGGCGCGAGCGCCGGGCCGATGCGCCGGCCGAAGCCGACGGTCATGGCCACGCGCAGTTCGCCCTCCGGCGCGTCGCGCAACTGCACGAGCTGTGCCTGCGCGGCTTCGGCGGCCGCCACCATGGCCGCGCAGCCGGCGTGAAAGCGCTCGCCGGCGGGTGTCAGGCTGAGCTTGCGCGTGGAGCGGTGCAGCAGGGTCACGCCCATGTCCTGCTCCAGCGCGCGGATCTGCTGGCTGACGGCCGAGGTGCTGGTGCGCAACTGCCGCGCGGCCGCCGCGAAACTGCCGCAGCGCACGACCGTGGCCAGCACCGCCATGCGTTTGAGCTGATCGAGCATGAAGATTTTCTAAACAGTCCCCATCAAGAAGACCGACTTATCAGGCGATTGTGAAGACCAAACAATAACGCATCTCCCACATTCCTCTTTGGAGCCCAGATGAACATCGCCCTGATCGGCGCCACCGGCTTTGTCGGCCAGGCGCTGCTGGAAGAACTGCTGACCCGCGACCACCAGGTGCGCGCCCTGCAACGCGACCCGGCCAAGCTGACCGCCCGCCCCGGGCTGGAAGCCCGCGCGTTCGACGTGCTGGCCGGCGGCAACCTGGCTGCGCAACTCCAGGGCGTGGACGCCGTCGTCAGCGCGTTCAACGCTGGCTGGACCAACCCCAATCTGCATGACGACTTCCTGCGCGGCAGCGACATCATCGCCACGGCCGCGCGCGAAGCCGGCGTGCGGCTGATCGTCGTCGGCGGCGCCGGCAGCCTGTTCATCGGCGGCCAGCAAGTGGTGGACTCGCCCGACTTCCCGGCCGATTGGAAGCAAGGCGCGCTGGCGGCGCGTGAAGCGCTGAACCGCCTGCGCGCCGACCAGAGCGGGCTGGACTGGACCTTCGTGTCGCCCGCCTTCCACCTGGAGCCGGGCGCCCGCACCGGCGTGTTCCGCCTGGGCGGCGAATCGCCCGTGTTCGACGCACAAGGCCAGAGCCGCATCAGCACCGCCGACATGGCCGTCGCCATCGTCAACGAGCTGGAAACGCCGCAGCACCGCCGCGGCCGCTTCACGCTGGGGTATTGAACCCCTCGCCCGGTCGGGCCGGCCTGCGGCGGCCCGGCGCTCGGCCCGCAAGGGTCGCAACGCTCACGGCGCCATCGGCGAGATCCGGAACATCAGCACGCCATGCGGCGCCACGGTGCCGCCATGGCGCCCGCTGACGCTCCGGCTGCGCTGACCCGACCACAGATCCAGCACATCGGCCTTGAGCCGCGCGGGCAGGTCCAGCAGCTCCCACGCCACGGCCATCTCGGCGGCCTTCTCGCCGCGGTTGAACAGCAGCGCCGCGCGGTCGCCGCCCTGCAGCGTGCGCACCCAGATCTCCTGGCTGCCCTGGCGCCAGACGCGGCGCCCCTGGCGGCCCAGCGGGTCCTGGTCGACACGGATGACCTCGGCGTTGGTCAGGATGCGCCGCGTGTCGGTGTCCATCTTGGCGAGGTCGTTGCCGGCGATCAGCGGCGCGGCCAGCATGGCCCACAGCGAGAAATGGCTCTCGTACTCGGTGGTGGTCATGCCGCCGTTGCCCACTTCCAGCATGTCGGGGTCGTTCCAGCCGTTGGGCCCCGCGTCGGCCCAGAGGTCGGCATTCATGTCGACGATGTCCAGCAGGCCGTGGGACCACTCCTTCTTGCCCTGCCAGGCGTCCCAGATGTCGCCCGTGGTGCGCCACAGATGGCCGATCGGCGGCGCCCAGCGGCCCGGCTGGCTGCTGCCCCACTCGCAGATGGACAGCACGATGTCGCGCCCCGACTCGCGCAGCGCCTTGGCCATGATGGTGTAGGCGGCCTCGGGGTTGCGCGGGCCGGTGTAGCACCAGTCGTACTTCAGCCAGTCCACGCCCCAGCGGGCGTACTGCCGCGCGTCCTGAAACTCGTGGCCCGCACTGCCCGGGCGGCCGCCGCAGGTCAGCGCGCCGGCGTCGGAGTAGAGGCCGAACTTCAGCCCCTTGGCGTGGATGTAGTCGGCCAGCGCCTTCATGCCCGAAGGGAAGCGCTCGGGGTCCGGCTGGATGTTGCCGTCGGCGTCGCGGCTCTTCTGCCAGCAGTCGTCGATGACCAGGTAGGTGTAGCCCGCCGCTTTCATGCCGCTGGCCACCATCGCGTCGGCCTGCCCGCGTATCAACTGCTCGCTGACATTGCAGCCGAACTTGTTCCACGAGTTCCAGCCCATGGGCGGTGTGGGCAGCAGGCGGGGCTTGGGAGCGTCCAGCTTGAGTGTCTCGTGCGGCGCGGCGCCGGCAGCGGCCAGGGCACCGCCAAGGGCCAGCGCCACGAGCACGCGAGGCAGCCAGGTGAAGGTCATGCGCAAACTCCAGTGGGGATCAGACGGTGCCGCGCCGAGCTTCCAGCGCGGTGCGGATCTCGCGCATGCGTTGCTCGGTCAACACGTAACGCGACACGAGGTAGAGCGCCACCAGCAGCCCGCAGATCGGGATGCCGGACAGGAACACGCGGATCAGCAGCAAGGCCTGCTCGCCCTGCACGGGCAGCTTGGCGTCGAAGCCGGTGAACATCAGCACCCAGCCCGACGCGCCGTTGCCCAGCGCCAGCCCGACCTTGGAAATCCACGACCCGCAAGCCGCAAACGAACCCTCGCGGCGCTGGCCGCTGCCGAGTTCATCGTCGTCGATCACATCGGCCATCGCCGAGCCGTAGATGGTCCAGAACCCGGCGCCGATGAAGGCCACGCCGCCGCTGGCCAGCAGTTGCAGCCAGGGCAGCGCCGGGTTGTAGAAGAACCAGTCGCCCACGAACGCGAAGACACCCAGCACCAGCGTGACCTGCAATGCGTTGCGCTTGCCCCAGCGGCGCGCCACGCGCGCCGCGAACGCAATGCCCGCCAGGCCGCAAACCAGCCCGGCCATGCCCATCAGCGAGTTCCAGCGCGTGGCTTCGACGATGTTGCCGCCGCACACGTAGTAGACGGTGGCGTAATAGCCGAGCAGGCCGACCATGGACGTGGCCATGTTGTAGGCCAGCATGGTGCCCAGCATCTGGCGGAACGGCTTGTTGCGCAGCGTGCGGTAGAGCGTGTCCTTGAAGGGCACGCGCTGCGGGCCGCGGGCGACGACGCTGCCGTAATAGCGCTCACGCGTCAGCAGGAAGATCACGACCGCCAGCACCACCATGATGGCGCCGAGGATGGTGGTGTAGACCTGTGCACCGAACAGGATGTCGGGCTTGCCGCTGGCGTCGTTGAACCACGCCAGCGTCGTGAACTGCGCGGCGACGAACATCGCCAGCTCCGGGATCTTCTGGATCGCGTTCTTCACCGACATCACGCGGGTGCGCTCGTGATAGTCGGGCGTCATCTCGGCGCCCAGGCTGTTCCACGGCATGTTGAAGCAGCTCATGGCCGGCACGTACAGGCAGGTCGACACCAGCATGAACACGAAATACTGCTGCTCGCTCCAGCCCCGGCCCACGGCGAACATCAGCGGCAGCCCGATGCCCGCCAGCACGCCGCCGACGAGGATGAACGGCCGCCGCCGCCCCCAGCGCGTGCGCGTGTTGTCCGACAGCCAGCCGAACAGCGCGTCGGAGACGGCGTCGACGCCGATCTTCAGGAAGATGACCGTCGAGATCAGGCCCGGCGCCACGCCCAGGAACACGTTGAAGACATGGAAGGCCATGGACTGGTAGAGCCAGTGCCCCCACATGTCCATGAACGACCCCAGGCCGAAACCGATCTTCTGCGCGGCCGGCACGCGGTCGGCCCGCCCGGTGGAACTCGGCGCTGCCGCTGGCGATGCCACGCGGTGCGCGGGAGGCGCAGCAGCGCCATCGCGGTCGGCAATCACTCTGTCTCCTTGGCCACCTGGGGCAGCACTTTTTTAGTAAACAGAGTGATTCTGGTTTGTCGATGCGACAAACGACAGCGGGAAACACCCGAGGGGCGCTCGCACCGCCCCTGATTCGCCCCCCCCGATCCGGCTCGGCCGGCTAGGCCCGCGACTCAGCCTGCGGCGCGCCGCTTGCCCGCGCGTGGCGGCGGCGTTGCGGGTGCGGCCTGGGAGCTCTCGCGCACCACCAGCTCCACCGGCAGCGGCGTGTCGCTCGGCGACTCGTCACCCTCGATGAGCGCCCGGGCCGCGACATGGCCCAGCGCTTCCTTGTCCATCCTGACCGTGGACAGCGGCGGCCGGCCATGCTGCGCGGCTTCGATGTCGTCGTAGCCGACGAAGCGCACATCCTGCGGCACCCGCAGCCCCTGCTCGGCGCAATATTCGATGGCCGTCAGCGCGGTCGAATCGTTGTAGACGAACACCGCGTCCGGCGGCGCCGGCAGCGCGAGCAGGCGCCGCATGGCATCGCGCGCCGCGTCGCGGTAGTCCAGCGACGGGTCCAGCACCACCTCGTAGTCGGGGTCGAACAGGCGGCCCGCCTCGAACAGCGCGCGGCGAAACCCCTTGGCCCGCAGCGACACCGAGTAATGCACCAGCGGGCCGAAGATGGCCGCGATGCGCTGGGCGCCGCCTGCCAGCAGGTGCTGCGTCGCCAGCCAGCCGCCGCGCAGGTTGTCGTCGTTGACGCAACGCAAGCCGGGGTAGAAATGGTCCACCAGCACCAGCGGCAGCTCGCACTGGCGCACCGCCTCCATGGCCTCGGGCTCCAGGTAGCCGGCCACCAGCAGCGCGTCGGCCTCATGGCGGCGAACCTGCGCGGCGATGTCGTCGCCCCCCAGCACCGACAGCAGGCTCAGCGGCACGGCAGCCTCGCGGCAGGCCGTCTCCGCGCCATGCAGCACGTACGAGTAGAACGGGTTGCTCGCCAGGGAGCCGATGCTGCGGCTGTACAGGAACAGCACCCGCCGCGGCTTGCCCGTGCGCAGCTTGGCCGTGTCGTAGCCCAGCTGTTGCGCCACCGCCAGCACCTGGCTGCGCGTCTGCTCTGACAGCCCGGGCTGCCCTTTCAGCGCGCGCGAGACGGTGCCGATCGACACCCCCGCCGCCTGGGCCAGCTCCCGAATCGTCACCCCCCGTTTGTCGGCCATGGCCCGAACTCCAACTTCTGTTTAGTGCGCCGCTAGGCACGGCGATTGTGGCACCTGCACCGCCGCCCACGCTGGGCACTGCGCCCCCGCGGCAGCCGTGCACAGCCCCGGCGAGGCCATGCGGGATGGCCCTTGTTGTTGATTGTTCACTAAACAATTATCGTCACCACCTGCCCTGCTTGTCTTTGCGTGCCGATGCCCCCCTCCCCGATTGCCGTCCTCGGCGAAGCGCTGGTGGATGAATTCCACGATGGCCCCGTCGCCGGTGGCGCCCCGTTCAACGTGGCGCGCATGCTCGCCACGCTGGGCCTGCCCACCACGTTCATCAGCCGCATCGCCGCCGACGATGCCAATGGCCGGCTGGTGCTGGGCAGCGCCCGCCGCTACGGCCTGGCCGACCATGGCCTGCAGCGCGATCCGCTGCGCGCCACCGGCCGCGTCAGCGTCCACGAGGCCGCCGGCGGAGGCCATCGCTTCCAGATCCACGCCGATGCGGCCTGGGACCACCTCGCGCTTGAACCCGCCCGCGCCGCGATCGACGCCGCGCAGCCCGGCCTGCTCTACCTCGGCAGCCTGGCGCAACGCCACGCCGTCTCGCGGGCCACGATCCGCGCGCTGGCCAAGCGCTTCAGCGGCCTGCGCTTCCTGGACCTGAACCTGCGGCCCGGCGTGGACAACGCGCTGTGCGCCGCCGAGTCGCTGATGCTGGCCGACTGGGTGAAGATCAACGACGAGGAACTGGCCCGCCTGACGGACTGGTTCGAGGCCGATGGCGACGAAGCCGCGCAGGTGGCCTCGCTGATGGACCGCTTTGCGCTGCAACGCTTGGTGCTCACGCGCGGCGCGCAGGGCTGGCGCTTCTACAGCCCCGGCGGCGCGGCGCTGGCCGAAGGCGCCGGCGAGGCGCAGCCCCGGCTCGTCGACACCGTTGGCGCCGGTGATGCGTTCACCGCCGTGCTGCTGGCCGGCCACGGCCTGGGCCGCGATCTGCCTGCCACGCTGGCGCTGGCCAACCGCGTGGCCGCCTTCATCTGCGGGCAACGCGGCCCCCTGCCCGCCGACGCCCACGCACTGGCGCCCTGGCGCGACGCACTCCACGCACTGCCGCCCGGCCGCTGAACAAAAACGGCCGCCGCTCGCCGCCCACCCGTCGGCAACCGCCCTCACCACACGCTCCCGCGAGCGTCGCCCCGTCCTCCGCCACCGCTCACCATGCCCCAACCCCAAGCCGATACCCTCTCGCTGGCCGACCTCATCGCGCCGCCGCCCGACTCCCCGATGCGCAACCGCCGGTTCATCTTCGGCGCCGGCACCTCGTCCTACCAGATCGAGGGCGCCGCGCACGAGGATGGGCGGCTCGAGTCCATCTGGGACCGCTTCTGCGCCACGCCAGGCAAGGTGCTGCGCAGCGAAAACGGCGATGTGGCCTGCGACCACTACCACCGCCTCGACGAAGACCTGGACCTCCTGGCGCGCCTGGGCGTGGATGCCTACCGCTTCTCCATCGCGTGGCCGCGCGTCATGGACCGCGCCGGCGCCCCCAACGAGAAAGGCATCGCGTTCTATCAGCGGCTGCTCGACGGCCTGGGCGAACGCGGCATCCAGGCCTTCATCACCCTCTACCACTGGGACCTGCCGCAACACCTTGAAGACCGTGGCGGCTGGCTCAACCGCGACACCGCCTACCGCTTTGCCGACTACGCCGACCTCATGAGCCGCGCGCTGGCCGGCCACGGCCACATCGCCGCCTGGACCACGCACAACGAACCCTGGTGCGCCGCCTACCTCGGCTACGGCAATGGCCACCACGCGCCGGGGCTGAGCAGCCACCGCGCGGCCGCCCAGGCCATGCACCACCTGCTGCTGGGCCACGGCCTCGCCCTGCCGGCGCTGCGCGCCAACGCACCGCAGGCGCAGCACGGCCTGGTCGCCAACTGTGCACCGGGCTACGCCCACCAGGGCACCGCCGACGACCGGGGCGCCGCCTCGTTGTTCGAGACCTTTCAGAACCGCTGGGTGCTGGACCCGCTGCTCAAGGGCGCCTACCCCGCCGACCTCTGGCGCCTGTGGCCAGGCTGCGAGCCCCTCGTGCTCGACGGCGACATGGCCATCATCCAGCGGCCCATCGACTATCTCGGCATCAACTACTACAGCCGTGCCGTGCTGCGCGCCACCGGCCCTGACAGCTTCGACTGGGTGCACCTGCCCGAGGTGGAGCGCACGACGATGGACTGGGAGGTCTACCCGCAAGGCCTGCAGGACCTGTTCCAGGCGCTGCAGCGCGACTACCCCAACCTGCCGCCGCTCTACGTCACCGAAAACGGCATGTCCAGCCACGACACCGTGGACGCCCACGGCGCCGTCGACGACCGCCAGCGCCAGGCCTACCTGAAGCACCACTTCGCCGCCTGCTCGCGGGCCATGCACGCCGGCGTGGACGTGCGCGGCTATTTCATCTGGTCGTTGCTGGACAACTTCGAATGGGCTTTCGGCTACGAGCGCCGCTTCGGCCTCGTCCATGTCGATTTCGACACGCAGCAGCGCACCCTCAAACGCAGCGCCCTGGCCTACGCAGACTTTCTGAAGGCCCGCGCTGCGGCATAGCTACGCTCCGGTCAGACAGCCGTTGGGTTACCCGCCGCGTGTGAACTCGATGTCATAGCTCCGCTGTTCCTTCCATGTTCGAACGGTCAACGTGCCCCAGTAAAGGACGTACTCGCGGCCCTGAGGCTCACCGTTCTGACCGCCAGCTGCCGACAGCGTACATGGGCCGGAGTCGATGCGAATGATCACGAACGCCGCGAACGCGCCCCCAGCACACCGCACCCGCCCTATGCTCAAGCCCGCCCGAAC
>JACCDQ012128617.1_pt1 | contig 11854 bp, 7 predicted proteins | sample 7446031 | NCBI WGS metagenome assembly JACCDQ01 (sample SAMN15323442, study PRJNA562643) | freshwater metagenome | isolation source: river surface water | place: USA:Blue River Watershed | collected 2017-08-17
AATCACTTTGTTTATATCAATGGAGTTCAAGTAGGGGTTTCAACCTCAGTTGATAGAAATAATTTAGCACTAAATACGGGTAATACCCCAATCTATATAGGGACTGCAGTTACTACTTCTTGGGGGGCTTTTGATGGAAAAATTGGAGCGCTTAGAATATACAATCGTGCATTATCGTCAGCAGATGTTACTGCCAACTTTAATGCCCTTAAATCTCGTTTTGGCTTATAATTTCTATGAAAAACATCCTAATTTTTTTATTCATTTTCGCCGCTTTCGCTTCCCATGCGCAGCGCACAATGTTCGGTCGGCAAAATAACTACCTAGCTCCGGTAGGACCACCGGCACTGGTAACGGCAGGCCTAGTTTTGAATTTAGATGCGGGTATTTCGTCAAGTTATTCAGGATCAGGGACTACATGGTTAGACTTGTCAGGAAAAGGGAATAATGGCACCTTAGTTAACAGTGTGACTTACAATTCAAGTAACCAAGGAACTTTAGTCTTCAATGCGGATGCTACAAATAATGGCTCCAGAGACCCGTATATTCAGCTACCTAGTTCTACCGATTTTGATTTTGGAGCCGGGGATTTTACGGTGGAAATGTGGGCATATACGACCTCGGGGAACCCTCATCCGGATTTTTTAGCGATCAATGCCAACTCAACTGCTTACGCTGCCATACGGATTGAATATTGGAATGGAAATTTAGGTATTTTACATTCCTATGATGGACTTAGCCATGCTAGTGGGGGAAGTAGCGCAAACTTCCCATTTGCGCTGAACGCATGGAGTCATATCGTGATCTCACGGATATCGGGAGCTGCCAAAGTTTATGTGAATGGTGTTGAAAAAGCGAGTTATGCGTTGACGGGCTCGCTGATGGCACAGCAAAATTCTCGTATCGGATCCTTGTATCCATTCAATGGCTATTACAGCTTTTCCGGAAATATTGCCCTGACCAAGTTTTTTAAGGGACGAGGATTGACGGCTTCTGAAGCATCAACCCATTTTAATCTAACTAAATCTCGTTTTGGCTTATAATTGCTATGAAAAAACTAGTTACCCTCATATTTAATTTTGTTGCATTTGTTTCACATGCGCAAACGGTGAGTATCTCCTCATCCGTTCCAAGCAATATAATTTGTTCAGGTAATTCGGTGACATTTACGGCGAATACTACTGGGTTTACAAACCCATATTATCAGTGGTATTTAAATGGAGAGGCTATTTCGGGTGCAACGAACTCCACCTATACAAGCAATGTGCTAACCAACAATGATGGCATTAACGTTAAGGTTACAGAAGGGCCTGCGGCTAGTATCACAACAAATGGCTTACTGCTTAATCTTGATGCCACTAATCCATCAAGTTATTCAGGAACTGGTACAACTTGGAATAATTTAGTTACCGGAAATGCGGTTACAAATTTTACCATACATACAGGAGGTACCTATTCAACGGATAACGGTGGCGTAATTCGCTTTGGTAATACTGGTGGTGGGGCCCAATCTTCGACAGGTTTTTCAAATTTATCAGCTTACACAGTAGAAATTTGGGTGAAGCCTGCCGGAACCATGGGAGGTTATGATCCTTCGGTGCAAACCAATTATACCCCCTGTTTTTTTTCTGAAAAATCATCAGGAGGGGTCAATATGGTGTTAGCCTATAACGCTAGAGGACTTACTACTGGAACAGCTAATGGCAGTTATCGCTATGAGGCAGCTATAAACAATGGTTCCTGGAAATCCCACCAAATTGCTACAAACTATTCTTCTGACTTAAATAACTGGGTGCAAATTATAAGTACCTACGATGGTTCCAAATTAACGATTTACCGCAATGGAGTTTCCTTGGGTTCAAGTGCTGCGCTTGGAATTTCTTCCTTGAGAACGCCATCGCCAGGTTATTGGATTGCTCATCGCTGGGATATGGCCGATGCTGTTTATGGGGACTATTCTAAAGTTATGATGTATGATCGGGCCTTGTCGGCAGCTGAAGTTTCCTCCAATTATACGGCATTTAATGCTCGGTTTGTTAGCAGTGGAGTTTCTTCTTCAACCATTACCACCACGGTTTATGCTTCTCCATCGATTCCAGCCATCACCATGGAAGGAGACGCTTGCATCAATAAGACGACATTAAGCACTCCTGCTGGGTTTTCTTACGTGTGGTATAAAAACAATGTAGCTATTTCCAGTACAAATACGAATACCTATTTACCTACCACAGCAGGAGATTACAAAGTTCAAGTCACGAGTGGACCCTGTTCCACTCAGTCTGCCGCTACCACCATTTCTACCTGTGGTGTGACGGCAGATGGGCGTATGCAGGCGATAACAACTCCCACGACCTTAGTGAGTCATGAGGGTGGTGTTAATTTTGGAACGGGTGTCAGTGAGTTGGGGACAACGGTCAATGCCACGGGGATTTCGACCACATTAGGAACCGTTGGCGCCACAACGGCTGTGGTGAGCGGGGTGATTAGTGCAACCAATGCGCGGACAACGAGTATTGGGGTAATTTACAGTACGGATTCCAATTTTGGCACCTATTCTACGTCAAGTACCCAATCTAACGTAGCTGCTGGAACGCATGCAATCACCTTATCGGGTTTAACGGCTTCAACTACCTACCATGCGAAAGCATTTATTACCAATAAAGCGGGAACGAGTTATGGTCCAGCGGTTAGTTTTACAACGTCCTCGCCTCCGAAAGCCGTGGGTGATGTGTATCAAGGTGGTATCATATTTTATGTGCTACAAAGTGGGGATACTGGCTATGATGCGAGTGTTCAGCACGGTTTGATCGCACCCTTTAATTCTATCTCTCGCATGTCTACAAATCCATTACCGCCAATCATCGAATCTCAAATTGGAAAATTTGCCGCAACTATTTCTGGGGCTCAAGCTGACGGATTATTGGTTGGTAAGACCAATACAGATGCAATTATTGCAAATCAAGGTTCGACGGGTACCTACGCGGCATTATATTGCCGTAATTACGCTAATCCAACATCCAAAACATTTAATTCTGTCACTTATACTTTTCCAGTTTACAATGACTGGTATTTACCAACCATAGCAGAGATAAATAAGTTTAGGGCTTATGTATGGGGTACGCATCCGTCAAGAGGAACTTATACTAACTATGGTAGTATGGTCATTTATTATACAGGAACTTCAGGAAATGGGAATGATTATGCTTGGGGAAAATACCTGAGTTCATCTATGACTGGACAAAATTATAAGCTTTATTATTTGGAATCTGGTAATCAAGATGGTTCAACTGCATACAATGGATGGAGTGAAAATGATCGATTAGTTGTAATGCCTATACGTTCTTTTTAGAATTTAATGATGAAAACCCTCTTTGCCTTACTCTTCCTGCTGATCGCATTTTATGCAAATGCACAGCGAACGATGTTTGTGGGTCAAAATAATTATGTAGGCCCCACTGTGCCTCCTACCTTGATTACACAAGGGCTTGTATTCCAGGTAGATGCGGGGAATTCAACGAGTTACGCTGGATCTGGGACTACATGGAATGACTTGATTGGTAGCAATCAGGGAACACTGACGAATGGGCCACTATTTTCAGCTGGAAACGGAGGAAATATCGTTCTTGACGGGATAGATGATGTCATCAGTTTTGGCAACATTTTAAATATGGGATTAGCGAGTTGGACAATCTCCTGTTGGGTAAAATTTGATGGAGCTTCCGGATTAATGGGTATTATAGGTAAAACGTCTTATCGAAGTAACCAAGGTAGATATGCTTTATACATAGATAATACTAGCCTCAATGCTTTTTTTCAACCATTAACTAATAATCTGATTTCAACTTCAATAGGACCCTACCTAGATAATCAATTCCACAATTTAGTTGTAACAATTAATCGCACATCCATGATGCATTTTTACGTGGATGGAATTTCAGTAGGAACGCCTATTAACATAAGTAGTTCGAGTAATATCGACCTCAGTAATAGTGATAAGTTTTATATCGGTTCGTACGGGAGTAGCGACGGTCAAAATCCGCTTTTCTTTTTTAAAGGCAATATAGGTCAAGCATTAATCTATAATCGGGCACTTAGCGCACAGGAAGTTACGACCAATTTTAATGTGCATAAATCTCGTTTCGGTTTGTAAATAGCATTAGAACAATCAGATTCCCTAAACCCAATGGACCTTGTTCATTGGGTTTATTATTTCACCAAATTCTCCTTTATCCACTCAATAGGCGTCATGCCGTGTACTGCCTTGAAGGCAATGTAAAAAGCTGATTTGCTTTTGAATCCAGCCTTTGATGCGATTCCTTCGATCGACGTGCTTAGATGTTCCCCATGAAAAAGTAGCGAAGTCGCGTAGTCGATTCGCAGTTTATTTCGGTAAACCGGGAAGGAAATCATGAGTTGTTTATTGAAACAATTTGTGACGCGAACATGCGGAATATTGAGCGAACGCGAGATGTCGTGCAGCGAAAAATTTTCCTTTAAATAGGGTTTGTTGTCTTGAATAAAAGCGATGATTCGATTTAGGTCTTCGGATTGGTGGAGGGATTCTTCTGGTAAGTTTTGGGAGCTATTTAAGGCTTTTTTGAATGCCTGCCAAAACCGCTCAAATACCGTCTCCTTGGATTCGCCATACAACCAACTTGGAAACAAAAAGAGACAAATGGGTGAGAGTAAAAGGATGTAAAAAGGCAGCTGAGCCGAAACGGAAGGATTGCCCAAAATATAATTTGGGAAAATAACGTAGGCAAAAATGCCATGTATACTAATGCAAATAATCGAAATGGCAACTAAATTCCTAAGCACATATTGAGACTTCTTTTTAATTAAAACAGCTTCGTCCCTGAAATTTTTATATAAATAAAACAAGGTATAAGCAGCATAAGAGCCATTAATTAGACTGATTACTACCATTTTTTGACTAGGAAAATCAAAAAATACATGTGGGGCCTCAGTTAGTTTACTAGTCCGCCCAAACCGAAGGGAATTTAACAGCTCTAACTTAGCAGTTAAGTCCAACAAATAATAAGGAATGCTGTTTACTAATATCAATAAGGCGGGCAACAGGTGAAATACAATTCTCCAATTAAATTCATTTTTGCACTTCACAAGGGATTTAAAATAGAGGTAAAAACTTGGACCTATCAATGCGAATAAAGGATCGAAGTTCGTGTAAATAAAAACCATTTGACTAGAGTCTAAACTCGAAAAATATAAGAGTAAAGCAAGCTGTCGCATGATGAATCCGAAGAACATGATAATTAAAAATAGGACCGCTTTATTGTGCTCCCAATGGTTAATTAACAATATGATCGAGATGATGATAGAAAGTAGTATTGCCGAAAAATCCATATTTCTGTAGATACTTGTAAGTCTTTACAAAAATAGTTTTTAAAAAAAATAACCATACACTTTAAAAACGAGGAGTTGTCTTTTTATTTTTTTTCCAAACGACAATCCTTGTGATTTATCGCCCTGACCGAACTAATTGGCTTTTTTTTGCAGGATTAAAGTCTACAAATGACCCTGCGATTTCTTCTAATTTTTGGATGTTTTTTGATTTTATTCACTGCATTCTCCCAAAAGAATCCAATGAAAATCTCCACCCTATCCTCTGGCATAGGTAGTTCAACCTATTTGCAATCGATAGGTCAGTCGTCTGTAGTAACGGGAACTAGCAAAGCCGGAGCTTATGTAATGCGCCAAGGTTTCGTGCAGCCCACCGCTCGTTCGCTTCGTCGTTCGGTGGAACTGGGTACACTTGTTTCTGTTGAAGCCTTCCCCAATCCTTTCGTCTCTGAGCTTCGCTTGAAACTTTCTCGCTCTAGTGCTTATCCTTCGACCGTTGAATTGTATTCCATCGATGGACTGCGCGTCTGGTCCTCTGAATTTGCTTCAAACCTGAGCGAAGTTCAATTACTCGATTTTGATCGCCTGCATACAGGCAAATACATTTTACGCCTCATCACAAACAACCAAGTAATCACTAAACAACTCGTTAAAGATTAATATGAAAAGAATTTTACTCCTATTGCTTATCGGTTTTTCTTCGTTCGCTCAGAGCTATAAGTTCTCGGTGGGTTCGAACATCACTTCCTACGTATTCACGAATTCTGCGGGTGCTAATCCGTCTTTCTTGCGTCCAGCTTCTGGCTTGCACATGAGCTTATCTCGTGAATCTAAGCTTTCGAAATCATTCCTGGTTGATTACGGCATTAATTATAATCAGTTCAATAATGTAGGAGATGTGCAAAACATTCCCTTTTCGTACGCCACCGATTTCATTGGTGTACAGGCAGGATTCGGCCCTAAGCTTTCTTTAGGCAAAGGCATTGCTCTTGTTTCAAAACTTCAAGTAGCGGCTTCCACTATGGTTAACGGAAATCAGTTTCTGTTAAATCATTACGTAGATTTATCCAGCGACAGTCAGTTCAGTTCTTTACGCACAATGTACGGCTACAGCTTTGAATTAAGTAAGCAAATCAATCCACAAGTAGGCGTATTTGCAAAATACCAACACCTAGACAGCTACAATTTCGGTAGCTCCACATTAAACTTCATCCCATCTACATTCAGTATTGGCCTTAGCCTTTCTAAATAATTCTTGCATTCACTGTTCTATGAAAAAGCTTCTATACTCCCTGATCTTATTATTAGTTTCTTACGTAGGTTTTTCCCAAAAAGGTCTCTCCTACCAAGCCGTCATCCTCGATCCTACTGCCATCGAAGTACCCGGTCAAGACATCACCGGACAACCCTTAGTGAACGGGGATGTCTGGATGAAATTCAGCATCTATAATGGATCGACTTTGCAATTCGAAGAGGTGCAAAAAACCAAAACCGACGCGTATGGTCTCGTGAATTTGATGATCGGTTCCGTATCTACAGCTTCGTTTAATTCCTTGACGTGGGATGGTGTTCAAAAAAGTATGCAGGTATTTGTCAGCTTCAATCAAGGCGCTTCTTACACAAAAGTGTCAGACCAAAAACTGAACTACAATCCCTATGCCTTATATGCCGAAACTGCTGGCAAACTAGGCTCTGTCTTATCCATCGCAGGTGGAGGAACAGGTGCAACAACAGCGGCGGATGCGCGAGTTAATCTTGGTTTAGGAAACGTAGACAATACGTCTGATGCAGCGAAACCGATTTCAACGGCGACAAAGGCCGCCTTGGATTTGAAGGCAAATGTGGCGGATGTGAATGCGGGATTAGCGTTAAAGGCGAATGAATCTGATGTGAATTCTGGATTAGCACTGAAGGCGAATTCGACAGATGTAACAGCGGCACTTGCTCTAAAAGCGAACACCACTGACATGACGGCAGCTCTTGCTGCTAAAGCGGATACGGGGACAATAAAAACATTCGTAGTCACTCAAGTAGCAGCTGCAACAATCTCAGATGCGGATGCCTCCACAAAAGGAAAGATTCAATTAGCTGGGGATCTAGCAGGAACAGCGGCAGCACCTGCGGTTCCGGGTTTAGCTTTGAAAGAAAACTCAGCTAATAAAAGCACTAATGTGACTACCGATGGAGCTTCAGATACAAAATATCCAAGCGTAAAATCGGTAAAAACATATGTGGATACACAGGTTGCAGGCGCTACTATTGCGGATGCAAACGCTACATCAAAAGGGAAGATTCAATTAGCTGGGGATCTAGCAGGTACAGCGGCAGCACCTACCGTACCTGGATTAGCTTTGAAAGAAAACTTAGCTAATAAAAGCACTAATGTAAGTACCGACGGGGCATCTGACTCTAAATATCCAAGTGTAAAGGCCGTAAAATCGTACGTAGATGCACAACTAGCAGCGGGAATCGCTTCTGCAACGATAGCAGATGCGGATGCAAGCACAAAAGGTAAGATTCAATTAGCTGGAGATTTAGGGGGGACGGCAGCGTCGCCTACGGTTCCTGGTTTAGCCCTAAAAGCAAACGCAACTGATTTAGTATCACTTACTTCCAACGTCAATTCAAATACTGCTAGCATTACAGCAAATACTTCATCTATTGCAGGAGAAACAACTAGAGCAATTGCAGCGGAACTAGTATTAACTAATAGCGTAGCTGCAAATTCAGCTAGCATTACAGCAAACACTTCATCTATCGCTGGAGAAACAACTAGAGCAACTGCAGCGGAACTACTATTAACTAATAGCGTAGCAGCAAATTCAGCTAGCATTACAGCAAACGCTTCATCTATCGCAGGAGAAACAACTAGAGCAACTGCAGCTGAATTAGCATTAACCAATAGTGTGGCAGCAAATACTGCCAGCATTACGGCAAATATTGCTGCAATAAACTTAAAGGCTCCGATTGCTTCGCCCGCATTTACTGGAACCCTAACTGCTCCTATCTATGCGACGACTCCTCAATTATTAACTTCAGGCTCTACTATTACTTGGAACCCTACACAAGGATTAAATGCAAGTGTAACTTTAGATCAAAATAGTACTTTAAGTTTTTCTACCACTCCTCCATCCGGTTCTTATGGAACTTTGGTGGTAACACAAGATGGTACAGGGGGAAGAACCTTAACCCTGCCTACTACAACTAACAAAGTATTGGGGTCGACCTCTTCTACAAGTATTGCTTTATCGACTGCTGCTGGAGCAAAAGACATCATTAATTTTTACTACGATGGAACTAACTGTTATTGGAATGTGGGCCAGGGATATGGAACTACATCGTCAACAGATTTAGCCTCTAATGTGTCTGGAACATTATCAGTAGCAAACGGTGGAACCGGAGCTACGACATTAACCGGCTTAGTAAAAGGAACAGGAACAAGTGCCTTAACTGCAGCAGTGGCTGGAACCGATTATTTAGCCCCTAATGGAAGTGCTGCTAACTTAACTAATTTCCCGACTTTAAATCAAAACACAACGGGCAATGCAGCAACAGTCACTACTAATGCAAACTTAAATGGGGATGTTACAAGTGTGGGAAATACGGCTACTGTAATAAAAATTAATGGAACTTCATTAGCAAGTTTATCAACAGGTATTTTGAAAAATACAACATCAACTGGAGTGCCAACTATAGCAGTGGCTGGTACCGATTATCAAGTTCCGCTAACTTTAACTACAACAGGTACAGGAGCCGCAACTTTTTCAGGAACCACTCTAAACATCCCAACTCCGTCCGATTATTCTTTACCGACTGCCACTGGATCTATATTAGGGGGAGTTAAAGTAGGATCAAACTTAAGCATTGATGGTAGCGGTGTTTTAAGTGCAAATATTAATTCAGGAACTATAAGCACTACAAGTATTAATACCGGAGCGATAACTGCGACGAGTGTTAATACCCCTATCTATGCCTCAACTCCGCAAACATTAACAGATGCGGCTACCATTTCTTGGAATCCAGCGAATGGATTAAATGCAAATGTTACTTTAGGTGGAAATAGAACTTTAAGTTTTACAACAACTCCTTCATCAGGTTCCTACGGGACCTTAGTTGTCACTCAAGATGGAACTGGTGGGCGAACGCTTACCTTGCCATCAGGTACACATAAAGTATTGGGCTCAGCCACAAGTACAATTAGCTTATCGGCTACAGCTGGAGCAAAAGATATCCTAAACTTTTATTACGATGGTTTGACTTCGACATACTATTGGAATGTCGGTCAGGGATATGGAGCTGCATCTACTTTCACTGCAAACAATATCGCAGGAGGTGCTGCGGGCTCTATTCCTTACCAAACAGCATCAGGTGCCACTAGCTTATTGGCAAAAGGTTCCGATGGATATATATTGACATTAGCATCTGGTATTCCTAGTTGGGCTGCTGCGCCGGCAACGGGTGTAACCTCCGTTAGCATGACAACACCTACGGGATTGAGTGTAAGCGGAAGCCCAATTACTAGCTCTGGAACTTTGGCCTTGTCATTAACTTCTGGATATGCCATACCGCTAACATCTAGTCAAACCAATTGGGATGCTGCTTATACCAATCGAATTACATCGGCATCTAGTCCGTTAAGTATTTCGAGTAATGCTTTATCATTAGGAACTGTTCCAGTTTCAAGTGGAGGAACGGGAGCCACAACTTTAACCGGAATTATAAAAGGAACTGGAACTAGCGCGCTAACTGCGGCAGTGGCTGGTACCGATTATCAAGCTCCGCTAACTTTAACTACAACAGGAACTGGGGCAGCTACTTTATCTGGAACTACATTAAATGTACCCATTGGAGTTCCTTACACGGGAGCAACGAGTGCAGTAGACTTAGGGGCCTTTGATTTAACGGTAAATGGTTTAACGGTTGGCCGTGGAGGTACAGGTCAAGCTGAAAATACAACTATTGGTTTCGCATCTCTTGCTGCCAATTTAACAGGTAATTATAATACGTCTACTGGCTATGGTGCTCTAAACCTGAATCAAGGCGGGTCTCATAATGCAGCGTACGGCCATCGCGCACTTTTAACTAATGTTTCAGGAGAAAAGAATACATCTGTGGGTTCTTATTCGCTTTGGAAAAATACGGCTTCTGGCAATACAGCTGTTGGTTATGGTTCCCTCGTGTTCAACCAAGGTGGAAGCAATAACGTAGCTATAGGTAATTCAACAATGCAAGATAACACGTCGGGATCCGATAACACCGCGCTAGGTAAATTTGCTCTTTTGTCGAATTCGACTGGAAATTTTAATACTGCCATCGGTTCCGGAGCAGATGTTAATTCAACTGGCTTGAACAATACCATCACAATTGGATACGGTGCAAGAGTGAGCAATAGCAATACGATTCAATTGGGCCCAGATGGCACTTCATTTGTTGCTAATTCGATCACATATCCTACAACAGCCATAACGAATGTTCGGACCTCAGGTACTTTAACTTTAGGGGCTATTACATATCCAAATACTAATGGTAGCGCAAACCAGGTATTAACTGCAACTGCGGGAGGTACATTAACATGGACAACGCCTTCTACCACAGCGACGGCTTATTCAGGTACCTTGGGTATCGGGAATGGTGGTACGAATTCAACCGCAACACCTACGAATGGTGGGGTGGTTTATGGTACGGGAACTGCCTTAGGATATTCAGCTGCGGGTACTTCCGGTCAGGTATTGATTTCAGCAGGTACCGCATCTCCAACTTGGGCTACGCTACAAGCAGGATCGGCCATCACCATCTCGAATTCGGGTGGTATAATTACCATCGCAGCGGCGGTTAGGCCTATGACAGATCAAACGATCGCCACCTCTTCACATGCGGTTGCAACCGCAACATTTACATTAAGTCAAACCCCGTTGAATACCAAGGTCTGGATGTTTATCAATGGAGTTCGAACTAATAATTTAGCCTATACGGTAAGCGGAACCACAGTGACCTATACAGCTGCGAATAATAACAGCTATACGATTGTAGTTGGCGATCGTATTCAATTTGATTATGCGTATTAATGAAAATTAAATTGAAACAAGATGATAGGGAAGTATTTTTTACATCTCACTTTCGTGTTTGCCTGTGCATTTCATGCACAGGCACAACGCGTGATGTTTACTGGGCAGAATAATTATGTGGCGCCTGTAGCTCCTCCTACCGTTGTGACTAATGGGCTTATATTGCATTTGGACGCGGCATCTTACAGCTCCCCTTCCACCACATGGAATGATTTAAGTCCACAAAATAATACCGCAACGTTGGTGGGTACGCCCACCTATGCGGCGAATCCTGCGAGCTTTACTTTTGGGCCAAACATCATTGCAACCACAACAAATACAAATGTGGCTTTGTCTACGGCTACTTTTGTTGCATGGGTAAATCCATCTCAAACACAAGGTACATATACGGGCGTGATATTTAGTAGGAATGGATTTGGAAGTAGTAC
>JACCDQ010342496.1_pt1 | contig 11853 bp, 12 predicted proteins | sample 7446031 | NCBI WGS metagenome assembly JACCDQ01 (sample SAMN15323442, study PRJNA562643) | freshwater metagenome | isolation source: river surface water | place: USA:Blue River Watershed | collected 2017-08-17
AAAAGATGCAGCCTTCTTTGTGCGCTTAGGCTTTCCTGCTGATGCTGCGCGACGAGCTTTTCCGGGCGCGCTAATACGTGGCTGTAGAGACATAGAAATGCATACCAATCGAGACGACAAGCGCGTCTCGGGTATAGCTCGCACATGTGGCGGCTAGGGCGAAAATAAGACTCGCATGTAGTGCTGCATGTGCAGCACTTGGGGGAAGTGCATTGATGCGGACGCATCAACAGAGCCAATTCTACCGTGAATTATTTGTACTGATTACCACGATCTACGCGTGAAATCAGTACCGTTCGCAAATGGCCAAGAAGACATCGTGGGTAACTCTGTACATCGCATTGGGAATTGTCTGGGGCTGCTCATTCATATTTATTAAATTAGGGTTGGAGTTCTTAACTCCAATTGGTGTTGCCTTTGGCCGCGTTTCATTGGGTGCTCTGACGCTAGTGCTCTGGGCTCGTTTTAAGGGGATTGCCCTTCCTAAGGGTCGCATTATGTGGCTTCATCTTTGGGTTGTATCACTTTTGCTCAATGTGATTCCAGGAATCCTCTTTGCTGTTGCTGAAACTGAAGTCACTTCGATTCTTGCCGGAATTATCAATGCGGTAACACCTCTGATGACTTTGCTTGCAATCATGATCGCTTTTCGCGAAGAAAAGCCAAAGAGTTATCAAGTAGTTGGTTTACTAACAGGATTTCTGGGAGTGCTCACAGTTCTTGGCGCATGGCAAGGGCTCGGAGAAAATCCGGTCGGGGCTGTAATTGCCCTGTTATGTGCGGTTGCTTGTTATGGAATTTCATTCCCATATTCGCGCAAATTTGTTTTACCAAAGAAAATTCAAGCTGAATCGCTAGCAGCAGGTCAATTAACTATAGGTGCACTTACTTTGTTGCCACTCTACTTAATAGATGGAGTTGCAAAAGATAACTACCGACCAGGTCCAGTTCTTGCGATGCTTACATTGGGAATTTTAGGATCTGGCTTTGCATACATTTGGAACTTCAAAATTATGGAGGCCGCGGGAAGCGCAATTGCATCAACGGTTACTTACGTGACTCCAGTTGTTGCCGTAATTGTTGGAATCATATTTTTGGGTGAAGGAGTCACCTGGTATGAACCAGTTGGTGGATTAATAGTTTTGCTCGGCGCAGCCATTGGCCAACAACGAATCAAATTAACTAGTCGATCTTAAATCCATCTTTGATTGGACCTAGATCAATACCTGCAGCGGTGTGGTTAGTCGCTTCACCACGTGCAAGTTGAGCAGCATGTGCCTTGTCGTGCCAGCGTTCTTCGATCTTGCCGTACTTCCATAGCAATAGTGCGATCGTCCAGACTACGACGAAAGCGCCAACAATGAAGTATCCAGCACTGTTTAAATTGAAGGCCTGTGCGTAATCCCAGAAGCCGCCAGTTAAATTCAATTGGTTTGCAAATACTTGGCAGAGTTCTAAGCCACCAACAAATAGTGCAACAGCTACTGATAATCCTGTGATGATGATGTTGTAGTACACCTTGCGAACAGGCTTTGAGAAAGCCCAACCGTATGCAAAGTTCATAAATGAACCATCAATGGTGTCGAGCAAACTCATTCCACCTGCAAAGAAAAGTGGCAGAGAAATAATTGCCCACCAAGGTAATCCTGCAATTACTGATGAACCTGCCAGCACTAGCAAACCAATTTCAGTTGCAGTATCAAAACCTAAACCAAACAAAATACCAAGGGGATACATCTTCCAAGACTTATCGATGCGACGAGCAATTGGACCGAAGAAGCGCATTAACAAACCACGAGAATCTAAATGCTTCTCTAATTCAGCTTCATCATATGCACCTTGACGCATTTTGATAAAAACTCCAACAATTGAAACTAATATCATTAAGTTCAAAATGGCGATCAACATTAAGAATGTTCCACTGACAGTTGTACCAATTAATCCTGTGTAGTGGTGCAAGGTTGAATTGTCATCTTTTAACTGAGATCCGAGCGCCTTGATTCCAAAGTTCAACAACATCGCCAATGCAAATACAACAGATGAGTGTCCAAGTGAGAAAAAGAATCCGACAGCTAACGGGCGCTGACCTTCAGACATCAACTTTCGAGTTGTGTTATCGATAGCGCTGATGTGGTCAGCATCAAATGCGTGACGCATACCTAATGTGTAGGCAAGTGCGGCAGTTCCCCAACCAAAAAGAGTTCCATCAGCTAATTCGTAATTTCCGGTAGTTGCTTTCCACATTAATAAAGCACCAGAGACGTGCAAGAAGAGAATGAATCCAAACATCGCAGCCATGCGGCGCCATTCATCGCGGGTGAGGCGATCCTTCAATGGAACCTTGATCGGCTCTTTTACGATGATGTTCACGGCTCTCCCCGGCTAGATGCAAATCATTTGCAAGTAGAAGGGTAAAGCACGCTTAGAGAGGTGTCTATTTGAAAGAAGGCTTAGGGTGTCACGCATGAGACGGGGCTTAATTCTGGGGTTATTGCTGGCGCTATGCCCCATTCCCGCCCAAGCAAGCTCATGCAATTGGGACACCAATGCGGGGTGGGTTAAACGTGAAAATCAGAAAAGCGGCAGCAGCAATTGGGCAGCAAACATCCCACTTCGCTTTAGCGCGGACTTTTCACGTCGCAAAGATGTTCCACGTATAGAAGGTTTTGCGAGCACTACATCTGCAACCTGTGGTGAAAAAGTTGGGATTACAACAATCGGTTCAAAGAGATTTGATCTGGATATTTATCGGATGGGGTTCTATAACAACAGGGGTGCCAGATTAATTCGAACTCTAGATTCTCCAACATCGATAAAAGTAGATAGCTCGATGATCCCTGGGCAGTATCTTCTAAAACTACGAAGCAAGAATCGAGCCGCTTCCTTTATTCCACTTATAGTTACTGGAAAAACTAGTAACAACTTAACCTTTGTTTCATCCGTTCTTACATGGCAGTCATATAACCAGTGGGGTGGCCAATCTCTGTATAAAGGTGCAGATGGTAATCGTGAAACGAAGGCAACCTCGGTTACTTTTGATCGACCATACGACGGTGATGGGTCAGGCCAATTTAGATACATGGAGCAACCGCTAGTAACTTTAATGGAGAAGCAAGGTCTGGATATTAATTACCTAACAGACTTTGATGTCCATTCAAATTCACAAGTATTTGCAAACACGCAAACAATAATCGTCGGTGGCCACAGCGAATACTGGACAGAAGCAATGCGTTCAAATTTTGATTCAGCTGTAGCCCAAGGAAAGAACTTGTTAGTTTTTGGTGGTAATACAGGTTATGCAAAGACCGAAATCGAGGGTCGAAAAATTTCAGGCAGAACTCCGTATCGTGAATTAGGAAAACCTGAATCTCAATTGCTTGGATCCCAGTATTTTGCTCTTGGAATCAAGAAAGATTTAATTTCTAACAACATATGGCCGTTTTCTGTATTAGGCAAAGATGCAGTTATTAAGAATGTATTTGGATATGAAGCCGATACCGCGATGGGAACAGTAGGACCTGGTGTGCAAGTGCTAGCTAGAGCTGCCATTAGCCCCACTGAAAAGGGATTTGTTGCGATGTCCACCTATTACTCAGCGCCCAGCGGTGCTGCTGTTATGAATATGGGTACAAATGGGTGGGTATGCGCCATGGCTAACCGTTGCCCTTGGGGCCACACCTTTGATTCCCAGGCTCAGAATCAGATACACAAGGTCACCTCGGCGGTACTAAAGGCGGTCAAAGATTCAAAATGGCCGGTGGCGCAGATAGATATTCCGAGTCGTCCTTAACCTGATGCGTATAGGGTCACGCACATGAGTGAAGACGAAGGCATGGAAGAGCTCATCACCGAAGAGATGTTGTGGGATCGCATCCCTGAAGTTGAAGGTGAAGAACGTGCCAGCACATATTACGAATTAAGCGCTCGTATTTATGCACGCGGTCAATATGACGAAGCACTCGCGCTCGCCGAAACCGCACGTGATATTTATTCACAACTCGGAGCATCTGCACCACCGGAAGGTTTGGCACAAGCCTATTCAGCAATTGGTTACAACTTAAATCAATTGAAGCGCATGGATGAAGCTGCAACTGCGATGAGCAAAGCGGTTGAACTTCTGCGTGAAAACAAATCACCTATTGCGCTCGAACTTGCTTGCACACTTGGCGAATGGTGGTACTCATCAAAGAAGTACGACAAAGTTGTAGAAACTATGAATGAGTGTGCACAAGAGCATTTGGTGGATGGAAATGAAATCGGCGCAGCTAATGATCTTCATTTGATCGGATGCGCTGAACGTGAATTAAAGAATTACGAAAAAGCCATCGATGCTTTCAAAGAAGCGCGCATCTTGTTCAAGCGCAACAAGGAAGTAATTCACGTGGCACGTTGTGATCAGAAGATTGCATCGTGTTTGATCGAACTAGGCGAAGGTGAACTAGCTCTAGATACAGCCCGAAAAGCTGTCGATGTATTTGAAACAGGACACGATCACCGCCGTGAAACTTTTGCTTCTTTTGAATATGGCAAAGCTCAAATACTGTTAGAAAAGTTTGATGAAGGTTTAGCCACACTTGAAAATGTTTTGGCGATTGTTAGCGAGGATGAACCGAAGGACTTCGAGTTCATAGTAGATATTGAAACCCGTATTGCATCAATTCTGCGTATGCAAGGTCGCGGTGAAGAAGCAGATGAAATTGAGCGTCGTTTGAAATCAGTGCAGGAAGCGCTGGCAGATGAGCCAGAGCTTGATTAGTTCATTAAAAGGGCGCGATCAGCTAAGTATCAGCATGGTCTGTCTGGGCAATATCTGCCGTTCACCAATGGCTGCCGCAGTTCTTGTTGGGAAGAGTTCTACGCTCAAATCACCTGCAATTACCGTCGATAGTTCGGGAACAGGCTCTTGGCACATTGGGCAGGGACCCCACCCATCGTCAAAAAAGATTTGGGAAGCTGCTGGATATAAGCACCAGCATGTTGCAAAACAGTTCAAGGCCAATGATTTCTTTATTCACGATCTTATTCTCGTTATGGATTCAAGCAATTATCACAACGTTATTTCCTTGGCCGAATCAGAAGAGCACAGAAGTAAGGTTTTTTATCTTCGAAACTTTGATCCACAACTTAAAGAAATTGATCCAGCATCTGCTGATTACTTTAAATTAGAGGTTCCCGATCCATACAATCAAAGTGATGAAGCGTATGAAGCAACTTTAGCTATGGTTGAACGTGCTGTGGACGGATTATTACAAGAACTAAAGAACCTATAAGCGATCCAACTCCAGCAATAACTAGAGACCATTGAATTGAGCCAGTGGTCCAAAGCGCTCCGCCCCAAATACCTGCACCAAGCACCGCGAAGTTCATTGATGATTGATAAACACCTTGTACTTTTCCTCGATGCGCGCTGGGACTTACTGAAGCGATCCATGCTTTTCCAACTCCATCAGTAAGAGCAGGAAAGATTCCATAGATAACAATTGCAAGAATTGCTACCAAATGGTTACTTGTTAACCCAAGGGTTAAGTAACCAATTCCAAAGGCAAATAATCCTGCCGCGTAAACTATCCTCGGGTTTAACTTATCGGCAATTACTCCCGCAGGGTAAGAAAGTAAGGTCGAAACCGCGCTGAACAACATGTATGAGGCAACTACTCCCTTTGCTGAAAATCCGATTTGATGGAGTCGAAGCAACAAGAGCGCATCAGGAATATTTGTTAGTTGAATTGCAACCAAGGTAAATATTCGTAGCTTCACATCATTGGTTAACTTGTAATTCTTGGAATCTGTAACCTGCTCTTTTGTTTGCTTTACAAAAGTTTCTCGAACAAAAAGAGTGAGCAGACCAGAAAGAATTGCGGGAATTAAGGCCCATTTGGCTACGGCGCGAACATCATCATTGAGCAAAGAAAGCCCAATCAGTGCTATTCCGGGCCCAATTACAGCGCCTAAATTGTCTCCAGCCCTGTGAAATCCAAAGGCTTTTCCGAGATGTTCTTTGGGTACAGAATCGTTAATGAGCGCATCTCTGGGCGAACTACGCATTCCCTTACCGATTCGATCTGTGACTCGACCTGTTAATACTGCTGGCCAAGTGGTTGCTAGAACCACAAAAACTTTTCCAATTCCAGCAAGTGTGTATCCAGAGATTACAAATGGCTTTCGTCCAACACGGTCACTAAATTTTCCCGCATATAACTTTGAAAACCCGGCTGCAGCTTCTGCGCAACCTTCAATAACACCCAAAGCTAAAGGTGCGGCACCAATGACCCCGGTTAGGAGCAATGGAAGGAGGGGATACAGCAAATCGCTTGCTGCGTCTTGCGTAAGAGAGACAAGAGTTAGAACGACTAAATTTCGACTAAGCCACTTTTTCATTTAGGTAGGTGTTGTAAAGCCCAGTGGTACATGGCGATTGCACCTGCGGCCGATGCGTTCATAGATCTAGTTGAGCCATATTGATTGATCTCATATAAAACTTCGCAAACAGCAATGCCTTCATCTGACATTCCTGCACCTTCTTGTCCAAACAACAAAACACAGCTTTCAGGAAGTACGGCAGGTTCTAATTGTTTCGAACCCGGAACATTGTCAATTCCGATGATGGGAAGGTTTTGCTCTTTGCAGTAATCAGCAAAATCTTGAATCGTTGGGTGATGCATAACGGTTAGATATCTATCAGTCACCATGGCACCGCGTTTATTCCAATCGCGCTTTCCAACGATGTGAACGCCAGAGACATTGAATGCGTTTGCTGTACGAACAATTGATCCAATATTCAGATCATGCTGCCAATTCTCAATCGCAATCTGCAGTTTGTGACGCTTCGTATTTAAATCCTTAACGATTGCTTCAACAGTCCAATAGCGATAATGATCCAAAACATTTCGACGATCGCCATTCAGCAATAATTCAGGATCGTATTGCTCTCCTTCGGGCCATGGTTTCTCGTGCGGCCCAACGCCTACAACAGGGAAAAATTCACCTGGGCCAATACTGGCGGGGGTAGTTGGAGAAGACATGTAGGCACTCTAAACTGAACTCATGTCAGCTATCAACACAGTCGTGTATGTAATTCACCTACTTTCCGTTATCGGGATTTTGTCTTTGCTCTTGCATCAGTGGAACAAATCACCACGCAAGCTAAATCCTGGAGTTTTGCATGCAGGCCTTACTGCTCTGCTTGCGGGAGTAGTAATGGTTGGTTTGCATGATTCAGTTGAGCCCGATGAACCACTCAACCATGCAAAGGTCGGCGTAAAGCTAATTATTTTGCTCGTGATTCTTGCTCTGGGATACAAGAATGTTAAGAAGCCTGAACTATCCAAAAATGTTTGGCTAACCATGACAGGCTTAACTATTCTCAACATTCTTATTGCTTCAGCTCGATTCTAATCAAACCAATGAGAGCAGTTAAAAGATTTGTCGCAATTTGTCTTGCCCTAATTCTTTCAATTGCACCTGCATCTGCTGTTCTTGGCCCAGATTCAATCCCACCGGTTTTTGCAGAGTTAATGAAAAATCCAACTCTGGCAAACCCTGCAATGGTTGTCATTGATGGTTCAACTGGTGCTGTTGTTTACCAACACAACGCTTTCTCACAACGAAAGCCCGCTTCTGTTATGAAGGTTCTTTCTGCCGGGGTAACAATTGAATACTTAGATCTACTAAGCAGTTTTAATACAACTGTTTCCATCAACCCTGCAGAGAAGGTGATTGTCATTCGAGGTTCATTAGATCCTTGGATAAGTCTTGATCACAATGTCGGCCGAAAAATGCATAGAGCGTCTTTGCCGTACATGGGATTTAGCACTCTTACTGCAATCAAAGAAGCAAATGGCGGATCTCTGAAAAATTACAAGGTCATCTATAGCAATTTGTATTCTCAAGATGTAGCTAACCTAAAAGCATTTTGGGCTAAGCGTTCTTTCAAGCCAGTGATGAAGGCCGTAAGTGATGATGATGCATTTATGGCACAAGGAGATCTTGTAGCCTCTGAAAACTCTCCAACTATCGCTGAAATCCTTGATTGGACCATGCTCTGGAGCGATAACTTGCTGGCAGAACGTCTTGCTCGGCTATCTGCACAAAGTGCTGGCTACTCTTTAAATGAGAAAGGAGTAGATAAGGTTTTCCGATTACTTCTTAACCATTTCGAGGTGGATTCCTCAAAGCTTGTTGTAGCTGATGCAAGTGGACTTTCAAAGCAAAACAAGATCACGGCCCAGATGATGGCCGAACTTCTTTACAAAATGCGTAAAGAGGAAAAGTTCGCACCTGTGTATAACTCGCTTCCCGTGGGGGGAGTCTCAGGCACTCTTCGTAATCGTTTTGTCACAACTGCACCATCTGCTGTGGGGCTAATTCGTGCAAAGACTGGAACATTAAATGGAACGGCAACCCTTGCTGGTTTTGTTGAGTCTACAGATCGCGAATATGTGTTTGTTTTGTTAGCTGATGAAATTGCAAAAGGAAATACAGCGCTCAATAAAGCTCGAGCAGCAATTGATCGCGTCCTAGGACGAATTGCAGCGCCAAATATTCCAACTGAAATTATTCCAGCGCCTTAATTATTGGAGTAAATCTTTATCTGTCCTTTGTAACAAGCGACCCACGTATTGTTTGTTGGGGCATCGTAAGTAATTCCAATTGGTTCGTTGCACGCCTTTATTGTTTCCAGAACCTTCATGTCACTTGTTCTGACTTTTGACATAGTGTCGCTTTTGAAGTTAACAACGAACATTGTTGATCCATCAGATGAAATAGCTAGACTTCTTGCCGCTTCGCCAGTCTTTACAGATTTCCCAGCCTTATTTGCAACCAAGTCCCACGATGCAACTTTGCCTGAAAGATTCATAGTTACATACATTTTTGTGTTATCCGGGGATAAAACGATTGCACGAGGGTTACTTCCGATTGGAATGTAAGTCACTGCGAAACTTTCCAAGTTAATTACATGAATACGATTTCCACCCATTTCAGCTACGTATGCAAATTTCGAATCATTCGTAATTGCGATTCCACGCGGATATCGCCCAATTTTGATTGTTTTAACTACCTTTTGGGATGCAACTGAAATAACGGAAACTGTGTATGAGCACCAGTTGGCAGCTAACACGTACTTATTATCGGGAGTTGCTTCAACAACCTTTGGTACGGATCCAACTGGATAAACCGCATCAATTTCGTAATTACTGCGATTAATTCGATAAACAAAACTCTTGTCATAACCTGATGCTGGTGAGCAGGTGTCATGTCCTTCTTTGTTGTTCCCAGGACCGTACATTGCATAATTACTCACATATAAATATTTTCCATCCGGCGAATAAGTTCCTTCAACGGGCGCGCCTTTAAAGAGAGAAGAAGATTTAGAGAAACCAAAGCTCTTCAGTGATACAGAATCTGGAACAGTTTTAATTAATTCAAAAGTTTTTGAGTCATACACAGTGCCGCTATGGCGATACATCATGTTATGAGCGCTTACAACACCATCTCCAGATGATCGAACCGATTTTGGAGAGATTGAACCGTTAATGGTTTTAATCAATACCATTTTGCTTGAAATAACTTCGCCCTGGGCAGGTGTAGCTAAGGCGCAGAGCGATGTAAGTAATAAGAATGTGAGGAGGCGTTTGCGCATTCCTTAACTGTACTGGCTAGTCGTCGTCACTTTCTTCATCTTCATCTTCATCTTCATCATCTTCGTGCTCATCATGATGACCTCTTCGTGGGCGATCTCCATGGTCATCATCCTCATCATCTCCACCCTTTGTTGGCAAAGTTGCGATTGATGGATTTTGTAAAGTTTCAGATGGGGTTGATGCAACTGATGGATTACCGATACGAACTGAAGGCGCAGCTTGTTTTACCTGAGCAGCTTGTGTCGCAGTTGCCGTTGCCTGCGTCGAGGTATTTTCAACAGCATTTGCAGGAGACTCCTCCTGTGTTTGTGCAACTACTGCACCCACACCGATAACTAGCGCTACCGCCATAACGGCAGCGATTGGCAGCGAACTGCGCACCTTCTTTGGTTGAGCCGGACCATCATTTTCGGCGATCTCAAACCATTCAGGCTTGTTGTTCTCTGTCATAGGAAATCCCTTCGTTGAGAGCAAGGTAACTATTATCCCTGAGAGAGATCTGAGATGCATGCTTCAAAAGGCTGAGTAATCTTGGCGAGTGAGCGGTGCAATGCGTGGATACCTAGACCTAATGAAGTTACGGGTCGTTGAGCTACTTCTGGTTTCCACTTTACCCGCAATGGTTTTGGCAGCTAAAGGCCTTCCGCATTTTGGGTTAACTGCAATGACAATTATTGCCGGAACGCTAGCTGCCGGAAGTGCAAACGCCTTCAATATGGTTATTGAAAGTGATTTAGATAAATTAATGGAACGTACATCTAAGCGCCCGATTGTTACAGGTGTCATTTCGAAAACCAATGCAACAGTATTCGCCTCAATCATCGGACTTATTTCACTTCTTCTATTTTGGGTTTTTACAACACCACTAGCGACTTATCTTGCGCTAATTGCAATTATTTTTTACGTTGTTGTTTACACAATGGCGCTAAAGCAACGTACCTCGCAAAACATTGTCTGGGGAGGCGCTGCAGGTTGCATGCCAGTTCTAATTGGTTGGGCAGCGGTTACTAACTCGCTCTCAATGACTGCATGGGCCTTTTTCTTCGTAATCTTTTTCTGGACTCCGCCACATTTTTGGGCGCTTGCCATTAAGTACAAAGATGATTACGCAGCAGCAGGAACTCCAATGCTTCCAGTAGTTGCGACAAAGAATCGCGTGCTTGGTGAAATGTGGTTCCATACAATCTTGATGATTGCATCCTCGATTTGGTTAATTCAATCTGCGCAACTTCCAATGTGGTCCTTATTAATCACACTTGCGCTAGGTCTTGTATTTGCACGTCAGCTCGTTGCGCTTAAAGAGGGTTCACCTGATTATGGAAAATTCGCTGGAAAAATCTTCCAGTGGTCAATTACTTACTTAAGTTTGCTATCCGTTGTTCTAGTTGTTGCAGAACTACTTAGCTAGCGCTTGCTCAATATCTTTAATCAAATCGCTTGAGTGCTCCAACCCAACTGACAATCTAAGAACTGAAGGCGTAATTCCCATCTCTGCCTGAACTTCTGGAGCCAAACGACGATGAGTTGTAGATGCAGGATGGGTAATAAGCGACTTACTGTCACCGAGATTATTTGAAATATCGATGACACGAAGTTTATTCATGAAGGCAAAAACATCCTCCTGAGAGCCTTTAAATTCAATACCAATTGTGGTTCCGCCACCATTGCTCATTTGTCTCATGGCAAGTTCGTAACCAGGATGAGATTTCAATCCTGGGTAGCGAACTGATTTAACAGCTGGTTGCTTCTCCAGGAACTCTGCAACAGCCTGAGCGTTTGCAACCATTGCATCTACTCGCATGTGCATTGTTTCCAATGACTTAACAAGTACCCAAGCGTTGAATGGACTTAAAGCAGGTCCGGTGTGACGAGCAAATGGCAGAAGTTTTTCAACGATGTAATCAGCTGAACCAAGAATTGCACCAGCTAATACTCGTCCCTGACCATCGATGTGTTTTGTTGCAGAGTACATAACTACATCCGCACCAAGTTGAAGCGGCTTTTGCAAAACAGGAGATGCCATAACGTTGTCAACAATTACTGTTGCACCAACTTTATGTGCAAGATCGCTCACCATCTTAATATCTACGATATCTAGCAGCGGGTTACTTGGAGTTTCAATAAAGACAACTTTGGTTGGCTTACTTAAAGCCTTCGCCCATGCAGCTGGATCATTGCCCTTTACTAATTCAAAGGTGACGCCCCACTTAGG
>JACCDQ010247735.1_pt1 | contig 11849 bp, 13 predicted proteins | sample 7446031 | NCBI WGS metagenome assembly JACCDQ01 (sample SAMN15323442, study PRJNA562643) | freshwater metagenome | isolation source: river surface water | place: USA:Blue River Watershed | collected 2017-08-17
CTGTATGGCGAGCGCGTCGGCGCGCTGTCGATCGTGGCTGCATCGGCGGAAGAAGCGGCTCGCCTGATGTCGCAACTCAAGCGCGTGATCCGCACCAACTACTCCAACCCGCCGATCCATGGTGGCCAAGTGGTTGCGACGGCTCTGGCCACGCCGGAACTGCGCAAGCTGTGGGAAGAACAACTGGCAGGCATGCGCGTGCGCATCAAGGAGATGCGCCAGGCGATGGTCGACAAGCTGAAGGCCAAGGCCCCGGGTCATGACTTCGATTTCGTCGTCAAGCAGCGCGGCATGTTCTCGTACTCGGGCCTGACCAAGGAACAGGTCGCACGCCTGAAGGACGAGTTCTCGATCTACGCCGTGGACACCGGCCGCATCTGCGTGGCCGCGCTGAACTCGCGCAACATCGACCGCGTGGTCGATGCGATCGCAAAGGTTCTGTAAGCGTTTTTGCATTTCCGCCGATAAATTTATTTGACAACCCCGGGGAGATTCGTCATAATCTTTCCTCTGTTCCCTGATAGCTCAGTCGGTAGAGCGACGGACTGTTAATCCGCAGGTCCCTGGTTCGAGTCCAGGTCGGGGAGCCAAGAAATACGAAAGCCCGCAAACGAAAGTTTGCGGGCTTTTTTGCTTTGCATCAGAATATCTCGTGCCAGACATTTTCCTGCGCCCTGCCGGAGCCGACATGGATACCCTCAAACAAACACGAACAGCAGACCCAGCAACCATGGTTGCGCTGCGCGCGTTTGTGCAAAAGGTATCGTTGCGTAGCGACTTCGCAGGCGCCATTCTCTTTGGCAGTCGCGCCCGGCATTCACACCAGACCGACAGCGACGCGGATGTCGCTGTATTACTCACCGGGCATCCCGGGAAATTTATCTCGACCAAGCTCGCGATGGACGACCTCGCCTACGATGTTTTGCTCGACACCGGAGTCCGCATCCAGCCACTGCCCGTCTGGCAATCCGAATGGGAGCATCCGGAGAACTACTCGAATCCCCACCTTCTCCAGAACATAGCCCGCGAAGGAATTCGCCTTTGAATGCGGATTACCTGCTTCATAAAGCCAACACGGCCCTCTCGTCGGCCAAACTGCTCTATGAATCAGGTGATGCTGACGGTGCCTGCAACCGCGCCTACTACGCCATGTTCGACGCAGCGCGTGCCGCCCTGATGGTTTTTCAGAAGTCCGATGAAGTACTGGCCATCAAAACCCACAGCGGGCTGATCTCCAGCTTCAGCCTTCAACTCGTCAAGTCAGGCCTCATTGATATCGAACTTGGAAAAGCCTTGAACAAAGTCGAGGATTTGCGATTGATTGCAGATTACAAAGGTGACGCACTTACCCTCGAAGATGCGACGTGGGCCGTTGAGCAGGCCACCAGTTTTCTGGCGACAGTCAAAGCCGTGTTTTTTGTGGATAAAAATTAACCGCTGGGCAAAGCGCTAGTCATCACAATAAGTACATAGCCTTGGGCTGCCTCCCCCCCATAGCGCCTGAAAATGGTTGCGTAGAACGAAGCTAGGACTTGCGTAATTCCGGGTGCATTCAGGGGAAAATGTTTCAGTTTTGACTGGCCCATGAAACCATGCTCCCGCTCTTCCTTAGTTTCAGCCATTTCCGCCGGCTGAAATACACAGAACCGCCCTCAAGTCCCTGACCTGTCCTAAGATTTTTGTACCAGCTGGAATTTGAGAAGATAGCGCCCATTCAGGAGGGAGCAATGAAGAAGAGCCGATACAGCGACGAGCAAATCGTCCGGATCTTGCGGGAAGCGGATAAGGATCCGGTACCGGAAGTGGCCAAACGACACGGCGTGTCTGAGCAAAGTATCTATGGCTGGCGCAAGCGGTTTACCGGGATGGCCGTTGATGCAGTCAAGGAGCTCAAGAGCCTGACCCAAGAGAACGCCCTTTTGAAGAAGCTGCTCGCCGAGCGGGACTTGGAGATCGAGGTGATGAAGGAGATCACCGCAAAAAAATGGTGCGCGCACCAGCGCGTCGGATCGCGGCCTACTACGCGATCGAGCGAGGCATCTCGCAACGACGTGCTTATGCGCTGATGCAGATTGCCCGGTCGAGCTTGAGCTATGTGCCGACCTTGCCGCAGAAACAGGCGCCTGTCGTGTCTGCGATGCGGCGACTCTCGGGTCAATATCCGCGCTACGGTTCGCGGCGGATACGCGTGTTTCTGGGGCGCGAAGGTCTGAAGGTCGGTAAAGAGGCGTGCTAGCGTCTGTGGGCACAACACGGTCTGCAGGTGCCGATGAAGCGGCCCAGACGGCGGATTGCCGGATCCAGTCCTCGTCCGCTGGCCCCGGCGCAGGCCAACTCGGTATGGAGCTATGACTTTTTGTACGATGCGTGCGCCAATGGCCAGCAGTTGAAATGCCTGACGGTCGTCGATGAGGATACGCGCGAAGCGCTCGCCATCGATGTCGCGGGATCGATCCGGTCAGCGCGGGTCATCGAGGTGCTGGCCAAGTTGATCAGTGTGCGTGGAGCGCCGCGTTATCTGCGCAGTGATAACGGCCCGGAGTTTGTCAGTACGACGCTATTGAGTTGGGTCGTCGAGCAAGGCATCGAAACGGCATTGATTGATCCGGGCAAGCCTTGGCAGAACGGGACGAACGAAAGCTTCAACGGCAAGTTTCGGGATGAATGCCTGGCGATGGAATGGCTTCGGAATCGACTCGAGGCCCGAGTGGTGATCGAGGATTGGCGCAGGCATTACAACGAGGTGCGACCGCATTCAAGCTCGAATGATGAGACGCCAGCTGCGTTTAGTAAAAAGGTATCAACTGGGTTTTTAACCGGAGCTATCACAAGTTAAGGTGGCCCGAAAAATCCGGGCAGTTCAGAGGACTAAATAAGGCAATTGGTTTGCTCTGCTCTAAATTTTTTGAATAGACAAGATTTGCAACTGAGCACTTTCAACGTAATAGAAAAGTTTAATTGACTATTTTTTACCAAGCTCGATTGCATCACTACACATTGCACGCACATCGGTTATTGCGCGCTCGCATGTGATCCTTTTTGAGACTCCGTTAAATTTTTTAATTAAGGACGTATTTATATAAAATAAATTACGTAGTTCTTGAATAGATTCTGCGTCATTTTTTCCGCTATAGAAATTTTTAGTTGAATATCCTGAGTGTGAAAATTCAGAAGCTATGTTTATCAAGCTACAGTTATCGTCAATTGGAATACACAAGAACTCGGTTTCTTTTTCAGTAATATACTTTAAAAATTCGATGCAACTAGTCTCAGTTCTACAATCAAGTTTATCATTGGCGAAGTCATAAAAATACTTTTGCACTATAAATTTATTCTTTTCCCAGTTATAACTTACAGTGTAACCCTTGCCGTTAGAATCCAATTGCCTCTGAACTTTTATCAGCCCAACATCAAACATAGACGCGGGTGTTTCCATCAGCTTGGCTACTAACGGCGTTGGCTCCGCCATTGTATAAGGCGTGAATATGATCACTAAAAAGATTGTCAAATATCGCAACATCATTCCCTCTGCGTAAAATCTGTATTCATTCTATTGATTAGGCACACTTGGTTTATTACTTGGGCGCATACATCAGCGCACATCATCGCAAGTTCCTGCTTCAAAGCGTTACTGATTCATGTATAAGTTGCACATCGAAATCGCCTTCAATTTCATCTTTTTTTGAGACGATCATATCGCTACGCTTCAATTGCGCGGGTTCTGCATCAAGGTTCGAAAGACTATTTAATTATATTTTTAGTCCTCTCTAATAACCCTAAGACTTTGCTTTCCTCAATTTGTCGGATCGCCTCCTCTAAAGGATGAGCGCTCTCTTCTCTCTTTTTTCCATCCATCAACCTCACTGGATTTTCACCGAAATTCTTTAGTACAGTATGTAAAAGCTGCTTTGATAGCTCTTTATCGTTAGCGTCAATTTCAACCGTTTCTCTTTTATGAGCTTCAAACGCTAAAGCAATTACTTTTTTATATTCATAGTCCTGCTGGACTTTAGCTAACTGCCCTAAATTTTTTACACAAACCCATCCGAACCAAATACACGGTGCCGTCAAAGCTATAGTTCTGATAAATGTAAATTTTTCAAATTCACCAACCGAGGTGCCCGTTGTAGACCCGATGCAATAAATTCCAATCATTGCTACGGCAAAGAGGAGCCCAAAAATAAATCTTTGCAAACCAAATTTATTTGCCGCATCTGCGTATGCCCCAGACAAGCCTTGCTTATTTAAATCCTCAATAGATTTTTTTAATTTCTCACTCGACTCTTTTAAGTTTTCTTGCGCTGCGTCTAGAGTTGTTTTTACACCATCAGCTATTACCGCATAAGCAAATATTTTTGATACATTTCTTCCAGCTTCAGTTGAAGCTTCATTTAATTTCGATGCGATAGAGTTCGCATTTTTTAATGCTGCTTTTGTGGAAGATATATCCAAGTCCTCCGTCTTAGATTGATAGTCTCTAACAAGGGGAATCAAGATGCAGCACAACTGCATGACATCTCCAAACTCCTCCAAAAAATTCGTTCCAAACAACCACGGCACCCCTTGATCTCTTGCAGAAATAAACTTATTTTTTATCTCGGCGAGTTTTATTACTAATTTCTGTTCATACATTGAATCAAGCGGATGACTGTCTTGATTTACGACTTCTTCCACCACATGCCAAGGCAGATCTAATTCACGCAAAACTTTGTTTCCGAACCCATACGGCTCGATTGTATTTTCGGTTGTCCGAGAAGATTCAACTGTTACGATCAAGCCTTCCCACTCTCTATGCAGATTAAGAAATGCGTCTTTTGCGTTTTTCAATTTTTGTCCTGACCTTTCCCGATCTTAGAAAATAGTTTTTGCGTGCATTGGTACTTTAGATCAGAACGATCTAGCTGAGAGGGAATTGTTGACTTGCAGACTCATTGCTTTAGATGCGACGGGTTTTGCTTGAATACAGACGAACTGAAAAGCGTTGAAAAGACTAGCGATTGGCTCCACATAGCTGCACAGTGTGCAGTCAGCGTCTGTCAAATGAGATGGTAGATTCTGTCTGATGCAGAGCGTCAAAAGATGAGTGCCAGCGATCTGTTGACTCGCAGATCAGATGTATTTCGACGCCAATTTTTCTACGCACTTTTCTACACATAAAAATTAAATCTCTATAAATCAATGACTTATGTTTTATATCTGCACTGTTAATCCGCAGGTCCCTGGTTCGAGTCCAGGTCGGGGAGCCAAAAAATACGAAAGCCCGCAAGCGAAAGTTTGCGGGCTTTTTCTTTTCCGGCCGCCTTTATTCCTTCTTCAATGCGTTGCCAGCCGCGTAAATAGCATCCGCACTGGAATTAGCGCCAGGACCGTCAACACCCAACTGTCGCCATGCACCATGCTCAGCGCCCGCCCGATCGCGGTGATAACCTGAGGCACTGCTGCGTCCCAAAGCATTTTATTTTTGAGAAGATACGGTGAAGTTGCCCCGAGACCTGGGATTGGGTATCAGCCGGATAAGATGGTGGGTGACATGCCGTTGCTCTACACGCCGGGTCGATCGGATCCGCTTTATCGCAGCGAAAATTCAAATACAAAAATACCCAGGAGAGGCGACATGGAAACCAAAGAGCATCCACAGGCCACGTTCAGCGACATGCAGCACAGCACGGGAGCTGACTGGAAGATCATCGGCGAAGAATTCAAGTCCTATGCTGCCGCCTTGCCAGATCGCGTCATCGCGCATCTGAAATTACTGGAAGGTGATTTTGGTGGCTTTCCGGTCGACAGGCTGACGCATAGCCTGCAGACGGCTACGCGCGCTTATCGTGACGACAAAGATGAGGAATATGTCATTTGCGCATTGCTGCACGACATAGGCGATACGCTGGGCAGCTTTAATCACCCGGATATTGCGGCTGCCATTTTGAAGCCCTTTGTCAGCGACGAAAATTTCGAAATGGTGGAAAAGCATGGCTTGTTCCAGGCTTATTACTTTTTCCATTTCCTCGGTCTGGACCGTAACCTGCGGGATCAATTCAAAGGCCAGCCGGTGTATGAAAGAACCTTGGAATTTTGCGAAAAATACGATGCACCCGCGTTTGACAAAGCGTATGACACCTTGCCCTTGTCATTTTTCGAACCGATGCTACGGCGTTTGATGGCAACACCCAAAAACACGATCTATACGATGGCCGATTGATTGGATGTCCGTGGGTTCGTCATGCGACAAGCACGCAAATCGCAACACCAGCCTTCAAAGTTCACAGCCCACGAACGCAAGTTCTCAGGCTCCCAGATACATTGGTTGACACCGTCAACTATCGAGATTCCACGCTAATGCGAAGCAAGGTACGACAGGCAATGCCCTCCTCCGTTTACGTTACCGGACACGGTGCTGGTATGACGCGCCAGAGTGGCCATACACGCTTTGAATCGGAGGCGACATGATGGACGCGATCAAGATCGTGGCTGGCATGCTGGTCGTCGCAACACTGGGCGCATGCGCATTGATGGCGGTACAGGGTCACCAGGAAGGCGGCAGGACAGCCGCGCCTTTCAAGAATCTCTACACCGTGCCCGAAGACAAAGGCGATCGCGTAGCGCCTACCTATTTCTTCCGTCGCGCATGGGTTCAGCTGACCCGAGACCTCACCACTACGGATGTTCCGCCGACGGTTCGACTTGAACTTCAGGATATGCAGCAACAGGAATTCGCCGTGGCCTGGCTGGGTCACGCGTCCATGCTGGTACGCGCTGGTCAGCAATGGGTACTGATCGATCCCGTGTTATCGGGTACCGCAGGCCCGGTGCAGGGCTTCGGGCCCGCGCGCCTGACGCCGCTACCGCTGGGTGTTGATGAACTGCCGCACATTGACGTCGTGCTGGTATCGCATGATCACTTCGACCATCTGGACCTCGATACCGTCCGCCGCCTTGCGCGGCAATCAGGCGGCGCACCACGATTTTTTGTTGGCACCGGCCTTGCGGCGTGGTTCAGCAAACAGGTGGGAGCCGAAGCAATGGAATTCGGTTGGTGGGATCAGCAAACCGTCGGGGGGACTGCGTTCCGCTTCGTGCCGGCACAGCACAACAGCGGCCGCACGCCCTTCCACAAGAACAGTTCGCTGTGGGGCGGCTGGGTGATCGCGCACGCCGGAAAACAGTTCTATTTCCCGGGCGATACCGCCTTCGTCAGTCAAATGTTTGAAGACATCCGCAAACGCATCGGACCGATCCATCTGGCGGCGCTGCCCATCGGCGCCTACCAGCCACGCGCACTGATGCGCTTCGAACATCTGGATCCGGATGATGCGCTGGAGGCCCATCACGTGCTGCAGGCCGAGCACTCGTTTGGCGTGCACTGGGGCACCTTCCAGCTCGGCGACGAGGAACCCTTCCAACCTGCCGTCGATTTGGCCACCGCAATGAGACAGCGCCAGATGACGACAGGATTCGGACTGATGCCGATCGGCGGTTTCGTCGACATTGGCGGTCTCAGCAGTGGGTCATTGCTGGCCCCCAGCCAGTTGCGTCCGGCACGCGCCGGTGAAGAGGAGCGCTTGGTCTCAAGTGCGCACCATGCGCACTGATCTGCACTCCTCCGTCAACCCATGCTGGCGCGGCTGTCCGTCATGGCTTCACTTGCCATCGCCTGGAGGTTGCACCACAAATGCGGTGTCATGGAAGCTGCGCGCCTGCCCGAAACGCCATCCCGCGCGGCTGGCATCGACTTGAATCCGGGTGACCGGCAAGTCATGCGCAGCCAGCCAGTTTCGCGCCGAAGATTCGCAATTTGGTTGTGCGGCCGGATTCTTCACGACAGGCGGACAATAGATCAACCCCGGCAGGCGCAGCCAATCGTCGCGCGCATCCAGCGTGACTGGGAATTCACCCGGCAAGCCCGGAATCACCCTGATCTTCGGATCGCCGTAGAAGGCCAGCGTCGCGTTTTCTGCCCATTCACCGCCGACCCAGGCCGGGGGCTTGTTCGGCGACAGCGTGTGCCACTCGGCCATTACTGCAGCGGCAGCCTCGCGGCGCGGCAAGGAGGACAGCTCATCGCCGCGTCGGATATCCAGGGCCGTCTTGGCACAGGCACCGATGATCACGATGACGGGCAGCGCGTAAAAGATGCGGCGTACCGGTTCTGACCAGTAGTCACGTTCCGGCGAACTTGCGCGGCCCAGGTCCGTGGCCGCCAGATTGCGCAGCCACAGCAAGGGAAATGCGAAGCCAATCGGAATCGACCAGGGCAAGGATAATTCGACGAAACCGGACAGGCCGAACAGCAGCGTCAGCACATACGGCAATATCGCCAGCCAGAACAAGGCGTCCCCGGCACCAGAGGGCTTCCACGCCAGCCACAAGCGCTGCCACCAGCGCGTGCCCTGTCCCCTGAAGGCCGCCACGCAAATAGCGAGCGCAATACCCCAGTACATGAGCGGCGACAGCAGGAATTTCAACAGATTGGACCACGAGACGCTGCCGCTGCCCTGCTCCTGCACATAATGCAGCGTGATGTAGTCGTGATGCGCAAGCCAGCTCAGGTGTGGCAGCAGCGCCGCTGCCATCACGGCGAGCGCAAACCACGGCTGCCAGCTGCCCAGCCAGCGCCGGCCTGCCGGCAATGCGAGGGTCAGCACGCCGAGCGAAAGTAGCAGCACGCCACTGTAATACTTGCCCAGCATCGCGATGGCGGCGGTCAGGCCCAGCATGAACGGATGGAACAGGCCCGCACGTCGCTCACTGATGCAAGCCCACCAGAAATACGCGACCCAGGGCCACAAGGTGAGCAGGATGGAGTTCGCATTGAACTTTGCCGCCAGCGTCGCATACGGCAGCGCATACATCTGCACTACCATCGCCGCCAAAGACAGCCGACCCAGCCCCAGTGCCTGGGCCAGCCTGAATATGCCGAGCAGGCCCAGTGCAGTCGCCGCGAATGACAGCATGAAGAACATCGAATCGCTGGGCGGCAGCACACGGAACCAGAGGCCAGCTATCCAGCCAATCAGGGGCGGATGTTTGAAACTGCCCAAGTCAAAGGTCTGACCCCAGGCGAAGCTCTCCAACATGTCGCCATAACCGTCGAGGTTGGGCGACGAAACACTTTGTGCCAGCGTCCAGGTCAGCACATAGACCGACAATATCTGCCAGATGCGGGTTTGTGATTGTTTATCCATGGCGCCGATTTTATCCGCCCGATTTCATATGGCGCGCCCGATACCTGCCTTTAAAAACCATGGCATCCGGGCGGCAGGAGGATTACATCAGGGTCGCCTTCGTGCGGAACACGTGAAGGCAGGAGAACTCGAGCATCTTGCCGAGCAGCGTGCCGTCTTCGGCCGGCAGCCATTCAGGATCGCTGTTCGCGGCCGAACTGATCGTGCTGCCCTTGCCATCCGGCTCGGTCTGCAAGGTCACCCACATCGTGCGGGATTTCTTGTATTTGCAATCGAATTCGAGCTGCGATCGGACATGCATCGCGCCCTTGTCATCGGGCTGTACGCGATTGACCTGCTGCCATGCGTGAACCATGTAACCCTTGCGGGTCATGTTGTCGGTTTCAAGATAATACCTATTGCCCTGGCTATCCTTGCCCATCTCTTCGCGGTTGTCGGCATGCGCTGACGCTGCGCAGGCGATCAGGAGCATGGCGCCGGTGATCATTTTTTTGTTCAACATGTCTGTTCTGTTTATCAAGATGGGTAAAAGCCGTCGGGTGCTATCGAGCGCCTTCGCGCGCCTAAGCGTCACCACAGCTGTGCAAATCATGACGGCCGCTCAGGATGGCCATTGTTCTGTCTCGCCCTCTTCCGGCACAGCGAAGACAGAACGATAGTTTGTCGGCACCAGCGCCTTGTAGACCTTCCAGGTGGTATGGCCAACGAGGGTGGCGGTTAGCGCCAGCGACGGCAGGAAAAACAGCAGGCTGAAGCCGATCAGCACCGTGATCGACAGCGCCCATACCAGCATTGCGCCGGGATTGTTCCACAAAGTGATGGCGCTCGCACCAATGGACTCCATCGTATCGGCATCGCGATCCAGCATCATCGGCATCGAGACGACCGAGGTGGCGAATACCAGGCTGGCGAATGCCAGACCTACCAAGCCCCAGACGGCGAGGAAAGCGATGTTGTCGCCGGAGACGATGTTACCGATCATATCCGTCAGGTTCGGATACGTATGCTTTGCAAAGAGCGCGAAGATCACGACTGATATGCGCGCCCACACGATCATGAAGAAGGTCAGCGTGGCCGCGAAAAATGCGATCGACTTCCAGTTGCGCGCCCAGCAGGTGAAGCTGGCCCTGAGATCTACCTTGCCGCTCTCGTCCAGTTGGCGCGACAATTCATATATGCCGCAGCAGATGAAGGGCCCCATCAGGAAAAAGGCGGCCGTCAGGCCCATGGTCATCTGCCATACCTGCTGGTAGACCTCGGCGATGGCATAGCCCATCAGCACGAAGACGATGCCGTACACCACGCCGAGAAAGCCGGTCGCCCGCATGTCTTTCGCGCCTTCGGCCAACAGCACGAAGATGGCGAAGGGACGCATGGGGCCGGCGCCAGCCCGGGGGTCGGTAGTTACGGGTGGCATCGGGTCTCCAGTTCTGTCTTTTTGTCTTCTCGAAAAGTATCAGTATAAATGCCGTTATTTTTCGGTTCGGGATTTTATGTGCACGGACAGCCCGGCGCTGGCCGAATGCGAGGAGGCCTGCCCCTCCCTATGCTGACAGGAAATGATACGATCAGCGGCGCCTGCGAAATCGCGAGACGACCATGACATCCCCGGAGACTGATATGAAAAAATTTGCCCTGCTGACGGCCGCGCTGGCCGCTGCCCTTGCCCTGTCCACCCCGGCGATCGCCCAGCAGAAAAAGACCACGCTGGGCCTGGCTGCTGCGCAGAAGATGGCCAGCGCCTGCGAACAGTATGCGCGCAAGGAAGGTTGGAACATGGTGATTGCCATCGTTGACGATGGCGGCACGCTGAAGCACTTCAGCCGCATGGACAATGCCTTCCGTGCCAGCATCGAGATTGCTCAGCTGAAGGCCAACACCTCGTCAGGTTTCCCGCGCTCGACGCGCCAGGTCGGCGAGATCGCCCAGCAGCGCGTACCGGGCATCGTGCATGTGCCGGGCATCGTGACCTTTGCCGGCGGCCTGCCGATCATCACGGCCACGGGTGAGCACATCGGGGCCATCGGCGTCAGCGGCGGCTCGGCCGACCAGGACGAAGTCTGCGCGCAGGCCGGCCTCGATGCGGTCAAGTCGGAACTGAACCTCAAATAAGCGTCAAAGCGCACGCAGGCCAGGTTTCTCAGTCATTCGCAGATGATGGCGCTGCTCAGTTGAAAAATTCGAGCAACGCTTGCGCGACCCCGCCCGCTGCCTCGCGCTGCGGGAAGTGGCCGATGCCCTCGAGCACCACGCGGTGGTAGCGGTTGCTGAACCATGGCTCCTTGCCTGCGGACGATTCGACCGGGTTGACCGAATCAGCACCGCCATGGATCACCAGCGTGGGCGTGGCAATCACGGGCAGCGGCTTCAATGCGGCGATGTCGGCCGCATAGTGCGGATCGCCGATAGCATGGCCCCAGCGGTGACGGTAGGAATGCAGGGTCACGTCCAGCCAGTCCGGGTTGGCGAAGGCTTGCGCGGTGGCGTCGAATTCGGCAGCGTCATACCAGCCCGGCGGCGACCAGGTTTCCCACATCGTACGCGCAAAACCACGCGGATCAGCGCGCACGGTCTTCTCGCCCAGCGGCGTCGCCATGAACCAGTGATACCAATAGCAGCGCGCCTGCTCGAACGGCATAGGCTGTGACGGATCATTGGTGCCGTAGC
>JACCDQ010646047.1_pt1 | contig 11849 bp, 10 predicted proteins | sample 7446031 | NCBI WGS metagenome assembly JACCDQ01 (sample SAMN15323442, study PRJNA562643) | freshwater metagenome | isolation source: river surface water | place: USA:Blue River Watershed | collected 2017-08-17
AAATTTTTAGCTGGCAAATCTTTGTTACCGACCATGATCATTGGCACATCAGCCACTTGACCTAGGTGCTCAAAATCTGTCATTGGATCGTAGCCCAAGTTTCTGTACAAAGCCGGAGCTGTTGACATACCAATGTGATGAATCAACACGGTATAACCATCTTTAGGTGCATTCATTACTTTTTTAGCTGCAATCGTGCCGCCAGCGCCTGGTGAGTTATCAACAATCACCTGCTGCTTTAAAGTCTTACCCATTGCTAGAGCGATTTCACGAGCAACTTTGTCAGTTGGGCCACCAGCAGCAAATGGAACCACCATAGTGATTGGCTTATCAGCTGGGAAGGCTGCATGTGCACCAGCAGAAAGACTGCCAGCAATAATACCTACTGCCAACATGGCATGACGAATACTTTTCTTCATAATATCTCCTATATGGTTGTTGCCGTAAAAGAAGCAAATCAACAATGTGATTGTAAGGAATTATTAAGAAAAATCACCAAAAGTAACTGTTAAACCGACTGGTATTTACCCTAGGACAAACCGATTGTCCTGATAAATCAGGCGTTCAAGCTGATTTAAAACCCACGATTACTTTAAGGGATTCACGCTAAAAAAAGTCATACCGACGAGATGGTCGGATGTAATCGTAACTTTTTCTTTAATAGCACGTTTAGCAATTTTTAAAACTTGCTTGTCTTTACTGATCAAAGCACTTGGTCTTAGGCTATAGGCCAAATTAATGAATACTTGATCATCTCGATCTTTACATTTCCATGGGGCTTGGCAAAGCTCATCATCAGAAACCATCCTTGCCCAATTTTTCCATTGCTCACTGATGTGGTCTTGTTGATTTTTATCCAGGGAAAATTGCTCACGACCAATAACGTCTAAGAATTCTGCAAAAGTTTTTTCTGTGGCAACTGCGTCTAGTTGCTTGGCATCGAGAGCCGCTCGCAAAGGATGAGCTCGCTCATCATCAAATACCAAAATGTCTAAAAGAATATTGGTATCTAAAACAATGATTGGCTTCACTCCACCGTCACCGATTTTGCGAGATTGCGCGGTTTATCAACATCAGTACCTCTTGAACATGCCGTATGGTAGGCCAGTAATTGCAGAGGAATGACGTGCAAAATTGGTGACAAATCACCATAGTGCTCTGGCATTCGAATCACATGGATGCCATCTTCAGCGCGTATTTGTGTATCACTGTCTGCAAATACAAATAACTTTCCGCCACGTGCTTTTACTTCTTGCATATTCGACTTGAGCTTCTCGAGCAATGCATCATTCGGTGCCACTGTTACTACTGGCATTTGCTCTGTGACCAAAGCCAATGGTCCATGCTTCAATTCTCCGGCAGGGTAAGCCTCAGCATGGATATAAGAAATTTCTTTTAACTTGAGAGCACCTTCAAGTGCGATTGGATAGTGAAGTCCGCGGCCCAAAAATAATGCATTTTCACATTGAGCAAATATCTCGCTCCACGCAATAATTTGTGGTTCAAGGGCTAGCACTGCATGAATGGCTGAAGGAAGGTGACGCAAATGATTGAAAGCATTGCGCTCTTGCTCAACAGTTAAACATTGTTTGTTTTTTGCCAAGGTCAAGGCCAATAAATAAAGCCCCACCAATTGAGTCGTGAAGGCTTTGGTTGAGGCTACACCAATCTCTGTTCCAGCATGCGTTAGAAATTGATACTTTGTTTCTCGAACCATGGCGCTGGTCGCCACATTGCAAACTGCTAAGGTCTGTTGATGACCCAAAGATTGTGCATGCCTTAGGGCAGCCAGCGTATCCGCAGTTTCTCCTGATTGAGAAACAACCACCACCAAGGAACGTGGATTGGGTACTGTTTTGCGATATCTGTACTCACTAGCAATCTCAACCTGGGTTGAAATACCTGCCACATCTTCAATCCAATATTTAGCGGTGCTTGCTGCGTAATAACTGGTGCCACAAGCCAAAATCAAAACACTGTCAATATTCTTCCAATCAACCTCGGTTGCTCCAAACAAACTCAACTCAGCAAACTCTGCATGACCCAAGGTATCTGCTACAGCTCTTGGTTGTTCAAAAATCTCTTTTTGCATGTAGTGCTGATATGGGCCTAAATCAACTTCAGCGCTTTGAGTTGGCACTGGCTTTTTAGTTCGCTCTTGAACTTTGCCAGTCACATCGGTGATGATGACTTGATCTGTTGTTAAAACAGCAATGTCACCCTCTTCCAAATAGGCCATCATGCTCGCGTGATCAGATACGGCCAATGCGTCTGAAGCTAAGAAGTTTTCTTGATCACCATAAGCAACCACCAAAGGTGAACCAACCCTTGCACCAACCAATAAGCCTGGCGTATCTTTGGCAATCACAGCTATGGCATAAGCACCATGGAGCTTTGGTACAACCGCTTGAACAGCTTTCGCCAAATCTCGTACAGGCATTTTGATATAAGTCTGATGAATCAAATGTGCAATCACTTCGGTGTCTGTCTGAGACGCAAACACATATCCAGCTGCTTTTAATTCTTCACGCAAGCTCTCATAATTTTCAATGATGCCGTTGTGCACTAAACCAATCAAATCACCTGAAAAGTGTGGGTGAGCATTAACAGTATCTGGTTTACCGTGTGTGGCCCAACGCGTGTGAGCAATGCCAACATTACCCGACATGGCTTGACCCTGATCAGCCAAATCAGCAACACGTGCAGTGGTGCGTGCGCGCACCAATTCTTGACCACTCAATAAAGCAAAGCCACAAGAATCGTAGCCACGATACTCAAGTCGACGCAAACCTTCGACCAAAATACTGACCACATTTTTTTTAGAAACTGCACCTACGATCCCGCACATGATTTTTCCTATTTACCAATACTTAGATAAGTATTTACTTAGATTTCTTTGTGGGCCTTTGCCAATTCAATGAGATTTGCTTAACCCTTGTTACAGTCAATTGATTAGCTGGCGCATCTTTTGTCAATGTTGTACCGGCGCCCAAAGTTGCACCTTTACCAACCGTGACAGGAGCGACTAACTGAGTATCGGAACCAATGAATGCTTCATCTTCAATGATGGTGCGATGCTTGTTCACACCATCGTAGTTGCATGTGATCGTTCCAGCACCAATATTGACTTTCTTACCAATGGTGGCATCGCCCACATAAGCCAAATGATTGGCTTTACTGTGTGATCCAACATCACTATTTTTAATTTCAACAAAGTTACCCACATGCACCTCTTCGGCAAGTACTGTGCCTGGGCGCAATCGTGCATAAGGTCCAATCACACTGCCAGCACCGACTGTTGCTTGATCAATATGAGTGAACGCTTGAATCTTGGCATTAGCATCAATCACAGCGTCTTTGATCACGCAATGGGGGCCAACAGACACACCCGAACCAAGCACAACCTTGCCCTCAAAGACGCAACCAATATCAATTTGAACATCTGTACCGCATTGAAGTTCTCCGCGAATATCGATGCGAGATGGATCTAATAAGGTGACTCCTGCCTCCAATAAACGATTGGCCAATTCACGCTGCCAAACTCGCTCTAAGTCAGCAAGCTGAGTGCGACTGTTAACGCCGACTGTTTCCCAATCATTCTTGGCTTGTGTTGTATAAACCGGGACCCCTTCAGCAACTGCCAAAGCAATCACATCGGTCAAGTAATACTCGCCTTGCGCATTATTTGGTTTTAATTGTTTTAACCAATGTTTTAACTTCTCGGTAGGTAAAGCCATGAAGCCAGTATTAATTTCAGAGATTTGACGAATCTCTGCACTGGCATCTTTTTCTTCAACAATGCCAGATACATCGCCATCTTGATTGCGCAGGATTCGACCATACCCTGTTGGATTTGCCATGTTTTGAGTCAATAAACCAAGACCACCAGACTTTGCCAATAGCGTTAATTGCTCAAGAGTCTCTGTTTGTATCAGTGGCACATCACCATAAAGAATCAATGTGACCGGATCATCAGATAATTGATCGCAGGCCTGCAATACAGCATGACCCGTCCCTTTTTGCTCTGACTGAATCGCTGTTTTGACTTGAAAAGCTGCTTTTGAGAGGAATTCTTGAACAAATTCACCGCCATGCCCCAGAACCAGGATGGTTTGATGATCACCTTCCAAGGCTTTGGCACTGGTGAGAACGTGCTCAAGCATTGGCCGGCCGGCGATTGGATGGAGCACCTTGGGTAGCGTTGACCGCATGCGCTTTCCCTGTCCAGCAGCTAATATGACGATATTCATTAATAATAATTATATGAGCTTATCCAAACCTCTCCAAACTATCAAAATAACCGTTATTGGCTGTTTATTTTTGCTCATCACTGCCTGTAGTGCGGTGAGGTTTGTCTACAACCAGGGTGACACTCTGGTCAGATGGTGGATTGACGATCATATTGGCTTAAACGCAGAGCAAGAAGTTCTGACTCGTGAGCTCTTGGAGCAACAATTTTGGTGGCATCGCACTGAACAACTGGCCGATATTTCGAAAACATTGGAGAAGCTTCGCCTTCAGCTCAGACGTCCACTCTCCACCGATGAGGTCAGTCAGTTTTCCGAAGATCTCAAAAAATTCATTTACGCTATCGCCAAAAAAACAACTCCAGATGCTGCAAAGATTTTTACTACTTTGCAAAGCAATCAAATCGATGCAATGCAAAAGAGAATGCAAAAGGGTAATGAGAAGTTTGCAAAAGAATGGCTACCACCAAGCTTAGAAAAACAAAATAAGGTCCGTGCTGATAAAGTCATTGATCGCGTCGAATGGCTATTTGGCAGCATCAATAAAGAGCAAGAGGAAAAAATTAGGCAGCACATCAAAAATAATCCATTAGATATGAATATGGTTTATCAAGAGCGCCTGCGACGTCAAAATGATTTAATCAAGATCGCTAGAACAATCCATCAAAATAAATTAAATCAGCAACAAGCCGAAGAGCTACTGACGGTTTATATGAAAAATTTTGAATACGGCACAACAAAAGAGCAACAAGAGTTCGGCAAAAAAAGAAATGCTCTGGGAGTACAACTGAGTGTATTTATCACTCAGATCATGAATGATGAGCAAAGAAAATACGCCAGCGGTCGAGTTGAAACTTGGGCCCTGGATGTTCAAGAGCTCATCAAAGAGTCATCTGTATTGGCTGCCAAGCGTTCCGCTCTGCAGAATCGCTAGAGCTTACGTCCTGGCTTAAATCTTTAAAATCAAATTGGGTCGCATCCATCAAATGTGATGGCACCACATTTTGAATAGAGCTGAATAAACTTTCTACACGACCAGGATATTTCTTTTCCCACTCCTTGATCAAGGCTTTCATGGCATTACGCTGAAGATTCTCTTGGCTGCCACACAAGTTACAAGGAATGATTGGAAAATCCATCTGTGCGGCATATCTTTCAAGATAACTCTCTGGCACATAAGCCAGAGGCCTGATGACGATGTGTTTACCATCATCGGACTTTAACTTTGGCGGCATGCCTTTTAATTTTCCACCATGAAACATATTCATCAGCAATGTTTCAATGATGTCATCACGATGATGGCCCAGAGCAATCTTGGTAGCCCCAAGCTCACCAGCTACTCTGTACAAGATGCCACGTCTTAAGCGAGAGCAAAGACCACAAGTTGTTTTACCTTCAGGAATCACACGCTTCACAATGCCATAGGTATCTTGGTCTTCAATGTGATACTGAACACCTAATTTTTTAAAATAATTGGGCAAGGTTTCTTTTGGAAAGCCCGGTTGATTTTGATCAAGATTAACGGCTACCAAGTCAAAATTGATCGGCGCACGCTCTTTCAATTTCATCAAAATATCGAGCATGGCATAACTGTCTTTACCGCCAGACATACAAACCATGACCTTATCGCCATCCTCAATCATGTTGTAATCAACAATGGCTTGTCCTGCTAGACGGCAAAGCTTTTTGTCTAGCTTATTTTCTTCGTAGGCTATTTTGCGTGGATCTTTCATTCTTTTATCAAGAAAATTTCAACACCAACTGCTTCACAATCAGGATACACATCTGGCTTTGCAGTTGAAACTTTAACGGCTCTCACATTTGGATGAGCCAACATGATTTTTGCAACATCATCACACAATGTTTCTTGAAGATGTATGTGTCCTCTAGAAACTCTTTCTAAAATACTTTGGCGCATGAAATCATAATCAACTACTTCATCAAGACTATCTTTTGATGGGGTGTTTTCAACCAAAGGCACGAATAAATCAACATTGATTAAAACGCGCTGCTCGCCTCGCTTCTCAAAGTCATGGACTCCAATATTGATGTAGACCTCGTAATTGCTCAAAAATAATCTTCGGCAATCCATCAGGCGAGGGTGGGATAACAATGCTTGCATAATTTACTCCGTCAAAAACATCACGTCACGATTAGTCGAAAGTAAATGCTGCCCACCATCAACATACAAAGTTGTACCAGTTATGGCTTTGGCCTTGGCCAAATAAATCACCGCTTCAGCAATATCATCAGGCGTTGATGATTGCTCCAAAGGAGTCATGCTATGAGCCTTCACAAAGCCATCCTCAGATTGATCACCTGAAACCATGGTGATTCCAGGAGCCAAGCCCACTACTCGCAAATTAGGTGCAAAAGATTGTGCCAATAGATTGGTTGCTGAATTAAGAGCTGACTTTGACAAGGTATAAGATAAAAAGTCTGGGTTCAGGTTTTCTAATTTCTGATCAAGCAAATTGATCACCACCCCACTAGGGCCACGAGAATCAGCTGTTCTTATTTTCGCGTGTTGACGGTAGAGGTCTCGGGACAAAATCAATGGGGCAGCCACATTGGTGAGCATGTGGCGATCAAGTGAAGCATAGCTAAAACTTGATGCCACGTCGTATTGGAATAAAGAAGCGTTGTTCACCAAGCATGATGGCAAGCCTAACGCTTCACAACATCTACCAATCAATTGACTGGCTTGAGATTCATCAGATAGATCTGCCTGTAAAGCAACTCCGCGCTGCCCAGTTGCCAAGATATCTTTAACGGTCTGCTCTGCGGCATCTTTGGAGTTGCCATAATGAATAGCAACATCCCAGCCATCTTTGGCCAAACCAATCGCAATAGCACGACCAACGCGCTTGGCGGCTCCTGTCACTAGGGCAATTTTTGGGTTTTTCATATTTTTTACAGCTTCACTTATAAGAGTTGTAGACTCGCGAGGTATGGATATTAACCCTAGTATTGAAGAAGCGTCTCATAGTCAAACGCTGGCTCGTTTAATTCAAGAAGAAATTCAGGCTCAAAATGGCCAAATTTCTTTTGCTAAGTATATGGAAATGGCCCTGTACGCGCCAGGACTAGGGTATTACGCGGCTGGCAAAAATAAGCTTGGTAGCAAGGGGGATTTCACCACCGCCCCTGAAATCAGCCCTTTATTTGGCGCAACCATTGTTCAAACCATACTACCCGTCATTGAACACCTTCAAAACTTGAATCTACCGGTCAAAATTCTTGAATTTGGCGCTGGCACTGGTGCTCTCGCAGAATCGATTTTGACGGAACTCCAAAATCAAGATATTGAGGTTGATAGTTACAGCATTCTGGATATATCGGCTGATTTGATTGAGCGCCAACAATCTAGGCTTACTCAATCATTTCCCATGGTCAATTGGATCAATCAATTACCAAATAACTTCACGGGCATTATCCTGGCCAATGAAGTCTTGGATGCCATGCCCATTGAATTGATCACTTACCAAAATCAGCAGTGGGTATTTAAGGACGTATCTGTGGCAAAAGAATCTTCTGAAGATGCCATTAGCTTCAGACACTGCCTCGGCAAAGAAGTCCCAAAAGAAATTCTCCCTAAGTGCTTGCATCAACAATCATTCGAGAATGGCTACACCACTGAAATCAATGTAAATGCTAACGCTTGGATTAAAAGTGTCTCAGAGATTCTAGATATGGGCATCTTATTAACCATTGATTACGGATTTCCTGAGCATGAGTACTATCACTCGCAGCGTAATCAAGGAACCGTCATGGGTCACTATGCGCATCACGCCATTCAAGACCCTTTCTTTTATCCTGGACTTTGCGATCTAACAGCTCATGTTGATTGGACGAGCATTGCAAACGCTGGTATCAACTCTGGTTTATCACTCCTCGGATACACAAGCCAAGCCTCTTACCTATTGGATGCGGGCATTGGATCCTTGCTATTAGAAAGAGTTGACCCATCTAACGGCGCTGAATTCATACCCCACTCAAACGCTATTCAAAAGTTATTATCAGAGGCAGAAATGGGCGAGCTGTTCAAGGTGATGTGCTTTGGCAAACAGCTGCCTTTTGAAGAGGGCGATTTGCCTGGCTTTAGATCAAGACCTAGATCTCTTTGATTTTATTTATCTGTCTTTGATTGCTAACAATCTTCTGTCTTCAATCAATTGCTTGATCTTTGTTCCCGTTGATGAGCCTTGCTCACCAACATCTTGAACAACTTGAGCAATATCTACTTTTTTTGCTAAATCATATGATTTGGTCAACTGCTCTGTCGGAAGCTTTAATAAATTAGCCACCTTGATGAGCTCATCAAAGCGTTCCGGCTTTCTCCAAACATCTGTGCGATTCAATAGATCTAATAAATTTTTAGGATCAAGTGTTGGCGAATTCAATCCTTCTTTTAATTCTCGCACCAGCACTGCGTGATCTCGACAATCCGCTGGAATGCCCCATAACATCGTCCAAGCATTGATATCTTCATTTTTTAAACTCGATAGCAATACCGCACATCGCTGAGGCAAATTAAGTTGGCATTTGGCAGCCAAATCAATATCACTAAGCAATAAAGCATCTTTTGAATTTAATTTAGGAAAAAATAATTCGAAGACACCTATCTCACTCAATACCGCCAACATCCTAGACGGCTTCTCAGACATCAAGCCCCTAGAAATTTCTTGCCAAACTCTTTCTTTGACCAAAGCATTTAGCTCGCCACTCGAATGAATTTCCTTGAGCAAAGTGAGCGTGGATGGCTCAATTAAAAAATCAGAAAAGCGTGCAGCAAATCTTGCAATACGCAATAGTCGAACAGGATCTTCACTAAAAGCAGGGCCAATATGCCTGAACAACTTATTGCTCAGATCTTTCTGGCCACCATAGGGATCAATCACATCACCCACAGGCTGCCCATTAGCATCAGCTTCTTTGGCCATTGCATTGATGGTCAAATCACGTCTCGCTAAATCTTGCTCTAGCGTCACTTCTGGGTCTGCATGAAACACAAAACCTTTATAACCTGGAGCCACTTTTCGCTCAGTTCTGGCCAAAGCATATTCGGCATGCGTCACTGGATGTAAAAATACTGGGAAGTCTTGACCAACAGGGGTGTACCCCTGAGCCAGCATTTGTTCAGGGCTTGCACCCACAACAACATAATCAAGATCTTTTACTGGCAAACCCAGTAACTGGTCTCTGATGGCGCCACCAACAACATAAATCTTCACTTGATCAATACATCCAATGCTTGCGGGTTGATAGCAAATACTTTTTCTAAAGCATTTTCAGCGCCCGCTGGTAAGACATTGTCTTCACTCATCGAAGCCAAATTATCTCGAGACATCAAGGTCGGCCCTGGCATCATTTCTAATAGGCCCGCTTGTAAATATGCCAGTGGTTTTGGCAAAGGAATGACGATGCTCTTTCTACCGCCCACGATGCCGGCAAAATTCACCAATTCAGCCAAGGTGTACACGCGAGGTCCAGCCAAATCAAATACCCTACCAATCGTTTCTGACATTGAAATTGACTTCACAAACGCTTGGGCAACATCTGAAACATAGACAGGCTGAAATCTAACGTTTGCGCCCCCCAAAGGCAATATCGGTGCAAACTTTTGTAAAGATGCAAAAAGATTGATGAATTTATCTTTTTCACCAAACACCACAGATGGTCTAAAAATTGTCCAATCTAAATCACTGGCCTTGACCAAGTTCTCTGCATCACCTTTACTGCGCTGATACATGGATGCACCCGAACTACTGGCGCCCAAAGCACTCATGTGAACATAGCGTTTTAAATGCGTGGCATTCATCGCAGCAATGATTTTTTTAGTTAACTCAACATGATTTTTAAAAAAGCCTGGGCCATACGGTGTCCCAGTTTTATCATGCAAGACACCTACCAAATTAATCACCACACCATCTGGCCCTAAACGTTGGCACAAATCAGCCAACACAGAAGGATCATGAATATTTGCTTCAATCACTTGAAGCTTCGGTAGAACCCATAACTCTTTTGCATAAGCAGCTTTACGAGTAGGCAATAAAACCGAATAGCCAAGCGCACTCAAGCCACTGGCAATTTTTTGACCAATGAACCCACTGCCACCAATCAACAATACTTTTGCTTCATTCATCACGGCAATTCCGACAATACAGATGTTTTAGGAGAAACCATCCCAAGATTTTGTTTCAGAGATGGAGTTTTATTGGTAGACATGGCCGTGTAATAACTGGCATTTGCCAAAACATTTTTGACATATCCCCTGGTTTCATTGAAGGGGATTGTTTCAGCAAAAATAGCACCCTCTACAGTTCGAGGTAATTTCTCACGCCACATCTTAGGCCTTCCTGGACCAGCGTTATAGGCAGCAGAAGCCAAAGCCCATGAGCCATCCAAATCTTGCAAGACCATATTGAGATAATTACTACCCAAGGTTAAATTAACTTTCATGTCATCTAGTTGAGATGGCTTAAAGCCATCCATTCCGATTTTTTTTGCCACATACTTAGCAGTTGCTGGCATCACTTGCATCAAGCCAGATGCTCCAACATGTGAACGTGCATTCATGATGAAGCGTGACTCCTGGCGAATCAAGCCATATGCCCAATTGGTATCAAGGCCAATTGATCCTGCAATTGGGGCAAGAGACTCTTTGAAAGGGGTTGGATAGCGCAAACTAAAGTCATGCTCTGACTTTGTTCGATCAGCGGTGTTAACAGCACGATCATATAAGCCAATTCTTTTAGCGTGCTCAGCCACCGCAATCAATTGCTTATCACTGAGACCGCGTAACTCCCAATTCCATTCTCTATTACCCTCAAAACGAAGTCCCATGTCATAAAAGCGCACGGCTCTTGCAAAAGATTTATTTGATGACATCTGCTTCACCAAACCTTCGTCAGCCACAACTCGCTTAGGCACATAAATTTTCATGCCCAGATCTTCTCTGGCCAACTGTCCATAAAAATGGTACTGATCAATCAATGCTTGCCAAGTTTCTTTTGCCAAAGACTCATCGCCCAATTCTTTTTGCGCTCTGGCATACCAATAAGTCCACGCAGGATCACGCTTTCTGACCGATGGCGTCATGTGATCAATCGTTTCTTTGACCATGCGCCAATCACCCACACGCAATGCAGCTCTGACTTTCCATTCTTGGGTTTCTGGTGTCAACAAATGATGATGGCCAAGCTCGTGTTGCATCTTAAATGCCTTCATCGCGTTGGGATCTAATTTCTTTGCCAGATACTGACCAACAGCTCCCCATGCAGCAACCGTGTTCTCTTTACTGGTTCGCCATGTCTTTTTATCAAAGTCTCTAAAAGCTGCTTCAGGTGATTTTCTGGCACTTCTGACAATCTCTGCCATCGGGTCAGGAACATCGAATCGATTGGCTAAGGTTTCAAAATTATTTTCTATTGCCATTCTTGAAAAAGTAGCGACTTCGTATTTTGAAAAGCTATTGACCTTGTATATCGAGTTCACAAGTTCTGGGCAGGCATCACCAAAATAACGCGAGTCCAACAAGATATTTTTAGTTTCAGCTGCCAACACATTTACTGGCTCGCCCTTTGTAAATCTTGACTGAAG
>JACCDQ010097148.1_pt1 | contig 11846 bp, 14 predicted proteins | sample 7446031 | NCBI WGS metagenome assembly JACCDQ01 (sample SAMN15323442, study PRJNA562643) | freshwater metagenome | isolation source: river surface water | place: USA:Blue River Watershed | collected 2017-08-17
CACGACCACCCGCCACACAACATTATTGAAGAAGTGGAAGTGCCAGATTGATACCACTAGGAATACTTGCCTCTAACTCGCACGATGTAAAAGCCACAGGCGGAACTATCACAAGTGATGCCAACTATTGGTATCACACCTTTACCAGCAATGGAACTTTTACGCCAATCCAGCCTTTGTCGGTTGAATATTTGATTATTGCTGGCGGTGGCGGTGGCGGTGGAACGCAGCTTGCTTCAGGAGTTGGAACTGCTGGTGGTGGTGCTGGTGGATTGCTCAATTCAACTTCTAGCGTTACTGCAACTGGCTATTCAATTGTTGTGGGCAATGGCGGCCTAGGGCGCATTCCTGGCACATCAGCCGGAACCAACGGCAGCAACTCTTCTTTCAATAGCATCGTGGCTATTGGCGGTGGTGCTGGTGGAATTGTCACAAGCATTTCAAACATAAACGGTAACTCTGGTGGCTCTGGTGGTGGTGGAGCTGCCTACAGTAGCACTGCTGGAACTGGCGGAACTGGAACGGCAGGGCAAGGGTATGCAGGTGGAAGTGGTTACATTACAGGCACTTCTAATGGTGGTGGTGGTGGTGGTTCTGCTTCGGCGGGAGTAAACGCAACTTCAACCGCAAACGGTGGCGGTGGAGCTGGAACGCTATTGAGCGCATGGGCTTCAGCAACTTCAACTGGCGTTGGTGGATACTACGCTGGCGGTGGCGGTGGAGCAGGTACTGGCACAGTTGGCTCTGGTGCAGCTGGTGGCGGAAACGGAAACAATTCTGGTTTTGGTGTTGCCGGAACTGCTAATACTGGTTCTGGTGGTGGCGCTGGAAATGGCGTTTCTAACGCCCGTGGTGGAAATGGCGGCTCAGGACTTGTCATTATTCGCTATCCAAAATAAATAACTGTGCTATAGGCTAACCATCAAGTGCTACTTGAAGGAGACGTATGCTTGAAGGACTTGTACCGCCCATAAATGAGCGTTTATGCATTATTGGTAACAAATCGGCGGAATTGAGTAAAGAAGATTTACAAATACTAAATGATGCACTTGCCAATCCACTCTGGACGCACAACGCTTTAGCGGTTGAATTGTCTCGCCGTGGATTCCAAGTAGGCAGGGACGCAATCAATAAACACCGAGCAAAGGGTTGCCTATGCTTCAGGGACTAGGTTCAGCGCCAGTTGCTTCTTGGGATACCGTGAGAAACGCAACTCCGGTAATCATCAAGCCACCCAGGAAACCAAAAGACAACGTAAGCGAACACAAAGTCTTCGCCATCCTGCCCGACCCGCAAATTGGCTACCGCAACTTAGACGGACGCCTTGACCCATTCCACGATGAAAAAGCAATGGATGTTGCATTGCAGATTGTGGATTGGCTTTATCACAACGACAGGGTTGACGGCGTGGTCAACCTTGGAGATTTCCTAGACCTACCATCTCAGGGGAAGTATGAGCAAGAAGCTGGATTTGCTGGCACGACTCAGTTGGCTATCAATCGTGGCCATCTTTTTCTTCAGCAACAAAGGGCTGTGGCTGGTGAGCAAGCCGAAATCATCCTTATCGAAGGAAACCACGACAGACGAATGGAGAAGTTCATCCAAATAAACTCTGCTGCAGCTTGGGGGTTGAAACGAGCCAACGCTGACGAGTTGCCAGTGATGAGCATTCCTTACCTGCTTCGCTTGGATGAAATCGGCGTAGAGTACATTGACGCTTATCCCGCTGGGGCTTACTGGCTCAACCGGAACTTACGAGCAATCCACGGATACAAGGTGCGCTCAGGCGGTTCAACGGCTGCGGCTTACACAAATGACTCGCCACACATCTCTACTGTATTTGGTCACATTCACCGCCAAGAAGTGCAGAGTAAGACCGTGTTTGACCGCGATGGGGCCATCAGGTCAAAAGCAATCAGTCCAGGTTGCTTGTGCCGTGTAGATGGCGCTGTGCCATCTGTAAATGGCTCTACAAAGATTGATGGCTCGCCAGCGACCTTTTATGAGAACTGGCAACAAGGGATTGCGGTAATCACGCTTGATGGCGATGAGTTCAGCACCGAGTTAGTTGCAATCCACGATGGAGTGGCTTGGTATCGGGGCAGGAAGTTTACTGCTTCAGCATCCGCTCTTTCTCAGCCAGAAGAAGCTCGTCCATAGTCGCTTTGGTATTTGGGTCGTGCTTTGACCACTCTTGACCGACTGGGATAAATGGCTTGGTATGTTCTGGGCGCTCGCCGTAGAACGGGTCGTTGACGGCGTGCCAAGTGTTGTGGCAGAAATCACAAATCCGGTGCAGGTTGTCGGGCGCATTATTCATCGTGTTCTTGTCTGGCCCATGATGGCGGTCTGACGCTGGGCGACCAATGCAGCCAACGATTGGCTTTACGCCACCGCCAGCAAACTTGAGTCCAGCCCACTCACAAGTCATACCAGGCGTGATGGGGTACATTTCAGCAGCTCGCTTACGACCAGTCGAAACGGGGTCTTTGTACTCGCTGAGTGGCTTTTGAGCGCCATAGCCGTCATCAATGTAGCCAGTATCAATCTCGGTGGTGATTACCGAGCCATCTGTCCCCACAGCGTCTGCTTTGACATCGCCAGACATTGTGAACTTGACGTCTCCGCCACAGCCACAGCCTTCTGCTAGGTCGAGCCAAGATGCTTCACACTCGTTGTGAAAGCCCGCCCTGCACCCAAGACAAGGCTCATCGTTTGTGCAGCTAGTTGTTCCAGTACTCATCTCGCTCTTTCGAAATGTCGCCAACGATGTCAGTAACGTGTTCTGCGTTGTTGAACGAGCCAGTCTGCATCAAGTCCAGACCAACAAACATCTTGAAGCCTGCGCTCATCGACTCAGCCACACCAAGGCGAGCCTTGATTTCACGGGTGAGCGAGTTCTGGCTGATTGGGCGCTCGCCGTTCTCGCTACACCAATCACGGTAAGCATTGAACAGGGCAACGCGGGTGACGCTTGCCTTGTCCACGATGATTGTCTTCTCGTCCAAGAACTTGGCGATGTGGTCTTCTTCGTGGCGGTAGGACTGAGTAGAGAGTTTGATGCTCTCTGGCTCGGTCATTCCTTGGTTGGTGATGCGTACAGCGCCGTCAATCATCCATTGCAGGATGCCTGGTCCTTCTTCGGCGATAAGCGTCTTAGCAAAGTTCTCTTTACGGCGCTCAACTGGGATTGTCTTGCGGAAGTCAATCTTGCGAAGTCTGCGCCAGAAGCCATCGCCACCGGACTTTACTTCGGGCAAGTGGTTCACTGCCATAAATAAGGTATGGGTTGGCTTGAAGTCAAAGAAGTCCTTGTTCATAAAGCGAGCCGACAGGGTGTCGCCACCAGTCAACATCTTCACGCGCGACTCATTGAACTTTCCATCGGGACGAGTCTCGCTGGCCACAGCCAAGCGCACACCGCGGAGTCGGGCAATGTCAGTAGGGTGAGCTGCGCCCTTGGTGTCAATCAAGAAGTCTTCGGGCATCATCGCCGAGTAGTCGCCCAAGATGCCCATAATGACATCAAGGATGGTGGACTTACCATTTGCTCCAGTACCGACAAAGACAGGCAGTACGTGGAAGCGCGAGTCGCCAAACAAGGCCGCCCCAAAGAGTTCCTGAAGATACGCAATGCGGTCTTCGTCTTCAATGATTTCAGTCAGGAAGTTCGACCACATTGGCGTAGGCATCTTGAAAGGCGCTACAACGGTTGAACGGGTGTTGAAGTCAGCGCCCTTGATTGCCTTGCGAATCTCGCCCGTGCGAAGGTTTACGATGCCAGCAGGAGTACACAACTCGTTTGGCTGGGCATCAAGTTCCATTGCGGAGACAATGGTCGATGGGCTAGTTCCGGTGATGTGAATGGCTGCGTTCAGGCGCTCTTTGTTTAGCGAAACTTCAGCCCACTTGCGCTGGTCTTTGTCAAGCTCGGCAACGTGGAGCAGGTTTACTGAATTGATAGCAATCTGAGTGATTGCGTTCTCTTTGTCAGACACATAGCGATAGTCAGCCCACTTGTGCCAGCCAACATCGGTTACATACTTGAAGTCGTTGCGAAGATAAGCAGTTAGACGGAGCGCATTTGCAGTGTCTGAGCATCCAAAGTCATCGTTGATTGTTTCTTGAAAATACGGAACTAAGTCCATGTCGGTAACTTCGCTATCGAAACTCACCTGCTCTACTGGCTCTGCTTCACCTTCTGAAAAGGTAGCGTGTTTGTGTCCACGGAGTTCTTCGTTGAGTTTGCGGTCATCAAAAGTCTCTACACGAGCAATCGCCCAGCGATTTGCACCGTGAATCTCACCTGGTGTCATCTCACGAACTGGAGCGGTCTGCAAGAACTGCTGGAATCGCTCGCTGAGTTGCTCAATAAGAAGGTGTGCCGTGTTCTCGGTCAAGCAACCATTTCGGTGTGCTGCATTGATAATCACGAGCTGCTGGAGTAGCCAGCCGTGGCGACTCTTTGGCACGGTGATTGGACGCACGGTGCTAAACAGGTTGCCAGCCCAATGACAGTCAGCATCTGCATACTGCCAGTCTTCGTTGGCAGAAACCTGCTCAAAGTCGCTTGGCATTGTCGTAACGCTACTGAAGCCGTGGGTAATCAGAACGTCATTGATTTCTTCAATTGATAGTGGTCGCCAGTTGTCTGGGAACTCAACATCGACCAGCACCGGATTGGTTGCATCTTTGAAATTGATTGAACCAGGCGCACGGAAGATGCGAGCCATGTCGAACACCGAGTCAAGCGAGCCACCTTGCGATGCAGCTACCCAGCGAACGAAGCCACCCCAACGCTGGAGAATGCCAGTAGCCATCTCCATCGTGAACTCTTCTTCTGGGTCAATCGCCCAGTAGGGCTGTAGCCCGTGTCCAGAGTGGACGATGGCGGTTGGCGATACGCCAATCAGGTCTGAGATGAGAGTTACCAAAGTGCTGGCGTTGTGTTCGCTCTGGATACCAGTCTCTTTGAAGTCGATGTCAATCCAAAGCGCAGAGAGCCGATTGATGTCTTCAGCCTTGGCTCGCCCGTCAACATTGGACGGATTGATTTCGTACCAAACGTTTACCTTGGTGTCGTTCAGCGCATCGACTACTGTGTCGGCGTGAAGCACCGTGGTGGTCTTGGCTCGGAAGCCTTGAGCAGAACCCTGGTAGCAAATAGTTACAGCATCGCTCTGCGAGCGGCCTAGGCGCTCTAGCAGTTCTTGGAAGGGCTTGGTCATTGCCATTAGATAAATCCTTTCGATGAGAAAGCGGGCGCATCAGATAGGGGGAATGCGCCCGCTTCTCTTGCGATTGCTAGATGAGTTCTAGCAACTCTGTGACGAGATTCTCAGCAACTCCAAGAGTGCTTGCAATCTCGCTTGCATCGAAACCAGCAGCCGACAACTTCTGTGCCTTTTCAACCTGTTCAGTAGAAAGTTTAGCACCCTTGGCTACGGGCTTGGCTCCGGTGGTCTCAGCAAGAAGTGCGTCTACCGAAGCGTTGGACTTGGTTGGCTCAATGCTGATGCCGTACAGCTTGACATCGTTGAAGCCCTTGGTCTTGGCTGGCTTAGTGCCAATCAAGGTGATGGTGAACTTGAAACCCTTTTCAAGTTTTGCGATACCTGCATCCTTCATTGCCTGCTTTGCAGCCTGCAACTTCTGACCGAACAGGTAGACACGGCGAGTGCCATCGTCATCGTCAAGCGATGGGTCGATGTAGTCGGTGTCGAGAGTAACTGCAATCTGCAGCTGTGGCTTACCGTCATCCCAGAACTTTGGGTCTCCAGTAGCGAAGTCACGAACCTGCACGGTCTCCAGGTTAGTGATGGTTCCGGTGAACGAGTCACCGACTTTTGCATCCTTGAAAGAGATGCTGGCAACAGACGAACTAGCGAGCATGTCGTTAGGGTCTGGTAGCACGGCTGATACATCAACCATTGTCATTCCTTTGTTTAGTGGTTATTACTGTTTCTTTGTTTCTAAATGAGAGACGAGATGTCTCCCACTTCATCCTGCTCAAACTTTTTACAGTCCCAGCAGAAAGAAGCCTTTGGTTGCTTGTCGATGACTGCATCCCAGCCAATCAACTCAGCTGCATCAATCATCACTTCGAGCGCCTTGAGAGCATCCGTTGCAACTTGTTCATCGTATCGTAGCATCACGACATTCGCTTCTGTCAAGTCTTTGTCTCTTGGCAAAAAAGAAAGCGCAACGTGCGTAACATCGTATCCAAGTTTTTTCCATCCGAAGCCATAGAGCATAGCCTGGATGCGATACTGCTCCTTGATTTTGCCCTGTCCGGCTTCACGCAATGCTCGCTCGCCCACGACCTTCCAATCGTTGACAACAACGGTGTTGCCATCGACAATAGCCGCCATATCGCACGAGCCACCAAGGTTGAGCGTCTTGTACTCGTGAACCTGAAGTCGGCGCTCAAGGAAGAACTCTTCTGGCCAGCGAGAAAACCCTTCTTCAAGCGAAGCGTGTACCGCTGTACCAACAAAAGGAAACCAAGAACCTTCTGGCTTCTTTGGCTTGCCAGCAAGTTTGCGAGCTACACACTTGCGACAGTCAGAACCAACTTCGCTGATGCCAATCGATGTCTGGAATGAGCGTTCGGTTAGGAATAGGTCACGAATCCGATTGAGCCACTTTTCAGCAGTGTCGTATGCGGCTTTATCGGTGTCATCAAATGACTGTTTCGTCTTCCCAATAATCTGAATCGTCATTGTTCACTCCTTCCAATTCAATCGTCTCAAGGTTGAACTCTGCTATCGGGTGGATGATGCCGGACTCCATAAATGCGTACCATTTAGTAGTGCCTGGCTCCATCGTTAGTCTAACCCTATACACAGGAAACCGCATAGTTGCTAGACACTTGAATACTACATCTTCAATCTTGGTATAGCGAGTCGACATTACGGTTATTGGCGGAACATCTTTGAAGCGCCCAATGCGCTTGAAGGTGATTCTGGTAGCCAGCATTAGTTCTTTTCTTTCTTATTGCGGAACAACTTTAGATAGTGCCGATTGCAAAGGTTTTTAGTTTTTGCTGGCATAAAGCATCCTGATGGGTGCTGGCAGGTGTAACCCTTTGATTTGTTGCGCCGAATACTTTCGGCAGCTTGCAACAACTCATCGTATGGCAGGTCGCCAAACATTTTGCGCCACCTGTAGATGGTCGCCCGTGATGGAGTGCGAATCTCTTCTGGCTGGTAATACTTGGGTGCTGACAACTTCTTAGTGCGCTCAGCTTCGTAGTTGGGTCGCAACATCTTCTGTTGTGGATTCTTGCGAGACGCTTTGCGAGTGGTGTATCCAAGAACGTGGTGGACATTGACGCAATCCCTATAGCCACAAGCCCGTAAGCCTGGTCTAACTGGCTGTCCGGCGTTGTTGACTGGCTCAAGGGTGTCAAGGTCGATGTCGCCCGTCCAGATTTGACAGGGCGATTGGTAGTCAACTGGCGTATTGAAAAAGCATTCAGAGCATAGCGGCCAATCGCGCATTTCTTTGCGCCGTTTGGCGACTCGTTGAGTAAGTGGTGCTTTGCAGGCTTGGCAGGTTTCATCTGGCATCTTTTTCACCGAGCAACATAGTCAAAGCGAGAAAAGCCTGCTGTGGTACAACGCCGTTGCCACAGGCTTTGAGTTCGTCATTGCGAGATAGCCCACAATCAGTAATCCAACCATCAGGCAAGCCCATCATCCATTCAGTAAACCGCGATGACAAACGATGTGCGCCGTCTTTGCCGTCTGGCTTGGTTGGCTCAGGGGCTGGGCGACCTAGCACCTGCTCCCAACGCCGGATGGCTGGCTCGAACTTTCCCCAGTTGGTAGCCAACACTTGGTCTTCGATGCGAGCCTTTGGTGCGCCAGCTTCAACCTGAGTAGCCGATGACTCAGATGCGGTGGCTCGTGGAGTGCCAAGCAGGACTTCTCCGCTATTGAAGATTGCTCGTGCCACGGTGTCGACCTGAACTTCACCATTGCGCTCGTGTGGAGCAGTGCCGTCTTTGTGGTCACGGGTTGTTGGCGTAGGCAAAACTTCCATACGAACAGCCACGCCAAGAGATGCACCAGGCATACCTTTGTACTCGCCGTTCTCAAACTTCTCACGGCGCTCAAGGTAATCTTCGACAGGCTCATCGTGATTGCGGATGTGTCCAACCGCTGGCGTAGGTAGCAGCTCGTTCACAATCTCTTCACGCAAGTTCCGGTAGCCACCTGGACTGCGCTTCTTGAGTTCGGCTATCTGCTCTTTGGTTTTGATTTCCCGATGCTCCATTGTGTTTGGCGTTGGTAGCAACGATTGCTCAATGGCGGGAGACACCTTCAGCCCATTCTGAAAAGCAAGCTGCGCTACTTGGTCAGCGGTCTTCACCATACGACCACGCTCACGGGCTTGGTCTTCGCTGATAGCGCCACCAGTTGAATCAGTCACCGATGGAGTGCGGAGCATCGCTTCTTCGGGGACGTGCATCAACGCAATAGCTTCTGAGACATCCAAGCCATACCCTCGGTCGATTCGGGCTTGGGCATTCTTAACGGTCACGTGGCCAGACTTGTAATCACGATTGCGAGGGGTAGGCAACGAGACTCGCTCATCACATTCGGCAATACCTTTTACAATCGTGCCAACTTGTGGGGTAGCCCTGCGTAAGCCCGCTTCGTAGCCTTCGGCTTGTGCGTCACGAGCCTTTAGGGTAGGCAACAATGAAGACTCTAAACCTACCGTGGGGAGCGCCTGCATCGGCAGCCCGTACACTTGTCCATCGAGCATCATACCCGATGTCGGCCAGGCTTCCGAGAACAGCTCCGAGTGCGCGCAAAACAGGTTCACCGTTGGTTTCTCCCATACACCACGCACACTGTTCCACAGAGCCGTGGGCTGTTGCGCTGAGTAGTCCGCGTACATTTTCAATCACTACCATTCTTGGTCGGATGGTTTCAATAGCACGAGCAAACTCCGACCATAGTCCGCTTCGTGTTCCTTCGGTCAGTCCGGCTCGCTTACCTGCCAGCGATAAGTCTTGGCAAGGAAAGCCACCTGTAAGGATGTCAACAGGTTCGACTTCGGCGAAGTCCACCTTGGTTACATCGTGAAAGTTTGGGACACCTGGAAAGTTGCGCTCAAGGATTGTGCTTGGGGCTTTCTCCCATTCACAATGCCAAGCAACTTCAGCATCGAAATACTCAGCAACAGCAAGGTCAAGCCCGCCGTATCCGCTGAATAGGCTACCTATCTTCATTATCAAGTTCTTTCTGTAGAGCCTTGGCAGCCTTGGTTGCTGACTTGTCACGAGCGCCAGCTGCATAGCGCCCTGCATCAAACATCATCTTGTCCCTTACGGCACGAGATTTAGGGTATTCCTTTTGCGTCAGATACACAACTTTAGGCTCTATTGGCTTGCGTGGTTGCAAGTACGACTTGTCATTGCGCTCCATCTCAAGCCGAACAAGAAACTCCTGCTCAGGCGTGAGCGTAGGTGGTTTGATTTTAGGCATTGGTTTCCTTTCTTAGTTTGGCTACGACATTGCGCTCAAAGCTGACACCGCGCTCGCCGTCCATAAGTTCACGAGTCACCTTATAGCGCTTGGCGACTGATTCCATAATCGCCTGGTCGATTGTGCCAAGGGCGATGAGATTCCAGATAGTCACGCTGTGCATGTTACTAGCTCGGTGAACGCGGTCTTCAATCTGCTCAATCCGGTCTGGGTCGTAAGGTGAGTCGACCATAATCAAGTCATCTGCAGCATCAAGATTGATTCCAACGCCCATACCGCCAGACAGCAACACAATGCGAAGTTCCCCATCTTGAAACTCTTTCTGAATCTCGATACGGTCAGAGCTGCTAACTGAACCATCAAGAATGCGAGCATCCAAACCCATTGCATCTAGTTCTCCTTTCAGCCAATGCAACACTTTACTGAACTGCGAAACGATGACGACCTTGGCGCTGTTGTCAGCCATTTCGTCACGCTCCATAAAGCCACGCTCTGCGAGCCATTCCTTTAGCCATTCCAACTTTGCAGATGGGCCGCCGATGACAGGGACAACCTTGTCATCTTCTTCGGTCCAGGTGCAGGTTGCCAACTGACGAGACCGGATTGCATAAACCATTGCCGAGCCGTCAGGTGGCGAGTCTTCAGTCTTCTCGTAAAGCGAGTTGCGATAGCGCAACTGATTGCCAAAATACTTGGCTTTCTGCTGGTCTGGCAACTCAAGTTCTACATCTATATAGCGCTTTGGTGGCAGCTCGGTAAGGACTTCAGTCTTCGTGCGCCTAAGCATCCAATGCTCATCAGTTATAACCCATAACCGTTCATCACGAATCGATTGGGGCAACTTCACCGTGCGGTTGTACGAAACCTTCTGCTCAACAAGCCAAAAGTTCTTTTCCAGCCACGACCAATAACTGCTACCAACGATTTCTGGGTGCAGAAAGCGCCAAGTGCCGTATCGGTTGTGCAACTTACCGCGGTCCGGTGTGCCAGAGATGGCAACCCGTAAGCAACCGCTGGGCATCTTGAGCTGGTTGAGACCTTTCCAAAAGTTTGTCAACTTAGCGCCCGTAATCGGCAAGACCAGGTGGCTTTCATCGATGACAACCGCATCCCAATAAGGTGCTTTGAGTCCGGCTACTCGTGGAGCGCCTTTCACAAGGTCAAGCGAGTTGTGGTTGGCGATGACAACCATTGGCTTATCAGCCCTTGGCGCATCCAATACCTTGCTCTTAGCTGCGGTTGAACCTTTGGCGATGTTGCGGATGTCGATGTCATACCGCGGTTGCACAAAGCGTTCCAGCGTGTCTAGCCAAGTAGTCTGAGCGTTCACTAGCGGGCAGAGAATCAGAATGTTGGCTGGCTTGTCAAACAGGCCGCTGAGTTCGATGCCACCTAAAACTTCGAGAGTCTTACCGAGACCAGGTTGGTCAGCCAACAGTAGCGCACGGCTGGATGCTATGCGCTCTGCAGCTAACTTCTGGTAGTCGAAAAGAATCTCGCTAGCGAGACTCACTTGCCTTCTCTTGGCTGGTCAGCGAACGAATCGGGTACGGAGATGGACTCAGCGTACTCGGACTCGGAAGTGTGTCCGGCAGATGAGTTCAAGCAATGCCGTGAACCGTAAGGGTCAGACCAGGGGTTCTGTCCTTCGTAGGTGTCGCTGTCGTAGGTGAGCAACGCGCCACAGTTGTAGCAAAAGTCCTTGTCCTGTCCGAATGTCATTTCTTTACATCCAGACGAGTCTTGGTGGCACGGATGAACATCTCTGGGTAGTCGGCTACCTTGAAGTTCTCGGTGATGAAGTCCTTGTTGAGCTGCGTCTCACGCCAGCGGGACATGCTTGCGACAACTGCGCCGTGAACGGTCAGTAGGTCGTTGCTGCCGATTGCATCCTTCAGGATGTTGTCAATGGCGTTCTTCTGGGCGGTCAGTTCCTTGATAGCCGTAGCCAACTCTTCACGCTTAGCGAGTAGCTCGTTGGCAAGGATTGGGTCGGTTACTTCAACGGACTTCTTGTCGTCCTTAGTAGCCTTTGGCTTTCCGGTGATAAGGGTTTCCTTAGCGCGAGCGATAAGGTCTTCCTGGCTCTCATCGGTCAGAATGTCCTTTGGGTTTTCGGTCATTTTTCTTTTCCTTAGTTGTGACTGATTTGTGGTTTAGCGATGAGCTGCGAGAGTTCATCGTTCGTCAGTAGCCTAATGTTAGCCACCGACATTTTGGAGATTTCAACTACAAAGTTATGATTCTGTGACTTTTGAATCTCCAAAAGATAGCCGTCCTTAGCCCATCGTTGCGAATCGTATTGAACCCAACCGGACCGCTTGAGTTGGTCAAGGACATTGGACG
>JACCDQ010506041.1_pt1 | contig 11846 bp, 12 predicted proteins | sample 7446031 | NCBI WGS metagenome assembly JACCDQ01 (sample SAMN15323442, study PRJNA562643) | freshwater metagenome | isolation source: river surface water | place: USA:Blue River Watershed | collected 2017-08-17
AACATTGCTCGGACCTACTTATCAAGTGCGAATACCACATGATATTTTGAAATCACAGAATATTTTACAAGTATCGGTTTCAAATTCGATGGCGAATAGAGTCATAGCCGTAGAAAAACAAGGGTACGTTTGGCAGAAATTTTATAACATCAATATGTCGGCACGTTTGAAACAAAACTTGGGTAAGAATCAGTATTTTACCACCGAAAATTGGCAACCTTTAGAGTCTGGAATTTTGGGGAAAGTCATGCTCATACCTATCGAGATAAAATAAATATGATATTATTTCTTCTTGATAATACTTAAAATTTATCTAATTTTGAGGCGAAAGCCATATCGAATCATGAAAATTTTACTTATCGAGGATGAAGCCAAAACACTTCAGTTTATTAAACAAGGATTAGAAGAACAACATTGGGAGGTGGATGTCGCTTACGATGGTCTGATTGGGCTTCAGTTGGCAACACGCCATGCCTATTCCTTGGTGATTTCGGATATTATTTTGCCCGGCATGAATGGTTTGGAATTATGCAGGCAATTACGTGCAAAGGGCATCCGTACTCCAATTTTACTTCTGACTGCCTTAGGCACAACAGATGATAAAATTATAGGATTAGATGCTGGAGCAGATGATTATTTAGCAAAACCATTTGAATTTAAGGAGCTGATGGCAAGAGTGAGGGCTCTAACTCGTCGAAATATCGGAAGTATTCAGACTGCCAATATGCTCAAAATTGCAGATTTGGAAATGAATTTAGATGCCAAAACGGTCACCCGAAATGGCAAAGAAATCATTTTGACAGCAAAAGAGTTTTTATTGCTTGAGTATTTTATTCGCCACCAAGGTCGAGTGATTTCAAAGGTCGAACTTGCCGAAAAAATTTGGGATGTAACGTTCGATACAGGTACGAATGTGATTGAAGTATATTTGAATTTCCTTCGTAAAAAAATAGATAAAGGTTTTGAACCCAAACTGCTTCATACGCAGATTGGTATGGGATATGTAATGAAAGTACTCTACTGAAAATGATTAATATTCGCTCTAAATTGACTTATCAGTTTGTAGGATTGGTAAGTACCGTCTTGATTTTATTTTCTTTTGGCGTTTATTTTTTCAGTAAGCTGTATTTAGAAAAACGTTTTTTTAACAGACTTCAAGACAAGGCGATTACGACAGCGACTTTATTGTTCGATTTACAAACGTCCGATAAGACTATTCTCAAATTGGTCAATATTTCCGAAAAATCTACCTTAAGCGACGAAAGCATCTACGTGTATGACGAGGCTAATAAAAAATTAGTGTTTGAGTCTCAAGAACCATATTCCGCTCTATTTTCCGATTTGATACCGACCCTGCAAAAACAAAATAAAGAAATATTCTTTGAAGCATCTTATCATCAAACTTTTGCCATCAAACTAAAAAAAGGGAAGTTGAGCTACTGGATTATCGTGAGGGCAATTGATGGAAACGCCAAAGAGGCATTGGAGGATTTACGTAAAATTTTATTTGTGATGGGGTGGATAGGTGTATTGTTGTTGGGGCTTTCGGGATGGTTTTTTGCCGATAAAGCTCTTGCTCCTATGGCGGGTATTATTCGTCAGGTAAATGATATTTTTCCTTCCAATGTCGAAAAAAGAGTTACGCACCCTAATAAAACAGATGAAATTGGCTTATTGGTATCAACTTTTAATCATCTTTTGGACAGAATCGAGCAGGCTTTTGTGATGCAAAAAATGTTTATTGCCAATGTTTCTCACGAATTGAAAAATCCACTTACCAAAATATATGCTCAATTAGAGGTTTCTTTGTTGCAACAAAGAAGTCCGGCTGTTTACGAGAATACTTTGCGGTCTTTACAAGAAGATACTCGCTCGATTATTCAATTGACCAATACTTTATTGACCTTAGCAAATACCGTAATTGACCACGAATCTGTGCAATTTTCTGCGATAAGGGTTGATGAGTTGCTTTGGGATGCTAAAACACAGCTCCAAAAATGGCATGAAGAATATAAAGTTCAACTAAATTTTGATGAATTTCCAGAAGATGAAGAGGCTTTAATTATCTTGGGAAATGAAGCGTCTTTGAAGGTTGTATTTATGAATTTAATGGACAATGCCTGTAAATTTTCTCCAAACCATACAGTTTCTGTGCATTTTTTGGCAAATTTAGAGCATATTACTATTCGTTTTTGTAACTCAGGAAACAGAATCCCTGAGGACGAACTCCCTTTTATATTTAATCCTTTTTTTCGAAGCAACTCAACTGCCAAAGCTGTCAAAGGGCATGGCGTTGGACTAGCGATTGTTTCTCAAGTAATTAAATTACATCAAGCGAACATTGAGGTACAGTCTGACGAAAATACAACTATTTTTACGATTAAGTTGTGCCATATAAGCAAATGAACTGATTGAATTTTATACCTTTACCGATAGAGCATTTACATTGTAAGTCCTGTTAGTATTGCTTTCTCAACAGGACAAAGCAAAATATCTGTTTTATTAATATTAAAATCATTCTTTGTCAACAAGGGGGGCTGTGCCATAAATTTTGGTTTTGTGCCGCATGAACAATAAAAGGATGACACAAATAAACCGTTCCTGCCTTACCTGTTGCAACGATTTGTTTTTTTGCAGAGATTGTATTTATACGTTGAGCCAATTCCATAAAAGAAAGACCTTTTTCGCCTTCAGGTTCTAAAATTTTTGCAACCTCAAAATGTGAACCTACTTTGATAACGGTAGGTGCATCTTGCTCTGTCACATCTGAAAATAAGAATAGCATTAATAATCCACGGGCTTTTGAGTGAATATTTATTCGCCATTCAAAATAATTATTGACATTTTCTCCTGCAAAACTTGCATCTACATGCCAACCTGTGTCATTTGCTTGTTCTTTGCTTGGGAAGCGTATCGGAAATGAGCCTAGGGTTACTCTTGGCAGCCAATTACCTTTTCCTACTAATTGGTCAAAAGCATTATGAAGTATATTGGTGTTTGCGGCCTTTTTAAATGGTTCAAGCCCCAACTCACCAATTCTAATCACTGGTTGTGTCCAACTTTCGGGATTGTTAGGGTCGCATTGAGTGGCTTTCCATAATATTGCCCGACAGTCTTCCGCAATTTCGGTAGAAAAAGCATTTTCTATTTTCACAAACCCGTTGTTTATAAAGCGGTTTATTTGTTCTGTCGTTAATTTTTCCATTGTTGTCAAGTTCTTATCATTGTACTGTGTCCCAAGGGCAAATTATTGAAAAAATTATTGGTAAGCAACGAAAATCTAAACATCGTTTGAGAACTATTGTAGTTGGCTAAATATTCCTAAGCAACTGGGCTAATTGTCAAATAATACTAAATCGAATACGATGAATACCAAATTTAATTTTTAAACATGATTTTATTCACTGGTGATTTACCGAAAAATCATTGATTTTCATTTGGCAGTATTTTATACATTTTATCTATTTTGGCATCAAAAACGTATTTTCATTGAACTATCTTTTGTGTAAATTTGTCATATATTATCGAAAACAAATGGTTTGTCTATGAATTTTGGAAATAACTCTCTAAAGATAATCTCGACAAATCCATTAGCCTGACTTATCACGAAAGGTACGGGTTAGAAATTTTAATGAAGTTTTATTTATGTCTGAATATCAGTTATATACCTTATCCAACGGCATCAGGCTTGCTCATCGGCAGGTGTCTTACACACAAATTGTTCATTGCGGATTAATGCTCGACATGGGTAGCCGAGATGAGAAACCAAATCAACAAGGCTTGGCTCATTTCTGGGAACACATGGCATTTAAAGGCACTAAAAAGCGGAAATCATATCATATTATCAATCGTTTGGAGTCGGTGGGAGGTGAACTGAATGCCTACACAACCAAAGAAAAGATATGTTTTTATGCGTCTGTTTTGGATGCACACTTCGAAAAATCGGTCGAATTATTGGCGGACATTACTTTTGATTCTGTTTTTCCTGAAAATCAAATTGAAAAAGAGCGAGGGGTTATTTTGGAAGAAATGTCGATGTATTTGGATTCTCCGGAAGATGCCATTCAAGATGATTTTGATGGAATTATTTTTGCCAATCATCAATTAGGGGCAAATATTTTAGGGACACAAGAGAGTGTCAAGGCATTTTCACGAAAAGAATTACAAGATTTTATTGCCGAAAATATGGATACCGACAAAATTGTATTGTCGATTGTAGGGAATATATCGTATAAAAAAGCTGTGAAAGTTGCTGAAAAATATCTTGGACACATTTTTCCTAAAAAAACCAATACGACTCGTATTGCTCCGGCAGCCTATGCTCCGCAGAAAACCATCGTCTCTCGTAAGCTTTCCCAAGCTCATTGTGCCATCGGTCGGCCTTCCTATCCCATGTATGATGAAAAACGTCTGCCATTTTTTATGCTAGTGAATCTTTTGGGCGGGCCTGGCATGAATTCTCGACTCAACATGAGTTTGCGAGAAAAATATGGCTTGGTCTATGGGATAGATGCCAATTATTCGCCATTTACCGATACCGGATTTTTTGGAATTTTCTTTGCTACGGACAAGGCAAATTTACCTAAAGCACAATCTTTAATCATGAAAGAAATGCAATTACTAAAAGAAAAACCTTTAGGGAAATTGCAATTGCATACCATGAAAGAGCAAGTGATGGGGCAGTTGGCAATGTCGGAAGAAAGCAATCAAAGTTTTATGCTGATGATGGCAAAAAGTATTTTGGACATTGGTAGAATCGAATCATTGGAACAAATTTTTTCGGAGATAAAAAAAATTGAGGCAATAGACTTGATAGAAATTAGTCGTGAAATGTTCGATGAAAATACATTGAGTTCCTTGACCTACTTGCCAGATTAAACCCAAGTATTCCGACGGAAGATACAGAAGAAAGCAGCTCCGACATTCAGATTCTCGGCAATGCTTTTTATACCGTTAGAAATTTATTATCTTTGCCTTTGATTCAAAACAAGAAGAAAGATTATGATGAATTATAGTTTAAATCACGTACCAAAACGTACCATGAAGCCACGTGAAGCAGGTCTGACGATGGTCATGGATAAGGGTCTCAGTATCAGAGAAGTAGAAGACATGCTTTCGATTTCATCACCCCACATTGACATCGTAAAATTAGGTTGGGCAACCTCTTTCGTCACTCCGAATCTACAAGATAAAATACGAGTGTATAAAGAAGCGGGAATTCCGGTATATTTTGGTGGAACGTTGTTTGAAGCTTTTGTGGCGAGAGACCAATTTGAGGATTATTTAAGAGTTTTGGATCAATATCAGTTAGAACATGCGGAGGTTTCGGATGGGTCGATAGAAATATCAAGCGAAGAAAAATGTGGTTATATTCGCCGTTTGGCGACTCGTGCCAAGGTGCTTTCGGAGGTTGGTTCTAAAGATGCCGAAAAGATTTTTGCTCCCTATAAATGGATTGAAATGATGCAGTCGGAGTTGGATGCGGGTGCTTGGAAAGTAATCGGTGAAGCCCGTGAAGGCGGAAACGTTGGTTTGTTTAGAAGTAGTGGCGAGGTACGTCAGGGTTTGGTTGATGAAATTATTCATGCCATTCCTACCGAAAAAATTATTTGGGAGGCTCCTCAAAAATCACAACAAGTATATTTTGTCAAATTAGTCGGCACAAATGTTAATTTGGGTAATATTGCTCCAAACGAAGTCATTCCTCTCGAAACAATTAGATTGGGGCTTCGTGGCGATACTTTTGCTCACTTTTTACCAGAAAAAACCAAAAAACGATTCAAATTAGGGAAATATAGCGGAGATAAGCGTATTACGCAAGAAGAATAATTTTTCAGGGTTTGGGTTTTTCGCATTCAATTAACTAGATTTTTAATAATTAATGGAATTAATACATTTTCTTTTGGATTTTTTGAAAGATCCTCTGACAACTTTACAAGGATTTTTGGCGGAATACGATAAGCTAACTTATGCTATTTTATTCTTAATCATTTTTGTCGAAACGGGGCTTATTGTCATGCCTTTATTGCCAGGCGATTCTTTGCTTTTTGCCGTAGGCTTATTGGCTTCTACTACGGGTCAGTTAGACGTGGCTTTGGTGATTCCTATGCTTATTTTTGCGGCTCTTTTGGGCGATAATGTGAATTATTTTGTCGGCAAAAACTTCAGTAATTTTATAAAATCTCGTGAGAAAATATTATTCCTTAAAAGAGAATATATCACTCAAACAGAAGCTTTTTATGAGAAAAATGGCGGAAAAGCGGTTATCTTGGCAAGATTTGTCCCTATCATTCGTACCATTGCTCCTTTTGTGGCGGGTGCTGGAAGCATGAAATATCCTCGTTACATTATTTTTTGTATTTTAGGGGCTGTTTTATGGGTTACGAGTATTACGCTCATTGGCTACTTTTTGGGTTCAAATGATTGGGTAAAAGCTAATTTTGAAAAGGTTGTCTTGGGAATTGTATTTGTTTCTATTCTCCCCATGATTTTGGGTATTGCAAAAGCAAAATTTTCAAAAAATTAATTTAATACTTCTGTTTAAACACACAGATTTGATTGGAGAGCGTTGTTTCGAATCGGGTCTGTGTGTTTTGTTTCTTTTATTTTTATCTATTTTTCCTTAATCTATCGAATGAATACTTACGGATTAATCGGTTTTCCTCTCGGACATTCTTTCTCTAAAAAATATTTCACAGAGAAATTTGAGCAATTGGGCATCTCAACGGAAAATAACTATCAATTGTTTGAAATTGAAAATATCACGGAAGTGTCGGATTTATTCAAAAATCCTGCCATCAAAGGCCTCAACGTAACCATCCCTCACAAACAAGCGATTATGCCGTTTTTAGATGATTTAGATGCGTCGGCTTCCAAAGTAGGTGCTGTCAATGTCGTTAAGTTTGGGAAAGATGGAAAAAAAATAGGCTATAATTCGGATTATTATGGATTCAAGCTATCTCTCGAAGATTTTATAAAAGCAGAAAAAGGTTTACAAGCATTGGTGTTGGGTAATGGTGGAGCAGGGAAAGCCGTCATTGCTGCCTTGGAAGATTTAGGAATTTCATACAAAATAGTATCACGAAAACCAACGGAAGAGTCGGTCTCCTATGCACAAGTAATGGATTATATTTCAGATTATCGATTAATTATCAATTGTTCTCCCGTAGGTACGTACCCGAAGTCAGACCAATGCCCAGATATTCCTTACGAATTATTGACAGATAAACATTATTTGTACGATTTGGTTTATAATCCATTAGAAACATTATTTCTCGAAAAGGGAAAGGAAAAAGGAGCAAAAACACATAATGGCTTAGCAATGCTACATCTTCAAGCAGAAAAGGCTTGGGAAATTTGGAATAAAATTGATTAACTTTAAATAAAACCAACAATGAAATTCTCAAAACACGTATTTATTTGTGCCAATGATAAAGATGCACCAAAAAAATGTTGCGGAAGCGAACGAGGAATGGCTTTGGTAGATGCTTTCAAAGAAGAATTAAAAAATAAAGATTTATTGACTGAAATCCGTGCCCAAAGAGCGGGCTGTCTGGATACCTGTGCTTTTGGTCCATCAGTGGTGGTGTATCCAGAAGGGGTTTGGTACGGGCATGTTCAGCCAGAAGATGTGAAAGAAATTGTTGAAAGTCATTTGATAAATAATCAACCAGTGGAACGTTTGCAGTTGAAATTTAAACCAAAGGATGCCTAAATTTCTATGAAATACAAACATTTATTCTTTGACCTTGACCACACTCTTTGGGACTTTGAAAAAAACTCCAAAGAGTGTCTCTTAGAAATTTATGATACCTTCAAGCTCGATGAATTGATACATGAGTTTGAATTTTTTTATCAGGAGTTTTCGAAAATCAACAAGCAATATTGGAGTTGGCTGGAGTCAAATGTTATTACACACGAAGAGCTTAGAAGAAGACGTTTTCGAGATACCTTAACGAATCTTGGGGTGGAGGCAGATGAGGCTTTGGGTTTGAAAATAAATGAACATTTTTTGGGAATATTGCCGAATAAAGCCCATTTGATTGAAGGAGCTGTAGAAGTTTTGGATTATTTATTGCCTCATTATCAGCTACATATCATCAGTAATGGCTGGCAAGAAGTTCAAGTAAATAAAATGAAAAGCTCCGAAATACACCATTATTTCGGAGAAATTATTACCAATGAAGTTGCCGGCAGCAGAAAGCCGAATATTGAAATATTCAGATATGCCCTGCGTACAACCAATGCTCAACTGGTAGAAAGTTTGATGATTGGCGATAATTATGAAGCCGATATTTTGGGGGCGAAGACTATCGAAATGGATACCGTTTTTTACAATCCCGAAAAAATAAGTATCGATGCCAAACCAACTTTTGAAATAGAACGACTGATTGAGCTGAAAGATATTCTATGATTCTATCGCACGATTCAAAAAATTTACCAATCGCTCCAAAGTACTGAATTTTTGAATCATATTGTCGGCAAATGATTGTTGCATACACCTATTTGATTCAACCTCAGCAGAAACTGTAAAACTTTTCAGTTTGATGTATTCAATTGCTGGGTTAGATTCATCATATCCCTTGGGAGGACGAACAGTAGCCACTTCTCTATCTATTCCTCGGGGAAAATTTTCTCTAAAATCAACAGAATCAATAATGGATTGAAATTCTTCCCAATGATAGTCAATTTCCGAACGGATTTTTTTTAAATCATCGGGTTCGGTCATCCAAAGACCGCCAGCGATGAAGCAAGCCTCTGGTTCAAGGTGAATATAATAACCTGCGGCATTGATTTTTTTGGAGCCTTTGCTGATAAATGCTCCAAAATTAGTCTTATAAGGGTCTTTGTTTTTTGAAAAGCGAACATCTCGATTGATTCTGAAAGTGCAGTTTTTCACTTCTAAGGCAGCCTCCTCTACCGATTTATCAAAACTTTCTACTCCTTTAATCAATTGATGTACCAATTGTCCAAAATCCTTTTTTGCCATTTCATATACTTTACGATTTTCGTCAAACCAAGGTTTGTTGTTGTTTTCTTTTAAGGCACGTAAAAACTCGAGTGTATCAGACTGAATCATGGGGAAAGAATGCTATTTTAAGATGTAAGTAATTAATTTAATATCTACTAATCTAGCTGGATTATTCGGGTCTTTTATTAATTTATCTTCAATTTTGAAATTTTCAATATTTATACCTTCGAGTTGAAGTATATCTTCTATTGGAAAAGCATAATATTTATCCTTGGAAACGATACATACTAGTTCAAAATCATAATTTTGGGACTCATGTAAATAGTTGAATACCTTTTTAGGATTTTCAATTTGCCACATTCCCCTTACCCTTAAGTTTGTAATTCCAAGAGGATCTACTTGATTGACTCGACCTAGTTCTTTTGTATCAGAAAACACTACATCAGGAATTGAATTTATTCCTCTTGAAATTGTATTTTTGATACGCTCATAGGTTTCATGTTTTGCCGCATATAGGTTTCCATAAACCATCCAGAGAGATTTTATATTTTCATTTGTAGTATTTCCAATACAATAAACAATATCTTTTCTTTCCCAATTTTCGCAATTTTTACAATCTTGGGTAATCATTGGGCTAGAAGCGTATAGTTCTGCTTTAGGATAACTACTATTTAATGCAATACTACTTTGTGCATTTTGAATCTTTTTAACCTCTATTGCATCACCAGATTTTATCATTATATCTGGCGGATTATTTTGAGAACCAAGCCATGAAAAATATTGATTATAAATTCGCATTTTTTCAATTTCGTCCTCTATGCCAAATGTTCCCGCAAAAGCATCTTTGATATAATTTTCGAGAGCATCTCCCATACTATTTGCCCTATTTTTAGCAATAGAATTACTTTTAGTTTCAAATGAACGCTGATGAATAATATTATGAATAGCTTTTAGAATATTTGTCATACTTCAACTTCTTGTCTATGTTTTATTGATAGTTTAAGTAATTTTTCTTGATTTTCTATTTGAGTCCGGATTGTTCCTGCCAAAAATTTTGCTAAATTTATAGGGACAGCATTTCCAATCATTTTATACCCTGCAGGGACACTATTATAATAAAAAATAAAATCATCTGGAAATGTTTGTATTCTTGCACATTCTCTGACACTCAGTCTTCTGTATAAATGCTCTTGTCCAGGTACAAAAATTCTAACATTTTGCTCAATAAATTGCATTTTCGGAGCCTGAGGATGTATAGGAGCATGTCGTCCACCTGCTTGGATTGTGAAGGATTGCTCGTTCCAGTTTCTTACTCGATTTCTAGACATAAAAATACTAGAGAAATCTCCAATCATATATTCATGATTTGGGAGTAAACATTGGTTTCCATTAGTTTTATTATATGGCAATGCGGCTAATACAGAGTCTTTTAAATCATACATTGCATCTTGAAGGGTTATTTTAGGAAAATCTGGTTTTTGAAACTCATATTGAAATCTCAAATCTTTTCTTATTCCAACAAAGATTAATCTTTTTCTATCCTGAGGAACATTATAGTCGGCGGCATTCACCATTTCTGCTGATAATTCATAGCCAACACCAGCATTTCTAAATAACTCTTTAATGTTATTTAGAGCCTCGGAATGTCTATCCAATAGCATTCCACTTACGTTTTCTGCTAAAAAAAATTTAGGTTGTTTAGATTCTAAAATTCTAATAAAATCATAAAACAATTGACCTCTTTTATCCGCAATTCCTTTCATAGCTCCGGCTTCACTCCAACTTTGGCATGGAGGACCTCCAATGATGCCGTCACAATCAGGGACTTCTGATGCGGGAATATCTACAATACTTCGTTTGTCTAAATATGTATGTGGATGATTTTTTTCGTATGTTTCCCAAATTTCTTTATCATATTCGTTCGCCCATATTACATCAAAACCGGCTTTTTGAAAGCCAAGGTCTAACCCACCAGCTCCTGCAAAAAATGATACAATTTTCATAAATTTTAAAAGTTTAATTTTTGTGAATACAAATATATTTTTCTAAATCATCAAAGCTCATTCCCTGAATACTTCCCATTTTCAAAATCTGAAATATTTGATAAAGAAATTAAGGCAATTTGTGTGAGTGCCTCTTCTGTAAAAAAGCCTTGATGCGAAGTAATCAAAACATTCGGAAAACTCATCAATCTTGCCAAAGTATCATCTTGCATCACTTCTTCGGAATGGTCTTGAAAAAAAACATTTTCTTCTTGTTCATAAACATCTAAACCCAAATAGGCAATTTTTTTGTTTTTAAGCCCGTCTATTACGGCTTGCGTATCTATTAAGCCTCCTCGGCTGGTATTGATTAGCATGACGCCGTTTTTCATCTGAGAAATAGATTGTACGTTGATAAGATGCTTGGTATGCTCATTGAGAGGGCAATGCAAAGAAATAATGTCAGATTGCATCAAAACATCGTCAATGCTCAAATATTGTACTCCTAAATCTTCTAATGCCTTATTGGGTAAAACATCAAATGCTTTTATTTTTGCTCCGAAACCCAACATGATTTTTGCAAATACTTCTCCAATTTTGCCAGTCCCAATGACCCCCACGGTTTTTTGATAAAGGTCAAATCCCATTAATTTATCCAAAGTAAAGTTGCCTTCTCTGATTCGGTTATAGGCCTTATGTGTTTTGCGGTTCAAAGTCATGAGTAGTGCAACGGCATGTTCTGCCACTGCATGCGGAGAATACGCTGGCACTCGAACGACCGTAATTCCGGCTTTTTTGGCGGCGATTAAATCTACATTGTTGAATCCCGCACAACGTAAAACGATTAGTCGAATACCAAATGACGACAATATTTCGATGACTTTCGCCGTAAC
>JACCDQ011561998.1_pt1 | contig 11846 bp, 11 predicted proteins | sample 7446031 | NCBI WGS metagenome assembly JACCDQ01 (sample SAMN15323442, study PRJNA562643) | freshwater metagenome | isolation source: river surface water | place: USA:Blue River Watershed | collected 2017-08-17
GCCGGCTCGCCAGCCAGCCCAGCGCGACACCGGTCGCCAGTACCGGCGCGATCGAACCGAGATTCAGCCAGCGCCAGCCCTGCCCGACCACCAGCGCGCCGGACGCGAACGAGCTGACCGCCATGGTCGCAAACACGAAGAAATTCAACGCGCCCTGCGCGCGGTCTTTTTCTTCCGGTCGATAGGCATCGAGCGACAAGGTGGTGCTGCCGGTGAAGAGGAAATTCCAGCCGACGCCGAGCATGAACAGCGCCACCGTGTAGTGATGCAGCGACTCGCCGGACAAGGCAACGGCTATGCACAGCAAGAACAGCAGCACGCCGGCGCCCATCACCTTCAGCGCGCCGAAGCGGCGGATCAGGTGCCCGGTGAAAAAGCCCGGCGCAAACATGCCGATCACGTGCCACTCGAGCACCAGCGCCACCCGGTCGAACGGCATGCCACAGGCACTCATCGCCAGCGGCGTGGCCGCCATCAGCAGGTTCATCACGCCATAGCTGGCCGAGGCCGCAACGGCAGAGACCAGGAAGCTCGGCTCGCGCAGCAGCTCGCGTACGCTGCGGCCTTCGCCGGCCTGCACGGATCGCTGCGCCAGCGGCGGAAAGCTAATGCGCGACACCAGCGCCATGGCCAGCAGCGCCAGCACGGCCAGTGCGGCATAGGCACCGACGAAGGGCACGTCAAATGCGCTGCGTGTATAGCTGGCCAAGTTCGGGCCGATCACGGCGCCCAGCAGGCCGCCGGCCATCACCAGCGACACCGCCTTCTCACGCTGGTCCGGCGCACACAACTCGGCCGCGGCAAAGCGATACAGATGCGCATTGGCCGCATAGAAGCCGGCAACCACGGTGGCCGCCACCAGCCACCAGAACTGCCCTGCCATCACCGCGGCCCCGCTCAGCACGCTCGCGCCGAGCGCGACCAGCAAGCCGACCTGAAAGGATTTCCTGCGGCCCCAGCGCGCCTGCGTGCGTGCCACCAGGCCGGTCGACAGCGCGCTGCCGACCACATAGCCCATCACGGGCAGGGTCGCCATCCACGCATGCGGTGCGAGGCGCAGGCCGACCAGTCCGTTGATGGCGATCAGCGCGACGTTATTGGCGAGGAACAGGCCTTGCGCTGCGGCCAGCAGCCAGAGGTTGGCATTCATCGCAGGTCGCCGCAGCGCAGGCCGCGCGTCATTCGGTTTTGGCCGGCTGGCCGGCCTTGTCAGCCTTGGCCTTCGCAGCGCGCGCCACGACCACCGAATTCCGGTGCTCCGTCACCATCGCGCGTATGCGCAGGTGCAGCATGTCGGCCGCTGTCGCGCTGTCAGCCACTGCCTGCGATTCGTCGCCGCGGCAAGTTTTCCAGATGGTGCGGGCCACTTCGCCGACCGGGGTGGTGCCGTCGTCAAAGCGCTCGATGCTGCCGCCGACACAGGCCGACAGTTCGGCATTGCTGACGCGTGGCGCGGAACCCTGGTCGGTGCCGTCGGCGGCAGCCACGTGGGAGGCCAGTGCCAGCAGCAGGAGTACTAACGGGCGTTTGCAAAATATCGTCATGGTTGAATGCGCAGTGAAATCAGCGGAAAGATTTGGGGTGTCAGATTATAGCCAGCCGTTAGAATCAGTCACCCACAATTACTGATGCAGTTCATACCACGCCATCCGACCGATGCAAGAACTCCTGCCTGCCAACTCCGCCGTCGCGCTCGCCACCGCCCTCGGCATCGGCCTGCTGATCGGCGCTGAACGCGAACGTCGCAAAGGCGCCGGGCCCGGTCGCGACGCGGCGGGCATTCGCACCTTCAGCATCGTCGGCCTGATGGGCGCGGTCGCCCAGCTGCTGGGCTCACCGATCCTGACGGCGGTCGTGGTGGCACTGGTCGGGTTGCACGCGCTGCAATCGTATCGCCGGAATAACCGCGACGACCCCGGCCTCACCACCGAAATCGCGCTGATCCTGACCTGCATGCTGGGCGTGATGGCTGTGCCCGCGCCGGCGGTGGCCGCCGCCGCCGGCATCGCGCTGGCCGCGCTGCTGGTCTCGCGCGACCACCTGCATGGCTTCGTGAAGAGAGTGCTGACCGAGCAGGAGCTGGATGACGTCATCGTGCTCGGCGCGATTCTGCTGGTGGTGCTGCCGCTGGCGCCGGATCAGTTCATCGGGCCGCTGGACGCCATCAACCCGCGCCAGGTGATGAAGTTCATCGTGCTGGTCATGCTGATCGGCGCCATCGGCCACATCGCAATGCGGCTGCCGGGACAACGGCAGGGACTGCTGCTGGCCGGTTTCGCCTCCGGCTTCATCTCCAGCACCGCCACGGTCTACCAGATGGCGCAGTTGTCACGCGATCCTGCGCAGCTGGACGGTCGCCCCCTGACGGCGGCGGTGGCTTCCTGCGCATCCACCTATATTCAGCTCGCGCTGCTGGTGCTGTCGGTGTCCCCCGCGCTGCTGGTCACGCTGTTGCCGTCGATGGCCGCCGGCATGCTGGTCATCCTCGGACAGATCGGGCTGCTGTCGCGCGCGCAGCCGACACTGCCGGCCACCTCGATGCCGCAGCCGGGCGGCCATGCGTTTTCGCTGAAAATGAGTTTCGGGCTGGCCGGCGCCATTCTGCTGGTGACGCTGCTGGCCACCTTTCTGTACCGGCAGTTCGGTGCCGGCGGCGCGCTGGCCGGCGCGGCGGCGGCAGGCCTGGCGGACACACATTCGGCCACCGCCTCTTTGCTGAACCTGATGAAGAACGGCGTGCTGTCGATGGACGAAGCACGCATCGGCATCCTGGCCGCATTCACCACCAACGCGCTGACCAAGGCCGTCGTCGCCATCGTCGGCGGCACGCGCGACTATGCGACCAAGCTGGTCGCCGTCGTGCTGCTGATGCTGGCCTTTACCTGGGCGCCGCTGTTGCTGTAGCGGCCGCAAAATCAGCCGGGCACTTGCTCAGCGGCGCGATGCCGCGATCTTTTCGCTGCCTTTCCACGCGCCGGTTCGATGCAGGTTATTGAGAATATCGACCACCAGCTGCTCGACCACCGCGCCCGCTTCGCTCAGTTGCACATCTTCCGACGTACACAGCGATATCTCGCGGGCGATCGACTGCGGCTGCACCGGCACCGCCTGCAGCCTTTCCTCGGCAACCTCGCGATGGATCGCCGACCAGGGCAGCACGCTGCAGACGTCGCCGGCCTCGACCAGGCGGATCAGCAAGTCGGTCGCGCTGATCTCGGCCACCAGCTGGTAATGCAGGTTCGCTGTGAGAAAAGCCAGGTCGATGCGTGTGCGCGTCGTATTCGGCAGGCTGGGCAGCACCAGCGGCAGCTTCGCCAGTTCGTCGAGCGTGATGCCGGACGGACGGCGCAGCATGACCGAGCGCGGCAAGGTCACATACAGCTCTTCGCTGAACAGCGGCTGTATCGTGATGCCGCGCTGCGGCCTGGCATCGACGGCAATGGCCATGTCGAGATTCCCCTGCGCGACCAGGCCGGTCAGCTCAGAACTCTGGCGCAGTATCACTTCAAGCAGAATGCCCGGATACGCACGCAATGCGGTCAGCAGCGGCTCGACCAGCAGACGCGCCACGCCACCCGGCACGCCCACGGTGACCCGACCGGAAGGATGCTCCTTCTCGAACGATACCGCGCCCTTCAGGTCCTCGATATGACGCAGCAGACCCTTGGCATGGCGGTACAGCACCTCGCCGGCGATGGTGGGCTTGACCCCGCGCACGCTGCGCTCAAGCAGCTTGCTGCCAAGGTGACGCTCCAGCCCGGCGATCTGCTGGCTCAGCGCCGGCTGCGCGATGTGCAGTGAATCTGCAGCGCGCGTCATGTTGCCGTGATCGACGGTCGCGAGGAAATACCGCAGCTGTTTGATATCCATCTGCCCTCTTCCCCTTGCGGATTTTGATAGGTCAGGCTTATGGCTTCGTCCGATTGCCTGTGGTTTGCATCTTACTTGATCGAAATATGTTTGCGATCCTTTGCGGGCAAAAGTGTTTATTAGCGCTGTACCGGTGCAGTTGCATTCATCGAAAGGGGGCCTTTTCTGCTGCACTGCGCTGCGCCGGCCGGCTCAGGAGCGCGCAATAAAATGCCGCCAAATAATAATTACAGCTTATTGATCGATAAGAAATTCATATTTCACGCCGCGACCAAAAGTTCTTACTCTTGCCATAAGCTTTTCGATATCGCCGGGTTCGTAAGCACCAATGAATACCGACACCGGCGAACGCTGCAGTACATCCTTTCCTTCAACGTAAAAAGACAGGAGCAAGGCATGATCCGATCGGCGTACAACAAGCATTCATCGTCGACCCCTTGCACCTTCCGTCCACCGCCTGCAGAACTACTGGCCGATCCTTCGCGCTAGCCCGTCTTTCCCCGTACCCGGACGCACGCGTCCGACTGCCGTTGACGCCGGTCGGCTCCCCCTGACCGCTGCCAGCGCGTTGGATGCGTGCGCCCTCAGCCGATAGCCATAGGAGACACCGATGACCTGATCCGACACCTCGCCACCTGAATTGCGTTACCAGCAGCACTGTAGTCATCACATCAAAAAGGCCGACACGATCGGACAACAAGGAGGAGACGATGAAACAGCAACGCGCATCACATGGAATGAAAGCCCTGGCACTGGCCATCACCCTGATCGGCTCGGCGGGCGCATCCGCCGAAGTGACCTGGGACCGGCTGCTGAACGCGAACAAGGATCCGAACAACTGGATGATGTACCACCAGTCGTTCGACGGTTATCACCACAGCGAACTGGATCAGATCAATGCCGGCAACGTCGACAAGCTCGGCGTCGCCTGGATCCACACGCCGAACGCCAGCAAGCGCGGCATCCAGTCCTTCCCGCTGGCGGTCGACGGCGTGCTGTACTACACCTCGGCCAGCGGCAAGGTGTGGGCGCTGGACGGCGCCAACGGCAAAGTGATCTGGAGCTATCAGGCCAAGATCGACAACGAGCGCGGCGACGGCACCATCTACAGCCCGTATAACCGCGGCATCGCGATCGCCTATGACAAGCTGTACTTCGGCACCGTCGACGGCCGCGTGATCGCGCTCGACATCAAGACCGGCAAGCCGGTCTGGGACAAGACCGTGATGACGGTCGAGAAAGGCAACAAGGGCTTCACCGGCGCGCCGCTGATCGTGAAAGACAAGCTGATCATTGGCTCCAACGGCGGCGAGCTGTCCGGTTGCTGCGGCCCGATTTTCGGCCTGAACGCACAGACCGGCGAAACCCTGTGGCAGTTCGACACCGTCGGCGGCGACGATCGCTCACGCGACTCGTGGAAGAACGAGACCTGGAAAACCGGCGGCGGCGGCGGCTGGATGACCGGCCAGTACGATCCGAAGACCAACTCGGTCTGGTGGGGCACGGCCAACCCGGCACCCGACTACGATCACTCCGGCGCGAACTGGATGACCGAAGGCGCACGCCCCGGCGAGAACCTGTATACCTCGTCGGTCATCGTGCTCGATCCGGACACCGGCAAGCTGAAGTCCTATTTCCAGGAAATGCCGCATGACGCGTGGGACTTCGACAGCGCGGTCGGCGAATTCATGCGCATCTCGCGCGATGGCAAGGACTATGTGGTGCACCCGAACAAGGGCGGCATCATCTTCGTCTACAACGGCAGCAAACTCGGCGGCGGCGACAAGCTCGGCGTCGAGAATGCCTACATGATCGGCGAGACCTTCAACTACATCAAAGGCGTTGATGCGAAGTCGGGCGAGCTCATCGGCCGCAAGGACTTCACCGAGGGCAGCTTCCCCAACATGTGCCCGGCCATCGATGGTGCGATCAGCTGGAACGCGGGTACCTATAGCCCGAATACGGGCCTGTACTACAAGAACACGCAGGAATGGTGCTTTGACCTCGAAGTCGTGAAGGCCGACCGGCCGAACGATTACTCGGGCCAGAACTATTTCGGCGCGTCCTGGACCGCGACCCATCCGAAGGGCCGCCAGGCCTACGGCACCATCCAGGCGCGCGACCCGATTTCGGGCAAGCTCGCCTGGCGTGTCGAGTACAAGTACCCGACACTGGCTTCGCTGCTGTCGACCAAGGGTGACCTGGTGTTCGTGCCGGGGGCTGACGGCGTCTTCCAGGCGCTCGACGCGAAATCAGGCAAGGAACTCTGGCGCCATAACAACGGCCTGGGCCATCATGGCGGCGTCATCTCCTACACCGCCAAGGGCAAGCAGTATGTGGCTGTCGTGACCGGCTGGGGCAGCCACGTGGCCGGCAACTACGGCCCGCTGTTTGGTTCGCCGTTCAACGAGATGCCGACCGATAACGGCCAGCTGATCGTGTTCGCGCTGAAGTAAACGCCGCCGCACAACGGCGAAGGCGCCCTGCCTTCGCCGTTGTCCTCCTGTCCGGCACGGCGGCGCGTCGCGCCGGACAGGATTCATCCAACCTCATCGTTTTTCGGAGCGTCAATGTCCAAGCGTCTTAGCATCACGGCAGCTGCGATCGCGCTGCTGGCCGCATCCTGGTCAGCCGTGGCCACCGCGCAGGAAACCCCGGCAGCACCCGCTGCACCAGCGGCCCAGGAAACGCCGGCAGCACCGCAAATCACTCTCGACGATGCGCGCAAAATGTTTGCGTCGAATTGCAGCTGGTGCCACGGTAATTTCGGCAAGAAGGCCGGCAAGGGCGGACCCAAGCTGGCCGGCACCGCCAAGGATGAGGAACAGGTATACCAGACCATCCTGAAGGGACAGAACGCCATGCCGAGCTTTAAAAAGACGCTGACCGAAGACAAGATCCGCGCACTGGCGCGCTACATCAAGTCGCTGCCGGCGGAAGAGCCAGCGGCACCGGCGCCGACCGAGCAACAGTAATCGTCACCCCGTGCATCGGCGAAAGGACCAGAACATGCCCCGACCCACTGCTGTCCTCCTTCGCCGCCTGCTTGCGGCGGTGGCCGCCGTCTCCACGATTGCGACGGCCCTGCCCGCGCTGGCCGACGGCCTGAAGCAAGGCCGGCAAGGCGAATACACACTGGTCAGCGGTGGCGTCAACAGCGCCGAAATTGACGAACTCGGCAAGCTCGCGCAGCGCTACCAGATACAGCTGCGCTTCCGCCAGCATGGCGAGCCGGCCGGACTCGCCGGCGTGAAGGTGCGCGTGTTCAACACGGCCGGCGATCTGGTCGTCGAAACGACAGCCGTCGGGCCCCACCTGTATGTGAACCCGCCGGCGGGCGGCCGCTTCACCATCGAAGCCGAGCACGAAGGCGAAACGCTGAAGAAGACCCGTGACCTGGTCGGCCGGCGCTATCTGCAACTGGACTTTGAGTTCGGCAGCGGAGCGCCCGCGCAATGAAACGGCTGCTTCCCCTGTGGCTGTGCCTGCCGCTGTGCCTACCGCTCGCCGCCGTCGCCGCCCCGTATCCGCTGGGCACGCTGAGCTGCAAGGACATGGGTGACTTCGCCTCGCAGGCGATGCAATGGCGCGAGAGCGGCGTCACGCGCGAGCAGGCCCTCGTGAAACTGGACGAGCGCGCGTACGGCGACCCGGTGGAGAAAAAGAACCTGGAGCTGGTGCTGCGCATGGTCTACGGCCGCTATGGCAACAGCTGGACGGTCGAGAGTGCCGGCAACGTGATCCGCTCGGACTGCGAAACCGGCCGCTAGCCGGGGTGACCCGGTGCGAGTCGGTGTTAAGCTCGCCGTTGCCGCGTCGTCCTGGCGACCTGCATCCGCAGCGAGCCGATACGGCCACGATACATTCACCGCCTGTACGCAACATTCATTGAGCCTGCCATGAGCCAATTCCTTCGCCCCGGCATCGACGCCGGCCGACGCCAGCTGCTGCGTTACGGTGCCGGCATGGCCGGTGCCGCGGCCCTGGGTAACTTCACGACGGCGGCCATGGCGGCCGCCACCGGGGTCGAGCTGCCTGTCGAGAACGGACGCCGGCAGCTGCTGGCCTACCCGGAAAAACGCCCGCTGATCGTCCTGACCTCGCGGCCGCCGCAGCTGGAAACACCGTTCGAGGTCTTCAACGAGGGCCTGCTCACGCCGAACGATGCCTTCTTCGTTCGCTACCATCATGCCGGTCTGCCGACCGCCATCGATGGCGAACGCCACACGATCAGCATCGCCGGCAACGCCTGCGCGCAGCCGCTGGCGCTGACCGTGCCGCAATTGCGCGATGAATTCAGGCCGGTCGAACTGGTGGCGGTGAACCAATGCTCGGGCAACAGCCGCGCGCATTTCAGCCCGCGCGTCACCGGCGGCCAGCTGTCGAACGGCGCGATGGGCAATGCCCGCTGGGTCGGCGTGCCGCTGCGCGAACTGCTGATGCGCGCCGGCGTGACGGATCGCGCTCGGCAAGTGGTGTTCAACGGACTCGACACCCCGCTGTTCGGCAGCGCCGATTTCGTGAAGTCGCTCGACATCGCCCACGCGATGGACGGCGAAGTGATGGTCGCCTACCAGATGAATGGCGAAGACCTGCCGATGCTGAACGGCTATCCGGTCCGGCTGGTGGTGCCCGGCTATTACGGCACGTACTGGATCAAGCATCTGTCCGAGATCCAGGTGATCGACCATGAATTCGACGGCTTCTGGGTGAAGCCTGCCTACCGCATCCCCGACAATGACTGCGCGTGCGTGGCGCCGGACAAGGCGCCCGCATCGACGCGGCCCATCGGCCGCTTCACGGTGCGCTCGTTCATCACCTCGCTGGCCGATGGCGCGCAGCTGCGCGCGGGCCAGCCGGTCGCGGTGCGCGGCATCGCCTTCGACGGTGGCGCCGGCATACGCGAGGTCGCGTATTCGACCGACGGCGGCAATACCTGGCAGCCGGCCGCGCTCGGCACCGACATCGGCCGCTACTCGTTCCGCGAATTCACTTTCGGTTACACGCCCGTGCGCGGCACGCAGGACCTGCGCGTGCGCGCATGGAGCCAGCAGGGTGAAACCCAGCCACTCGACGCGCGCTGGCAGCCAGCCGGCTACATGCGCAATGTGGTGGAATCGATCCGGGTCCATGCCTCATGAAACGCATCAAAAAAATACTGGCATCGGCACTCCTGCCCGGCCTGCTGATCGCGGGCACCGCAGCGACGACCGCGAGTGCGAAAGAGATCCGCCTGCCGCCCGATGGCGTGCAGCTGACGCCGTCCGCGCTGCCCGGCTACGACAAGGCACGCCACCTGTGTGTGGCCTGCCACTCGGCCGAGTACATGCTGTACCAGCCGCCGTCGGCGGCACGACCGTACTGGGAAGGCGTGGTCACCCGGATGAAAAAAGTCTTCAGCGCACCGCTGGACGACGCCGACATGCCCGACATCGTCGACTACCTCGTCAAAACCTACGGCAACGAACAGCCGCGGCGCGACGGCGCGCCATAGCGCCGGCCGGTGTCAGCGAACGGTGTCAATGAACGGCGGCGGTGGCCGCATCGATCTGCGCGGACAGCCGCCGGCGTGACAGCAGCAGCACAACGGCGCAGCACAGCAGGCCGGCCCCGTTGATCATCATGGTCATGCGCGGCCCGACCTGAGCTGCAACGAAGCCGGCCGCGAGGCCGCCAAGCGCATCGAAACCGAAGCGCGCCGACATGAAGAACGCCACCACACGCCCGCGAAACTGCTCGGCGGTGGTCGCTTGCAGCAACATCAGCACGCCGATATTGCAGACGCCGATGCCGAAGCCCAGCACCGCCATGCTGGCCATCGACAACGGCAGCCACGAACTGGCGCCCATCGCCAGCAAGCCCAGCGCGCCCAGCGTCACACCGGCGGCCACGCCGCGCAGGATCGCTGCATTGGTGTGGCGCGTTGCGAGGAAGATCGTCGCCGCAAGCGCACCGCTGCCGGCGGCACCCCATAGCCAGCCGAGCATGCGCGCATCGCCGGCGAACACGTCACGCGCAAAAATCGGCAGCAGCACCGTATAGGCGGAAGCCGTCAGGTTGAGTGCCACCAAGATGAGAATGAATTTCCGGACCGGCGGCGATTGCCACGCATAGGCCAGGCCATCGCGAAACACTTCGCCGACAGAACCGCTGGCGCGCGGAATCGGCTTGCCGTGGATGCGCAGCAGCCCGAAGACCACCGCGAGAAAGCTCAGTCCGTTCAGCAGGAAGCAGGTGGCCTCCGACGTCAGCCCGAGCAGCATGCCGGCCACCAGCGGTCCGAGGAAGCGACCGGCATTGAACAGCATCGCATTCAGCGCCAGCGCATTGGACAGATCGCTGCGCTCGTCGATGAAGCTGGCGATCATGGACTGGCGCAGCGGGCCATCGAAGCTGTTGAGCACGCCAAGGCACAAGGCCATCGTGACGATGAAGCCGCTGCCGACGGCATCGGACCAGGAGCCGGCGGCCAGCACGAAGGCCTGCAGCGCCAGCAGCGACTGCACGCCGATCAGCCAGCGCCGCTTGTCCTGCTTGTCGATCCACGCGCCGGCCAGCGGCCCGACGACCAGCTGCGGAAACAGGCTGCAGAACGCCGTCACGCCGAGCAGCGCTGCCGAACCGGTGAGGCGGTAAACCATCCATGACAGCGCGACCTGCTGTATCCAGGTGCCGAGCATGGAAACGCCCTGGCCGATGAAGTAAACGCGAAAGCTACGGTAGCGCAACGAGCGCAGCGTAGCGGGCAGGCGAAATCGCGAAACAGCGGGCTTCATCGGCAGGACAAGGAGCGTCGATCAATGCCTGGCGATCAGTACGCCGCGCCCGCCTTGCCGCCGGTCGATGCCTTGAACTTCTCCGCCAGGCTGACCGCCGCATTGCGCAGCAACAGCGTGTCGACGCCGACTTGCAGGAAGCACGCACCGAGCGACTGATAGCGCTGCGCCAGTTCGGGATCGGTGGCCAGCACGCCGGCGGCCTTGCCGGATGCCGCAATCTTCACGATGGCCTGCTCGATGGCGGCGCGCACTTCCGGGTGGCCCGGCTGGCCGAGATAGCCCATCGACGCGGCCAGGTCGGCCGGCCCGATGAACACGCCGTCGACACCGTCGACCGCCAGGATCTCGTCCAGCGCGGCCAGCGCGCGGGTCGATTCGATCTGCACCAGCAGGCACATTTCCTTGTCGGCGTGGACAAAATAGTCGCTGACGCCGTTCCATCGCGCCGCACGCGCCAGTGCCGTGCCAACACCGCGAATGCCGGCCGGCGGATAGCGCATCGCACGCACCAGTGCCGCGGCCTCGGCGGCCGTTTCGACCATCGGCACCATCAGCGTCTGTGCGCCGCCATCGAGCAGCTGCTTGATGCGCGCCGCGTCATGATCGACGGTACGCACCGTCAGCTGCACGTCATACGCCGCCAGCACCTGCATCTGCGCAATGAGGGAGCGCAGGTCATTCGGGCCATGCTCGCCATCGATGATCAGCCAGTCGAAGCCCGCGGTGCCGACGACTTCGGCCGCGAGGGTGTCGGCCAGGCCGACGAAAATGCCGATCTGAGTTTTTTTCTCGGCCAGCGCGCGTTTGAAATGATTCAATGGCATGTCCATCTGCCGTGTCCCCTGTGATTGTCAGATGTTGAGGTGGTCCGGATATTCCGGACAGACCGGATGCGGATGCCAGCGGCGAAGCCGCTGGCCAGTCCGTCACTGTCCTCCGGCATCATACCGGCGATGCCGCAGCAGTCGCCGGGCCAGCGCGGCATTCGATGAAATATTCAGGCGAAGCGAAACGCCACGCTGCCCAGCGGACCGTAATCCGCATGGAAGGAATCGCCCTTGACAGCCGGTGTCGGCCGCGTGAAGGAACCCGCCAGCACCACGTCGCCCGCCTGCAATTGCTCGCCATACGGCGCGATCTTGTTGGCCAGCCACGCGACCCCGTTGGCCGGATGATTCAGCACGCCGGCCGCCAGAC
>JACCDQ011991065.1_pt1 | contig 11845 bp, 9 predicted proteins | sample 7446031 | NCBI WGS metagenome assembly JACCDQ01 (sample SAMN15323442, study PRJNA562643) | freshwater metagenome | isolation source: river surface water | place: USA:Blue River Watershed | collected 2017-08-17
GAAGAACAAAAGAAACAAATCATTTCTGGTCTCGAAAAAGGACAAGTCTTGGAAGGTGTCGTTAAAAACATCACTTCATACGGTGTCTTCATCGACCTCGGTGGCGTTGATGGCCTCATCCATATCACTGACCTTTCTTGGGGACGCGTTACGCATCCAGAAGAAATGCTTGAATTGGATCAAAAAATCAATGTGGTTATCCTCGACTTCGACGACGACAAAAAACGCATTGCAGTTGTCTTGAAACAATTACAACCACATCCATGGGATTCTCTTGACACCAACCTCAACGTCGGGGACAAAGTAACTGGTAAAGTTGTTGTAATGGCAGACTACGGCGCATTCATCGAAATCGCTGCTGGTGTTGAAGGCCTCATCCACGTTTCAGAAATGAGCTGGTCACAGCACTTGCGTTCTGCTCAAGATTTCTTGAAAATCGGAGACAGCGTTGAAGCAGTTGTACTTACCCTTGACCGCGAAGAGCGCAAAATGTCTCTTGGTATCAAACAACTGATGCCAGATCCATGGAACGACATCGAAATCAAATACGCAGTTGGCACACGCCACAGCGCTAAAGTTCGCAACTTCACCAACTTTGGTGTATTTGTAGAACTCGAAGAAGGTGTAGATGGTCTTATCCACATCTCTGACCTTTCATGGCAGAAAAAAATCAAGCATCCATCTGAATTCTGCAAAGTAGGAGACGCTATGGAAGTGCTTGTTTTAGAAATCGACCGTGACAACCGTCGCATTTCTTTGGGTCACAAACAACTCGAAGAAAATCCTTGGGATGTATTTGAAAACACATTCTCTGAAGGAAGCGTACACAGCGGTACTATCATCGACATGAAAGACAAATCAGGTATCGTTGCTTTGCCTTACGGCGTAGAAGGTATCTGTCCGTCTAAGCACCTTCGCAAAGAAGATGGTTCTAACGCCAAAGTTGAAGAGACCCTTGACTTCAAAGTCATTGAATTCAACAAAGACGCTAAGAAAATCGTTTTGTCTCACACCCGTCTATTTGAAGAAGGTGAAGACAAACCATCTACTCCTAGCAAAGGCGGCAAGAAACCAAGCGGTAATTCTACCGACCAAGCAGTGAAAGCGATCAACCAAAGTGCAGAAAAATCTACACTCGGTGACCTCGATGCACTTGCTGAATTGAAAGAAAAAATGGAACGCGGCGAATAAGCCAATCCAAATCCAATGAAAGGGGGCTTCGGCCCCCTTTTTTATTGCCGTCTTTCTCAAATTATACTTAACTTTAGCGCCTGAAAGATGGGAACAAATCAAATTTCAACAACCGTAAAAGATATTTTTGCTGCCTACCTCGAGCAAAATAGCCACCGCAAAACTCCGGAGCGCTTTGCCATACTCGCAGAAATCTATGCCTACGACGGCCACTTTGATGTCGAATCACTGTACATCAAAATGAAAAACCACAATTACCGTGTTTCCCGCGCAACACTTTACAACACCATCGAACTACTCCTTGCCTGTAATTTGGTCCGCAAGCATCAATTTGGCAAAAATTTAGCTCAATTTGAAAAATCCCATGCTTCAAAGCAGCATGACCACCTCATTATTACAGATACGGGAGAGGTAATTGAATTTTGCGATCCCCGCATCCAACAAATCAAAGCAACCATAGAAGAACTTTTTGGTGTAGATGTCCAACACCATTCGCTCTATTTTTACGGAATCAAAAAAAACAAGCTCGACTAAATGGAAGTACAGGTTTTACAAAACGGACCCTTGAGTATCCTCAAGTTGCAGGGACGCTTCTTCACAGAAAGTGACCGAGAAAATGCCATCGAAAAACTCGATCAAATTGACAACTGGAATTTAGTTATCGATTTGTCTGAACTCGAATACATCAATTCTACCGGAATTGCTTTTTTAGTCAAAACGCTGACGCGTTCTAGGCTCAATTTAGGCGATACCGTGCTTTATCAGCCAAACACACAACTCAATAAAATATTTGAACTGACCCGTATGGAACACATATTTGGGATTTTTCAAGATTTCGAACAAATTAAAACGTTTTTTGAACAACAATCATGAAGGTAGACGTACTATTAGGCTTACAATGGGGAGATGAAGGCAAAGGAAAAATTGTCGATGTACTCACACCTTCCTACGACATTATTGCCAGATTTCAAGGAGGCCCGAATGCTGGTCACACCCTAGAGTTTGAAGGAATCAAACATGTTTTGCACACCATTCCATCCGGAATTTTTCATCCACACGTCATCAATCTTGTGGGCAATGGTGTCGTTATTGACCCCGTTGTTTTTAGCGCAGAACTTGACAAACTCAAACCTTTTGGCATTGACTTCAGTTCAAGACTTTTGCTTTCTAAAAAAGCGCATTTGATTTTGCCGACACATAAATTATTAGATGCGGCCTCTGAGCAAGCAAAAGGCAAAAACAAAATCGGATCAACCTTAAAAGGGATTGGCCCTACTTACATGGACAAAACAGGTCGAAATGGCTTGCGTGTAGGCGACATCTTTTCGCCAAACTTCATGGAAAAATACCAAGCCCTCGTTGAAAAACACGAAGGTATTTTGGTACATCACACCGACTTCACCTACGACTTAGCTGCACTCGAGCAACCTTGGTTTGCTGCAATTGAAGTGCTCAAAACACTCCAAGCCGTAGACTCCGAGCACTACCTCAATCAGGCGCTTCAGAACGGCAAAAAAGTATTGGCTGAAGGTGCGCAAGGCACTATGCTCGACATCGATTTCGGCACTTATCCGTTTGTGACGTCATCGAACACCGTAACTGCCGGTACCTGTACTGGATTAGGAATTGCCCCAACCAAAATTGGTTCCGTGATCGGTATTTTCAAAGCCTACTGTACCCGCGTTGGTAGCGGCCCCTTCCCTACCGAGCTCAACGACGCCGTTGGCGAACTCATCCGCAAAGAAGGCAGTGAATTTGGCGCCACCACCGGCAGACCGCGCCGTTGTGGCTGGCTAGACCTCGTTCAGTTGCGCTATGCCATTATGGTCAATGGTGTTACAGAACTTGCCATGATGAAAGGCGATGTACTTGGCATCTTCGAACACATCAATGTATGTACGCACTACCTCATTAACGGTGAAAAAGTAAGCGATTTCCCTTACGATGTTACAGATCTAGAAATAGAGCCTGTATACGAACAGCTCGAAGGATGGCACTGCGACCTCACCGAACTAGAAAACTTTGAATCAGCTCCTGCGCCACTCAAAGATTACGTTACGTACTTAGAAGCACAATTAAACGTTCCTATTCGCGTTATTTCTGTTGGGCCAGACCGCAAACAGACGCTCCAAAACTAATATGAAACAACCGATCAGTAGCCGAATTGCATTCCTTTGTGGTGCGCTTCTGTCATTGATTCAAGTTTTTAGTCAAGGTCAGCTTCAATTGCTACCTGGTACAGAAAAAATCTATGCCATCGAAAATGGTGTACACCGTTTAGTGGGCACCGTGAGTTTTGCCTACCAAGGCAATACCATGTATTGTGACTCCGCGCACTACAATGAAAAAGCAAAGAATGTGCGTGCTTATGGCAATGTGCACATCCAAAAAAATGGCGTCAATCTTTACGCAGATTCTATCTTTTACGCCGAGAAAGAAAAATACGCCAAACTTTGGGGACACGTCAAAGCCCGAGACAACGCCTACAAAATGTCGGCAGATTCCATGGATTACGATGCCAAAAAAGGACGTGCCATTTTTAGGAGTGCCGGAAAAATAGAATCCACAGTTTCAGATGAACGCATCACTTGCCAACGCGGCTACTTTTACCCCGGTAACGGATCTTTCTTTTTCAGCGGCAAGGTACATTATTCTAAAGCAGACCTGGATGTCAAGACCGACACCCTACAATTTGCCTACGAGCAGCAAAAACTCTATTTTTTAGGTCAAACTCAACTGCGCAACGACAGCACCCAAATTTATTGCCAGAAAGGTTGGTATGATGTCCAAACAGAAGCTGGCGCCCTGTATAAACATGCCGAGATTTACAAAAAAAACTATATCATCAAAGGGGATACCCTACTGATCAACACAAAACTAAATGATTACGAAGGCCGGGGAGCGGTTTATTTCAAAGACCTCGACCAACAATTGGCCCTACTCGGCGAAAAGGCCATTTTCAGCGATACCAAACACAGCGCGTATGTTACAGGATCAAGTTTGGGCTTTCTCAAATACCAAGAAGACACCCTATACTTTCATGCAGATACCCTTTATTTGGAACGAGATACACTCAACCGTTCCAAATATTTAAGTGCCAACAAGAATTTTCGTTTCCTCCACCCCGACCTTCAGGGCATTGCCGACAGTACGCGTTTTTCTTTTGATGAACAAGTGTTAAAAATGTCCTATCACCCCATATTATGGGCTCAAACCGGAGAATTAAAGGGAGAGGTGGCAGAAGTCTATTTCAAGGACTCGATTATGGAGTATGTCGAACTCAATCAAAATGCCACTGTCTTATTGGCACTCCCAACAGATAGCTTATTCAATCAAATGGCTGCAGCAAAAATTGTGGCGCTTTTCGATACCACAGGTAAGTTAAATAGCGTTACGGCCACCGGACAAGCCTGGACTATTTTCTACCCCATTTCTGAACAAAAAATCAATGATACACTCATCGAAATGAAACGCGAGGGTCTCAACCGCTTATTTGCAGAAAAATTAGTTGTGGAGCTGCGCTCAGGAGAAGTAAAAGAGATCACCTATTTTGATCAGCCCGATGGTGTGTTTTTTCCGATGGATCAAATTGACCCTAAAGAAAAATGGATCAAGGGATTTAAATGGAACCCCGCACTGCGGCCTCAAAACGCCACACAATTGCGCAAAGATACTAACTGAGTTCTTCTGAATCTACGGCGGCATCCCAACGCGTCACACTCTTGACACCTTCCACTTGTTCGAATTTGCGTGTGAGTTGCTCGAGTTGTGCGGTATCAAAGACCAACACTTTGATCCGACCTTCAAAAACACCATCGTTTGTTTCAAAAGAAATACTCTTCATGTTGATGTTGTTCTGCTTGGAGATGATTTCAGTAAGTCGGTTCACTAAACCAATTTGGTCAATTCCAATGATGCGTATGGCTGCTACACGCTCCACAAGAGCGCTGCTTTGCCAACGGGCTTTTAGGCAGCGATAAGCAAGCTTAGACAGCAAATGAACCGCATTCGGACAATTGAAACGGTGTATTTTAATCCCTGAGGAGATGGTGATGAAACCAAAAATAGAGTCGCCTGGAATAGGACTACAACACTTGGCTAGCGTGTAATCAAAGCCTTTGAAGTCTTCACCGATGATGATGGTGTCGGTATCGGTATTGATGCCCTCATTGAGGAGGTCTTCGTCAGAGCCTTTGATTTTTTTGGACCTGATTTTGCGCTCCACCACAATATTACCGCCTACAATATTGAATTCACGCAGTTGGGCGAGGTCAATTTTGCCTTTGGCAATCTTGTAATAAAAATTGGTCGTGGTGTCGACTTGGAAATGCTTTTCTAGTGCACGAATGTTTTCAAGCGTATTGCGGATATTGTGCTGCTTGAATTTGCGTTCTAAAATTTCTTTACCATCGGCCGCTATAACTTTATGCGCCTCGTTGAGTGCTTGTTTGATGCGTTGCTTGGCCTTTGCTGATACTACAAAGCGCAACCATTCGTCATTGGGTTTTTGCTTGCTCGAGGTAAGGATTTCTAACTGATCGCCATTTTGTAACTCATAACTGAGCGGCACCAGACGGTTGTTCACCTTAGCGCCAATACATTTGTTGCCGATTTGGGTATGGATATCGTAAGCAAAGTCAAGAATGGTAGAACCAGTAGGCAATACGCGCAACTCCCCTTTTGGTGTGAACACATAGATTTCGTCGTTAAAGAGATTGAGCTTGAAGTCATTGACGAAATCGAGGGCGCTGGAATCGGGATTGTCTAACAATTCGCGGATTTCTGCAATCCAGCGATCAAATTTATTGGTCTCGGTATGAGATTCTTTGTATCGGTAATGGGCTGCCAAACCATGTTCGGCGATGTCGTCCATGCGCTTGCTGCGGATTTGCACCTCTACCCAGCGGCCTTGCGGCGACATAACGGTGGTGTGCAAAGATTCATAACCATTTGCTCTGGGCGTTGAAACCCAGTCTCGCAAACGTTCAGGGCTTGGTTGATAGAAATCTGTAACGACAGAATAGACGCGCCAGCAATCGGATTTTTCGCGCTCATGAGGCGTGTCGAGAATGATGCGCAGCGCAAATACGTCGAAGACTTCTTCAAAAGGAACGTCTTTGGTTTGCATTTTGCGCCAAATGGAAGAAATAGATTTGGTGCGCGCCTTGATATCGAAGTCATAACCTTGCGTTTGAAGTTCGGCACGAATAGGCGCCACAAAACGTCGGATAAAACGATTTCGGACATCTTGCGTAGACTTCAGTTTGCCTTCAATTTGTTGATATACCTCTGGTTCACAGTATTTCATGGAGAGGTCTTCGAGCTCGGATTTAACGGGGTATAAACCCAAGCGGTGCGCGAGTGGCGCATATAAAAATTTGGTCTCGGATGCAATTTTGAGTTGTTTCTCAGGTTTCATGCTCGAGAGCGTACGCATGTTGTGCAGACGGTCTGCCAACTTCACGAGCACCACCCGAAAATCATCGGAGATGGTAAGGATCATTTTGCGGAAGTTTTCCGCTTGTATGGAGGTGTTTTCATCAAAGACCTCTGGTATTTTGGTGAGGCCGTCGATGATCTTGCGCACCGTAACACCAAACAAATCTTCGATGTCTTGCAGCGTAATGTGGGTATCTTCTACAGTATCGTGCAGCAGAGCGCAGACAATTGCGGTGGGCTCTAAACCCATTTCTTCGGCACAGATGCGGGCAACTGCAATTGGATGGTAAATGTAGGGCTCACCTGATTTTCTGCGCATGTCTTTGTGCGCTTCTAAAGCGATATCAAAGGCTTTTCGAATGAGTTTGGTTTCGTCCCTACTGCGGTCTTTGGTGGCACGCAACAAGCCCTTGAACGCATTGAGGATTTCTATGCGCTCTTGTTCTAAATCGATGGGTGTATGACCGTCGTAACGCATTAATTGGCAGGTAGCAATAGACTTTTGACTTCGCCGAAACCAATTTTGACACCGTTTTGCTCACAAAAACCGCGCATGATGACGGTATCGTGTTCTTGGATAAAGCGGCGCTCGGTACCATCTGGCATTGGAATGGGTTTGGTACCCTTCCAAGCGAGTTCTAACATGGAGCCGTAAGAATCAGGCGTTGGACCGGAGATTGTGCCAGACCCCATGAGGTCGCCACAGCGGATGTTGCAACCATTGACGGTGTGGTGCGCCAATTGTTGAGACATATTCCAGTACATGTATTTGAAATTTGAACGACTCACCACTTGTGCTGGGCAAGCAGGTGCTTCAATGGCAACCTCTAAATGAATATCGTAAGACTTATTGCCTTCAAATTGAAGGTAAGACAGCACCTCAGGATCTTGAGCGGGCGTTGGGCAAGCATAAGGCTCGAGGGCATCTAGTGTGACAATCCAGCAAGACATCGAGGACGCGAAGTTTTTGGCAAGAAACGGCCCGAGCGGCACGTACTCCCATTTTTGGATGTCGCGCGCAGACCAATCATTGAACAAGCACAAACCAAAAATGTAGTCCTCGGCTTCAGCAGTTGAGATGCTGTGACCAAGCGGTTTGCCATCAAAGGTGATGAAGCCCATTTCGAGTTCGAAGTCAATTTGACGCGAAGGCGCAAAAATAGGTGCGGCGTTGTCGTCTGGCTTGATTTGACCCTTCGGACGCACCACCGGCTGCCCTGAGGCAATTACTGATGAGGCACGGCCGTGGTAGCCAACGGGAATCCAGAGCCAGTTGGGTAAAAGGGCGTTGGCTGGATCTCTAAACATGATACCCACATTGGTGGCGTGTTCTTTAGAGGAATAAAAATCGGTGTAGTCGCCAATTTGCACCGGCAAAGACAACTGAACCGCTTCTACAGGAAGGAGTGCTGTGTGCTGGTCTTTGTTGTGTTGAAAGCTGGGATTTTCGCTTGAAAGCAATTCGGCCAAACGATTGCGGAGCGCACGCGTGGCTAATTTGCCATGACGCATCATGGGATTGAGAAAATCTTGACGGAAGTCAGTATGTGTAAAACCGAGGTCGTCAAAATAGCCGAATTGCGCCATTTGCGCAAGATCCAAAACGAAATCGCCGATGCGCACCCCTACTCTTTTGGCTGCACCATCTGTATGAAAAATGCCAAAAGGCAGGTTTTGAATTGGAAATTCTGACCCCGTTGGGATCTGTATCCAGGCGCGCAATGCGGGATTATTGGCAGTAATTTGCATATGGTGAGGAATTAAACGTTGAAACGGAAATGCATGATGTCGCCATCTTCTACGATGTACTCTTTGCCTTCGACTTTGAATTTACCCGCCTCCTTGACAGCGCTTTCGGAACCATACTGGATAAAGTCGTGGTATTTCATGACTTCTGCACGGATAAATCCTTTTTCGAAATCAGAGTGAATGACGCTTGCAGCCTGCGGAGCGGTCATGCCTTTGTGGATCGTCCAGGCACGAACTTCCTTCACACCTGCTGTGAAGTAAGTTTGCAAGTTGAGCAAATGATAGGCTTGGCGAATGAGGCGATTGACACCTGGCTCCTCTAAGCCAAGTTCTTCGAGAAACATTTGGCGTTCTTCATAGGTTTCTAGCTCAGTGATATCTGCTTCAATTTTAGCTCCAATCACCAATACCTCTGCGTTTTCCGCAGCTACGGCCGCTCTGACGCGCTCCACATATGCATTTCCTGTCTTCACGGACGCCTCGTCTACGTTGCACACGTACATAACGTGTTTAGATGTAATCAGGTTGAAACTCTTGATGATGTCCATTTCGTCGGGAGTAAAGCCCAGACCTCTTACAGATTTACCTTGCTCCAAACCAGTTTTGATGCGCAGAGCCAATTCGTTTTCTTTGACGGCGTCTTTGTCGCCAGATTTGATGACGCGCGCCAAACTTTGGATTTTTTTATCGATGGTTTCGAAATCTTTGAGTTGGAGTTCGATGTCGATGATTTCTTTATCGCGGATGGGATCTACGCTGCCATCTACGTGAATGATATTGCCGTCGTCAAAGCAACGCAATACGTGCAAAATAGCGTCGGTTTCACGGATATTTGCCAAAAATTGATTGCCGAGCCCCTCGCCTTTTGAGGCGCCTTTGACCAAACCAGCGATATCGACAATTTCCATTGTAGTTGGGACAACGCGCTCTGGATTGACGATTTCTTCTAGTTTCTCTAGACGTGGGTCTGGAACTGAAGTGGTACCCAAGTTGGGTTCGATGGTGCAAAAAGGAAAGTTTGCAGATTGCGCTTTGGCATTCGACAAACAGTTAAATAAGGTTGATTTTCCGACGTTGGGCAAGCCGACGATTCCACATTTTAAAGCCATTTTCTATGTTTGTTAGATCAAGTTGCAAAGATAGCCAAAAGCAGCGTGCTTCGGCTGATTTTTGGTATTTTTACGCAAATTCACACCATGAAATACATCGGGATTCTATTTCTTTTTTCCTTCTTTTTAAGTCAAGCAAGCGCGCAAGACAGCATTTGGATCAGACGCATCTACGACGAAGCACTCTTGCGCGGGCACGCCTACGAGAACCTACGTCAGCTTTGCAAAGATATCGGCCCGCGCCTCTCTGGTTCTGCACAAGCCCAAATGGCCGTTGATTGGAGCTACGAAAAAATGCTGTCTTACAATTTTGACAAGGTCAGCAAGCAAGAAATAACAGTACCACATTGGGAGCGCGGCACCACCGAAACGGCCTGGTACAAATCAGTAAACAAATATGCCCCCATCCATAAATTACATCTGTTAGCACTCGGAGGCTCAATAGGCACCAACGGGCTGCTTGAGGCAGAAGTCATCGAATTCAAGTCCTTGACAGATTTAAAAAACGCAAAGCCAAAGGATGTTGAAGGCAAAATTGTTTTCTTGAACCAACCCATGGACGCCGCGCAAATTCAAACCTTCAAAGCCTATGGTGCTTGTTACGCCATTCGTGGCAACGGTGCTGTGGAAGCTTCGAAATTAGGAGCGCAAGCTGTAGTGATTCGCTCTTTGGGCTTACCCATAGATGAACATCCGCACACTGGCTCTATGCACTACGAAAAAGACATCGCCAAAATACCAGCTGCAGCACTTTCTACCAAAGATGCCGATGCGCTTTCGCTGGCTATAAAAGAAGGCAAGGTGCGTTTTTATTTAGAAATGGATTGTAGCGCATTTCCAGACGCCCGCTCTTACAACGTAATGGCCGAATTGAAAGGCAGTAAGTTTCCGGATCAAATCATCACCATTGGCGGTCATCTAGACTCTTGGGATACCGGCGAAGGAGCCCACGACGACGGCGCGGGGGTCATTCACTGTTTAGAGGCCTTGCGCATCCTCAACGAACTGGGCTGGCAACCTACCCACACCATTCGCGTCGTGTTTTTCATGAATGAAGAAAATGGCAATCAAGGCGGGCAGCAATACGCCAAATGGTGCCTGGCAAATGGCGAAAAACAAATCGCTGCACTCGAAAGCGACAGAGGAGGTTTTGCACCTCGCGGTTTTGGACTAGACGGCCCTGATAAATACTTGAGCTTACTCCAAAGTTTTGAGCCTGTTTTGCGTTCGTACGACCTTCATATTTTTGAAAAAGGATACGGCGGCGTAGATATTGGCCCACTCAAAGAACAGTATCCTGGCATCCCTCTTTTTGGTTTTGTCCCCGACTCTCAGCGCTATTTTGACTACCACCACGCACCCTCTGATGTTTTTGAGTCCGTGAACAAACGCGAACTCGAACTCGGCGCCGCTGCAATAGCGAGCTTTGTATATTTAATCGATCAGCAACTCTAGCCCAGCGTCTTATGTGCGGCATTTCAGGACTTCACCGTAAAAAAGAGCATGGTTCAAGCGCCGGGCAAACCGTACTTGAGGCCATGAGTCTCGCACTCAAACACAGAGGACCAGACGGAGCAGGCTTGCAATGGTTTGAAGCACAAAGCTTTGGTTTAGCGCACCGCAGGCTCTCTATCATCGATTTATCGCTCGCTGCTGCTCAACCAATGCAAATTACAGATCGTTATTGGATGAGCTTCAATGGTGAAATTTACAACTACCTCGAAATTAAAGCCGAATTACTGGCAATGGGCGCAACATTCAAAAGTGAATCGGACGCCGAGGTACTGCTTCAAGCTTATATTTATTGGGGAGCAGACTGCCTGCAGCGCTTCAACGGCATGTGGGCTTTTGCCATTTATGATGCAGCGCTTCAAACGCTTTTTTGCGCCCGCGACCCTTAGGGCGTCAAGCCATTTTACTACTTAGATAACGCCACTCATTTTGGCTTTGCTTCAGAAATCAAAGCGCTATTAAAAATACCCAGCTATCAGCCAGTGGCAAACAAAAAAGCACTCCTTGACTTCTTTGCCAATGGCAAAATAGAGCGCCAAGAAGAAGGCTTTTTCAAAGGCATCAAAGAATTGCAACCAGGCCACGCGCTACACTATGACCTGAGGACACAAAATGTACAAATCAAGCGCTATTATTTCCCTGAAAAAATAGCTGCACACCAAAGCCACCAAGACCTCAAAACAACACTAGAAGATGCTGTTGGGCTGCGTTTGCGCGCAGATGTTCCGTTAGGTTTTTGTCTCTCTGGTGGTCTAGACTCCTCTTCACTCCTGTTTTTGGCGGCTCAACTTCAACAAAAATCGAGCATTACCGCACTCGACAACGGCTTACACGCCTTCACAGCC
>JACCDQ011032260.1_pt1 | contig 11844 bp, 12 predicted proteins | sample 7446031 | NCBI WGS metagenome assembly JACCDQ01 (sample SAMN15323442, study PRJNA562643) | freshwater metagenome | isolation source: river surface water | place: USA:Blue River Watershed | collected 2017-08-17
CCACAAGAGTGCTAACATTCGGATATTCCCGAATCACACAGGGAGTTGAGTCATCTATGAACGCTGCCACTGCTTCTACTTTTGCGCTGGCCCCCGCTGCCAAGGGCTGGACCGGTTCGTCTGTGGTGTTGCCCCCGTTGGGCAACCTGGACGCCTACATTTCTGCGGTCAACCGCCTGCCTTTGCTCACCCCCGAGGAAGAAAAGGACTTTGCCCAACGCCTGCGCCGCGACAACGACCTGGAAGCTGCCGGCAAGCTGGTGATGTCGCACCTGCGCCTGGTGGTGTCGGTGTCGCGCCAGTACCTGGGTTATGGCCTGCCCCATGGCGATCTGATCCAGGAAGGCAACGTGGGCCTGATGAAAGCGGTCAAACGCTTCGACCCCGACCAAGGTGTGCGCCTGGTGAGCTACGCCTTGCACTGGATCAAGGCCGAGATTCACGAATACATTCTGAAAAACTGGCGCATGGTCAAGGTGGCCACCACCAAGGCGCAACGCAAGTTGTTTTTTAACCTGCGCAGCATGAAAGCCGGCTTCAAAACCGATGCCGCCGAAGCCGACGACCTGCAACACCTGCACCGCGACACACTGAGCGAGCACGAAATTGACGTGGTGGCCCGCGAGCTCAACGTCAAGCGCGAAGAGGTGCTGGAGATGGAAACCCGCCTCTCGGGCGGCGACGTGGTGCTGGACCCCACCCCTGGCGACGACGGTGAGGAAGCCTACGGCCCGATTGCTTACTTGGCCGATGCCCGGCACGAGCCCACAGCAGTGATCGAGGCCACCCAGCGCGATCTGCTGGCCAGCGAAGGGCTGGCCCAAGCCCTGGGCGAGTTGGACGACCGTTCGCGCCGCATTGTGGCCGAGCGCTGGCTCAAAGTGAACGACGACGGCAGCGGTGGCATGACCCTGCACGAACTGGCGGCCGAATACGGCGTCAGCGCCGAGAGGGTCCGCCAGATCGAAGTGGCCGCGATGAAGAAAATGCGCAAGGCCCTGGAGGCCTACGCCTGATCAGGCCTCGCGGCGCAGCGCCGGGAACAAAATCACGTCGCGGATGCTGGGGCTGTCGGTCAACAGCATGATCAAACGGTCTATGCCAATGCCGCAACCGCCTGCGGGCGGCATGCCATATTCCAAGGCGCGCACGTAGTCGGCATCGAAGAACATGGCTTCGTCGTCGCCGGCATGTTTGTTTTCCACCTGGGCGTGAAAACGGGCCGCTTGGTCTTCGGCGTCATTCAGCTCGCTGAAACCGTTGCCCACCTCGCGGCCAGTAATGTAGAGCTCAAACCGCTCGGTGATGGTGGGGTCGGCATCATTGGCGCGGGCCAGCGGTGATATTTCGGTGGGGTGGTTGCAAATAAAGGTGGGATTCCACAGCTTGTCTTCCACCGTTTCTTCAAAATACATCACCTGCAGGCCGGCCAAGCTGCGGGTGTCGAGCCGGTCCTTCACCGGGTCCATGCCCAGCTTTTTGAGTTGCTGCACCAACCAATCACGGTTGTCCACCTGGGTGCCGGCTTCGGTGTGCTTCAAAATCGCTTCGCGTATGGTCAAGCGCTCAAACGGTGCCTCCAGGTCCACATCGCGCCCTTGGTAGCTCAATTTGGCACCGCCACACACCCGGTGTGCCGCGTGGCGAATCAGCTGCTCGGTAAAAGCCATCAAATCCAGGTAGTTCCAGTAGGAGGCGTAAAACTCCATCATGGTGAACTCGGGGTTGTGGCGAACGCTGATGCCTTCGTTGCGGAAGTTGCGGTTGATTTCAAACACGCGTTCAAAGCCGCCCACGATCAGCCGCTTGAGGTACAGCTCAGGGGCGATGCGCAGGAACATGTCTTGCTCCAGCGCGTTGTGGTGGGTGGTAAAGGGCTTGGCGTTGGCACCCCCGGCAATCGGGTGCAGCATGGGGGTTTCCACCTCCAGAAACTGGTGCTGCACCATGAATTCGCGGATGCTGGTGACTGCTTGGCTGCGCGCCATGAAGCGCTTGCGGGCCTGTTCGTCAGTCATCAAGTCCACATAACGCTGGCGGTATTTGATTTCCTGGTCGTGGATGCCGTGGAACTTGTCCGGCATGGGGCGCAGGCTCTTGGTGATCAAGCGCACCTTGTCGGCCTGTATGGTCAGCTCGCCCGTGCGGGTTTTGAACAGCACCCCTTCGGCCGCCACAATATCACCCAAATCCCAGTGTTTGAACGCAGCGTGCACGGCTTCACCCACGCCGTCGTTGTTCAGGTAGATCTGGATGCGTCCACCGCTCGGGCCAAACGAGGAATCTTGCAAGGTGGCGAAACTGGCCTTGCCCATCACGCGCTTGAGCATCATGCGCCCTGCCACGCTGACGCGCACGGTCATGGGGTCGAGCATTTCTTTGCTCATGCCGTCGTATTCGGCAAAGAGGTCTTCGGCTTTGTGCTGCGGCTTGAAGTCGTTGGGGAAGGCGGGTCCGTGCCCCGCTTGCTGGGCTTCACGCAGGTGCTTGAGCTTTTCGCGGCGCTCGGCGATCAGTTGGTTGTCGTCGGAATGCGCGGTGGCTGGAGCAGCACCGGCGGCCTGGGGAGCAGCATTTTGGGTCATGAAAAAGAAAAAAGAGGGGGGTGCGCCAACGCGCACCAACCCTCTATTGTAATTTTGAGAAGTGGCTTTCTAAAAATCAGCGCGCTCAGGCCGCTTCGCCCAAATAAGCCGCACGCACCTTGGGGTCGTCCAGCATGGTCTTGCCTTCGCCCGTCATGGTGATTTCGCCCGAATCCATCACGTAGCCCCGGTCGGCAATTTGCAAAGCGCGGCGCGCGTTTTGCTCCACCAACAAAACGGTCACACCCTGGGAGTAAACGTCGCGCACCACTTCAAAAATCTTGTCCACCATGATGGGGGAAAGCCCCATGGAGGGCTCGTCCAGCAGCAGCACCTTGGGGCGGCTCATGAGCGCGCGGGCCATGGCCAGCATTTGCTGTTCGCCTCCGCTCATGGTGCCGGCCAGTTGGTCTTTGCGCTCTTTCAATCGCGGAAAAATACCAAACATTTTTTCAATGTCGGCTTCAATTTCCGGTTTGTCTTGGCGAATGTAAGCGCCCATCAGCAGGTTTTCGGTGATGGTCATTCGGGTGAACACGCCGCGCCCTTCGGGCACCATGGCCAGGCCTTCTTTGACCAAATCCCAAGAGCCTTTGCCTTTGATGCTTTTGCCCAAGTATTCGATGGTGCCCGACTCGTAACCCAAGGTGCCAGTGATGGCCTTCATGGTGGTGGTTTTGCCCGCGCCGTTGGAACCAATCAGGGTGACCAGCTCGCCTTCGCGCACTTCAAGATCCACCCCCTTGACCGCTTTGATACCGCCATAAGACACCCGCAGGCCCGCGACCTTCAACAATGTTTGTGCCATGTCAGTGACCTCCGGTGCCCAAATAGGCTTCGATGACTTTCTCGTTCTTCTGCACTTCGGCCGGCGTGCCTTCGGCAAGCTGTTTGCCATAGTCCAACACCGTCACCCGGTCACACAAGCCCATCACCAGTTTCACGTCGTGTTCAATCAGCAAAATGGTGCGGTTGTCGTTGCGGATGCGGTCAATCAGCTCGCGCAGCTGCACCTTCTCGGTCGCGTTCATGCCTGCGGCCGGTTCGTCCAGCGCAATCAATTGCGGGTCGGTGGCCAGGGCACGTGCGATTTCCAGGCGGCGTTGGTCGCCGTAGCTCAGCGTGCGCGACTTGTAGTCGGCGTACTTACCAATGCCCACATAGTCCAGCAGCTCTTGTGCGCGTTCGGCAATGGCTTTTTCTTCGGCTTTGAAGCGGGGCGTGCGCAAAATGGCGCCCACCAAGCCCGACTTGGTGCGCACATGCCGGCCCACCATCACGTTTTCCAGCGCGGTCATTTCGGCGAACAGCCGAATGTTCTGGAAGGTGCGCGCAATGCCCGCCTTGGCCACCTCGTGCACCGCCGTGGGCGTGTAAGGTTTACCCGCCAGCTCAAAGGTACCGGTGTCTGGTGTGTAGAGGCCGGTCAGCACGTTGAAAAACGTGGTCTTGCCCGCGCCATTGGGGCCAATCAGGCCATAGACCTGACCGCGCTTGATTTCAATGCCCACGCCGCCCAGGGCCTGCAATCCGCCGAATCGTTTGGTGACGTCGGCGACTTTCAAAACGGTTTCACTCATTTTGGTCTCCGCTTCACTTGGACAAGGATTTGCCGTGCTCAGGCGAAGGCCACAAGCCCCGCGGACGCAACAGCATGACAATGATCATGGCCAGAGCCACCAGCAACTGGCGCAGCACTTCGGGCGCCAGGCGACCGTCGGTCAGCGCGGTGAGCGGGTGCGCCACATGGCGCAACACCTCGGGCAAGCCTGCCAACAGCAAAGCGCCCAAAATCACGCCGGGTATGTGGCCCAAGCCCCCCAGCACCACCATGGCCACCACCATGGTCGACTCCATCAGCGAGAACGACTCGGGCGACACAAAACCCTGAAACGAGGCAAACATGACCCCGGACATGCCGCCGAATGACGCCCCCATGCCAAAAGCCAGCAGTTTGAGGTTGCGTGTGTTCAGGCCCATGGCCTTGGCAGCGATTTCGTCTTCACGAATGGCCATCCACGCGCGGCCAATGCGCGAACGCTCGAGCCGGTAGCAAATGATGACCGACAACACCACCATGAACAGGAACAGGTAGTAGTACAGCGTGACCGACTGAAAAGTAAAGCTTCCCACTTGCAAGGTTTTGCCCAGGTTGATGCCAAAAATCGAAATCGAATCGATCTGACTCAAACCCTTGGGACCATTGGTGATGTTGATCGGCCGGTCCATGTTCAGCATAAAAATCCGGATGATTTCACCGAAACCCAGCGTCACAATGGCCAAGTAGTCCCCGCGCAACTTCAAGGTGGGGGCCCCCAGAACCATGCCCACCACCCCGGCTATCAAGGCGGCAAAAATCATCAACACCCAGATGTTGTAGTGCAGACCGTTGGGGAACGCGGCTTTGATGGCAGGAAAGGCATCGGCCAGATGGGGCGACCCCAGCAAGCCCATGATGTAAGCCCCCACCGCAAAGAACGCGATGTAACCCAGATCAAGCAGGCCGGCATAGCCCACCACAATGTTCAGGCCCAGTGCCAGCAACACGTACAACAGCGCCATGTCCACAATGCGGACCCAGGCGTTGCCGTAGCCTTGCAGAATGACGGGCAAAACCAGCAGCGCCACCGCTGCCAGCAGAAAAGCAATCAGTTTGCCTTGTTTGGAGTTCAACATGCTTGGTGCTCCTGCTTCGGTCAGGCCCGGTCGGCCACACGTTCACCCAGCAAGCCGGATGGACGCAAAGTCAACACAAACGCCAGCACAATGAAGGCAAATATGTCGGAATACTGGCTGCCCAAGAAGCCGCCCGTGAGTTGGCCCAGGTAGCCGGCCCCCAGCGCTTCAATCAACCCCAGCGAGATACCACCCACCACCGCACCCGCCAGGTTGCCAATGCCGCCGAACACCGCGGCCACAAAAGCCTTCAGGCCCGGCATAAAGCCCATGGAATGCTGCACCGTGCCGTAGTTGGACGCCCACATGACCCCCGCAATGGCGGCCAGCATGGCCCCAATGATGAAGGTGGCGGAGATCACCACATCGGGGCGTATGCCCATGAGTCCCGCGACTCGGGGGTTTTCGGCCGTGGCACGCATGGCACGCCCCAGGCTTGTCTTGTTAACCACGTACATCAGTATCGACAGCACTATGGCCGTGGTGGCCAAGATGGTGACCTGCGTGGGCGATATCACGGCGCCACCCAACTCTATGGGTTCAGCAGACAAGAGCGTGGGATACGACTTGGGATTGGGCTTCCAAATGATCATGGCCAAGGTCTGTAGCAAGATGCTCATTCCGATGGCCGTGATCAGGGGTGCCAAACGGGGCGAATTGCGCAACGGCCTGTAGGCCAGCTTTTCAATGGTGTAGTTCAAGGTCGCGGCCACGACCATGGCAATCAACAGCGCAACTATGAGCAACACCCACCCAGGAATGCCCGGCATGGCCTCACGCGCCTGGACAATGATGGTCCAACTGGTCAGCGCACCCACCATCAACACATCGCCGTGCGCGAAGTTGATCAGGCCAATAATGCCGTACACCATGGTGTAGCCCAAAGCCACCAATGCGTACATGCTGCCCAGCACCAGACCGTTGATGATCTGCTGAAGCAATACATCCATAAAAAGTTCTCCGTTGTGAGGGACTTGACGCCCGCGGGTTGTAACCGCGCAGGCTAGCAAAAAACCCGCCAAGGGCGCCTGGGTGCAGGTGCGGCGGGTCGGTGGCGGGATTTTAGCCAGCCGCACCTGTCACTGGGAGGCGGTTTACCCCCAATTTGGGGCGGGTTTACCCGAATTTTTGTATACAAACCAACAAATGCGCAAACGTTTGGCCTGAATTCAACGCGCCAACTCATTTTGGGCACGCAATTCGCGCATTTTGTCGCCGATCTTGATTTCCAAACCGCGGGGTACGGGCTCGTAGAACCCAGGGGCAGCCATGCCATCGGGCAAATAGGTCTCTCCTGCGGCAAAACCACCCGGTTCATCGTGCGCGTAGCGGTAGCCCTTGCCGTAGTCCAACTCCTTCATCAAACGGGTGGGCGCATTGCGCAAATGCATGGGCACCGGACGCGTGCCGTCTGCCTTGACCCAAGCCTGGGCTTTTTTGTAAGCGTTGTACACCGCGTTGCTTTTGGGGGCCACTGCCAAATAGACCACGGCCTCGGCCAAGGCCAACTCCCCTTCCGGGCTGCCCAGGCGCTCGTACACCTCGGCGGCGTCCAGGGCCAAACGCAGGGCACGTGGGTCGGCCAAGCCCACGTCTTCGGCTGCCATGCGCACCAGGCGCCGCGCCATGTAGCGGGGGTCGGCGCCCCCGTCCAGCATGCGCACCAGCCAATACAGGGCGGCATCGGGGTCGGAGCCGCGCACACTTTTGTGCAAGGCCGAAATGGTGTCGTAAAACTGTTCACCGCCTTTGTCGTACCGGCGCAGGCGCTCCCCCAGGACCTTGAGCAGCCAGTCGTCGGCAATCGCCGTCAAGCCTTGCGCTTGAGCTGTCACCGCCAAGGTTTCCAGGGTGTTGAGCAAACGGCGTGCGTCGCCGTCGGCATAGGCCAACAAACGCGCCAAGGGGGCCTCTTCGATGGTTGGCACAGCGCCCATGGCCTGAGCGCGCTCCACCAGCAGGGCCAAATCGGCCTCGGCCAGCGGCTGCAGCACGTACACCGCCGCACGGGACAACAAGGCCGAATTCACCTCAAAGCTCGGGTTTTCGGTGGTGGCCCCCACAAACGTGAACAGCCCACTTTCGACGTGGGGCAAGAAGGCGTCTTGTTGGCCCTTGTTGAAGCGGTGAACTTCATCCACAAACACAATCGTGGCTTGGGCGTGCAAGCCCATGCGGGCGGCCTCGGCCTGTTCAACCGCAGCCCGTATGTCTTTGACACCGCCCAACACCGCGCTGATGGAAATGAACTGGGCATCAAAGGCTTGCGCCATCAAACGGGCGATGGTGGTTTTACCTACACCAGGGGGGCCCCAGAAAATGCAACTGTGGGGGCGCCCAGACTCAAACGCCATGCGCAATGGCATGCCCGCAGCCAACAGGTGCTGCTGACCGATGACTTCGGCCAGCGAGCGAGGACGCAGACGTTCAGGCAAAGGCGTGTGCATGGCGGGCATTGACACTTTACTGAAGCCAGAAATGGCAATGGCCTGAAAAGTCAGGCCATTGGGTTTTGGTGCCGCTTGTCGGATTCGAACTGACGACCTACCGCTTACAAGGCGGTTGCTCTACCAACTGAGCTAAAGCGGCTTCGGGCGGTATTCTACTTCACCCGCGTGAGGGCCGGGCGAACAACGGCAGTTGTTGCTGGAACAGGGGGCACATCTTTTGGCTGCGGCGCTGGAAAAGCCATACCTTGCCCATTTTCGCGGGCATAAACCGCAATCACATGGCTTACCGGTACCAGAATTTCACGCACCACACCGCCAAAGCGGGCCTTGAACTCGACAAAATCATTTCCGACTTTGAACTGGCTGGTCGCGTCGTAACTGGTGTTGAGCACGATTTCGTTGTCTTTGACGAACTCGCGCGGCACCTGCACCGACGCATCCACATGCACCGCCAGATAAGGCGTGAAACCGTTGTCGGTACACCACTCGTGCATGGCACGAATGAGGTAGGGGCGTGTGGACGGCACTTCTGTGTTCGGCATGGCGATCTGCCCCTTACTTGCGCATCACCTTTTCAGAGGGCGTCAGTGCCTCTATGTAAGCCGGGCGCGAGAAAATCCGCTCGGCGTACTTCAGCAGGGGGGCGGCGTTTTTGCTCAACTCAATGCCGTAGTGGTCCAAACGCCACAGCAGGGGCGCAATGGCAACGTCCAACATCGAGAAATTGTCACCCAGCATGTATTTGTTTTTCAAAAACACAGGGGCCAATTGGGTCAACCGGTCTCGGATGTGGCTCTTGGCCTTTTCCACCGCTTTCTCATTGCCTTTGTTGTTGCGCGCCTCCAAGACGGACACGTGGGCGAACAGCTCCTTCTCAAAATTGAGCAGGAACAAACGCACACGCGCACGATCGACCGGGTCGCCGGGCATCAGCTGCGGATGCGGGAAACGTTCGTCAATGTATTCATTGATGATGTTGGATTCGTACAAAATCAGGTCACGTTCCACCAAAATGGGCACCTGACCATAGGGGTTCATGACCGCGATGTCTTCGGGCTTGTTGTAGAGGTCCACATCGCGGATTTCGAAATCCATGCCTTTTTCGAACAAGACAAAACGGCAACGGTGCGAGTAGGGGCAAGTGGTGCCCGAATACAGAACCATCATGGTAAAAACTCCTCGATCAGAAAACAAAAACAGTGGCTTGCCTTGTTTCCGCTAGGGAACGGCAAAACCACTGTGATCACGCCGGCCAACCAGGCCGGGTGAAAAATAACTTATTTGATGTCTTTCCAGAAAGCAGCATTCAAACGCCATGCAATCAAGGTGAACACACCCAGGAACAACAACACCCAAACGCCAATGCGCACACGGTTGTTTTGAACCGGTTCAGCCATCCACTGGAGGTAAGACACCAAATCACCCACGGCACGGTCGTATTCCGCTTGGCTCATTTTGCCGGGCTTGACCTGCTCCCACCCTTTGAACACCTGCACCTCGTGGCCGTGGCTGGTGGCGGTTTCAAAAACAGGCTTGCGTTCGCCTTGCAACTCCCACAAAACGTGGGGCATGCCAACGCTTGGGAACACCATGTTGTTCCACCCCGTGGCCTTGGTTTCGTCGCGGTAGTAGGTGCGCAAATAGGTGTAGAGGTAATCGGCCCCGGTGCCAGAGTGGCTGGCGCGCGAACGAGCGATCACGCTCAGATCGGGGGGGTTTGCCCCGAACCACTCTTTGGCTTGTTGCGGGCTGATTGCGGCCTTCATCGTGTCACCGATTTTTTCGGTGGCGAAAGTCAGGTTTTCCTTGATCTGTTTGTCATCCAGACCAATGTCGCGCAAACGGTTGTAGCGCATGAAGGCTGCCGAGTGGCAGTTCAAACAGTAGTTGGCAAACAACTTGGCACCGTTTTGCAAGGCAGCCATGTCGTTGGTCAGGTTGGGGGCTTTGTCCAGCGGGAAGCTGGCGCCGGCGGCCATTGCGCCACCCGCCAGGCCCAAGGCCATCATGCAGCCCACGATCCACTTTTTCATGTTTTCTCTCCTGTCGGCTGAGGTTGGGCTCAATGGGCGGTGAAATTGACGCGTGCAGGCACGGGCTTGAATTCACCCAGACGGCTCCACCAAGGCATCAGCAAAAAGAAGCCAAAGTAGAACAGGGTACCCACTTGCGAAACCCGCTCACCCACGGGCGACGGTGGCTGCACACCCAGGTAACCCAGGATGAGGAAGTTGATCACGAAAATGCCGTACACCACTTTGTGCCAGTTGGGGCGGTAGCGAATCGACTTGACTGGGCTGTGATCCAGCCATGGCAAGAAGAACAAAATAACCACAGCACCGCCCATGGTGACCACGCCCCAGAACTTGGCGTCAATACTCAACAACAGCGCGATGACCACAGCAGTTGCACCCAAAACAGCCACCTTGCCAGCGCTGCCCATTTTGGCCTTGACCAAACCGAGCACAGCACCCAACACGGCACACAACACCAACACGTAAACCATTTCGGTGGTGATGGCACGCAGCATGGAATACATGGGGGTGAAGTACCAGACCGGCGCGATGTGTGGGGGCGTCTTCAGCGGATCGGCCGGAATGAAGTTGTTGTACTCCAAGAAATAGCCACCGAATTCAGGCGCAAAGAACACAATGGCGGAAAAAGCCATCAGGAACACCGACACGCCAAGAATGTCGTGCACGCTGTAGTAGGGGTGGAACGGTATACCATCGAGCGGGTGACCTGCTGCGTCTTTGGGCGCGTTCGGGCCTTTGATTTCGACGCCGTCAGGGTTGTTGGAACCCACATCGTGCAGCGCCACCAAGTGCGCAACGACCAAACCCAGCAACACCAGCGGAACAGCAATCACGTGGAAGCTGAAGAAACGGTTCAGGGTTGCATCGCCCACCACAAAGTCGCCACGGATCAGCAAAGCCAGGTCCGGACCGATGAAAGGGATGGCAGAGAACAGGTTCACAATCACCTGCGCACCCCAGTAGGACATTTGACCCCAAGGCAACAGGTAGCCCATGAAGGCCTCGGCCATCAGCACCAAGAAAATGGCGCAACCGAAAATCCAGACCAGTTCACGCGGTTTGCGGTAGGAACCGTAAATCAGGCCACGGTACATGTGGAGGTAAACCACCACGAAGAAGGCCGAGGCGCCGGTGGAGTGCATGTAGCGGATCAACCAGCCCCAGGGCACATCGCGCATGATGTACTCGACCGAGGCAAAGGCCAGATTGGCATCTGGCTTGTAGTGCATGACCAGGAAAATACCGGTCACGATCTGGATCACCAGCACCAGCAGCGCCAGCGAACCAAAGAAATACCAAAAATTGAAATTTTTGGGCGCGTAGTACTCGGACAGGTGGATGCGGTAGGCCGCAAACGCGCTCGGAATCCGGTTTTCAAACCAGTTGGAAACCTGGGCACCCACGGGTGCGTTGGAGGGCAGTTCTTTGAATTCAGCCATGATGGTCCTCGAATCTGTTCAGGTCAGGCTTTTTTCTCTTCGCCCACCACCAACACCGTGTCAGACACGTAGTAGTGAGGAGGCACTTCGAGGTTGTCAGGCGCGGGCTTGTTTTTGAACACACGGCCCGCCAAATCAAATGTGGAGCCGTGGCAGGGGCACAGAAAGCCGCCTTGCCAATCGTCGGGCAGAGAAGGTTGCGCGCCCGGCGAGAGTTTGTCGACCGGGGAACAACCCAGGTGCGAACAGATGCCAACGCCCACAAACACGTCTGGCTTGATGGAGCGGTGGCGGTTTTTGGCGTACTCGGGTGTGGGATATGCCTTGCGGTCGGAATTGGGGTCGGCCAGTTGGGGCTCGATTTTCTCGAGCGCAGCCACTTGCTCGGGGGTGCGGCGCATGATCCACACCGGTTTGCCACGCCACTCAACCACCACTTTTTCGCCAGGCTGAACGGCAGAAATGTCAATTTCCACGGCAGCGCCGGCGGCTTTTGCGCGCTCAGACGGCTGGAAGGTGCTGACAAAGGGAACGGCGACGGCTGCGGCTCCCACGCCGCCCATGGCGGCCGAGGTGATAAGCCAGTTGCGGCGGCCGTTGTCTACGGTTGCTTCGCTCATGGGGTTCTTTCAATGACTAGGCTAGACGGTTTCGCGCC
>JACCDQ012247042.1_pt1 | contig 11844 bp, 10 predicted proteins | sample 7446031 | NCBI WGS metagenome assembly JACCDQ01 (sample SAMN15323442, study PRJNA562643) | freshwater metagenome | isolation source: river surface water | place: USA:Blue River Watershed | collected 2017-08-17
ACATCTGGTGAAGTGAAGTCGTTTTCAAAAAACTGAAGGCCCAAATAGGATTAAAGGCCTTAAGTATTTCTGGGTATTGAATGACCATGTTTAATCCAAATCCAGCGATTGATAGAAACCAAAGTGTAGCAACAATTCCAAAAATTTTTCCTAAAAGATGAGTTCCTTTTGATTGGAATAAAAATAAAATGGTTAATATAAAAAGAGTAAGCGGTACAACTTTACTGGCAAAATCAGAATTATAAACTGCTAAACCTTCTACCGCTGACAAAACTGAAATAGCAGGAGTGATGATTCCTTCTCCGACCAGAAGTCCAGCCGCTAAAACTAAAAATATTTTTAAAAAATAAATGTATCTATTTCTGAACTGGTGTAGTTTTCCGTATAATGCAAAAATACCGCCTTCACCGTCGTTATCAGCTCTCAAAACAAAATAAAGATATTTGAATGAAATTATTAAAGTAATCGCCCAGACGACGAGAGAAATGGGTCCTAAAATAGAATCTAATCCATTCAATTCATATTGATGACCGAAAAAAATTTCATTAATCGCATAAAGAGGACTGGTTCCAATATCGCCATAAACAACCCCAAGGGCTCCAATGGTTAAGGCTAAAACTTTTTTATCAGGTCTTTTAAAAAACTGTTGAGGATAAAACTTCATTCTAGTATGTTATGAAATGTCTTATCATTTGAAAAATAAATAATTCTTACTTAAAATTTTTTGGATCAAAAATAATGAAAGCACCAGTAAAACAAACTCATGCAACTATAAAAACAATTACTCAAGCCACACCAAAGATCAAAGTTTTTCAATTAACTATTGATGTTGATGACTTTTCTTTTTTACCAGGCCAATGGATCGACGTCATCCTTCCAATTGAAGGAAAAAACATTGGTGGATTTACCATAACTTCTAGTAATCGCGAAAAAAATAAATTTGATCTAGCTATTCGAGAATCCAATCACCCAGTGACTCATTACATGTATCATCAGTCAAAAGTGGGGGAAAAAATTTTAATTAATTACCCACAAGGACATTTCTATTTATCTAATGATCTAAATCAACATTTTTTAACGTTTATTGCTGGGGGAATTGGTATTACTCCGATTCTATCAATGATCCGAAGTCTACCAGATAGAAAAAAAGCTCATCTTTTTTACTCAGCTTCAGATCAAAAAGATTTTTTATTTCCCGAAGAATTAAAAGACCTCGCTACTTTTGTTGCAACCAAAAACCATGATCAAGGTTTTTTAGGTTCAACGAAACGTATTGATATCGAACTAATCAAAGAGAAAATTGATCTCAATCATTCTCAATTTTTTATTTGCGGACCAAAAGGCATGATTGATGAAATCAATGCTTCATTAAAGAATGCCGGCGTAAGTCCTGATAAAATTCATTTTGAAAAATGGTGGTGATTTTCCTTTTGATGAATAACCAATTGATTGAAAGGAACTTCAAAACGATTTTGATGACAAATTTGAAGTAATATCCCCTTCGCCTCTCTTTCTATCTCAAGCTTCATTGAAGCTAATGATCCATTCAGTTTCAGCTCGACAAATAAATTTAATGAACTAGCAGCGGCATTATCTAAGTCAACCATGACTTTTTCTATTCCTTGATAATTTTGAATCAATTTACTTCCTAATTCTTTTTGAATTAATGGAATAATTTCAGTCATGAGAATTGATTGATGACGGTAATCTAGTCCCCAATTAAATGTAATGGTGTAACCATGTGATAAATTGGTTGGTCTTAAAGATAAATAGTCAGTCGTTGTTAAATACTTTCTTTGTGATTCTCGAATTTCAATAACTATCTGCTCAACTGTTTGACTTTTTATTTGCCCAAAAGTCCCATCAGAAAGTAAAACCCAATCCTGAGTTCTAGTTGGAAACCATTGTTCGTCGGGCAATATTTTTCTTGAATGCATTTGAAATATTTGTGAAATTTCTATTCTTATGTTGGATGAATCTAAATATTCGTTTTCAAATATTGTGACAAAATTTATGGTTTTAACTTTCCAAGGAATTCCGCGAAATATAACCAATTCGCCTTCTTTGATGGTTCCTAAATTTAAAATTAAACGACCTTCTGCTAAGTATTTGTGAATGTAAGACTTCGAACCCCATAATATCGCCGACAAAATTAAAACTATTAATGTAACAAGAACCCAGTCTCCCATCAGATAAAGACTTAGAATAGAAAATACCAATGCCGTAATAAAAGTAAAGACTCCATAAAGTGCACTAATCGGTTTATAAAACCACTCGACCTGACTTTTCTTTAAAAGATTTAATACCACTTTGTTTTTTAAAACAGTCAATGTCCAAATAATTGTGATGAATAATAAAAATGAAATTCCTAGATGTTTACCTTTGTTGGAAAAAAATTCTTTTGAAAGTTCTGTAAATGCTCCCACTAAAGTTTGATTGTCTTTGGTTAATTCCTGAAGCTCACGATTGATTCGCTCTATCTTAACCGTAAACTCCTGATTAAGATCATTCACATTATAGGTAGCATCGTAAAGAAAACTCTCCATGTCCGGCAAAAGAGATTTAAATTCTTGAGAAGACTTTACCACTTCGATATTTTTTAGAGCTAATTGAGTAATTGCTAATTTATTTTGATATATTTTTAATTCTTTTCTTAGCGCTTCAATTTTTCTAGGTCTTTCACTTATTCTTTGAATGGTATCAAAAGCAGGGCCAAGTAATTCTTGAGCCTCTTGGAGATAGTCGCGTTTTTTATTTAATTCATCTTTTTGAATTTCTTCAATTTTTATATCCGTGATGACTGAAATTAAATTGAGCTTTAGTTTGTTGTAGCGATCTTTAACTCTTTTAAGATCACCTTCAATTAAAATTTTTTGTTTAGAATCTTTTTCGTTTTTGAGTAGCGACTCAAAGTTTTCAATTTTATTTTTAGTTTGAACTAAATTAGCCTTTATCAAATCGATCGAGTCTAATTTCTCTTGATTAAAGTGAGTCAGCTTTGTATCAATTTCTTCTTGAGCAAAAAGACCAAGCGAAAAAATAATAAGAATGATGGAAGTAATTTTTTTAGTAGCATTTAATAAATTTTTCATCCCTAAAGTATAGAAAATGTTATACCATAATGGAATTTAAAAAATGTGAGGTTTTAAGTGACCTATTCTTTTATATTAGAAGTTATTGTCGTGGGATTAATTTTAAGTGCCGATTCTTTTTCTGCGGCGCTTGCGATGGGATTTAGACCATTTAATCGAAAAGATGCTTTGAAATTTGCTCTTTCATCTGGTTTGGCGGAAGCCTTAGTTGCACTCGCCGGAGCTTTTTTTGGATCAAAAATTATCAGTCAATTTGGCAATATCGATCACTGGGTTGCTTTTATTTTATTAATGGGCGTGGCCATTCATATGGCCTATGAAGGCATCATGCATTTAATTCATGAAAATAAGGAAGAATTGACTTTAGAATTTCACAGTTTCACTAAAATCATTGTTGTCTCTTTTGCGACTAGCCTAGATGCTTTAGGCGTCGGTGTGGGGCTTGGAATTTCCGGAAAACCTTTATGGCCTTTTATTATCTCGATCGGTCTTTGGGCTTTTTCAACGACAATTATTGGATTAAATTTAGCCAAAAAACTTTCCCATAAGTTTGGGCCAATAGTAAATTTAATTGGAGCTTTGGTTTTAGGAGCAATGGCTTTTCAAATGCTTTCAATTTAAAAAGTTTTAAAGCATATTAAATTTCTTCATCACCATAAAGTTTTTTGTCATGAATCGTAAAACCATCTGGATGTCCACCATGTGGATCAAAGTGAGTCCAGTGAACCATTCCATCTTTTCCAACCTTTAAAAACTCACCGCAAACTTGGACAAAATCACCAATTTTTAAAGGTACGCGACCAAATTCTAAATTACTAACAATGGTAATTTTTAAACCTTCAAAATTAATTACATATTTTTGGTGAGCTCGACCTTTTTTATCTTCAGGTAAAAGTTGAACTACTTTTCCTTCAACAAAAACTTGTGGACGATTGGCATTTGAATACATCACTTGCTTATAGGCCTCTAAAGATACGAAAAGCTCATCGCCTCTTCTGTTCTTACAAGTTTGATTTTCAACTTGCCCATAAGTGTTAAAAGTAACTAGTAATACAAAAATTCCAATTAAAAATCTCATATAACCCCTACAATTTGTGAATGAGCTACTTTTATAAAAAAAGCTATAATAAGTCTAGCTAATATTCATCATAATTTTTACTAATATAACGCCATAAGTATTTGAAATGAGTCACTATTAAAGTTTAATTATTGGATATTTTTTCAAGGAAGATAAAAAATGGAAAATCAGAATTTTTACCGGCGTTGTTCAAGCTGCAAAAAGGAAATTGCTTTTGGAAAAGCTTATCAAGTTTGCGAAGTCACCTCTTGTAAAAAACAAGCTTTTTGTTCAGTCAATTGTTGGAATCTTCATAATGAAATCATGAATCATAAAAGTGCTGGAGCCATTGAATCAATTGCACCATTTACTCCTTATTTAGAAGACGCACCTCCAAGAAGAATTGTGGTTGATGCAAAAAAAGTTTTAACTGAAAGTGGCACGATTAAAACTGAAACCAGCATGGATCAAGAAATTTTAATTGTCGCATCTAAACTAAAGCAATACGTGAAAGAAAAATACGATCTCAATACTTCGGCCAATGTCATGGAAGCTCTCTCTGACATCGTTAGAAAAAGTGCAGATCAAGCCTGTCAAAAAGCAATAGAATCTGGAAGAAAAACATTAATGGATAGGGATTTTTAAAAAGGTAGTTATGCAAAAAATTTATAGTCAACCAATTGAAGTTTTTAATTTTTTAAATCATGAATTTAAAAAAGGTCATGGCGAAAATAGAAAAGTTATAAGCCCATACAACAATGCCACGATTGGAACTTTTAATGATTCAACTGCTTCAGACGTAGATGAAGCCGCGACACAAGCAAGCCTTGCTCAAAAAGCTTGGGGCCTCACACCGATTAAAGAACGCAGTAAAGTTATGTTTGAATTTAGAAATATTCTAACACGCGATCTTGATTCGATTTCTGAAGTCATTGCGATGGAAAGTGGAAAAACTGTTCCTGAAGCAAAAGCTGGTTTATTAAAAGGCATTGAAGTTTTAGAGTATGCCATTTCAATTCAAAATCTTGATCTCGGTGGAAAAATGGAAGTCTCCAAAGGAGTTTTCTGTGAGTACCGAAGAGAAGCCTTAGGTGTTGTTGCTAACATCACTCCTTTTAATTTTCCTGCGATGGTTCCGATGTGGACTATTCCAATTTGTTTGGTCTTAGGTAATGCTTATATTTGGAAACCGAGTGAAAAAACACCACTCACTTCAAATTTAATCGCCAAAGCTCTAAAAGAAGCTGGACTTCCGAAGGGATTATTTCAAGTCGTTCAAGGTGGAACCGAAGCTGTTAATGCTATCATTGATCATCCTTTAGTTTCAGCAATAGGATTTGTAGGATCTACTAAAGTTGCCAAAATTATTTATGAAAGAGCATCATTAAAACAAAAAAGAGTTCTAGCACTTGGTGGTGCTAAAAATCATATTATTCTTCTTCCAGATGCAAACTTAGACTTATCAGGAGTTGGTATTTCAGATTCATTTACCGGATGCGCAGGACAACGGTGCATGGCCGCTTCGGTTTTACTGGCAGTCGGTGATGTTGATAAGCACATTGAAAAAATTGTTGAAAGAGCCAAGTCGATGCGCCTAGGTGTTGATATGGGAGCAATCATTACTCATGACCAAAAAGAGTTTTTAAATAAGGCCATTGAAAGAGCAAAAATTAATGGGGCGAAAATTCTTCTTGATGGTAGAAATCCAGAGACCGTAAGTGAATTTAAAAATGGAAATTGGCTTGGACCAACCATTCTTGATAATGTCACTAAAACCGATGAAGCTGCTTGTGATGAACTTTTTGGACCAGTGATCTCTATCATTCGCTGTAAAAACATTCAAGAAGCCTTACAAATTGAAAATGCTAATCCTTATGGAAATGCTTGCTCAGTATTTACGAGTTCAGGCGCTCTTTCTGAATACGTGGCTCAAAATGCCAAAGCGGGAATGATAGGAATTAATGTTGGTGTTCCGGTCCCAAGAGAGCCTTTTTCATTCGGCGGTATCAATGCTTCAAAATTTGGCCATGGAGATATTACCGGAGTTCACTCTCTTAATTTCTGGACTAACATTAAAAAAATTACCACAAAGTGGGAAAAACAAAACGATCAAACTTGGATGTCTTAATCCAAAGGAAAAATAAAAATGGAAATGAAAAAATCGTCGCATGTTATTTTAACTTCACACTCTAATCACGTTTTTCGTGAATCACTTCCCATTCATTGGGGAGCAAAGTCTCCAAAAGAAAGAGGACCAGTTGTAGCAACCCTACTTCATGAAAATGCTAGAAATGCCATCGGCACTCATTCGGGTTCTTATACTGTTTATAGAGCACTTTCTATCGCTTCAAATAAATTTCCCAAAGATCATAAACCAGATTTGCATAATACAGAATCAACAACCAAAATTGGTCCACATGAATCTTGGTCAGACCCAGAAAAAATGGTTTCAATTGATCCATGGGGAGCTGATATCAACATTCACTACAAAGATTATCTTGATAAAGGTTACGATATTCGTCCAACTATTGCCGTAACACAAGCTCACCTACAAATTCCTGAAGTTCACGAAGCCATTCTTAAAGGAAGATTAAAACCAGATGGAAAAATAGTGAAAGAAAATGGCGACATTAAAATAACCAAAGTGGCTTTTGAACCAGTTTGGTATTTACCCGGTATCGCCAAAAGAATTGGGACTACTGAAGGAGAACTTAGAAAAGTTTTATTTCAACAAACTGGTGGAATGTTTCCAGAATTAGTCACACGACCTGATTTAAAAGTTTTACTTCCACCAATTGGATCAACGACGGTTTATATTTTTGGTAATCCAAGCGATTTAGCTAATCCAGATGTGGAATTAACTTGTCGAGTACATGATGAATGTAATGGTTCAGATGTTTTTGGATCAGATATTTGTACTTGTAGACCTTATTTAATGTATGGAATTGAGGATGCTGCAAGAACCGCTCAAAGAGGTGGTGTCGGAATCATTGCGTATTATAGAAAAGAAGGAAGGGCGCTTGGAGAAGTAACGAAGTTTTTAGTTTACAATGCTCGTAAACGACAAGAGGGCGGCGATTCAGCGGCGACTTATTTTCACCGTACAGAATGTGTTGCTGGAGTAGAAGATGCGCGTTTTCAAGAATTAATGCCTGATATTTTACATTGGTTTGGAATCAAGGTGATTCATAACATGCACTCAATGAGTAACATGAAATATGATGCCATTGTAAAAAGTGGAATCAAAGTTATCAACCGAATCTCTATCCCTGAAGAACTGATACCACCAGATGCACAAGTTGAAATCGAAGCAAAAAAAGCTGCGGGATACTTTACAGCTGGTGAAGTAAAAAAAGGTGACGATCTGAAAAAAGTAATGGGTCGAGAAATCGAAGAAGAAAAACAAAAAAAGAAATAAGCGAAGAAATAATTATGACAGTAGAATATTTATTAACAACTAAAGCAATTCGAGAAAGATCAAAAAAACTTTTTGATTTAAATGTAAAGGGATTAGGTCACTTTAATTATCACCCAGAAAAATGGGATGAGGTGGCGGATTTTGTCTATAAAGTTATTTTAGAAAATTATCCTGATCTCAACATCCCCTTCCATTCTCGTTTAGGACATTTTCGTCCTGGAAAAATCGAACGATTAAATTGGGAAGAATTAGGTTTATCTAAACTTTCAAATTTAGATAAATTTAAAGTTCTCATCGATTTAATTATACCATCCGTTCTACTTGATGCAGGTGCTGGAGATCTTTGGAAATTTCATGAAACTAAAACGGGACTGACTTTCAATCGATCTGAAGGTTTAGGTATCGCTAGTTTTCACATGTTTTTAAATAAAAGATTTTCTTCAAAGAATTTAATTCAAACAGATTCTGTGGGTTTAACTCAATTGACTCTAGAGACCTTAGAGAAAGATTTTCAAGTATCAAAAGAGAATCCATTAGTTGGAAGTATCGGAAGATTAAATTTATTAAAAGCGCTGGGAAGAGTGATGTTAGAAAATCCCAAGGATTTTCCAAACCAAAGACCTTCTGACTTAATTAATTTTATCAAAGTTGAAGATGTGATTGACGGAGAAAAAGTTTTAAACGCACTTTTAACTAAACTAGGTGGCATTTGGCCAAGCCGTTTAAAAATTGATGGTATTGACCTAGGAGATTGCTGGAGTCACCCAAATCTAGGTCCAAAAGATTCTCTAGAGTCTTTAGTTCCATTTCACAAACTTTCTCAGTGGTTATCTTATTCTCTTTTAGACGCCGCTTTAGTTTCTGGTTTTAGAGTTTCTAATGTTGAAAAGTTAACTGGACTTCCAGAATATAGAAATGGCGGACTATTTTTAGATTTAGGATTAATCACAGCTAAAAATCCCAGTGATCTCACTCGAGGAGTTGAAGCGAGTGAAGCTTTCACCATTGAATGGCGAGCTATGACAATTGTTCTACTCGATGATTTAGCTCAAAGAATTCAAACAAAGCTTAAAAAAACAGAAAGCGAATTCCCACTAGCAAAAGTGCTTGAAGGTGGTTCATGGTGGGCCGGAAGAAAAATTGCTAAATTAAAACGTCCTGATAGTTCACCTCCTTTAAAAATAATCAGCGACGGAACAGTATTTTAAAAAATAAATAAAAAGGAAATATTATGAAAAAGTTTCATCACATTAATCACCCTATTTTAAGACACAAGCTTGGCTTACTAAGAGATAAAAATACTTCAACTTTTGAATTTCGAGAATTAGTCAAAGAAATTTCAAAAATCCTAGCTTATGAAGCGATGAAAGATTGGGATCAATTTGAAATGATCGACATCGAAACTCCCATTGCTAAAACCAAAGTGGAAAAAATTAAAAATGCTCCAATTGCTGTCTCAGTCATGAGAGCGGGAAATCCAGTACAAGAAGCGGTTTTATCGATGCTTCCATTCGCAAGCGCAGGACACATTGGAATTTATCGCGATAAATTTATCAACAATACGGTGGAATATTATTTCAAGCTTCCAGAAAACCATGTCGGAAAGACAATTCTTCTTTGTGAACCACTATTGGCCACTGCTGATACTTCGATTGCTGCCGTTGATCGCTTAAAAAATTATGAAGTTGGAAAAATTAAACTTCTAAGTATCTTAGTCAGTGAAAAAGGCTTAGAGAAGCTCCATCACTTTCATCCTGACGTTGAAGTTTTTGCCCTCAATATGGAAAAAGAAATCAATGATAAAGGATATTTGGTTCCAGGTCTTGGCGATGCCGGTGATAGAATTTACGGGACCAAATAATTTAGAAAATTTCTAGAATTTTATAAACTCTATTTTCTTTCGGTGTTTCAACTTCAAATGATTCACCGGAAGATAAATTAAGCGCTTCACTTCCAATTGGTGAAAAAACCGAAATCACTAAAAACGAAAACTCATCAATATTAATAATTTCTCCTCCTAAATTAGGAGAAATAAAAAAGAACTGTTTTTTACTATTTAATTCGACATGGACTAGAGATCCTAATTCGACATGTTCTGATTTATGTAATTCTAAATCAGTGAGCATTTGCAAATCTAATTTTAATTCTTCTACTCGACCTTGTTGAGCTGAAGCCAGATAAGAGGCTTCAATGGCGCGAGTATCATATTTCCCTTCCGATTTTATTTCGTCAGTAATTGCATACTCGCGACTTGATTTAGCTGCTTCTTCGATATCTTTTAATTCTTTTTCAAGTTTTAAAATCAGTTCACTTTTAATCTTTTTTTTATATTCGAACATTATTCCTTGATCCGCTTAAAGAGTCTTGGATAACCTGATTTTAAGTATCGATTAGAAATAACTTCAAAGATCGAAACTCCCTTATCTTTGACAATGTCATTTTGTTCAACTTCTAATCCATCAAGTTTTTGAGCACTATCCATTTTTGCTTGATCCCCATTGGCATCACCCTCTGCTCCAGCAATATCTATACTTTCATCATTTAAATCGATATCGCTTAATCCACCATTTGGCGCTTTACCGTTTGCAGCTCCACCGCCGATGATCTTCGCTCCTGCACCACCTGCTCCAGCTCCGGCTTTTGATCCTGAATCTTTCATCGCATCGGTCATTTTTACTTCCCCTGGATTTAATCCAGTTAAAGAAGCATAAATTTGTCCAGCTGCTTTTTTATCTTTTAGAATAGCTTGTCTCATACTAGACATCATCGAATCACCTAATTCTTTTTCCGCTTGATCAAATGATTTTCCATTAGCTAGTTTAAATTTACTGTTTGCTTCAGCTTTCATTTTCTTTAAATTATTATTTAAGGCATTTTGATTAGCCGCTAATCTTCCCGCTGCACTCATTGCAGTACTTGAAACTTTTCCAGTTCCATTCACTCCATCACCTAATTTCTTCAAATCATCAACTGAAGTTTTCATTGAATCTGAAAGTCCAGATAGATTTCCTAAACTATCAAACATTGATGAGAATGAAGGACAGCTTCCACTTCCATCTTTTGAAGTGATACACGGAAGTTTGGCTCCATTTCCACCTAAATCTAATTCTGTCGAATCACCATTTATAGAAATTATTTTTCCAGTTGCCGGATCAACTCTTTGAGTAGAGTTATTAAGCTTCGTAGAAAGACTTGCTAAACTTCCTGCCCCTTGAGCATGGATAACATTTAATAAGGCATCAATTTTAGCAATATAGCCTTCAAGCTTTTGAATAACATTATCTGTTGAACTAGAAGCCGCAAATGCAAGACCGGCAAGCACGCCCCAAATCATCGCTCTTCTCATTGGCATAAATATTTGCGTATCAATCGCTTGAGCTAAAGGTGCACAAAACGAAACGACTGCTGAAACTAATGTTGATGCGGTAATTCCCATAAGTGCAACTGTCGCAGCTGCTCCACCGTATAAAAGCATCGGCGAAAGACAACCAGACTCCCAACCAATATGCATTGGAAAGACAGGAGTGCATGCCCCTGTTACTTGAGTTGCAGCTGCACTAAAATAAGGAGGAGGACATTCTCCAGTAAGCGCACCATACTGGCCTGTTAACCTTCCTCGAGTTTGATTTGCATTTTGCAAATCGGGACAAGATAATTTTGGAGCTTTTCTAAATGCAATATATTGAGTAACACCTGTTTGCACTAAAGTTGTTGCTTTTGTACAATTTGAAGCTTCCAAACTACATTTCGCCATACATGCAGAATATTTAGCCTGACAAACAGCTATACAAGCTGCAGCTTGTGGACCTGTACATGGTGGAGTACACGCAGCCATTTGAGCAGTACATACTCCTTGACAAGAACTGAGGCCACCGGCAATTGTAGCTGGAGCTGAAGATAATGCTGCGGTACAAGTCATTTCAGTTGTTAACTCAGCTCCAGCTCCCATATAAGCAAGACCAGCCGCTAGCGCAAATGCTGCTGCTGAAGCCATTTGAAGAGTCTTCTTCGTATTGGCAGTTTCTTTCGCATCCATATAAGACTGTTTTAATTTTAAAAGTGCTTGTCTTTGTTGATCAGTAAGATCACCAGTTTTGGTTCTTTGAATATCCATTTCAATTTTTTTCATGGCCTCTTTTAATTTTTTAGTGGCCATCATATCGCCCGCGATAAATGCGGCACCACCTGCAGCGGCTGCCATAATATCGGGAGTCAGTTTTCCGTATTGAATTAATCTTGAAGCCATGACGCTGATACCGACCATAGTTAAAGTCGAC
>JACCDQ010876044.1_pt1 | contig 11843 bp, 12 predicted proteins | sample 7446031 | NCBI WGS metagenome assembly JACCDQ01 (sample SAMN15323442, study PRJNA562643) | freshwater metagenome | isolation source: river surface water | place: USA:Blue River Watershed | collected 2017-08-17
CCAGCTGGTGAAATTGGCAGACACGCTAGACTTAGGATCTAGTGCGCAAGCGTAGGGGTTCAAGTCCCTTGCTGGGCACCATACTTGAATTTCCATTTAAAAATAAAAGAGTATCTAATTTGACTTAAAATCAAGGCCCTTTCTATTTTTAAAAAAATCGGTCAAATTTACTTTTCTAATTTTCATAAATATTTTTGGTAATTTGGTATTGCTGTCGATTTCAGGATAACTTTTATTAAAATAAACATTTCCCTTTCTATCTATTTCATAAAAAGCTCCACCATGAGTAGAATCGCTAAAAAGAATTTTTTCATCTTCGAGTAATTGAACCCCGCCACAGCAAATAGAATTAAGTGCTATTTTGGAATTTAATGGTGGGTATTGCCAGATGATAGAATTATTTTTCAAATTAATGAGTTCTATAGTTGTTCCTAGGAAATTATTATTTCTTTTTGAAAAGTTATGATAAATGAGAAGCTCTCCTTTTTCAGTGATTTGTAAATCGTGAAATGAAATTCCCTGTAAGTTGTCGATTGATCTCATGTTTATCAGATTCAACTGAGAATCAAAAAAAAGTGCTAAGGATACTCCTGCACTTACAATTAAGTTGCCTTCCGCTAGTTCTGGCATTTCGGAAGCTAGTTTATTTTTAGGAATTTTAGCTATAGAGTTAAAATGAAGAAAATCATATTTTACTCCTGTAGGATTAAATTTCCAGCTAGCTTTTTGTGCTAACTTATCGTAGCGCCAACCTGCGAGGGCTTCCAATTTTTCTGCCACAGGAAAAGAACTCCATCTGCTGATAAGTTTTCCACTCTTAATGTCAAAAGAGGTTATGCTGTCGAACCGTACATTATCACCGCGGAATAAGTGATATTCATTTCCTAAAACATAAAATTTTTTTTGATCGCTACTTAACTCTAAGTAGTGATGACTTTCAAAATCCTTTGACCATAAAAGCTGAGAGGAGCGATCAAAATAATAAAGATTGGTTTTGGTTACTGAAACATAAGAGCCATCATTTAAAAAAAGACAATCATAACCCATAAATTTATGAACTATTTTGAAATCTAAATTATATAGCTCGCAGCCAATTTTATAATGAGTGTAAGTCTTATTAAAAAATGACCGATAAATTACCAAAGAACTTAAAGAAGTAAGAAGGATGAAAGTGACAGATAAATAAAAATATTTCTTATTTTTTGACATTTACAAACAGCTTGCAATTGGAAGTTTCATTTTTTCATTGGAGATTGAATAATATTTTAAATCATAGAGTTCTTTAGTCTTTTTACAGTACATCAAAAGGACCTGAACTTTAAAAATGTTTTGTTTATCAGAACAGACACCGAGAACCAGCCTTTCTGTTGCTTTTAATTCAAGCAATATAGAACTATGGTTTATAGTTTCTTCAATTAATGGATTAATTGCTGGGTTTTCAACACAGTTTGTCTCGTTTGTTACAGCACCATTATAAGGAGTTGCTTGAGTGGCATAAATTTCTTTGATCATTAATAACTTATTTTTTAAGATTTTTTCGGCCAAATCTTGTTCAATGTTTTTAAAGTTCTCAGTAATTAAATACTCATGTTTAGAGTCTTTTTCAAAGTTAAACTTAAAATCAGTTTTGTTTTCATACCGAAATTCCTTGTCGACAAATACTATTTTGTTTTTCAAGCTTGAATTCCAATTTAGATTAGGAAAATATGTATTAAGAGCTTTGTTTTTTTGATTACAAGAAGCTATCAGTATTAAAATAAAAATAATGATTAACATTGGATTCTTCATAAGCTCATCAAAATGTTGTCACATAAAACCAGCTTTTGCAACGTCTTAAAAAGTCAAATTAACTAGTGCATACAGAATTTTGAAAAGTAAAGAGTATCTTGTTTTAAATCTCTAGATCTTCTATTGCTTTAATTATATCTAAGAACATGATCCCTTTATAATTACTTTTTAGAAGAGATAAAAAATCGACTTTATTCACATTTTGACCAGTGGCGCTTGAATTCATTATTCTACAAACCCAATCATCAGCTATTAAATAAATTAGAGCTAAAGGAGAAACACTCGATGAATGCAGATCAAAACCAACACCATATTTATTACCATGATGTTGCTTAATAATTGTTTCTACTCCAAAAGGTAAATTTGAATAATACTTACTCAAAAACTTTGCAGCATTCAGTGCATGGTTGTTAATGTTATGAAATCGATCTGCAGAATAATCAAAATTATTGAGAGTCAATTCATTTCTAATGAATACATCTTGATCATTCTCTAAAAACATATTGCTAAAAAAACAAACAAAAGCTAATTTTACTTTTTGATCATTTGTTCCCCAGTCCATTTTGTTAATTATGTGCGATGAAATAAAACATGTTAACAAGCAATGTTGGAAAACAAGACTAGTTTTATTAGTGGAAATGATCTTTAAGTACTTATCAAGTTTATCGATTTTAGATGAAATAGATAGCATGTTATTTATATTTACTTCAGTAGCATTAATTACAATTGGAGAAATTGACATCTTTTGAACGGATGACTTAACTAAGTTATAGGAGTCATTTCCAAATAAAATACTATCTTCAAGTGTCAGTCTATCACTGGCGATCATTTCAGTAATATAAATTGTAAGACTATTTACAAACTTTAAACGATCAGTTGATTTAACATAAATAAATTCTTGACCTGAATAATTGAGCATGAAAAGAACTTCTGAATGTAACTGACTTTCCTTGTCTAAAACCTTTTCAAAACTCCCATCAGGATTTAATTTATAAATAGGACTAACTAATACTAATTTTTCCGGAAGCAGTTTTATATCAATTGGAAAATATTCCCCAACATCTAATCTTGCCATTTCTTTAGCAGTGATATTTAACAACTCCGCGGCATTCTTAAGCAAATCTTTAACAGAGACATCTTCAATTAAATGGATAAATCCACTATTGCCGTCTAATTTTAAATCAGACTTACCTAAAATGATTACTTTAGTTTTATAGTTTTTCACTCGAATTAAATTAGATAATGCTAATCCACAATCTTTATTCTCTAAATTGGCCCTAGTGATGATTAATTCAGGTGCATAACTATCTAGATAATCAAATGCATCCTGCAGAGAACTCATTTCAACAACCGTATTATTTAAGTAAACTTCTAAAGCCAAAGTATATAAATGCTTTGATCTATCATGATTATCAAGAAATAAAATTGTTCCGTTTTTTGTATTCATCAACAAATTATAAAAGAGTTAAGGTTTTTATCAATAAAAAGTTAAAAGTTTGATCACTTAATAAAATCAAAGCTGACACTTTTCGTTGCTTAATTCTATTAATTGATGACTTCTTTAGATACTTTTTTGGAAACTTGTTCTTCATAGTTAAACGCCTTTTCTGGAGCTTTTTTATAAATATAAATAACTTTCGCCATTGGAATGGCCGTATTGTGTTTAAAAAGTCTTTCAATTACATCTTTTGATAAAATATATTCACTATTTAAAAGCATTTTTCCTTGAATGTTTAATAGAGGTCTTGATAAAACCATTCCCTCTCTCATTTCAGAAATATGTATTCTTTCTTCACTAAAAAAAGAATCTAATTTAAATTCTTCAAGTATCATTTTCTTGAACTCTTTCATTAATTCTGAGTCAAATCTCTTGTTTACCTCTGCTTCCATTTCACTGATGATATCTACTAAGGTTCGAGGCTTTTCATCTAGCTCTTTATCAATTTCTTTAGTCACTTGTTTGTCGAAGTAATCCACGATAGATAGTATTTTGCAAGCTTTTGGAATTTCTCCACTATTTGGATCATCCAATCTTTTATGGTGGCCTCTAACAATTAAGGCAGCACCCTTTAATTCATTGAATTGTAAAAGTAAGTTTGCACCTAATTCGCAATGATCAGTTTGAGTAACCAGCTCAAAAATTTTACCGATATCATGGTAAAGACCAGCTAAATATATATCTTTTAATTCATTGTTTTCAAGTTTTAGTTTCTTCGCGAAATGTAGACTCAACTGTGCAACTCTTTTACAATGCATCCCAATTTTACTCGATGTTAAATTTAAAATATAATTTAAATGTTGATGCATTTCATTTCTTGAAGTTTCTGAAAGTTTTTTAAAATCATTGGTATCAACTTCAAGCTTTGGAAGAATATCTTCTAAATATAAATCTGGTGGCAATTCTTCTTTTTTTAACTCAGATCTTATTATTTGATCATTTGAAACGGGCTCAATTTTTTGGAAATTATTATCAAACTTATTAATAGCATCTTTGATGGTTTCTAAAAGCTGATTGTCATTCCATGGTTTATTAACAAATCTATAAACTTCACCTTTGTTTATAACATCAGAAATATTTTCTTGATTCACTTGAGCGCTTAACATGATTCTAATAGATTCAGGGGATATTTCTTTTACTATTCCTAAAAATTCTGCTCCGTTCATGTTCGGCATTCTGAAGTCAGAAATAATCACTTTGTATTTATTTTCTTTAATGAGTTGTGTTGCTTTTATACAATCTGTCTCAACTTCTACTATTATTCCATGTTGTCTAAAATATCTTCTCAATGAAAACAGAATAAATGCTTCATCATCTACAAATAAGACTCTGTCTGAATTTTCAACTTCGTTTTCTAAGCTCATAACTGCTCCAGTTTTAAATATTTGTCTAGAAGCTTTCTTAATTCATCTGCATTTATAGGTTTTAAGATGTATTCTTGAATGATCGCATTTTTAACAGCAGTAAGGACTAACTCCTCATCGGCAAAACCGCTTAGTATAATCATTGGAATGTTTAAATGATTCGTTCTTAGTTTCTTTATAAAATCTAACCCCGTTTCTTGTTCTAAGCGATAATCTGAAACCACTAAATCAATTTTTTCATTTTTGATAATTTCTTCTGCCGTAGTAATGTTTTTAGCAAAATAGCAAATGATATTAGAATTTCTAAAAACTCTTTTATACATAGACAAAATGGAATCTTCATCATCTAAAAACAATACTTTTTTCATTAGCTGACCTTCAGTAAAGGAAGTTCGATAGTAAATTTTGTACCCACATTCTCTTCACTAGACACCACAATATTTCCTTGATGTTTTTTTATTATTCCGTAGCTGATTGAAAGCCCCAAACCCGTACCCTTACCAGTTGGTTTGGTAGTAAAAAAGGGTGTGAATAAATTTTTGATGTTTTCTTGAGAGATACCACAACCATTATCTTCAATTGAGATTTGAATCTTATCTTCTTTTTTTACTGAAAATAATTTTATTTCACCGAAATTTTCTATTGCCTGCGCCGAATTTACGAGTAGGTTAGTTATGACTTGAATTAGTTGACCTTGAGAACCATTAATTAATAAATTTTTTTCTAATTCTTTAGTAATCTTGCATTTATGTTTTAATTCATTAGAAACTAGCTTTAATGAAGATTCAATGCAATCATTAATACTAACAGCTTTAAAATCCCCTTGGTCGGCTCTGGAAAATGCTTTAAGACCATTTACAATTTCTCGAATTCTATTAATTCCTTCGAGAGATTCTGAAAGAAGCATCGGTGTATCTTCTAAAATAAAATCAATATCTTTTTTAAGTTTGTTGAACTCAACCTCATCAATTGATTGACCAAGTTGAATGTACTTAAACAGTTTCGCAACGTATTCTTTTAATACTTCGGTATTGGTTAAGAGATAGCTGAGAGGATTGTTAATTTCGTGTGCCACCCCTGCAGAAATAGTCCCAAGTGATGCCATCTTTTCAGACTGAATAAGCTGAGATTTCATTATTTTTAATCTTTTATAATTTTCTAAAATTTGTCTTTTGTCTTTATATTTTTGAAGCGTATATTTTAATTGATCTATTCCTCTTCCTAATAATTCCAGCATTCTTTGACTAAGCACGGTGTCTTCATTAAAACAAAAAATTATTAGGACGTTTTCTACATTGTTTAAATTAAATTGAAAATAATAAGTAGATTTTAAGCTGCTTAGCTCTTTCATTTGACCATATTTTGAAAAATCTATTTGTTTCTTTTGGGCATTTCCCTCAAAATCTTCATCAAGTAAAAAGCTAAAATCACCCGTTTTAAAAATTTGTTCATTAGCATCTCTTAATTTTGAATCTGAATTCAAGATAAAATTTGTTATGGGAAGTATTTGTTTTTTTGATTTATCAAATTTAAATGAAACGCAAACATCACACCAAACAAGCATTGAAGACAACTCTAAGAACTTTGAAAATAAGCCTCTTAAATCATTCTCTGCAATTTCAAAATTAGTAACCTGAAACAAGAAATCTACTTCTAAGTTTTTTTGAACAATGCTGGTTATTTGTTCTTGAAGCTTGGTATTTATTTTTTGAGTTTGAAGTTCTCTGAGCTTAATTATTTCCTGATTTTTCCTATTGAGTTCTTTCTCTCTGGAGATCTCTTCTTTAAGTTCTTCTATTAATTTTAGATATTCATTTTCTAAAGACATACGAACCCCTTTAATGGGTCATAAACGCCTATAAATTAAAACCTTAATAAGAAAATCTATATTTACATATCTTTCCATAATTTATCTTAACTTGAATTTATAATCTTTTTAAACATGGTTGAGAATTCATTGAAAAAGGCCATTTAACAACGAGTTAGGGCCAATTACTCAAAACAGCAAATTTTCGCTTAATATTCTCTACTTCATTGATTTCTGAAAAAATACTTCAGGGAAACAACAAATGTTGGCACTAGAATAATGTAATTCATCAGATATTTTAAGAAATGAAAACTCATTGTTTCGAGAACTGTTAGGGTAGGATAAAAAAACCCCTCAAAAAGAGGGGGGGGCATCTGACTAATTATAGTCTTTCTTGCCTTTTGCTTTCTTCTTGTCCTGTTTCTCTTTAGTCGTAAGTTTTACCTTTTCTTTGTTTTTTGCTTTGTCTTTGGCGCCTTTATCTTGTCCCTTAGCCATTTTTTACTCCTTGTAAAAAGTGTTTCATATAACTCATTATACGATTAAATAATCCTTTATAAAAATTAAAAGCAAGTTTTCTAGAAATAAATCCACTTTGTCCTTTGGAGTTATTTAACTATCAAGGTTTGCCCTACATCGGGAATAAAAAAGGAGTTGAGATTTATTTTTGCCTTTTCTATTTCTTCGATGAGTAATTGTCTTGGCTCAGAAAAAGCTTCATCAGTTAATTGAAATGTTTCAAAATGAATGGCAAAGCTTTGCTTTGAATTTAAATCAGTATGAGCTTTAAGAGCATCTGCGGGATCCATATGTTGATTTTTCATAAACCATCGAGGGGCATAAGCACCAATTGGTAAAATACTTATATCCATCGCCCCAAGTTTTTCATAAATCATTTTAAAATGTGGGCCATAGCCAGTATCGCCAGCAAAAAATACTTTTTTACGATCGACATTAATCACATATCCTCCCCAAAGGGCGAGATTGCGATCATTAATTCCTCGAGCAGACCAATGTGAAACGGGAACTAATTGGATATTTTCAAAAGATTGCCACCAGTCGAGCTCAACTACATTTTGAATTCCTTCATCATCTAATAATTTTTTATTCCCCAGAGGCACAATGAATTTTGGATGAAATTTATTATTTAATCTAACGAGTGTTGGAAGATCGAGATGATCGTAATGGTTATGACTGATAAGGACCAAGTCTAATTTAGGAATTTCTTCAATTTGAAGTGCCGGCTTTCTTATTCTCTTTGGGCCTATAAAGCCAATTGGACTAGCTCGATCACTGAACTGTGGATCAGTTAAAATACTTAATTTAGAGTCTTGAATATAAGTTGTCGCATGTCCGATATAAGTCACATGCACGCTCGAAGCAACTCCATCGCGAACTAATTCTGGAATGGATTTATTTATAATTTCTGATTCAGGCCATTTTGCCGCGGTAGTAGTTACTTTCCATTTAATCACATCCCAAAGTCCCTTGGTTGCATCCATGCCCCAAGGATTAAAGAATTTCTCTCCATTGTAGTGATCAGAAATTGGATAATTGGCATTAGTTTTCATGAAACCACATCCAGTAATAAATAGTATGAATAAAAATATTTTGATCATTTCTATGAAGATTCTACAATAAAAAAGAACCTTGTAAAGTTAACATTCGATGATCATTATTTTTGATTTGCTTTAAGCAAATCAAAAATTCCCTTTTATGCATTTCATTAGTTTTTTGTGAAATGCTATTATTGATTAGTGAGTTCTTGATAACTTAAGGAGTTAATATGAAATGTCCTACATGCATTGATGTAACGCTGACCATGACAGAAAGAAGTGGTATTGAAATTGACTACTGTCCAACTTGTAGAGGAGTGTGGCTTGATCGGGGAGAGCTAGATAAGATAATTGAAAAATCACTTTTACAAAATCCAGAATCCATGAACAATTCCCGTGGAAGTTCTCGTGAAAAAATCCATGAAGTCATCTACAAGCAAGACCATTTCAACGAAAATGAAAAGTATTACAAACACAAAAGGAAAAAATCACTTTTAGAAGAGATTTTTGATTAATTGAGCATCTCCACGAAAAAACTAACTTATAAAATGCTTGCACTTAAATTGACAATTAAATCCCATGAATTTAGTCTTAAGAAAACTATTTATGGAGGTCTCTATGATTTATGATTTAACTGTTCCTCAATTTATGAAAACGCTCAAAAATTTAGATAGTTTTTTAGATAAAGCTAATGCTTTTGCTGAAGCAAAGAAAATCGATATGGAGGTTTTACTTAATTCGAGATTGGCCCCTGACCAATTTAATTTAACTCGCCAAATTCAAATTGCCTGTGATACTGCAAAACTTGGAGCCTCAAGACTAACAGGAAAAACGGCACCGGTTCAAGAAGACAAGGAAAAAACTTTAGCCGAAGTTAAAGCGCGCATTCAAAGTGTTATTACCTATCTCGAGGATTTCAAACCTGAAGACTATAAAAATGCAGTTACCGCAGTCATCTCTCAACCAAGATGGGAAGGAAAGACTTTGACCGGTGAACAATATGTTATTCACCACGTGATTCCCAATTTTTATTTTCACGTCACAACGGCTTATTCTATTTTAAGACACAATGGTGTTGATTTAGGTAAGAAAGATTATTTGGGAGCGATGCCTTATAAAATGCCTTAGGATTAATTAGTTAATTTACACAGTGTTGGTTTGTCTTATAGGTTATTTGTAAATGTCTAACAAAAAAATTTTATTTATTCCTGGTTATTTTGGATCGACATTAGTTGAAAGAAAAAGCAGAAAGCTTAGATGGGTGAGGATTTCTGATTTTTTTACCAATAAGTATGATCTTTGTATGACAGAGTCTTATACTGATTTGCCTAAAAAAAATGATTTGGTCGATGATCAAATCTTACTGAAGGTAAAAATAATTCCTAAAATATTAGAAGTTGAATCCTATGAGAAGACTCTTAAACATCTAAAAAAGTTTTGTGCTGAAAAAAATCGCGAACTTCATACTGTAACTTATGATTGGAGAGACGATTTTCATGAGTCGATAAAGAAAGTTTATTCAAAAATAAAAGAGCTGACTCAAAACGGAGAAAAAATTGAGATTGTCGCTCACAGTAATGGGGGAGTGCTGATTTCATATATTTTAAGATATGGAGAGCAGGATTTCATCAATCCTAGTGAGAGTTGGGAAGGTTTAAAATATATTGAAAAAGTTTCAATCGTTGCTTCACCACTTCATGGAGCGTTTTCATTATTTAGGCATATAAAATATGGAACTCCTGTTTTAAAAAATAAAAAAATGATGGGCAGTCTAGACTACACTTCATTTAAGTCGAGCTATTTTTTTCTTCCACCTCCATTGCATCAAAGAGGATATATTGAGAAAAAAGGCAATGAATATAAAATGTTTGATTTGTTTAATTTTGATTACTGGAAAAATCACCAATGGGGACCATTTATCGAAGAACATCAAAAAGAACTTCCTGTTAATGACCAAAAATTTAAAGAATTACTATTGAGAGCAAAAAACTTTCAAAAACTTTTAAATAGTGAAGTGAAGAATCATCCTAATCAAACTATTAAAATTCAAGTCGTACAAGGTCTTGGCCGCTCGACATTTTTTTATCCAACATTTTTCTCTCATGATTCAATCGCCGAGTATCATTACCCGAAGAAAGATCGATTAAATGGCGATGGTGTTGTAGCCAACGTATCTTCAGAACCACTTCATTGGTTCAATTTATTTGACCTTCAATTTTTAAGTTTAAAAGCTGAGCATTTAAAAATAATTTCAGATTACAAATTTCAAAAACATATTCATGATTTTTTATGTAATTAATAAAAACATGATTTCATGAATGAAATTACTTGTAATTGGGGTAGTCAGTATAACCTTTAGCACCCGGAGTATAATAAGTAGATTGATCTGCAGGAGATAAAGGGTAATTATTTTTAATTCTCTCTACTAAATCTGGGTTACTAATAAAGAAATTACCGAAAGCGACGGCGTCCATTGCCCCTTTTGAAATAGTTTCATTTGCTTCTTCAATAGTGTAACCCATATTACCAATCAGATTACCTTTGAAACATTCACGGGCAACTGTCATCACATCGCCTTTTTGTACACCGAAAAAATCGGCACGCATCATATGTAGGTAGCCAATTTTTAATTTATTTAATTCGCTACAGACATATTGAGTAAGTTTTAAAGGATTAGAATCCATCATACTGTTATAGCTATTTAATGGAGAAAGACGGACACCAACTCGATCATTACCCCAAACACCAATCACAGCTTGTGTTACTTCTAATAAAAGCTTCGCACGATTTTCAATACTGCCTCCATAAGGCCCAGTTCTTTTGTTAGCTGAATCTCGCATAAATTGATCTAAGATATATCCATTAGCACCGTGAACTTCTACTCCATCAAAACCAGCTTTTTTTGCATTCTGAGCCGCAATTTTAAAGCCTTCGACAATAGAAGGAATTTCACTATCGTTAAGTTCGCGAGGTATTGCATAGGGAACTTTTCCTGTAGGCAAATGAACCTCATCGTTAATCGCGATAGCACTTGGGGCTACACATTCTTTGCCATTGTTCATTAAGGGATGAGCTGCTCGACCACCATGCCAAAGTTGTAAGAAAATTTTTCCACCTTTAGCATGAACTGCATCGGTAACTTTTTTCCAACCTATTATTTGCTCTTCAGAGTAAATTCCAGGTTCCGCATAAAAAGCAGAATTGCCTTCCATGATCATAGTGGCTTCAGCAATTAACAAACCGGCACTGGCCCTTTGAGCATAGTGCTCTGCCATTAATTCATTGGGAAGGTGTTCTACTCCTGCTCTAGCTCTAGTTAGTGGAGCCATGATGATTCTATTTTTAAGTTCAAGTGATCCTAAATTCATTGGTTTAAAAAGTGATGATGTATTCATATATGTATCTCCTTAATATTTTGAATAAGCTGGATTAAAATTTAACACGAATTTTTGAAAAAATATCCAATTAAAACTATTTAAATGGATAAAATTCTGGAAAAAAGATTAAACTTCTTGTTGTATCGGCAGTCGAATTTCAAAGCAAGTATTTGGATAATTTTTAACAACTGATATTTTTCCTCCGTGATTCTGACCAAAGAGTTTTACTTATATCTTAATTTTTCTTGAGATAGTCGTTAGATACTTCTTAGACACGATGATAAGTTAAGATAAAAAGTTGTACGATGGAAAAATATGAAAATAATTAAAACAGATTTTTTTCAAAGAGCTCCCAAAATTTTAAAGAGTGCTTACAATATTGCTTTGAGCACTAATCATCTAGATGTCGTGAATAATTTTTCTGAGCTCAAAGGCATTCCACAAAAAATAGGC
>JACCDQ010038868.1_pt1 | contig 11835 bp, 10 predicted proteins | sample 7446031 | NCBI WGS metagenome assembly JACCDQ01 (sample SAMN15323442, study PRJNA562643) | freshwater metagenome | isolation source: river surface water | place: USA:Blue River Watershed | collected 2017-08-17
ATAGAATTGTACAATAGCTATTCAAAACGCAATTTAAAATTCGGTATTTCTGATGCGCAAACTTATCACTGGTTGCACGCCATGAATGGTTTGGGAAGATTACAATCACAGATTACCGCCAATCATCCACTGGCGGTAGTTTTCAAAAAAGATACTCAATTGATATATGTGGGAAAAAACTACAGCAAAGACACCTTGAACATTGATTTTTCTGATGGTTATCGTTTGGTTGTTCCCCCTAAAAAATTAAAAACCAGTCTTGATCTCGATGGTAAGGCCATCATTGCTACCGACTTTGAGCAAGTGTATAAAGGCACCGATGTGAAGGTATATATTGACAGTTTGAGCTTTTCTCCGGATTCAGTTCAATGGTATTCAGGAAGCACCTATATGGGAAACGATCCATCTAAATTGGTATTGAAAAATCTCGCTACAGGTAAATACACTGTGTTTGCTAAAATATTTCAAAATGGCAACACCCTTTTTACAAACTTATTAACTGTAATTGTGGGAGAACAAATTCCCTACAACAAAACAGCAAAAGCCATCCCCGGAACCATAGAATCAGGACATTTTGATGAATTTGAAGGCGGTAACGGTCAAGGAATTAGTTACCTGGATGTTAATTTCCAAAATTTAGGTAATTTTCGCACCTCGGAATCAGCCGATGTCAGTTTAGATCCCAACGAAGGAGCTACATTAACTTGGATTGAAGCGGGAGAATGGACTGAATACACCGTCAACATTCAGAAAGATGGGTTATACGATATAAACATACGTTATGCAAATGGAAATTCGGGGGCATCTGGAAATCTAATTCTTTTACTCAACGACAAAGTAATTGCAAGTGGAATCAAATTCCCGAACACATCAAATTGGGAAACCTATGGAACGATTACCGTTAAAAACGTCCCCTTGCTGAGCGGCCGACGTATTTTAAAATTTACCTTTGAAGAATCGGGCATGAATTTGGCAAGATTTACGTTCAAATGGGTTGCTGAATTACCTAAAAAATTACCGGTTGCGCATGCTGGTGGCAACAAATCGGTACCCTCAAGTCAAGATTCAACAGCCTTGAATGGATCGTTGAGTTCGGCGGGTTTCTTGGGATATTTAAATTATGAATGGAAGCAAATTTATGGTCCCAATAAACTCCAACTACAACCATACAATGAGTCGAATGTGAAATTATTGGGATTGGTAAAAGGCGTCTATAAAATGCGCTTAACAGTGTCGGATAGTTTGCATTCCGATTTTCAGGAAGTATTGGTTTTTGTTCAGGATGGGGGAAATTTCAAACCTGAAATCAGTTTGGCTCAACCCATCAATGGTTCTTCATTAATTTCAGGACAACCTATTATAATTTCAGCTTCCGCCGATGATTTGGATGGTAAAATTAGGCAAGTACGTTTTTGGTTAAATCAAAAACTCATTTATTCAGATAGTTTAGCACCGTTTGAATTCAAAACCTCGCTGCCGCTCGGTTCCCACCAAATTTATGCCGTTGCCTACGACGATAGTCGCGATTCAGCCATCAGTTTAACCCACCGCTTCAAGGTTGTAAGCCTGGCTGGTGATTGGCGATTGGAACCCATTGAAGGAGCCCTGTCGGTTGGTCCCAATGCCACAACGTTAAACTGGTGGAGCAATAGTTTAGACGACATCAAAACACGATCCTGTTTATTTGATGATATCTATCAAATTTCAGAAGATGGACGTTTTAAAAATATTTTGGGTAATAACACTTGGCTAGAGGGATGGCAAAATGCGGGCAAAGAAACGTGTGGAGCTGCGGTGGCTCCGCACAATGGTTCAACCATTGGTGCTTGGCACATTGACAGTACCTCTGGCGAATTGGTTATAAAAGGCAAAGGACAATTTTTAGGACTTCCAAAGGCAACCAATAACGGCGAGTTGGGAGCTGGAGCAACTGAACCTGAAATGAGAAAATATCAAATTTCATTGGACTCCAATAAACTGACAACTGGTATTCATTTTGGTGGCGGTTATTGGCAATTCAAATTTGTGAGAGATGCAGCTACCAATAGTGTTGCAAAAAGTACCTTGTATCCAGTAAAAATCATTCCCAATCCGGCTTCAAGAATTATTGAAGTAACAGGAATAAACAACGTAAAATCCGTGAAAATATTTGATAATTCCGGCCGATTATTACTTAATTGTATCGAAAAAACAATAGATATTTCGGCACTTCCGAACGGGGTTTATTTTGTTTCGGTTGTATCCAACTCGGGAATCGCCAATTTGAGTTTATTAAAAACGGCAGAGTAACTCTGTCGTTCAATAACAATTCAATATTTTAACTGTGGGAATAGATTACAAATCTGCATTTCTAGGATTTAGAAACATCAATCATCTCTTTTTGCCTTGAATTCATTACCAATCAACAATTATTTTTTGAGTTGCTTTTTCGAATTGGGTTTCAAGATGCAGCATATATGTTCCGTTTAACTTTAATTTTTCGGATGTCGGTTTAATTTGATGTTGGCCCGGTTTTAAATCAGTTAAGAATATTGAGTCGATTAAACTGCCGTTTATGGAATAAATAGTTAGTTTCACTGGTGAAGGCTTAGCAAGATTAAATCGAACCAAAAATTCTCCCCGATTAGGATTGGGAAGCACTTGCAATTTCAATGTACTTGTGCTCTGATGATTTAAACTGTGGGTGCTTGCTGGATTATTCTTTACCAATAAAACTTTAAAAATTTGACTCGAAGCGGTACTTTCTGAGCCCGTATTGGTAAAAAACACATTGGGGGCAGAACTGCTAATTCCACCGAAAATATAACCCACAAGTGTAGTATCATTATTTAATTCATCCAACTTGATTACTTCATTTTCAAAGTGGGGGACGTTCAAATTCAAAATAAACTCGGAACTTGCTCCCAAAAAACCAGGCATTTCATTGGGTATTTTGTACTCCTTTAAGCTTCCATCGGTTTCTTGGGTTACACGTGCAATGGTTTTAACAAAAGGAACATTATTGTCTTGCACAAGCACCCCTGCACTATCGTAATATTGTGAAATTCCCCCGAAAAAAACACTGTGCATTTGCTGATTTTCATCAGAATATATGGGCAAAGTAGCACAATGATAATGATTGTAATATTGTTGAAAATCGTTATTTACCTCGTAACCGCTGCTATCAATTTGAACACAATTTAAAAAAGGCAGATCTACAGTGTATTGAAAAACGCCGGAGAACGCAATTAACCCTTGCTTTCCACTTGGGTTTATTTGGGGAACAACATTAAAATCTCTTCGGTGAAGATGTGAGGAATCGTAAAGTTCAGATAAATGTTTAACGCGTAAATTCACCCCATCATTTACTACTGTGAATTTACGAATGGCATTGGTGTATTTCTGGGTATATGTATTATTGCCCATTGGATTGTAATTACCATCGAAACGATTGCCTCCAACCAAATAAAATACATCGTAAATTTTCTTCAGATGGCCACCTGTTACTGCAAATTTTGAATCCACAATTTGTATAAAATACGGACTAATTGATTTGCCATTTATCACTGCATATACTAAGGCATCTACATCAATTGAAGTGAAGTTTTCAAAGGTTTTTTTCGTAGCTGTTGCGACATTATACCCATAACCACCCACAACATACAGGTATTTCCCATCTTGGTGAAACTCCATATTGGTTGAACTCAATTGTTCCTGCAAGGAAGTAGACAAAGCTGTTAATGGTGCAGACCATTTCTTTTTTTGTACAGGATCAATCACAATAATTTGATTATTATTCCCAGAGGGATCGAAAGAAGCCCAAGGTTGCCGACGGTGCAATCCGTCCAATCTTCCTCCGAGAATCAACCATTTGCCATCGGAAGTTTGTCCGAATGCATACGATTGAACACCCCCAACATTGGAAATTTTTACCTCTTCTAAAACAAAATTAAAAGGGTCGGAATTAGTTTGTGCAAATGTTGGGTTTCCTAAAAATACCACTATTAACCATGTATAAATCGTTTTCATTTTCGATTACTATTTTAAGTAAAATTAGATCTAATGAATTTTATAAAATGTGACTAATATTACTTAATCGAATGTCAATAATATTATACCGGGTTTAACTCCTCATTTAAACACACTTATTACAAATCAAAATTGTATCCCACAACCCTAAAATCGCGTCCTGTTTCATCATTGATTTTATAATCCATTCCACCCTTGTATTCTTAGTAGTGAAAATTATCATAGAATTTTAACGAACGCAGCTGGGCTTCTCCAAAATAGCTGAGTTTTTCACTAGAGTGATATCGAATATTAACAATATTCCAATTTCCTAAGTCAAACGATTGAGAGCTCAGTTTGGTGGACAAAACAAAACAAATGAAAAACCCATTGAATACTCGCTTAACTTCAATAGTTAAATTCCTCATGGTCTCAAAAATGACATTCATTAATATATTATTCAATCGTTTTACAATCGGCTTATAAATTCTTCTGCAAATGTATTTTTAAAGAATTATGATTAAGCGAATCATTTAATTATTTTCTCTTATAATACGTCAATTTATATTATTTATGTTTGTATTACATCCTTATTTTCGTATGAATGTATTTTAATTCCATGCTTGAAACTTCGCGTTTATTTTTGCGGGGGATGAATCAAGAATCATACGATGATTTATTTCTAAATCATTCCGATTCTGAAATCAAAACTATTTTAGGGATCTCGGAGGACAGTGAATTGGAATTAGAAAAAAGTCGCTTTCTAGGAGGTTATAGCACATTTAATATAACAATTCAAGTATTTCAATTAGTGCTAAAAGAAGATTTACGAATCATAGGAAACTGTGGATTCCACTCTTGGTCAAAACAACATCGTCGTGCAGAAGTATTTTATTTTTTAAAGAGTGATTTTGATAAACGAAACGGGTACATGGCCGAGGCACTCAACGAAGTATTGAAATACGGTATTGAAACCATGAATTTGCGAAGAATTGAAGGATTTGTTGCTGTATCAAATCCCGCTTCTTATTTATTGTTAGAGAAGTTTGGTTTCAAACAAGAAGCCAAGTTAAAACATCGGTACCTATTTGACGACGGTGAAGAATGGGATTATTTTTACAGTTTTTTAACTGAAAATAATTGAATTCCCTTTTTAACCCAATAGCTTCCGAATTGCAGAGTAAATGGGTTTTTCGAAAGCCAAATACAACAAAATAGATATAAGCCAAAGCAGTATAAAATTGCGATCGGGTGCGAGATACATCCATTTCAAGCGAATATTGACATAGCTGATATGAATTAAATAAAACGCAAAGGAAGCGTTTCCGAGGAGAATCAATGTTTTGGATGCGAAAAATCGCTGTACCAATGTAGTTTCGGAGATCAAACCAGCCAACGCCAATACTATAAAAACGGGAAGTACGAAGGCGTGTAGAAACCAGCCGACAGGATGATCGGTACCATGGTGAAAAATATCGGGTTGAAACAACCCTATTAGATATGCTACACCAAAAATCCCCAGAAAACCCAATGTTGTTTTATGTTTAAACGTCCAAAAAGTTCCAAACTGAGGTGACGATTCACGGAGGATTTTGGCTAGAATCATTCCGGCTAAAAACTCGGTACTTCTTCCGGCAAATGTGCTACCTAGAATGAATTTTAAAGGATAAAAATATCCTTTGGGATTACCATTTGCGAAGTGCCACAGCTCTCCCATCCCCCAAGAAAAGAGAAACAGAAATACAAGAAATAGTAAGAGATTTCGAAATCGTTGCCTTTCCAAAACACATAAAAATGGCAAGAGTAAATAGAAGGTAAATTCCACGGACAAGCTCCATGCCTGGGCAATTCCCTTGAGGTTCAAGGCGTTTGAGAATCCATGTAACAGGGAGTAAGTGTGGAATGAGAAGTCCATTTTACCGAATTTGGGATCCAGATAATAGGCGGTTAAAATGAGCCAATATAAGGGGAAAATTCGGGCGGCGCGGATAGCAATATATTTCCCGTATGAGGATATAGTATTCAGCGGTTTATTGCCATAATTATAAGCCAACAAAAAACCGCTGAGCACGAAAAAAAAGGAGACGCCAATATGCAATTCGTTGACCAATCGGAGCACTTCTGGATGCAAATGAGGTCGCCAATATTTGCGATTATGATAAACAAAAACGAGACTTGCTGCTAGAGCTCTTACCCCGGTCAGCGCATCAAATCTCTTGGTTAACATGGGCGCAAATTACGGGTATTTAAGTTGTTTTAAAGCTTTAATCTTCGAGGAATCTAACTGCTCCCACGGGTAATTTTCATTTCCAAAATGTCCATAACTGGCAGTGGGAAGATAAATTGGTTGCTTCAAACTCAATTCTTCGATGATTTCATTGGGTTTCAACGGGAAAACATCCCTCACCAATACTTCTAGTTTCTCTAAATCGCAACGCTCCGTCCCAAAAGCATCAATATATACCGAAGTGGGCTCTGCAATACCAATAGCATACGACAATTGAACGGTGCACTTTGCAACCAATCCTGCCGCGACCAGGTGTTTGGCTATGAATCGCGCGGCATAAGCGGCACTTCGATCTACCTTGCTCGGATCTTTCCCTGAAAATGCGCCTCCTCCGTGGGGACAACTTCCGCCATAGGTATCAACCACAATCTTGCGTCCAGTTAGTCCAGTATCGCCATGCGGACCGCCGATGATAAAACTACCCGACGGATTGATGATGTATTCAGGTGTTTTCACAAGAATCCACTGATTAAGAATAGGTTCTAAAACCTGTTCTATGATTGTTTTTCGGAGTTTTTCCTGGGAAATAGTTTCATCATGTTGGGTGGAAACCACGACTTTATCTACTGAAATAGGGACACCATCTTGATAGGTAATAGTAACTTGAGATTTGGCATCGGGTCGAAGCCAGGGAAAGGAACCTTCGGTACGCAATTGGTGCAATCTATTAACAATTCGATGCGACAACGAGATTGCCAAGGGCATGAACTCTGGTGTGTCGCTGCACGCATGTCCGAACATAATTCCTTGATCGCCAGCGCCACCGTCAACAACACTTTGAAAGATTTCGGGACTTTGTTGATGAATCACATCTTCAATTTGTGCGTTTTTCCAATCGAAGCCAACGGAAATGTCGTTGTATCCAATCTGATCAAGAACTTGCTTGGCAATTTCGATGGCATTGACTTTTTCGGGGGATGTCACCTCGCCTGCAATGAGCAGTCGTTGAGTGGTAATGAGGCATTCAATGGCCACTTTCGCGTGTGGATCTTTAGCTAGATAGGCATCGAGAATGGCATCTGAAATTTGATCAGCAATTTTGTCGGGATGTCCCGCCGAAACCGATTCACTGGTAAATTGATGTGTGTTTTTTTTCATGGTTTTGATTGTGATTTTGGATAAAAAATTAGTGCTTGAATTCGGTTGATATTTTGCCTATGGGTCGAAGGCTAATTACTTGACCATTTAAAACCTGTATTCCACCATCTGGATCGGTGGCAAATGGAAGATTCCGATCGCGCCCTATTTTCCACAAACAGAACAAATAAATACCTTGAACATGCACACCCACGATGCCGCACTTCAATTGGTTTTCAAATAATTGATTCAATTGTTCATCGGATTGATTTTCCAGCTGAGCTTTAAAACGGGCATAATGCTCCTCATCTCCAGCCCTTTTGATATATAGGAATTCTAACATGGTAAAAACCCTCCTTTCTGGATGTTAAAATTCAAAAAGAATACAGATTTCGATAGTCTAGAATTTTCTTTAAATCTTGATTTACATTCTGAAAATGTTTGCTGTAGTGAAGCAATGCTAGAGTTTATTTGGTCTCGCCAAACAAACCCCCAGTAATTTTGATGTGTGTTTTTTTTCATGGTTTTGATTTGTTAGATTTTTTAGGGATGTAACACGAAACCCCGATAAAATCGCTGACAAGCAAATCATAACGCCAGAAAAAGCATTCCCAGAAATCCCAACAAAACCAATCCATAGCAAAACAGCCAATAATAAATTGGACGAATTGGAACAGTTGTAAAGTTGGAAGATTTTCATATCCCTTTGTTTTTGACAGTTTGTCCGCATCATTTTACCACCGTAGCAGGGTTAGTGCTCGGTTGGTGACCCAAAGGCCTCGTGATACTGGTGCAAAGGTAAAGCAAGAATAATGAGAAATGCAACAAATAAGTTTCAAATTAAGAAAATTGAGTACTCTGTGACGAGTAATTCAACGCGCAGTTGAATATTTCCTCCTTAGAAATTACAAAATTTCAATTAATTCCGACAATAAAAATGCGGAAATCAATCAAATTCCGACAATTTAAAAACTAAATTCCATCAAATTCCGTCAGAAATATATGCAAAATGATAACTCAGTTATTTACGGCTACAAGATGAACCCGCATATGATTCCTTTATTTGTGACATTAAAAAGGATTTGAATATTTCCATTCTATTTTGAGTTTTACACATTAAAACCATCTCATTTAAATCTTCCCCTACACAAAACATTCACACATTCCTATATGTTACTTCACTATGAAACTCTGGACCATAACCGCAATTCTTATATCTCTCATTATCATTGGTTTGCTTTTTTATTCGTTTCGCTTCAAAGACATCGAAACACCCAATTACAAAATAATTAAAACGATCGGCGATGTGGAAATTCGCGAGTATCCAAGCTTGATTTTGGCTCAAACGTCCCTCAGTAAAGCCGACTACGACCAGGAAGGCAACAACGGTTTTCGCACCGTAGCAGGTTATATTTTCGGGGGAAATCAGGCGCAACAAAAAATTGCTATGACCGCGCCAGTCATCATGAAAATGGGCGATTCCGCTTCCATGTCGTTCGTAATGCCCAGCGAATATAAAATGCAAGACCTTCCCGCGCCAAGCAGCAATCAAGTGAAACTCATTCAAGAAAACTCCAAGATTTTGGCCGTTATCCGTTTCGGGGGATATTCGAACTCCGAGAAAATCCAAAAATATGCCGACCAACTTTACAGCACACTCAAAGCCTACAACTTAGAATCACGCGGCGAACTGCTCTACATGGGTTACAACGCCCCTTGGGATGTAGCCAACCGCAGAAACGAGGTGGCAGTGGAGCTGGTAAAATTAGATTAACTATTTACCCGCCATTTTCGTTTCCAGATGAAACGTTTTCCAACTGTGCCAAAACTCCTGATACGCTTGCAATTTTTCGAGTTTCAGTGCAGAATCAACAGATTCACTATTCTTCTGAAATTCATCCCCATTCTGTAATTCACTAACCTTTTGAATTTCATTGTCTTTCTGAACTAATTCACCGTTCATGGTAAACAACTTGCCATCTAATGCAATCCGATTGTTTTCCACTTTTGCTTCTTTTATTTCGGAGATTTTAAATGCCACAAAATGCGTGTTATCATCCCCCAAAACCAATAAAACGGTAGTCGATTCAAGCTTTTTATTCAAAATGCGTTTGCGCCTCAATTCATTCCAATCGAATGCCACAGACTCATTGCCAACCACCACTCCTACTACCCAACTTTTGGGCTTCCAACTGCCCGTATCTGTGCCTGTCAACGTGCTGCGACTGTTTCCGTTTTCGTAATCAAAATTCTCGTCATATTCAGACAGGCTGTGTTTATCAGCTTGCAGGATTTTGGAATTTGGATGTTGCGAAATCCATTCCTTCAAACTCAATTGACTGCAAAAAATCTCCTTCATTTTCAACCCTTTACGTTCACCTTTGATGGCTTCACCCGTACTTTGTCGCCACCAACTTCCTGTGGTTTGATCTTCAATCATCGCATTGAAATGATCCATTCCCACCAAGCGAAATTGCTCAACTTTTCCTTCTATTTGGGGATCGAAAACGCGTCCCGTACGACAAACGGTGCAATAGGTCACCAGCACAGGTTGTCCGCCCACCGTGTCGTAAACAAAATGATGATATCCCAAAAATTGAATGGGATAAGCACGCGCATCGCCGTTGATTTCGACGCCCACAACCAAGCGGTTTGAATCCACTTTATTGTTTTCGGGGGATGCCATTACTTTGGAATACGGTGGTTTAAACATGGCATCGGCCGACATAATAAAGTTAAATACATAAGCAATAGTGGCGGACAGGAACAATAAAATTCCCAGCACCCATTTTCGGCTCCAGCTCGATTTTACCAAGCCCCAGGTTGCCATCCCCAGAAAAAGAAAACGAAATAGCCATCGGAATTCGTGCAGAAAATAGGCCAAATCGATGGAATTCATTTGTTGACTTCCCGGCATGGGCATGATGAAATAAACGCGGCAGATTTCAAATAACGAAAAACCAATTAATCCAAATACGGTAACTTTTTTCATGGGGGATGATTAAAATTGATACAATATAGGGATTATTGGACAGTCATTGAGGAAAAGGACGCAGAATTGCAACAGCTTTTTTACTTCGAGCTTCATTTTGAGCCGAAAAATTTCACTAATCGGCTCATTTTTTAGCTATATTTGAGCCGATTAACCCTAAATAATCGGCTCATGGCTTACAATTGGCAACAAAAAGACTGGACGGATTTCAAATTCAACCTAAATGAAATAGAAGATTTATTGCTTCAATACAACCGAAATTTGGGCCGTATTGAAGGAACCGCCAATGTTTTGTCATCAGAAGAACAGATCGAATCGCTAATAGAATTCATGATTCTTGAGGCCATTAAAACAAATGAAATCGAGGGTGAGAGTTTAAATCGTATGGATGTTGCATCATCTATCAGAAAAAACTTGGGCTTATTAAAACATGCAGCAGCAGTAAAAGACCCGAGAGCAAACGGGATTGCAGAGTTGATGATATTGGTGCGAAATTCGTTCATGGAACCTTTAACGGATGAGATGTTATTTCTTTGGCACAAAAAACTGATGGGACACAACGCGCAAATCAATTCAGGTATGTGGCGTCATCATAATGAACCAATGCATATAGTTTCAGGTGCTTTAGGGAAAGAAAAAGTGCATTTTGAAGCACCTCCATCGGAAATAGTCCCCCGAGAAATGCAGCAATTCATAAAATGGTTTAATGATACTTCGCCAACCGGAGCAACCCCTATGAATCATGCAGCTGTGAGATCGGCTATAGTACATTTATATTTTGAATCCATCCATCCATTTGAAGATGGAAATGGAAGAATTGGAAGGGCTCTGGCAGAAAAGGCACTCGCTCAAACAAGCAATTCACCGCAATTAATTAGTTTGTCGGTAACTATTGAGCGTTCAAAAAAGGAATATTATGAAAATTTGGAATACGCACAACGGGGAAATCAAATACAAAAATGGATTACTTATTTTGTTGGGATGGTAGTTGATTCTCAAGAATATTCACAAAAACTTATAGAATTCACTGTAGAAAAGTCCAAATTTTTTAATCGCTTTAGAGATAAATTCAATGAAGAACAATCCAAGGTAATTAAACGGATATTCCAAGAAGGTGTTGATGGATTTCAAGGTGGAATGACCGCTGAAAAATACATGCGTATTTCAAAAGTTTCAAAAGCCACAGCAACCCGTCATTTGCAACAATTATTGGCCATGGGCGCATTCAGGCAGGAGGGCCAAGGTCGCTCAACACGGTATTATTTGGATTTGGATTAATCCAAATTTGGAAATCTCAGATTTTTTTCATATATTTATTTAATTCACTTTTCAATTACTATTTCAAATTCAATCCCCACCTAACAATGGGGCCAATTATTTATTGTATAAAAAATATGAGAACACTGAAAATAACCGAACAATTTGCTAAGAAAAAATCAGAAAAGGAACCGACCGACCTTATTAAACTCGTAAAGGATGCTCATGGCGAAAT
>JACCDQ011014936.1_pt1 | contig 11835 bp, 4 predicted proteins | sample 7446031 | NCBI WGS metagenome assembly JACCDQ01 (sample SAMN15323442, study PRJNA562643) | freshwater metagenome | isolation source: river surface water | place: USA:Blue River Watershed | collected 2017-08-17
GGTAAAAACAAAAATGAGTCCCAAAGATTTAACCAAAGAAGAAAAGATTAAGCTCTTAGAAGAGTTTATTCAAGGAGTATCAAGCTCAAAAGAGTTAAAACGAGGATTAGCAGTGAAATTGACACTAGAAGGATATACCTAAAATACTATTAAAGAAATTTTAATAGTATCAATAGGGGTAAGAATTCAGGCAAAAGGCTTGACAGAAAAGAAAAAAAGTGTAGATTAGGGAAACGATGAAAAAAAACCTTTCAGCCACTAGATAGGGACAACCTAGAACAATGACCATCTCAAAAACGGGTGGAAATCGTCCTGAAATTGCAGACTTACTTTTAAAACAGAATGGAATCATCAAAAAATTGATCGGTCAACTAGCCTGCCTATTCACGAGTCAAAAAAGTAAGCTCGACTATCGATTTCCTATATCAGCCAGTTTTGGGCATAATGGCACTCTTCGATACCGGATGCCCGATTTTCTTTATATCTACTTACCCTGCTTGAGAACTTCCCACTCTCAAGATTTTAAGATGGTCTCCTTATTTCAGTCGCTAAACTACTTCACCTAATCTCACTTGACCAAAAGTGAGAAGGTGGATCAAGTATGTCATCTATTTGGAAATTTGGTATTAGTCAGCATGACTGTCCATAACACATTAAAGAAAACATCTTGGGGTCTCGTCCCTTCAAGGTAGGCAAGGAAAGCCTGAGCAAAAAAAGCCAAAATCATTGTCGCCATTCACTGCGAGATTTTTCGCGAGCTAATTGAGACCATCAAATGATTGGAGATCGGCTATAATAACCACATAGGAAAAAATGCTGAACCTCTATGGCATAAAAGATTTAGGTATTTAGCCCCACAAGCAAAATCACGACAACGATTTTGTCACCTCTTAGATTTAAAGAATGACAAATATTTTGTCACTCTCCTTAAAAATGTCATTGAATTTGTCACTTTTTTTGGGCTAATGTTTTTGAGCTTAAAAACACGAAAAACCTTTGTATGAAAGGAGTTTCGGGGGGGGCGACCCCAACTTGTCATCATGTAATAAAATGTGTCACCGTATAACTAAATGGACGATGCGGTAATACGTTGCCATAGAATTGAAGACAAGAGCGACCGACCCAAGCCTCGGTTTAGCCCATTTCACCGTTTCCCAGGAACTGCTTCGATGAACTCTTCAAATTTAACGGACGACGCATTGCTCATTGTTGGGATTGGAGCCTCGGCGGGTGGGCTAAATGCCTTTGCTGAGTTGCTGAGTCATTTGCCAACGGATACGGAAATGGGGTTTGTGTTGGTGCAACATCTGTCACCGGAGCAGGAGAGTCTGCTGAGTGAATTGTTAGGCCGCACGACTCAGTTACCGGTGGTGACGGCGGAAGACGGGATGATGGTCGAGGCAAATCATGTGTATGTGATTCCGCCCAATGCCCAGATGACGATCGCCGGGGGACGGTTACAGTTAGCGACCTGTGATCAACTCCAGGGACGAGTGAAAACCATTGATCGGTTTTTGCAATCCTTAGCGGCGGATCAAAAAAATCAGGCGATCGCCATTATTCTCTCTGGCAGTAATAATGATGGGGCTTTAGGGGTGCAAGCGATTCGGGCGGAAGGGGGGATTGTTTTTGCCCAGGATCGGGAGACGGCGGAATTTAGCGAAATGCCAATGGCGGCCCTAGAGACCGGCACGGTGGATTTTGTCCTATCCCCAGCCGCGATCGCGGAGGAACTCGTTAAACTGAAACGGCATCCCTACCTACACACGACGGTCTCTGAGCCGGAAACGATAACCCCGGCGGCGATCGCTGAGGATGAACTGGCCACCGTCTTTCGGCTCCTGCAACGACAAACCGGGGTTGACTTTGACAACTATAAACCCACCACCTTTCAGCGACGACTCCAACGCCGCATGGCCCTACATCAGTGTCTCAACTTGAGGGATTATGTCCAGTACCTACAGGAATACCCCGGCGAAATACAAGCCCTGTATCAAGATGTCCTCATCACCGTCACGAGTTTTTTTCGCGATCCGGAAGTCTATACCGTTCTCCAAGAAAGAGTCTTTCCCCTGCTACTGCAACAACCCACCGCCGCCGCCAGCCTACGGATTTGGGTGCCGGGTTGTGCCACAGGAGAAGAAGCCTATTCCCTGGCCATGGTTCTGCTGGAGTCTTTGCGACCGCTCTCGATTAATCCCACCATTCAGATTTTTGGCACGGATATTAGTGATGAAGCGATTGACATTGCCCGTACCGGTTTTTATCGGGAAGTGCAAATGGAAAATGTCTCCCTGGAACGACGCGGTCGCTTTTTTAACGAAATGGATGGCGGCTATCAGATCAAAAAATCCGTGCGGGAACTGTGCATTTTTGCTCGGCAGGATCTCAGTAGTGATCCCCCTTTCTCCGACATTGATCTGCTGAGTTGTCGCAATGTGTTGATTTACTTTAAGCCTGCTCTGCAAAAACGGGTCTTTTCCTTCTTTCACTACAGTCTCAAACCCACTGGTTTGCTGATCCTCGGTAGTTCCGAAAGTTTGGGAGACTCCATGGATCTGTTTGAGGTGTTGGATACCCAAGCCAAGGTTTACTCCCGCCGGGCTGTCTCCTCCCGTCTGAACTTCGATTTCATTGCCAGCCACTATCCCAGGGAAACCGACCTAGAACAACGACAGGGATTTTCGGCGGCCCTCAATCGTAGCAATCTGCAACAGTGGGCGGATCAAATTGTCCTGAGTCGTTTTGGTCCGGCTGGGGTGATTGTCAATGAACAACTGGATATTTTGCAATTTCGTGGTGATACCAGTCTTTATCTCCGGATTCCCGCCGGTGAGCCGAACTATAACCTGTTGAAGATGATCCGCCCTAGTTTATTGATTGATCTACGGGGAGCGATTGATGCCGCGAAACAGCAGGGGATTGCGATCCAACGCCGGGGACTTAAACTTCAGGATTTATCGGAATTTTCAGAAGCCGATTTGACGGTGGAGGTGATTCCCTTTCATACTTCCACCACTCCAGAACGGTGTTATCTCATCCTGTTTGAGCGAGAAGTCTCTCTACGCCCGGCGGTTTCCCCAGAGCAGATCCCGGAGACGGAAACCGATCAAGTTGACCTTGACCCCGAAATTCGCCGACTGCGCCAGGAATTAGCTAACTCTCGTCAAGAATTGCTGGATACCCAAACGCTGTTGCAACTGACGATTGAGGAAAAGGAATCTACTAATCAGCAATTAATCGCGGCCAATGAAGAAATTCTCTCAAGTAATGAAGAGTTAAAAAGTACCAATGAAGAACTGCAAACGGCCAAGGAGGAAATTCAGTCGGCCAATGAAGAACTGAAAACCACGAACGAGGAATTGCAAAATCGCAATCTGGAAGCGCGTCGCGCCAATGATGACCTGTTGAACTTGATTAATAATGTCAATATTCCCATCTTGATGTTGTCGGATGATCTCTGTATTCGTCGCTTTACGCCCTCGGCCCAGGCGGTGTTTAATCTGATCGCCTCGGATGTGGGACGACCGATCAGCGATCTGCGGTTTAATCTGGTCGGTTTCGATCTGGAGCGGTTGGTAAGTGATGTGGTGATCAGCCTGAATCCAGTGGAACGGGAAGTGCAGGATGCCCAAGGGAACTGGTATATGTTGCGTATTCGTCCCTACCGTACCATTGATAATCAGATTACAGGGGCGATCGTGGCCCTGGTGGATATTAATAATCTCAAGCAGACCGAGCAAAGTTTGCGGGATGCTCAGGCCCAATTAGAAGCCGAGTTAGGGGCGATGAATCAGGTGCAGGCGTTGAGTTTGCAGTTGTTCTCTTCCCTAGATTTGGATCTGGTTTTGCATCAAGTTCTCAATAACACTATGCGCTTGCTCCAGGCCGATCAGGGCACGATCCAATTTTATGATCCGGAACGGCGAGTGATGGAAATCATTGCTCACCAAGGCTTTAACCCAGCGTTTCTGGACTATTTTCGGGAAGTGCGCGTGGGGGAGGGAACGGCTTGCAGTCGCGCCCTGGAGTCGGGTCAACGGGTGATGGTGGAGGATGTGCAAACTGACCTGGCCTTTGCGCCCCACCGTCAGATTGTGGCCCAGGCTGGGTTCCGTGCAGTACAGTCAACGCCCCTGCTGGATAGCCAAGGCCAGATCCTCGGTGTGCTTTCTACCCATTTTTGTCAGCCCCACTGCCCCAATGACCGGGAGTTGCGGATGTTGGATCTTTACACGCCTTTGGTGTCAGCCATTATTGCCCTGGCTTTGGCCCAGCGTGATGGGCAAATTCTCTTGAATAAGGCCCAGGTGGCTGAGGCGGCGAATGCCAGTAAGGATGAGTTTTTGGCGATGCTGTCCCACGAGTTACGCACGCCCTTGACCAGTATCAGTACTTGGATTCAACTGATGGAACAGGGACGCTTAAATGAGGCCCAGACCCAGCAGGCGATCGCGGTTATTCGAGAAAGTACCCAAATCCAAACCAAACTGATTGAAGATCTGTTGGATGTGTCGCGGATCGTGCAACAACGCTTTGAGATTATCCCCGAAAGTTGTGACCTCAAGGCGTTACTTGAGCAGGCGATCGCCCAGATGCAACCGCTCATGCAACAAAAGGGGCTACGACTGGAAACGGACTTGCCGGCTTCCCTTCCCCCGTTGCTCCTGGATGCGACCCGCATTCGCCAAGCCGTTGGCAATCTCCTGGTGAATGCCATCAAATTTACTGCCGATGGGGGGGGCATCACTATCCGTCTCTTGGATGGGCCAACCCAGGTACAAATACAAGTGAGCGATACGGGAATTGGCATTGCTCCCGATCAACTGCGGGATATTTTCGGACGATTTCGGCAGGTGGATTCCTCGATGACCCGACGAGCGGGCGGTTTAGGATTGGGATTGTTCCTGGTCAAGTCCATTATCGAAACTCACGGTGGTACGGTTGTGGCGGCCAGCCCCGGTCTCGGCCAAGGGACCACCTTTACCATTACCCTGCCCAAGGCCGTTGGGTTATTCATCGTACCTCCTGCCCCTGCTTTGCCCAAAATTTCCCGCGATAACATCCATGTTTTGCTGGTGGAGGATGATTCCCTCGTGGCAGAGGTGCTGGCTTTATCCCTGGAGGCGGCGGGGATGAGAGTGACCCAGGCTGAGTCGGCGGCGGAGGCCCTAGAAAAACTGGCCCAGGTCTCACCGAATTTCATCATTAGCGATATTGGTTTACCCGATGTTAATGGCTATGATCTGATGCGTCGGATTCGGGCTTTACCCCCTGACCAGGGAGGACAATTACCGGCGATCGCCCTCTCTGGCTATGTTGACCAGTACAGTATGAACCTGGCGTTGGAGGCCGGCTTTCAGACCTATGTGAGCAAACCCTGTGATATTGAGGAGTTAATTGACTGCGTTTTCAATCTGATCGCCTAGATCTGATCGCCTAGAGGTTATTCCATAACTCCCGCATCGCTCAGGGACGGCTCGGTGACCGGAAATAGGGTTAAAGGAGGCATACCCGTAACCCCATTTTGATGCGATTGATAGTTGAGGGCCGCTGTCATTAAACCGAAAAAGAGGGGATGGGATTGATTCGGCCGGGAACGAAATTCGGGATGAAATTGGGAAGCAATAAAGAAGGGATGGTGGGGATATTCCACAATTTCCACTAAGCGACCATCGGGGGAAGTCCCACTCACCACAAAACCGGTTTCTAAAAAGTGATTGCGATAGGCATTATTAAATTCATAACGATGGCGATGACGCTCATAGACGACTTCTTTGTGATAGAGAGAAAATGCGAGGGTATCTGGCACTAACCGACAGGCATAGAGACCGAGGCGCATGGTTCCCCCTAAGTCAACGACATCCTGTTGTTCGGGTAATAAATTAATGACAGGATTGGGGGTATCCGGTTCAAATTCGGCACTATGGGCGGCTTCTAAATGAGCTACATTTCTGGCCCATTCAATGACCGCACATTGCATCCCTAAACATAATCCTAAAAAGGGAATTTTTTGCTCCCTGGCATAGGCGATCGCCGCGACTTTACCATCAACCCCCCGAACACCAAAACCGCCTGGGACTAAAATGGCACTCACACCACACAAATGGGTTTCCGCGCCCTCCGCTTCAATTTCTTCGGCACTAATCCAACGAATTTTTACCTTACTTTCGAGGTTAATGGCCGCATGGCCTAGGGCTTCCACCACCGATAAATAGGCATCCCCTAACTGGACATATTTCCCCACCAAAGCCACTTCAATTTCCTGACGAGGAGACTGCATTTTACGGACTAACGATTGCCACTGACTTAAATCCGGTTGACGGTCTTCCAGTTTTAATAAATTCAGGGTTTGTTGGGCCAATCCTTCCTGCTCCAAAATTAACGGCACTTCATAAATACTGCTGGCATCCTGACAGGTGATCACCGATTCAACGGCCACATCACAAAATTCCGAAATCTTTTCCTTCATATTGGCCGGCAAGGGGCGATCGCAACGACAGACCAGGACATCGGGCTGAATCCCAATCGAACGTAATTCCTTAACCGAATGTTGAGTCGGCTTGGTTTTCAACTCCTTCGCGGCAGGAATCCAGGGAACCAGGGTGACGTGCATATAAATCACATTATGGCGACCCACCTCCTTCCGAAATTGACGAATCGCTTCCAAAAACGGCAAAGACTCAATATCCCCGACCGTTCCCCCAATCTCGGTAATCACCAGATCAGGACTGGTATTTTGAGCGACCCGTAAAATGCGTTCCTTAATCTCATTGGTAATGTGGGGAATCACCTGCACCGTCCCCCCCATATAGGCTCCCCGCCGTTCCTTATTAATGACTGCCTGATAGATTGACCCCGTTGTCACACTATTCAAACGCGACATCGAAGTATCCGTAAATCGTTCATAATGGCCCAAATCTAAATCCGTTTCCGCCCCGTCCTCCGTGACAAACACCTCCCCGTGTTGAAAAGGACTCATGGTGCCAGGGTCAACGTTAATATAGGGGTCAAGTTTCAGGATTGACACCGAATAGTTTCGGGATTTCAGTAATCGTCCCAAACTTGCCGCTACAATACCTTTACCGATACTGGAGACGACTCCTCCGGTGACGAAGACAAATTTTGTCATGGTTGTAATCTCCTAAGAAGCAGAGCAAGGAAGGGAAAATCACGATTTGCCCCTAACCAGTTTACCCAAAAGCGTCTTGCTGATTCCCTAAATTTTTCAAAGCCTACAAAAAGCCATGGAAACCCCGATTATTTTAATTATTTTTCGTCGTCCTCACACTACCCAGAAGGTTTTAGAGGCGATCCGTCAAGCCAAACCCAAACAGCTTTTTGTCATTGCCGATGCCCCCCGTCCTGATAAAGCCGGAGAAGCCGAAAAATGTGCAGAGACTCGTCAACTTATCGAGACTATAGATTGGGATTGCCAGGTTTATCGAGATTATGCAGAAAAAAATTTAGGCTCTTTTAAACGGGTTCCGAGTGGATTAGATTGGGTTTTTAGTCAAGTGGATCGAGCCATCGTTTTAGAAGATGATTGTTTACCGGATTTAAGTTTTTTTGCCTTCTGTGAAGAACTATTAGAGCGTTATGCCGATGATCAGCGTATTTTTACGGTGTCAGGAAATAACTTTCAATTTGGCCGTCCTCCCCTCTCTACCAGTTATTATTTTTCCCGCTATCATCATTCCTGGGGGTGGGCCACCTGGAAACGCGCTTGGCATCATTTTGATTGGTCAATGAAGGATTGGCCAATGGTCAAAGAAAAGCAATTGTTAAAAGCCGTTTTTACCGATCGCCGGGCTTTAAATTATTGGGAAACGATTTTCCAAGCCGTCTATGAGAATCAAATTCAAGCCTGGGATTATCGCTGGACGTTGAGTTGCTGGTTACACAATGCCCTGCATATTTTACCGGCGGTAAATTTAGTCAGTAATATTGGTTTTGGGGAAGATGCCAGTCATACAACCAGTGCGAAGCATCCCCATGCCAATTTACCGACCCAGCCCATGACTTTTCCCTTGATCCATCCTCAATTGATGATCCGAGATGCGGCGGCCGATGATTTTTCGCAACATACCTATTACGATCCGGCTTTCCTTTTTCGTCTCCAGCGCAAACTCCGAAAGCTTCAGCAGACAGTCCAATGATCCCTATTTTTCTCCTTTGCTTGATTCCGGATCTTGTTTGTCCAGCTATTCAGAAAATATTGACTTTTCTTCTATTTAAAAAAAGACTCGTTAATTTATCAGAAAGATTGTCAAAACTCCAGACATTGCCTAAACTAGAAGGCATTTAATCCGAGGTGTGTCAGGAGTTTCTCAATCCGATGAAAAAAACCCTATTTTTAAGTCCCCCTTCCTTTGAGGGTTTCGATGGGGGAGCCGGTGCAAGATACCAAGCAAAACGCGAAATTACGTCTTTTTGGTATCCCGCCTGGTTGGCCCAACCCGCCGCCTTAGTGCCGGGGAGTAAACTGATTGATGCCCCTCCCCATCATCAGTCGGTCGAAGATGTGCTGGCGATCGCCAAGGATTATGATTTGGTGATTATGCACACCAGTACTCCCTCCTTAGCCAATGACGTAAAATGTGCGGAAGCCATCAAAGCCCAAAAACCGGACACCCAAATCGGCTTTATTGGGGCCCACGTTGCTGTTTTACCGGAAGAAACGTTAAAAGACAATCCGATCATTGATTTTGTTTGTCGCAATGAATTTGACTATACCTGTCAAGAATTAGCGGAAGATCGTCCCTACGAAAGCATTACAGGCTTAAGTTATCGGTTAGCGGATGGTACAATTCGCCATAATCCTGAACGAGAATTAATCCATGATTGGGATGCCATGCCCAGTGTATTACCTATTTATGCGCGGGATTTAGATATTAAAAAATATTTTATTGGCTATTTGTTGCATCCTTATATTTCTTTTTATACGGGTCGGGGTTGCCCAGCTAAATGTAGTTTTTGTCTTTGGCCGCAAACCATTGGCGGTCATAATTATCGTGCCAAAAGTCCCGCCGCCGTTGGTCGAGAAATGGCTGAAGCAAAGGCGATTTTTGGAGATTCTGTCCGGGAATATATGTTTGATGATGATACCTTTACCATTGATAAACAACGGGCGATCGCCATTAGTGAATATTTGAAAAAGTTAAAGATTACCTGGAGTTGTAACGCCAGAGCCAATCTGGATTATGACACTTTAAAAACGCTTAGAGATAATGGATTACGGTTATTATTAGTCGGTTTTGAATCCGGTAATCAAGAAATCTTAGACGGGATTCGTAAAGGGATTAAACTCGAAGTTGCCCGAAAATTTATGGAAAATTGCCGCAAGTTAGGCATTACCGTCCATGGCACTTTTATTATTGGCTTACCCAACGAAACCCAGGAAACCATTGAAGAAACCATTCGTTTTGCCTGCGACGTGAATCCCCATACCATTCAAGTCTCGATCGCCGCGCCTTACCCTGGGACAGAATTGTATCGGCAAGCCAAGGAAAATAATTGGTTTACCAATCAGGAATTAGTGGCTAATTCAGGGATTCAATTATCTACTTTAGCCTATCCCAATTTATCTACCCAACAAATCGAAGATGCCGTCGAAAAAATGTATCGGCAATTCTATTTCCGTCCCCAGGCAATTATTCCCATTGTTAAAGAAATGTTAGGCGATCCGCAAATGTTAGTGCGACGCTTACGGGAAGGCAAAGAATTTTTTGCTTATTTAAAAGAGCGTCAACAGGGGGTAACGGCTTAAAAGAGAAATTTCTACTCGACTGTCTCTCAACTGGCGTTTTTAAACCCCCTGACCTCCCAATTTTGGGAAAAATCGTAAAAGCCTTACGGGACAAGTCCCACCGTATTGAGGAATTTAGGAGGATAAACCCTAAAAGTTTGTCTTTGTTCTGTAGGGGCGATCGCTTTTTAAGGGAGATTCAGGGGGGCGATTGGATCGGTTGAATCGCAACTGATTGGGAGATCATCATCAGGGGCGATCGCCGGCGGTAAAATTAGGCATAATGAAGTTAGTGACTGTTTTTATGGGATGTCAGAGGGTATGAGGGTCAATCAACAGGAACCCCAGCAAGTGTTAAATAAAACCTACGGGAAGGTTAAGCCTGAGGCCGAAAGGATGGAGGGTTTTAAGGCGGCTTTGACGCGGCTATTAGCCCAATGTGATAGCAATAAAGCGGAGGAGTTTAATAAAAATCTACTGATTGATTTTTTAAAGCAGGCATTTTATGGAGATCGCTATTTTATTAATACGAAGGACAAGAGTGATCTGGTGATCCATAATGATCAGGGGGTAGAAAGTTCGGCTGGGGTGATTTTTGAGACGAAGAAACCGACCAAAACCTATAACTCGGAAATGCCCAGGGTAGATAATCTGAATACGAAGGCATTTCAGCAGTTGGTTTTATACTTTTTGCGTGAACGGGTGGCGCTGAAAAATGTGGAGATTAAACATTTAATTGTGACCAATATTCAGGAGTGGTTTATTTTTGATGCTCAAATTTTTGAGACTTTATTTGCTCAAGATAAGGGTTTAGTACAGCAGTTTAAGGATTTTGAAGAGGGGCGACTGAGTGGCAAAAAGACTGTTTTTTTCTATCAAGAGATTGCGGAAACGGCGATCGCCGAGGTGATGGAGAAAATTAAGTTTGTCTATTTTGATTTGCGGGATCTGGATAATTTGGATTGGGTTGCTCTTTACAAGATTCTTTCGCCAGAGCATTTATTGAAGTTACCGTTTGTTAATGACAGTAATCGGTTAAATAAGCCGTTTTATAATGAGTTGCTCTATATCATTGGTTTGACGGAGGTTAAGGATAAGGGCAAGAAGTTGATCGGACGGGTGAAAGAGGGCGATCGCCGGGAGGGTTCGCTCATTGAGAATGCGATGAGTCGTTTGGATAGTTTGGATAAGATTTCGCAGTTAGATCATCCTGAAGGGTTTGGAGAGACGGAAGAGGAGCGATTATTTAATGTGGCGTTACGGTTGGCGATTAATTGGATCAATCGGGTTTTGTTTTTGAAGTTATTGGAGGCGCAGTTAATTAAGTATCATCAGGGCGATCGCAATTTTGCATTTTTGAATTTGGCGAAGGTTCCTAGTTATGATGATCTGGATAGTTTATTTTTTGATGTGTTGGCTAGGGAGCCGGATAAGCGTGAGGCTAGGGTTAGTCAAATTTTTGCGAATGTGCCTTATTTGAATAGTTCGTTATTTGAGCCAACGGAGACGGAGCAGAAAACGATTGTCATTGGTAATTTGCGGGAGCGTACTTTGCCAATTTTTGGAGCAACGGTCCTAAAAGATAGTCAGGGGAATCGGCGATCGGGGGAGTTAAATGCGTTGGCTTATTTGTTTGAATTTTTGGATGCTTATCAGTTTGATCGGGATGAGTTAGATAATCCCCAAGAAGATAGTGAGAAGTTAATTAATGCGTCGGTTTTGGGGTTAATTTTTGAGAAAATTAATGGTTATAAGGACGGGTCTTTTTATACGCCCAGTTTTATTACGATGTATATGTGTCGGGAGACGATTCGGCGGGCGGTGGTGCAAAAGTTTAATGAGGTGAAGGGTTGGAGTTGTCAAAATATTCAAGACCTTAAGGAGGATTTAGGGGTTTATATTAAGGGGTCAACGAATCGGTTGGCGGGTAGAAATGAGGCGAATGAAATTTTTAATAGTCTCAAGATTTGTGATCCTGCGGTGGGTTCGGGTCATTTTTTGGTGTCGGCTTTGAATGAGATGATTGTGATTAAGCAATATTTGGGGATTTTACAAGATAGTCAGGGTGAGGTTTTAAGTCAGTATGA
>JACCDQ010635841.1_pt1 | contig 11834 bp, 8 predicted proteins | sample 7446031 | NCBI WGS metagenome assembly JACCDQ01 (sample SAMN15323442, study PRJNA562643) | freshwater metagenome | isolation source: river surface water | place: USA:Blue River Watershed | collected 2017-08-17
CAAACAGCAAGGCCGTACGGCACCTGAAGGAGCAGCGCTGCTCAGCGCGGCTTTAGAACGCCTCATTGTGGAAAAGGCCTTGTTACAGCATGCCAAAGAGGTCGGCATCAGCATTGAGGACGAGGCCATCAGCCAAGCCGAGCAACGCTTAGCGGCCCAAAGCCAACTCAGCCTCGCCGCTTTGCACAAGAAAGTTCAAGCAGAGGGTATGAGCGTTGCGCGGTTGCAGCAAAACTTGCGCGATCAGATCACGCTACAGCGCTTAGCAGAGCGCAACGTACCAGGCCGCATCAAAGTCAGTGATGTTGAAATTGACGAAGCTGTGCGCCAGCGTCAAAGTGCCAGCATCAATACCAACCCAGACATCGAGCTGGGTCATGTTTTGATTGCAGTACCAGAAAAAGCCAGTGACGCCGAACTGGCCGCCCTGCAAGCCAAGGCCGACGCAGCACTGGCAAGTCTCAAACGAGGTGATGACTTGGCCCGCGTGGCCAAAGAGTTTTCAAATGGCACCGAACGCGACAAAGGCGGCCTGATGGGCCTGCGTCCCGCCAACCGCTATCCCACCTTGTTTGTGGATGCCACGAAAAACCTCAATGTTGGCGATACCACGTTGGTGCGCTCTGGCGCTGGCTTTCATGTGTTGAAGCTTGTCACAAAACGCGCCAGCAATGTGGTGACCATCACCCAAACCCATCCGCGGCACATTTTGTTGCGCCCCGCGGGCCAGCTCAGCCAAACCTCCGCACGTGCTCAATTGGCAGAGTACAAGCGCCAAATCGAAGCTGGCAGAGCTGATTTTGCAAAGCTGGCACGTGAGCATTCTCAAGACGCCAGCGCCGTCGAAGGGGGTGACTTAGGCTGGATCTCGCCTGGCATGTTTGTGCCTGAGTTTGAAGAAGTGATGAACAAGCTTCAGCCTGGACAAATGGCAGACCCCACTGTCTCGCGCTTCGGTGTGCATTTGATTCAAGTGCTGGAACGACGCGAAGCGCCCCTCAGCGAACGCGAGTTGCGCGACATGGCTCGCATCAGCCTGCGTGAGAAAAAATTTGAAGAAACCTACCAACTGTGGGCTCAAGAAGTACGCGGCCGTGCCTATGTGGAATACCGCGACGCACCGCAATAAGCAGGGCAGACTTTGAAACACATAGCTCGCAAGCGCTTCGGCCAGCACTTTTTAACCGACGGTGCAATCATTGAAGGCATCGTCGATGCCATCAACCCACAGGCAGGCGACCCGATGGTTGAGATTGGCCCTGGCTTGGCCGCACTGACACAGCCACTGGTGGAGCGCCTAGGCAAGCTCAATGTCATTGAATTGGACCGTGATTTGGCTGTGCGCCTGCGCGAACATCCGCATTTGAATGTCATCGAGTCCGATGTGTTGCGCGTCGACTTTACGCAGTTGGCCACTGATTTGAATGCGCCCCAACTCCGCGTCGTGGGCAACCTGCCCTACAACATCTCGTCGCCTATCTTGTTTCATTTGCTTGAGCACGTGGCGGTGGTGAAGGACCAGCACTTCATGCTGCAAAAAGAGGTGATTGACCGCATGGTGGCCACGCCCAGCAGTGGCGATTACAGCCGCCTCAGCGTGATGCTGCAATGGCGCTACGACATGGAAAACGTGTTGTTTGTTCCCCCCGAGTCGTTTGACCCACCGCCACGCGTGGACAGCGCCGTGGTCCGCATGGTGCCCGTGGCTGAACCGCCTCAGATTGACGTCAAGCTGATGGAGGAAATGGTGAAAACGGCATTCAGCCAGCGTCGCAAATTGCTACGCCACACCTTGGGCCGTTGGTTAGAGGCCCGCAACTTTGCAGGCACCTTCGACGTGCAACGCCGCGCTGAAGAAGTGCCAGTCGCCGAATACGTGGCGCTGGTTCAAAGTCTCTGATGGGCAGAGGTTGGCCCACACACCCGCGATCAGCCCAAAGAATTAACCAATCAAAAGCCCGTCAGCAGTTGCCTGCGACGGGCTTTGCTTTTGGCACGGCATCACTGCCGCAAACCAATTAAGCCGCTGTTTGCCAGTAGCCAGCGTTGAATGGGCTGCTCATGCGCAAGGCCATGGGCGACACGTCGACCAACTTGTCTGTTGGCATTTTTTCGCCTTCTTCGAGCAACTCGATGCCTTCGGCAGCAACGCCTGCTTTTTCTGCAGATGGCACGCGAGCCACAGAGAAAGAATAGAAGCAACGGAAGGGCACTTTGCGGTCTGACCAATAGTCAGCGGCTTCGCGGAAGATGTCCAGCAGCTGTTCGCGCGCCTCTTTGTCAAACTTAGCATGCGCAGGAATGTGCTCCAACACCAAGATAAAACCGGGCTGTGGGCCAGATTTGTGCAAAGGATCTGTCATACCGTCATACAAAGAATCAAAGTTCTTGCTGGCTGTGGCTGCCAAATTGAACTCTTTGGAAATGATGTCCAAAATGTCTTGTTTGCTTTGGGCTTGGGCCAAGTTCACATACAAAAAGTGATGGCCAAGGCCTTGAGCGGCTTCTTGCAAATCAGGCACGCGGAAAGCGCGGATAGATTGAACGATATTGGTTTTGACGGTACGCAGTGGCATGGGTTGTATTCGTTTCTAGTTCGGGTTAACCCGAAAATTGGAAGCGCTAGTGTCTTCGAAACGCTATAAAAAAGCAAGGGCCCAACCCATTTCTGGGGGGCCCTTGAAGGGTTATTTAAGCAAAATTAACTAATTTTGGTAGAAAAAGTCCGCTTTATCGCACCGCACTGGCATCTGCAACGGTCAGCGCCGTCATGTTCACGATGCGGCGCACGGTGGTGCTGGCTGTGAGGATATGCACGGGCTTGGCTGCACCCAAAAGCACTGGGCCAATCGCAATATTGCCGCCAGCTGCCGTTTTGAGCAGGTTGTAAGCAATGTTGGCAGCATCCAAATTGGGTAAGACCAGCAAGTTGGCATCGCCAATCAAGGTGGTATCGGCCATTTGAGCGATGCGAACATCGCCATCCAAGGCCACATCGCCGTGCATTTCACCGTCCACTTCGAGCCAAGGCGCCTTTTTCCGGACCAAAGCCAAAGTTTCGCGCATCTTGATGGCCGATGGCTGATCACTGCTGCCAAAGTTGGAGTGGGACAGCAAAGCTGCTTTGGGCTGGATACCAAAGCGACGCATTTCTTCTGCTGCCATCACGGTGATCTCTGCCAGCTGCTCGGCCGTGGGGTCGTAGTTGATGTGCGTGTCGACCAAGAACACTTGACGATCAGGCAGGATCAAACCGTTCATGGCGGCATAGGTGCTAACACCTTTGCGGTTACCGATCACTTCGTTGACGTACTTCAAATGCGTCAGCGGTGTGCTCCAGGTGCCACAAATCAGGCCGTCCACTTCACCTTTGTGCAACATCATGGTGCCAATCAGCGACAAACGGCGACGCATATCGATCTTGGCCAACTGTTCGGTCACACCTTTGCGCGCCGTCATCTTGTAATAGGTTTGCCAGAAATCGCGGTAGCGGTGGTCTTGCTCCACATTCACCACCTGGTAATCCACGCCCTCTTTGAGTCGCAAACCAAATTTTTCGATGCGTTGCGCGATCACGGCGGGGCGGCCGATGAGGGTTGGTTCGGCCAACCGCTCGTCCACCACGATTTGCACGGCACGCAACACGCGCTCTTCTTCACCTTCGGCGTAACACACACGCTTTTTGCTGGCACGCTTGGCGGCAGCGTAAATGGGTTTCATGATGGAACCCGAGGCGTACACAAAGCCTTGCAACTTCTCAATGTAGGCTTCCATGTCTTGGATCGGGCGCGTGGCGACACCGCTGTCCATCGCCGCCTTGGCCACGGCGGGCGCGATCTTCATCATCAAACGTGGATCAAATGGCTTGGGAATAAGGTACTCAGGGCCAAAGGCCAAGGTCTCGCCCGCATAGGCCGCAGCCACCACTTCGCTTTGCTCGGCTTGCGCCAACTCGGCAATCGCGTACACCGCGGCAATTTCCATCTCGTCGGTGATGGTGGACGCCCCCGCATCCAACGCGCCACGGAAGATGTAGGGGAAGCACAGCACGTTGTTCACTTGGTTGTGATAGTCGCTGCGACCTGTGGCGATGATGGCGTCGTCGCGTACAGCCTTTACCTCTTCTGGTGTGATCTCTGGATTGGGGTTGGCCAAGGCCATGATGATGGGCTTGGCCGCCATCTTCTTCACCATGTCTGGTTTCAACACGCCGCCTGCAGACAGCCCCAAGAACACATCGGCGCCTTCAATGATGTCACTCAAAGTGCGCGCGTCCGTTTTTTGGGCGAACTGAATTTTGTCTTCATCCATCAACTCGGTGCGGCCTTCATAGACCACGCCTGCCAAGTCCGTGACATAAATATTTTTGCGTGGCATGCCCATTTTGAGCAGCAAGCCCAAGCATGCCAAAGCTGCGGCGCCCGCACCAGAGGTCACGAGCTTGACAGTTTTGATGTCTTTGCCTGCCACCTTGAGGCCGTTCAAAATCGCAGCGCCCACTGTGATGGCGGTGCCGTGTTGGTCATCATGAAAGACTGGAATCTTCATGCGTTCGCGCAACTTGCGCTCTACATAAAAGCAGTCTGGTGCCTTGATGTCTTCGAGGTTGATGCCACCAAAAGTGGGCTCAAGCGACGCAATGATGTCGACCAATTTGTCGAGGTTTTTCTCTTCGATTTCCAAGTCAAACACATCGATGCCGGCAAACTTCTTAAACAAAACACCTTTGCCCTCCATCACGGGCTTCGAAGCCAATGGGCCAATGTCACCCAGGCCCAACACTGCTGTGCCGTTGGAGATCACCGCCACCAAGTTGCCCTTGCTGGTGTACTTGAAAGCGGCGTTCGGGTCTTTGACGATTTCCTCGCAAGGGGCTGCCACACCGGGCGAATAAGCCAGTGCCAAATCATGTTGGTTAACCAATTGCTTGGTGGCATGAATCGCCACTTTGCCGGGGGTGGGGAACTCGTGGTATTCGAGAGCGGCGCGGCGCAATTCAGCGCGAGCTTCAGCACTGTTGTGAGAAGGATTGGAACTCATGGAAATCTCCTTGTTATGCAAAAGGCGGTGTGCTTTGCAAAAGCACGACCGCCTTAGCTTGTGATTTCATTTTAGGCCTGTGTCTAGGGCAGTTTGTCCGTGGATGTGCGTATGGAAGTGGCAATGGTTTTTACTTATTCGCAAAGGTGTGCTTGATGGATTCGTCGGGTGGTTGGCGTTGGCGGCCGCTTGACGTGATGGGGTACGCGCTAGGGCTTACTGTCGCTGCGCGCCAGAATGGCGCCTACGCGCGCACCCCATCACATCAAGCTAGCGAAGTACGACCACAACTGCGGTTTTTGCAATCCAAAGCGCGTTGCGCGAGGGGCAAGCCCGACCGACGCAATCGAGGCGCCAGACTCTGAGGAGGGCGGACTTGCCCTTCGCGTAACGCGCCGCCGCATCAACGCCAAAAAATCAACCGCGCATCAACGCTTCAATTTCAGAAGCAATCACAGGCACCCCACGCGTGATGAGTTCGCACCCATCCGCAGTGACGATGGCATCGTCCTCAATGCGAATGCCAATGTTCCAAAACGCCTCGGGCACATCGTCTGCAGGGCGCACATACAAACCAGGTTCGATGGTCAGCACCATACCTTCGCGCAAGATGCGGCTGGGTCGGTTGACGATGGTTTCACCCGACAGCGGGTCTTTGCGCTCACTGGTTTGACCCAACTCGGACAGCTCCACATAGCTGCCGCAGTCATGCACATCCATGCCCAACCAATGACTGGTGCGGTGCATGTAGAACGGAAAATACGCACGTTTTTCAATCACGTCTTGCGCGGTGCCGTGCTTGGTTTTATTCAACAGCCCGAGGTCTAACAAACCTTGCGCCAGCACTTGGACGGTCGCCTCATGCGGATCGGTGAAACGCGCACCCGCTTTGGTCGCCGCCACTGCCGCGTCTTGGCTGGCCAGCACCAAGTTGTACAAATCTCGCTGCGGGCCCGTGAACTTGCCGTTCGCAGGAAAAGTGCGGGTGATGTCGGAGGCATACCCATCCAGCTCACAACCCGCATCAATCAGCACCAACTCACCATCGCGCACAGGCGCGGCATCGGCGCGGTAATGCAAGACGCAAGCATTGGCACCTGCGGCCACGATGGAGGTGTAGGCCGGAAACTGTGAGCCGTGCATGCGGAACTCGTGCAGCAACTCAGCATCTAAGTGGTACTCGCGCACGTCTTGGCCCGCACGCAACATGCGCGCGCTGGTTTGCATGGCGCGAATATGGGCGCGCGCACTGATGGTGCTGGCACGGCGCATCACCTCTTGCTCGTGCGCGTCTTTGATGAGGCGCATTTCGTCCAGTGGGCCGCAGGCGTCGCGCTGTTGCGCAGGGCATTGCGCACCAAAGCGCACACGGGCACGGACGGCGTTGAGCCAGCCATCCACGCGGGTTTCTAACCCTTTATGTGTGGCGAACGGGTACCACACCGTGTGTTGGTTCTCCAGCAACTTAGGCAGTTGCTTGTCTAACTCCGCCACCGACACGGCGGCACTCACACCGAGTGCGGCCACGGCAGCGTCTGGGCCCAAACGGTAGCCATCCCAAATTTCGCGCTCCAAATCTTTGGGTTGGCAAAACAAGGTGCTGCGCCCTGTGGCATCGAGCACCAGCCACGCATTGGGTTCGGTGAAGCCCGTGAGGTAATAAAAGTAGCTGTCGTGGCGGTACGGAAAATCGCTGTCGCGGTTACGCGCGTGCTCGGGTGCGGTGGGGATGATGGCCACGCCACCGTCGCCCAACTGTGCAGCCAAGCGGGCGCGACGTGCGGCATAAATTTGGGCGTGTGCGATCGCTGGTGTCATGTCTTACCTTGTCTGTTCAGGAGGCGTTGAGTTGCGCCAAACGCTCGGGTGTCCCCACATCGGTCCACGCGCCCGTGTAAAGCGACGCACTCACCGCGCCATTGTCCATGGCGGCGCGCAACATGGCGGCCAGTGGGGCCTTCACGCCTGCGGGGTTGCCTGCAGGAATGGGGCACCAAGGCGCTTCAAAAAAGGCACGTTTGTAGAGCGCGATGGTGCTGAAGGTATAGCGCGGCTGCTCTGCGCCCGTGGCAGGCTTTGTCAACTTGGGCAAGTTCAAGGCCAAGCCCTCGGCAGACAAGCCAAAGTCGCCGCCCACGTTGTGTTCGGGGTTTGGGACCAACCAAACGTGGGCCAGCTGCGGACTGGCCTTGAAACGCGCATAGGCCTCTGAGGCAAACACAAAGTCTGGGGCAAACACATCCCCTGCGGCCACCCAAAATACCTCGGCCAACTGGGGCAAGGCGCGGGCAATGCCACCGGCGGTTTCTAGCGCGCCGCCAAAGTCCACGCCTTCTTGTGAGTAATGCAAGTGCATAGGGGCACGCCCCGTGCTTTCAAACACATCGCCAAAGTGCTGTGGAATTTGCTCGCCCAACCATGCGGTGTTGATGACCAAATGCTCTACGCCACCGCGCTGCAGGCCTTGCATGGCCCATTGCATGAGGGGCTGGCCGCGCACAGGCAGCAGAGGCTTTGGTGTGCTATCGGTCAACGGGCGCATGCGCTCGCCTCGGCCTGCTGCCAAGAGCAGGGCCGTTGACAAGGGGTGAGTGGCGGTAAATACATCGGTTTTTGTCATCGACAGGCAGTGTAGCCAGCCGTCAGGCTTGCGTAGCGGGGGCCGCTAAAATCGTGGTTTTCCCTCATCACCCCATCGGAGCCGCCTGACATGGCAAACACCCAACAAATGGCCAGCGCAATTCGCGCCTTGGCAATGGACGCTGTACAACAAGCCAACTCAGGACACCCCGGCGCACCGATGGGCATGGCCGACATGGCCGTCGCGTTGTGGGGCGATCACCTGCACCACAACCCAACCAATCCACATTGGATGAACCGCGACCGTTTTGTGCTGTCCAACGGCCACGGCTCGATGTTGATTTACGCGTTGCTCCACCTCACCGGCTACGACTTGCCCATGAGCGAGTTGAAAAACTTCCGCGTGTTGCACAGCAAAACGGCTGGCCACCCCGAAGTGGGCGTGACGCCTGGCGTCGAAACCACCACTGGCCCGTTGGGCCAAGGCATCACCAACGCGGTGGGCATGGCGCTGGCTGAAAAGCTGCTGGCTTCTGAATTCAACCGTGACGGCCACAACGTGGTGGATCACCACACCTTCGTCTTCATGGGCGACGGCTGCTTGATGGAGGGCATCAGCCACGAGGCCTGCTCACTCGCAGGTGCTTGGAAGCTGAACAAACTCATCGCCTTGTACGACGACAACGGCATTTCGATCGACGGCCAAGTGGCCCCATGGTTTGTGGACAACACACCCGAGCGTTTCAAGGCTTACGGCTGGAACGTGATTGGCCCCATCAACGGCCACGACGCCACGGTGGTGAGCCAAGCCATTGCCTCCGCCAAACTGAGCACTGACAAGCCCACGCTCATCGTGTGCAAAACCAGCATCGGCAAGGGCAGCCCCAACCGCGCTGACACGGCCAAGGCCCACGGCGAGCCACTGGGCGCAGAAGAAATTGCACTGACCCGCGCGGCCATCGGCTGGAACCATGCCCCATTTGAAGTGCCCGCCGAGGTGTATGCCGACTGGGACGCCAAAGCCAAAGGCAAAGCCAAAGAAGCGGAATGGAACCAAACCTTCGCCGCTTACCAAGCCGCGCACCCCGAACTGGCCAAAGAGCTGCAACGCCGCATGGCGGGCGAGTTGCCCAAAAACTTTGCACAAACCGTGGTCGACACCGTGATCGACGCACACACCAAAGCCGAGACCGTGGCAAGCCGTAAGGCCAGTCAATTGGCACTGGAGCACTTCACCGCCGCCTTGCCCGAACTCTTGGGCGGCAGCGCCGACTTGACCGGCTCTAACCTGACCAACACCAAGTCCACACCCAACCTGCGCTTTGACGCAGCAGGTCATGTGGTGAAAAACGACGCCGGCCAAGGCGGCCGCCACATCAATTACGGTGTGCGCGAATTCGGCATGGCGGCCATCATGAACGGCGTGGCTTTGCACGGCGGCTTCATCCCCTACGGCGGCACGTTCCTCACATTCAGCGACTACTCACGCAATGCCATTCGCATGGCCGCGCTGATGAAGCAACGCGTGGTGCATGTGTTCACCCACGACTCCATCGGTTTGGGCGAAGACGGCCCAACACACCAATCCATCGAGCACGCAGCCTCGCTGCGTTTGATTCCTAACCTCGACGTGTGGCGCCCCGCTGACACGGCTGAAACCGCTGTGGCATGGGCTGTGGCTTTGCAAAACAACCACCGCCCAACGGCCCTGTTGTTGAGCCGCCAAAACTTGCCGTATTTGCCAAAGGGCGATGCCGTCCCACACAAAACGGCTGGCGACATTTCTGGCCTCGACGCGATCAACAAGGGTGCTTACGTATTGGCCGAGCCTAGTGTTGTGGGCATCCAGAAAAAGGCGCAAGCGGTCATCATGGCCACGGGCTCTGAAGTGCAACTGGCCATGAAAGCACAAGCCTTGTTGGCCGAGCGCAAGATTGCTGTGCGCGTGGTGTCTGTGCCCAGCACCACCACGTTTGACCGTCAAAGCGTGGCCTACAAGTCGGCCGTGCTGCCCGCTGGCGTGCCCCGCATTGCCGTGGAAATGGGCTCAACCGACGGCTGGTGGAAATACGGCGTCTCGGCCGTGGTGGGTATTGACAGCTATGGCGAGTCTGCGCCTGCCCCTGTTTTGTTCAAACACTTCGGTTTCACGCCTGAAAACGTGGCCGACACGGTTCAAGCAGCGCTGCAAAAGCGCGCTTGAACATTCACAGTTTTTCAACTTCCTCGTTAGGTATTCACATGACCATCAAACTTGGCATTAATGGCTTCGGCCGCATTGGTCGCTTGGCTCTGCGCGCAGCGTTGAAGCATGGCTACACCGACATTCAAATCGTGGGCATCAACGACCCCAAGCCTGCGGACTACTTGGCTTACATGCTCAAGTACGACAGCGTGCATGGCCGCTTTGACGGCACGGTGGAGCACACCGAAGACGCCCTGATCGTCAACGGCAAAAAAATCAAGCTCACGCATGAGCGTGACGCCCACAACCTCAAATGGGGCGCTTTGGGCGTGGACATCGTGCTTGAGTGCACAGGCCACTACTTGACTGAACCCACCAGCCAAATGCACTTGAATGCAGGGGCCAAAAAAGTGGTGATTTCTGCGCCCTCTAAAGACAGCATTCCGATGTTTGTGTACGGCGTGAACCACAAGAAATACGCGGGCGAAGCCATCGTCTCCAACGCATCTTGCACCACCAACTGCTTGGCCCCCGTGGTCAAGGTGTTGAATGACAAATGGGGCATCAAACGCGGGTTGATGACCACCGTGCACGCTGCAACAGCCAGCCAAGCCACGGTGGACAGCTCATCGCGGAAAGATTGGCGCGGTGGCCGCGGCATTTTGGAAAACATCATTCCTTCGAGCACGGGCGCGGCCAAAGCGGTGGGCAAAGTGATTCCTGAAATCAAGGGCAAGATCACCGGCATGGCGTTCCGCGTGCCAACCTCAGACGTGTCCGTGGTTGACTTGACAATCGAACTTGAAAAAGAAGCCAGCTATGACGAAGTCTGCGCCGAAATGAAGGCCCAAAGCGAAGGCGCTTTGAAAGGCATCTTGGGCTACACCGACGAAAAAGTGGTGTCGACCGACTTCCGCGGCGAGCCATGTGCATCGGTTTTTGATGCCACTGCTGGTATCGCTTTGGACAAAAACTTCATGAAAATTGTTGCCTGGTATGACAACGAATGGGGCTACGCCAAGCAGTGTTTGGAAATGATTCGCGTGGTCGCCAAGAAGAAGTAATTCTTCATCACCCCCGACAAAAAGCGCCCTCGGGCGCTTTTTCTTTGTCTGTTGGTTTGAAGCAGGTAAAAAAAATACGTAAATTTACTTGAAATCATGTAACTAAGTTTCATAGAATGGCGCATCTAAGGAGACTGACATGACGATCAAAATTGGTATCAATGGCTTCGGCCGCATCGGACGTATGGTGTTTCGCGCCGCCGTTCAAAATTTTCACGACATCGAAATCGTTGGCATCAACGACCTGTTAGAGCCCGACTACTTGGCCTACATGCTCAAATTCGACAGCGTGCATGGCCGCTTCCAAGGTGAGGTGTCTGTCGACGGCCACCACTTGGTGGTCAACGGCAAAAAAATTCGCCTCACCCAAGAGCGTGACCCTGCGGCTTTGAAGTGGAACGAGATTGGCGCAGATGTGGTGGTTGAATCCACGGGCCTTTTCCTTGACCAAGCCTCCGCAGAAAAGCACTTGGCTGCAGGTGCCAAGAAGGTTCTGATGTCTGCGCCTTCGAAAGACGACACACCCATGTTTGTGTATGGCGTGAACCACACCACCTATGCAGGCCAACCCATTGTTTCGAATGCATCATGCACCACCAACTGCTTGGCACCTGTGGCCAAAGTGCTGAATGACAAATGGGGCATCAAGCGCGGCCTAATGACCACCGTGCACGCCACCACTGCCACCCAAAAAACTGTGGATGGCCCAAGCAATAAAGATTGGCGCGGAGGCCGTGGCATTTTGGAAAACATCATCCCCTCCAGCACTGGCGCGGCCAAGGCGGTCGGCGTGGTGATTCCGTCGGTCAAAGGCAAACTCACAGGCATGGCATTTCGTGTGCCCACCTCTGATGTGTCAGTGGTCGACCTCACCGTGGAGCTCAACAGTGAAGCCACGTACAAAGAAATTTGCGCGGAGATGAAAGCACAAAGCCTGGGTGCACTCAAGGGCGTGTTGGGCTACA
>JACCDQ011595214.1_pt1 | contig 11832 bp, 9 predicted proteins | sample 7446031 | NCBI WGS metagenome assembly JACCDQ01 (sample SAMN15323442, study PRJNA562643) | freshwater metagenome | isolation source: river surface water | place: USA:Blue River Watershed | collected 2017-08-17
TGGGATCATCACGAGCGCAGTGCGGGGTGGCCACTCCAGAGCACAAGTCTTACTCGAGATCTCGAGTAAGACTTGTGCTCTGGAGTGGCCACCCCGCACTGCGCTCGTGATGATCCCAATTTGCGCTGAAATCCCCCAATTTGCGTCATCAAATTGGGATGACGCATGGTCCCTAATTTGTACAGCGTCCCTAATTTGCATTGACTCACTATACGGCCAATCAGGCCTGTTTTTGTTCCCCGATCGTCCCAATTTGCATTGAAAATAGGGGCCAAACGTTGCAAATCAGGAGTCAGTCCTAATATGGTGACAAATCAGGGCCGTCTATGATGCAAATTGGGACGTCTATATTCCTGATTTGTGTTCCGTTCGTGAAAGATGTTCGTCCTTCCTGATTTGCTCGATCCTAATATGCATTCTATCGTTCCTGATTTGCATGGCAGACACGTAGTTTCTCTTCCTGATATGTAGTGCAATTTAGGAATGTCCCAACTGGCAATGAGCTTAAAAAGAGTTATGAGCACTAGTTATGAGCTTTTTTCGCGTCACTCTACACGTCATTCTACACGTCACAAAACACTGAATTCTTCCCGAAGGTGCGCTATTCTGTGAGCTGTGCGCTAAGCAAGACGATGGGGCGCCAAACAATGGTGCAGCAAGAGCAAGAGAAGAGATGTAAACATAAAACAACGTTTTAAAGTAGAGGATTTAATGCAGTTTTCAATTTCGAATACGTTGTGAGGCCTGGGTGCGCCAAAATATCACTGACAAAGGTGGAGGTGCAGATATGTGACCTAGCTAGTCCTGCGCCGCTTGTTTGACCTAGCTGCAAGTTTTGCAATGTAGCAACTACTGCACAGCATGTTTTGGCAATCACAAGAACCAGCCTCAAACTTCTCACATGCATACACAATTTGCTTGTTACCTTTGGGAAGTGGGATGCAATTCAATTCCTGATAGTCCATCCTTTTCGCGTTGGCTTCCGAGGCAAAGTACTTCTTACAAACACGGCACCTGCAGCTGCTGTAACGCCTATCCTCCTCAAAATAGTAGGACTCGAGGACCTCCTTATAGTTAGTTGCATCGTCATGATCGAGGGCGCAAACAGAGGCAAGCGCTTTTTCAATGGACTTGGGCTTGTTTGTTGGTGGGACCTTTGGAGTAGCCTTTCGCTTCACAATGGATTCTTTCCTAAAGTTATGGGCGGGGAACGCAGAGGCAAGTGTCAAGCCAGCTAGTTGGGCCATTCTTTCTGCAAAACCATGTGGTATATCATCTGCATTCTGCTCAATGAAGGTGAAAACAAAATTGGTCTCTTCCAACCCATCGTCAACAAACTGCTGACAGATCTTAAAGACATCGTCTGCATCAAACCAATCTGTCAGGCTCTCATACCTTTGCGACTTGGAAAACTGGGTGCACTTCAGCCAATATTTGGTTCGGTCCAATGACACCTCATGAATTTCGTTAAAGTCACTGTATTCACCATCAGGTGCATCCGTAGCAGGCTAAGAAAAGAAATGAGGATGCAGTATTGGTGCAGCCAACCCTTGAGATGCTGACTTACGAGAAGTTTGGGTGTTTTGGTTGATGCCCTCTTATTTGGCTGTTTCTAAGAAGCACGGAAGAGGTGAGTATTTTATGACAAGACCACAGAACTAACATATACGGGAGTGCAATTTACCTTTGCTAGTCTTTCTTTCTTTGCCACTTCTTGTGCCATGCTGTCACCCAAAGCTGCTGTTCGGGCCTTTGCCTCGTCCTCAGCTGCCTTCAACTGGGCAAGAATGGCTTTGTTCTCGACTCTTGCAGCTCTTAGCATCTCCTGCTGCTTTTTGATTGTCTTCTCTTTTTCTCTTGCAATCTCTTTTGCCTCTTGCTGACGCCTAAAATTGGCCAAAATAACCTCAGGAGGAGTCAATCGAAAACGTGATTCTGGTGGTTTCCTTGGTGTTTTATTGTTGTTGTTAGCCGTTTGCTCTTGCTGACGCTGAAGATTCGAAAGATAAGCCAGATTGGCTTCTAAGCTCAATTCGGCTGGACTCTTGTGACCCTGCTTTTCCTTCGTTGCGGCTCTTGGTGGTTCTCCATTGTTATCACTGTTGGTTATCTTTGAAACTGGTTCAATTGGCTCTTGGCGCGCTTTTCTTGGACTTCTCCTCAACTTCTGCTGATCCCTTAACACCTATAATTGCAACAGTCACACAGTCAGTGTAGCAGACCATCCCATTTGATAGCATTCCTGGTTGCTGCTGCTGCGTCAACTTACTGATTGTGGGGGAGCCTTGTTGGTGAATTTGGGCTTACAAACAAGTGTTAGTGGTTTCACAAGTCACTGGATCAAAAATGACCAAACCGGAACGGGCTTACCACTACATCCTGTACTTGTACCGTGTGTGGACGTGACATTGACTGAGGATCCGAGGCCGACGCACGCAATGTCAGTGGCAGCTTCATTCAAAAATTTAAAGCCAGCCAACAAAAGATCTTACCGACTCGCGTCCATGTTCAGTGGAAGCCCGTAGTTTCTTTTGGAGCTCAGCAATGCTCATCAGTGTTGCTACCGCGCCACACGCCCTTTTCTCTGGAGACGCAAATCCTTTTGCACAGCAAAACTCAACATGCCTTTTGCCACCCCATCCGTCAACATACTCTTGCTCTACAAAACCGGCAGCTCTCTTCCGCCTTCCATTCTGGCGTCCACCTTTTACAGAAATGGTTAGTGTGACGCCATGGTACTTCGTTTCTGTGAATGGATGACGTAACTCTCGACACTTGTTCCCTGCAATGGTACGAATTGCAGATACCTTTGCCTTTCCACTTTTAGTTTGGTTTAGACTTTTCGTATCATTGGCATACCAAAGCTTCAAACTGCACATGACATCATACACAAGACCATTCATGATTCCTTCTTTCTCAAAGGGGACTACATAAACGTTGTACAGCTGCTCAAAGAAGTCAATGCGCGGAGGGCAATGCCTGTAGGCACTGCACACTTGTGCATGATCTCGACAAGCCATGTTAGTAACACTGTTGTGGAGTTTCTGTTTCACAATCTCTTCATCAACCATCATCTTCAGCTTGCTGTTCAGTTTCTTGTACAAGGTGATCTTCAGTTCCTTCTGAAACTGAACACAGTCCCTTACAGTTTCCTCATCCACTCGACACCCAGCAGCAGTCAACTCAACCTGAGCGGTTGTCTTTACATCATCGGCTTTGTTAGAAGTACAGGGAAAGCTCCGACTAATAACAAGGTAACCCTCTGGCTTGTCATAGTTAAGCTCGGGACTAGCCAACGTGCTATGTCTGGGAGCTGCTTCTCCGCAATGACGGCCATCTGGCGACACAACTTTACCTCGTTCTTCAGATGCCTTTAAAAAGCAATAGTAGGATCGCATTGCCATCTCCGTAGTTAAGCCAAGTGGGTTAGGCGTTTCATCATCTTTGTTTGCCTCAACAACAGGCTCTGATGATGATGCTCTGGCTGTAGCTCCAGTTTTCGAGCAATCGTTTGCGGACGAAAGACTCATTGTATTGCACTCAAATGTTTTCACCAACCTGATTTGCTGCGTTCTAGTACCTGCTGACTATTATTGCGTTCTAGTACTGCCAGCAGATAGCATCCTTGTCTAGCTCTCTACATAGTAGCCACTGGAAGGCTTGTAGGTCCCTGACCGTACAGTCTGAATCTTTGTAGGTTTTGTACTGGAGTGTACTAGGGCATCGATTGGTGCCGTGAGGTGCACCTCGGTTTTGGATATTTCTCAAGCAAACGCGAGGGGAGCTGAAACATGAGTAAGTATTTTAACGTCTTTACCTGACTTCGAAGGTTTTGTACGACAGAGACAGCATAATTCCCATGAAAGTGATCCTAAGTAACCATATTTAAATACTAGGCTGGCGATCTGCACTGAATCTGATAAGGACTTCATGTGCGTTGGTTTTTGTATGCTGCATCACAGGGGCAATGACATAAGATTGAGCGAGAACAGACACACTAGCAGTATACCTCTCAGCATTCCCTACTAGAAAGCCGACACGACCTCACTTAGCCATCCAACAAAGAAGCCTGCTCCGCTTTGTAGACTTCCTCCATCTCTTCAATAGTCATTCCATCACCGCCATTAATATACTTGCGTGAGATGTCCTCCAAGAGTTCTTTGACGGAATTGATGCGGTCCACGCTGAGATTGTTTTCGTCATCACAAAGGTCCGAGTCGCGCATTCGACGATAGATCTCCATGCCCACGTCTTTGGCCCTAATGAGCTTTTGATCGTTCGCAATCTGGACTTGAAAATATGAGACGCGATCAGACAACTTCAAGTCAATTTCGGCATTGTGAAGCCGGGTAGACAAGGCCTTGATGGCTTTTTTCTTGTTGGCTAGTTCTTGTAGAGCCTCCTCGAATGTCGTGGGTACAAATTCGTTTTTCTCACCCTTCACTTTCTTCTTGGGAGGTTCTTTTTGAAGCTTAGCGATCCTTTCACAACGACGCTTATGTCGAACAGACCTGTCCACCTTTTCAGTCATAGGTTTTGGAACCCCAATCTTTTGCTGGATAACATACTCGGAAGAATAGGTATCATCGTACAAGTAGTCATCCTCAGATGATGTGGACTGAACGTCCAATGCTGCTGGCTTCCTGTCATCCTCCGAGTCTTCCTCATCCAAGCCTGCAGTCTCCCGGCCGAGGACACGCACAAGTCCTGGTGGCCTCTGAATCTGACGACTGGCCGTGTCAATGGTCCTTTCGTTGCTACCATCACGAGAAGAGTCTTGGGTCGGGGAGCGAGAGGCTGGATCTGAACTGCCACCAGCAGGGGTTACAGCCGTCGAGTGGGCAGTAGCACTGGGGTTACGATCAGTTGGGCTCCCATCGTCCTGACGGGTTGCTGTAGGAGCTAGCAACGCTGTGAGTACGGTAGGCACCACATTTCGTGTACCTTGCGCCTCAGATGGAGGAGAGCTTCCAGATGGCCCATTGTCTGCGTTCACGGTCGCCATGTTGAGAGTACAAGTGAAGAATTCAAACTTTTGGTACGTAGATTGTCTTTTGTGATGATAGACTGATTTGTGAGAGCTATCTTGTGAAACGAAACGATCTATTGCATCGTTTCTCAGCGTGAAAACACCAACCAAAACGATGAAACTCCTCGCATCGTGTTCGTGTTGTAACTTCGGAACGCAATTTTGCCACGCGTGTGTGTACGCTCAGTACTAGCTAGTAGCTAGCACGGAGCGAGGAGTCCTAATTTGCCACGCCTACTGTTTCTTCCATAGACACACATGATCTGCGCGAGTACTCCTGATTTGTGATTGGCCAAAGTTCAATCACAATTCCCTTTTGCGATCTTTTTCAGTGCCGCCCTGCCGTCCACGTTTCAACATCAATAAAAGTTTATCTGTACCTGAATATCTATATTAGCAAGGTCAACGATCACTTCTCACAAAAATGAGACTTGCACCTCCCCAGTTTCGAACCAAATCATGCATTCTCGAAAGTATTTTGTCTCACATCTCCCACACCATGACAGCTAGTATCTCCTTGATGTGATAGAACTGTGTCTACAACATCATGAGTTCTAATAGGCCTATGAAAAAACCAAAGCTTATGCAGCATTTTGGAGTAACTAATTTTACAAATGTGCCATCTGGTGCAATGTTGAAAGTAAACCAGGAGCTCCTTAGATGTCCTGATTGCAAAGAATTGAAACCACAAGCAAAAGGGCTTTTTAAGCTACACTTGGTCCTCTTCGAATGTTCGTCACCATCATGCCAGACGCAATGGTTTCTTTGTACGGAGTGCAGCGGACGGCAACGTGTCCATATCACCAACAAACAAAAGTTACGAGACCACATGTCTAATCATCACTCTGATAAAAAAGGCCTGGCAAATAAACAGCAGTTTAGTTGTGACCAAGACTCAGACTTTAGTGTCACAACTTCCAATGCTTATGATGCTGACCATGCTCCCCATTCTATGCCAATTGACACGGATACTGCTGAGGTTGTCTGGAGTGCTGTTGTCAACTCATCCAACTTGGGATTCGAAGATACGCACAGTCAGCAATACTTTCAACAATGCTTTTTAGCAGGTTCGTTAAAAGCTGGACTTGATTATCTAGTGATGCGAAGTTCAAGCAGGAGCAATCTCGAGCCTCAAGATTACGTAACACAAAGCCTTCCATTGAACCACGCCGAAGTGCAGCTGCGAATAGCACACATTTCATTTTTACTGACAAAGGGAGAAACAGAGTTGGTGTTGAAGACTCTCGGAGGTGCCTACAATGTTGGTTGCGAGGATGGCTTTGCTTGTGCGCATGATCTTTTGAAAGACAAAATGGCCTCTATGATACAGAATCATGAACGGATCAATTTTGTCAACGTAGCTACAGCAATAGAAAATCTGGCAGTCGAACACAAACGGGATCTTGTCACAGCACCGGCATACAGGTGGAGTACACGCATCCCAACGGAATGGAGTGAACTAAGATCGAGCCATTTGGAGGGTGCTCGATCGATAGTTGCAAATCTCCCCATTCCTAAAGTTCTACAATGTGAGAAGGGTGAGCACTCATACGTGTCTTTGATTGACTGCATCCGACATTTTCTTGCACACCGAGATCTGTCCGATCTTGCTCTGATTAGAAATGATTTGTCAGAGCTCCATCAAGAATACATTGACCACTCGTCATTGTCAAGAAGGGCAGAGCAAATTCTACAGCAGTCGCAAAATAATGAAAGTGCGCTACACAGCTATATTTTGATTTGGAGTGACGATGTTGAGCCGAATCGAACCAAGTCAAATCGAGGATCTGTTTGGTTGATGACAGCAACAATTGCAACACATTTGCGGAATGGTCACTGCATGGATAATACATTTCCAATAGCAGTAGGTAAAAAGGGAGATGACCATGGTCCTGTTGTTGCAAAAGTCGAGCGTGATCTTCAGATGCTCCGGTCAGGATTGTGTGCTCCGTTCTATGTTGGTAGGCAACAGAAGAAAGCTAAGATGGTCTTCGAACTATTTGCAACACTCCAGGATCAACCAGAGCGACGTGACTTCAACTGTATGAGAGCGGGAAATGGTTCTCATACTGGAAGATTTGGCGTCTCAGCCGATCATCTTGCAATTTACAAAGCGAATGTATTACCGCTTTGTGGGCCATGTCTGCAACTAATGGAGAGCAAAATTGCTGTTGACGACTGCACTTGGCCACTCCCAAGTTGTCCGACATGTGTTAGATGGGATGTGCTTGATGACCCTAATCAATTGACGCTGTGCAAGCCTCCAAGTGACTACCCAACAACAGGAAGCTGTCGAATTGTGAATACAGCCGGTGGTAGTCCACTAATCCAGCCTTTTCGTATTACATACAACTCTCTAAAGGCTGCGATTGATACTGCGCACGAACAATACGTATCGGGCGAATGGACAACTCAACAATATGAAGCTTTTTTGGAAGTCGAAGGTCTGTCCACTAAGTTTATTGAGAAGGCAATGGAGCACAGTAGTCGATCATACAGCCTCGAAATAGCTCGGCAAAATCCACAAAAATACCATGCCATTATTACAGCTGCAGAAATCGATCCAGTGCGATTTGAAAAGGTGCCCTATCCAGCTGCTTGGGATAGACCTACAATTGGCCTTGATCTACATCCTGATGTCATCATGCATTTACTTTTCCTTGGTGTTGTCAAGACGACAATATTGCAAATCCAAAGCTGCCTATCAGCACAATCCAAACTAAATTCTTTTAGAAAGTCTACTGAGAGCTACCTGAAAGAGTTTCAAAAGGTGCATATTGAATGGATTCCCATTCAACCATACCAAGGCGAACGGATGGGCGGATGGGTTAGTGAGAATTATTTGGGATTCAGTCGACTTATGCCATGGTTTTTTCAAAACATTGTTAATGCCGTCGAAATGACTGTGGACTTAGCTCCTCCAGAGGGTCTGCCTCCTGATAAATGGCTTCATCGACACAATAAGTACTGGCTGCAAGTTCGAGGTCTTGATACCAAAGGGGAAAAAAATGAGCTCAAAGAAAGAGTTGCTAGGTTGTTGGCCGCAGGAGCACCTACCCCTTTACCTACCCCAGATATTCCACCAGCCGATGTGGAAGCAGTCTTAAAAGCCCTCTTGGAAATGCTGCGATGTGTCATGAATCCACGAGTGACACCTGCGCTTGTATCACGAACAAGGTATGCAGTTCGCTTGTTTTTATCAAAGTTTGACTCTCTTACCAGACAAATGCGTCCCAAGGTACCCCCCGTTCTTTCTAGCTACAATTTTATTTGCCTAGTGAACCTACCTGATGCCATGGAAAAGTTTGGCCCATTACGTGCCATATGGGAAGGAGGGCCGAGAGGAGAAGGCTTTGCACGATTTGCGAAGCCATTTATGACACAAGGATTCAGGCAGAATTGGCATCAAAGCTTGATGCTTAAATTACAAAGGGCAAAAGCATTTCAAAGCCTAATGGATGTGCCTGACGTTGAAACCTGCGATGGAGTACAGCAAGGTGAGGAGTTAGCTGATGAGCTCCGATCTAAGAAGGGATCATTCCACAAATATGAAACAGTCTTCACACTGCAGCAGTACTTTCGTGCTGAAAACGAAGTTGAAAAGAGGAGGCCTGTAAGTGTTGTTTTGATTGAGTTCAAAACAGGAGAAACTAATGTTGTTGCAGTTGTAGGAGACTACGATCATGTAATTCCAGTCCCCATGTCAAGTGTTGTAACTACTCCAATCGAACGCTTTGGATTCTGGTATTTTCCGTATGCGACACAGCTACGCCACAACCGGCAGGAGTGGAGATTTATAGCTCCGACTGTGAAGAGGGTAGGATTTGGGATGCTATTACCGCTGCTACAGGAAGGCCACTACGGAAACTATTTTACACTGATTTCTTCAAACTGGGAGAGCTTGATGCCAGGCAAAACCTTGACTAATTTAATAAGTTAAACCAGGCTATGTTGCTGTTCGTTTGTTTGCTGTTGTTGTGCTGAAGCAGATTGGGAGGTGTCGACATATGTAGTGAGCAAGTGTGTCCATCTACAGCGCAAGGCAATGAGCTCGCTGATCGGAAAGAAGACCAAAATGTGAGGTCGGTAGTGAGAGTTGCAGGCGTATGTTTAACGTCGCCAGTTGCTGACTACAGTAGGAATTTTAGTACAAGAGCCAACTTTTTTGTTCTAACAGGGGGGTGTCCATGTTGAAGTTTGGTTGTACTGGCGTTTGTTGATAGTACAGATGCCATAGACGGCCACTCGCATCCAGAGTCACTGCCTGGCGCGAGTCATTTTTCACCACACACAGCCGTCAATCGAAGTAAAAGGATCTATCTTGTTGTGGCGCCAATCATTCATTCAAATCTGCTTGTCAATACAAAAACTAGCAGCGCTTTTATCTCCATAACAACTTCTACCGCCAGGCAGCCAAAACATACGTTCAGTTACCGCCTCTTTTCAGAAAATGGAACGGGAAAAGCATCTTGGTAAGTGCCTTTGAATGACCCGCATCTTATTCAATCTGTTGTCACAAATTGTTGGGACTCAACATCTTGTTCACGATAATGGCAGAGGATACGATGGAAAACGAATGGGGTGTGAATTATGTAACCCACACTGAGAGACGTTGTGGTCGTCGAACATTCAATGGCTTTGCTATTGATGTTGCGTTAGCAATTCCAGACTACAAACTCTATTCTGTCCAGATGTCTGGTACGGACGCCAATGCTGAGGCCATTTCGATGGCTACTGATGGTGACATGAAAAGGTGCCTGTTTGCGATAGGAAGCTACGTTGGTGGCGATAGGCAGACGCAAATGTATTCGACAAGTGGATATTCGGCTCGTCAGCTACTTGCAATGCCCCAGGAATACAACGAGGCCAATCCTCAGTGCCAAGAGCAGACAGTGCCTTTACCTTACCACATTCAAAGTGATTGGCTTACAGATACCCGCCTGCGCAAGTACGAGAAGTATTGTCTAGACCATCTCCATGAAACTCTGTTATTTGCTTTTTTTTCAGGTCGACCCTACAAAGCTATTCTACTGGAGTATATTCTAGGAGGCAACGGAGCCGAGCTTTCGTGTGAGTTCTTAACAAGCCTTTCCTATCTGTTGAAGCTCTTTGGGGTTGTCGTCATTGCAGACGAAGTCCTAACCGGTGGACGAGTAGGTCCAGGCATTGCAATGACAACCAACATGCCTAGAGAGTTTCAGAAGTGCGTGGAATTCATTACCCTTGGTAAATTCATGGGATGCGGTCTTGTTTTGCAGAGGAAGCAGCCAAAACCTGTTGATGTCGGCTTGTCCCTACGTGGCTTCTCAACGTCAGCTGATTGTGGATTGGCTAGCAAGTTGTTGGAAGAAGTCGTCACACGCATTAATGCTGGGCTTTTGGAAGAGCGCCATCAACTTGTGTTAAGGAAGATGAATTGTTCATCGCCAGCCACAAAGGAAGACTGGTGGGGACACGGACTATTGTTGTTCTTTGCGTACAAGAGACCTCAAATCAAGAAAGGGTTGAAATCCCGTGCACTTCCAAGGCTCGAGAAGTCCAAGCTGATGAAACTAGAAACACACAAAACTGATTTTACCCGCTCTGTGGTGTGTAAACATATTGTTGAGTGCGTGGAAGAGTGGGTTCACTACCAACACGAGCAACGTAAAATTGGTGACGATGCCTTCCTTGCTTGGTTGGTAGAATATCTTTTGAGCGACCTTGTTGCAAAGAATGAGAGTATAGCACTTTTCCGTGCTCAAGATGTTATTGACTATATGGGTAAAGATGTTGCCGAGAAGACTGCATCAACGTACCATATAGGTCAGCTCGTCAAAACTGGCAGAAGAGTGGGACCAAGTCCAGATAGCCTTATCAAGCGCGCCATTGTGTCTGCGACCAGTAACACCAAGGATTCCCGGAGCATTTATAAGAAGCGACTTGGCAATAAACGTGTTGAGTTCAATCTGGTTGATGGCAGTATCTTGAGTCCTTGCCGCTACGAAGAATAGCTTTTCCTGATGTTGTTTTTAAGAATACTGTAATGCTCTCTTTATGCGTCCCAGCCAGTACCATTATACACCCGTAGAATTCAAAATTAGCGCTCACTTTCTCTGTACTCATTTACACGTGGAGGCCAACAAGAACGGGGAGCAAATCAGGAAGTGTGCAAATTGGGATCCTTGCTCACTTTCTCTTTACTCATTTACACGTGGAGGCCAACAAGAACGGGGAGCAAATCAGGAAGTGTGCAAATTGGGATCCTTGCAGATCAAAAAGAGTACACAAGCAAATCAGGAAATGTGCAAATTGGGATAAATTGTGAGCGAGGTGAGAAAATGTACGCGTCTCACTATACCTATACTGCTCGTATACACATGTAGAAATCCTACTATGTTCCCATGTTGAGTGCAAATCAGGAGTCACATGTGCGTCACATAAGCGCAATATAAGGAACATGTTCGGCGCAAATCAGGAGTCATCCTGATATGTTGAAGTGCGTGTACAAATTGGGAAAGCATCCCAATATGCAAAGCAAAATGCTCCCAATATGTGATTTTTGAATCACGTGTTCTCCTTTCCACACGAATACTCCCTGATTTGTTCATCAGTTCCCCTAATTTGTTAACAACTTCCCCGATATGCACGTAAATTCTCCTGATTTGTATTGCCCCCTGATTTGCAGAATCCTGATATGCGTCGCCCCTATTTTGCGAGTGCAAATCAGGAAGCACTCGTTCGCAGTGAAGGAGGCAAACAAAATGGAACAACCAACATCTGAACTGTTTCCTCTAAACAAAGACCCATGGAAGCAGCAGCAA
>JACCDQ011003496.1_pt1 | contig 11830 bp, 11 predicted proteins | sample 7446031 | NCBI WGS metagenome assembly JACCDQ01 (sample SAMN15323442, study PRJNA562643) | freshwater metagenome | isolation source: river surface water | place: USA:Blue River Watershed | collected 2017-08-17
GGCGCATAGGAAAAGGAAACTCCGCGGAACTCGATTGCCGCAGACTTGCCAGCCGAGTTGATGTCAGCTGACTTTAGGTCGGCTTCGTCCTGGTCCTCGGTCGGAATCGCCAGGATTTCATTGATGCGGGCAAGCGCGCCCAGGGCACTCTGAACACTGGTGTAAGCGCCGAAGGCCTGACCAATCGGGCGTATCATCAGGAACAGAAGCAGTACGAAGCTGACCAGGTTGGCCACCGATGTCTCGCCCGCGGCCACGCGGTAACCGCCAACACCGAGCACCACCATGAAAGCGCCGTTCATCGCGATACCGGCGATAGGGGTGATGGAGCTGGAAATCTTGGCGATCTTGACGCCCTGGTCGAAAGCCTGCTCGGCGTCGCGCTCAATCTGAGTGCTCTCACGGGCTTCGGCGCGAGCGGCACGGATGGTTCGAACGGCGGTGAGGGCGCGCTCCACGGCGGCGCTCATGGCGCCCACGCGTTCCTGAGCCTTGGTGGTGGCGGAGCGGATGCGGCGTGCGGTAACCACCACGGCCATCACAGCCACGAGAATGACGGCCAAGGTCAGGCCAAGAAGTACCGGATCGATTATGGCCATGGCGATTACCGACCCGATAAATATGAGCGCGCCGCCCGCCGCATCCACCAGGCCCCGGGTGAGCACCGCGCGAAGCAGCGTAGTGTCGGAACTGACGCGCGACACCAGGTCGCCGGTGCGGCGCAGGTCGTATTCCGCAATCGGGAGGCGGAGCAAACGCCGCGCCAGCTGCCTGCGTGCGCTTAGCACCACGCCTTCGCCGGTGCGGGTGAGCACGTAGTACATGACGCCACCGAGCGCGCCGCTACCCAGCACCATCACGATGAGCAGCGAAACAACTGGCAGCAGGTCTTTGCCCTGCTGCACGGCATCGATGACCTGCCCAGTCAGCAGCGGTTGGGCCAGGCTCAGCCCGGCACTCACCACGCTGAGGATGCCGGCTAGCCAAAGTGCTCCCTTGTGTTCGGCCAGGTAGGGAAGCAACTGGCTGAACTTGGCTTTCGGACCCTTCTCTGGTCCGCGACCTCGAACTGGCCCGCCACGGCGTCCCATCATGCTCATCTGCTAATCCTTTGATTCAAGCTGGCCATCGCCGGTCAGGTATTCGTTGAGCAAGAAGTTGACTTCCTGCAGGCTCAGGGCCTCGGTGTAGGCGGTGTTGCGGAAGAACCGCGAGTAGTCAATCTGCTGCAGTGCCTTCAGCACTCCAGGCTGGTTGACCTTTAGATACAACCGAGTGGTGTTCGGTTTTCTTTCAAAGTCGGTACGCACAGTCCCGCAGCCGAAGCCGAATACAGTAAGCGCGACATCCGCATCAGCCGGGGTGGTCTTGGTGACAAAACCGCTATCTCGGACCCGAACCAGCGGGCGAAGCTCGGCACGGCGTTCCCAAACCTGGAAGCAGGTGTTCAAGCGCTTGCGGGCCATCAGTGGTTTGCCGTCGACATCTACATAGTCAAGTTGCAGGTCGCGGTCCGAAACCAGCCAGAAGTTTTGATCGAGCCGGTTCGTCACCGACCACTTGCGCCAAGAGCGCGGAACGATAAACCCGATGTAATCGCTCGCAGCGGCAGCGTGGTTGAAGAACGGAATGCTCAGCGCGTTGTTTCTGCCAAACGGCGGGTTAGATACCGTTACTGCGCCAGCGATGGAGAGCCTTGCCTCCAAAAAACTGCCCCGCTGCACGCGCGAGTCATGGGGTTCGATGTCCCAACTGTGCAGGTTAGCCAGCCCAAGCGCAGCGGCGGCATCGAGGAACGCCCCAGATCCGCCCGCCGGCTCCAAAAAAGGGCGACGGTCAAAATGTGGCACCAGATCCCGCACCGAGCTAAGCAACTCCAGTGCCAATTCTCGCGGAGTGTAGAACTGCTCTTTGCCGGTTACCCGAGTGTTACCCAACTTGGGCTTCGGGGGTCGGCTGGCAGGCATGGTTCTAAGGCTAGCAACGGAATGAAGTACCTACGGGCGCGGTTAGCAATGCCATGAGTGAACGAGTTTTGCAGCGGTTAAAGTCCGGCGATCGAGTGCCACACTTCGAATGTCTCGACATCGATGGCAAGGTCTTCAGCGACCAAGACCTGATGGGGAAGCGAACCGTACTCTTCTTCTACCCGGCTGCTTATAGTCCAGGCTGCACCAAGGAGATTTGCGAATTCCGTGACCGCAAAGAGGTCTTCGCCCAGTTAGGTTACGAACTGGTAGGAATCTCACCGGATGCCCCCGCGAAAATCCGCGCCTGGCAGTCGGACTACCGCACCGACTTCCGGATGTTGGCCGATCCATCAAAGACCGTTCACAAACTCTTTGGACTTACAAAATTCATTCATCCGATGAGCCTGCTTGGCAACGGCCGTTCCCGCAGCACCTTCGTGATTGAGCCAGACGGAACCCTGAGCCAGGCCATGTATTCGGTCAATTCGATGAACCACACCAGCCAGCTCATCGCCGCTTTGCAGTCCACCCAGCCTTCGCGTTAGTGTGGAGGGCTGCCCAATCTAGGGGCGCCCTTGGACATGAGGTAACAGCATCCAACCATCAAGGATGATTCTTGGAAAGCATGATTACGGCCAAAAATTTGGTCAAGCGCTACGACGACTTCGTGGCAGTCGACGGCATTAACTTCGAAGTTCAGCGCGGAGAGTCTTTCGGGCTTCTCGGCCCAAATGGCGCGGGTAAATCGACCACCATGCGCATGATCGCGAGCACCCTGCAGCGCACCGATGGCGAACTCACGATCTTGGGTAAAGACCCCAACCTGGCTGGCCCGGAAATCCGCGCCCACCTCGGCGTGGTTCCGCAGCAGGATAACCACGACTTCGAGTTGAAGGCCTGGGAAAACCTCTACACCTACGGCCGTTACTTTGGGCTAAAGCGCAAGTGGCTACTTGCCAAGATTGAGGAACTGCTGGAGTTTGCTCAGCTGACCGAGAAGCGCAACAGCAAGGTAGACGACCTCTCGGGAGGTATGAAGCGCCGACTTACCATCGCTCGCGGCTTGGTAAACGAACCCGAAATCCTGCTGCTCGACGAGCCCACCACCGGCCTGGACCCGCAGGCTCGCCACATTCTCTGGGACCGCCTGTTCCGCCTCAAAGAGCAGGGAGTGACCCTCATCATCACCACCCACTATATGGATGAGGCCGAGCAGCTGTGCGACCGCATCGTTGTGATGGACAAGGGCAAGATCATGGCAGAGGGTAGCCCAGCTGACCTCATCCGAAAGTACTCCAGCCGCGAGGTGGCCGAGGTGCGTTTTGGTTCGGATCGCAACGCCGAAGTTGCGTCGCAGCTGCAGGGCATCGGTGATCGCATTGATGTGCTGCCCGACCGCATTCTGATTTACTCGGAGGACGGTGAAGCGGTGCTTTCTACGCTCCGCGACAAGGGGCTTGAGCCGGTAACCAGCCTGGTGCGACGCAGCTCACTCGAGGACGTCTTCCTTCGTCTAACCGGTCGAACGCTGGTGGACTAATGACCCAGATCGTCACGCACGGCGAATCGGTCGAGATGACCTGGACCGGCGCGCCAAAACTGGTGAACGCGGCGAAAGTGCGCTGGCTCGGAGCCTGGTACGTTGCCGAATACCGGTTGCGCAACATGGGCAAATGGATAGGCGCGATCATCGCTTTCGGTTTGGGCAACCCCGTGCTGTACCTATTTTCGGTTGGTCTGGGAGTTGGCGCTCTAGTCGACCAGAGCCTGGGCCCAAACGGCGTCGATGGCGTCAGCTACTTGATGTTCCTTGCCCCCGCCTTGCTCGCCACCGCCGCAATCCAAGCGGCTATGGACGAGACCTCGTTTCCTACTCTTCAGGGTTTCGTCTGGGATAAGTCATTCTTCGCGATGAACTCCACTCAGCTGAGCGGCGGACAGATAGTCAACGGCATCATGATTGCCTCGATGGTCCGCTGCCTGTTCACCGTTTTTATTTACGAAGCTGTGTTGCTGGCATTCGGGGCGATCCCCTGGAGCACGGTCTTACCTTTGGCCTTCGCTTCGATGCTCGCGGGCTGGGCTTTCGCAATCGTCATGCTCGCCGGCATAAGCTTCGTGAAGCGCGATGACGGAGTGTTCGCCATCATCGGTCGTTTCGTGGTTACTCCGCTGTTCATGTTCAGCGGGACCTTCTACCCGCTAGAGTCGCTGCCGATATGGCTTCAACCTGTTGGATGGATCTCGCCGCTGTGGCATGCCGCCGACCTGGGTCGCTTCCTGTCCTACGGTAAAGCCGTTGAGCCCTGGCTGGTGGGTGTGCACTACGGCTACTTCATCGTCATGGTTGCTGTCGGAACCATTATCGGGATTCGCCAGTTCAATCGGAGGTTGGCCAAGTGAGCATGATTATTGCCGCCGTCGACTCGGCAGTTGCCATCGCCGAACGCCGCTCCGGCAAGCTCGGCGCATCGATCTTCGCCAATCGACCATTCACGCTTCTGGAGCGCGGCTGGTTTGCGGTGAAATCGAGCACCTGGATCATCATCCTGAGCGGTTTTGTTGAGCCCGTCTTTTACCTACTCGCCTTCGGCTACGGTTTGGGCAACCTCATCGGTGGGGTCACCGACGGAAATGGCAATGAGGTTAGTTACGCGGCCTACATCGCTCCCGCACTATTGGCCACAAGTGCGATGAACGGTGCTATCTACGACAGCACCTGGAACGTGTTCTTCAAAATGCACTTCGGCAGGCTCTACCAGACCATGCTGTCGACATCGATTGGTACGCTCGACGTGGCACTTGGCGAAATCAGCTGGGCACTTTTGCGCGGTCTCGCTTACGCGATTGGGTTCATGGCGGTGGTGACCCCGTTGGGTCTCATTCCGAGTGCCTGGGGCCTGTTGGCCATTCCCGGAGCTGTTTTAATTGCTTTCGGGTTCGCGTCGATTGGAATGGGCGTCACCAGTTATCTGAAGAACCACCAGCAGATGACCTGGCTGAACTTCTTCCTGCTGCCGATGTTCCTATTTAGCGGAACGTTCTACCCACTTTCGATTTACCCCGAGTGGATCCAGACAGTGATTCACTGCCTCCCACTCTGGCAGGCGATAGAGCTAATTCGGGGGCTAACCCTGGGTAATTTGACCTGGGCGATTCTCGGACACGTGCTCTATTTTGTAGTGATGATTTTGGGTGGTCTCATTTTCACAACTAGACGACTCACGGCACTCTTTCTCAGGTGATTTGGGCATTCCTGAGAGTTTGCCGATAGCAGTTTTAGCCGCGCCACAAGGGGCGTAAAGTTTGAAGTACAAAACGATATATGGAGGAAACATGCGCTCGCGCAAGTTAGCCGTTTTAGCAATCCTGACCGCAAGCCTGATGGCTTTTTCCGGCACCGCAACTGCGGCACCCGAGACCAAGCAGAACTACGTGGTTCAGCTAGAGGACAACGCCGGTGCCCTAGGCCAGGAGAAGATCAGCAAGGCCATTCAGGGTCTGGGAGGCAGCACCAGTCGCAGCTTCCGCAATGTCTTCCGCGGTTTTGTTGCTTCGCTTACTCCTTCGGCTGCGAGCACCCTGGCAAACACTCCGCTCGTGAAGAATGTGCTTCCGGATATTGAGATTCACGCGTCCGACGTTCAGACTCCAACCCCATCGTGGGGTTTAGACCGACTCGACCAGACCTTGTTGCCACTAAACAGCAGTTTCACCTACCCAACCTCTGCGGGTGAAGGCGTTCGCATCTTCGTGGTTGACACAGGAGTCCAGACCAGTGACCCCGACTTTGCCGGCCGAATTACAACAGGGGTGGACTTCGTTGGCGATGGCAAGTCTGCCGACGTCGACTGCAACGGTCACGGCACCCATGTTGCAGGAACCGCCGCGGGAACCGAGTTTGGAGTAGCGAAGAAAGCTACTATCACCGGGCTCCGCGTCCTTGGTTGTACTGGTTCTGGATCGTTCTCCTACTTCATTGCGGCTGCAGACTATGTTGCTGGATTGAACCTCAACGGAGCTCGCGCTGTTTTCACCGCGAGCCTCGGTGCTGACAACTACATCTACCAGCCAGCTCTCGATGCCGTGACTCGACTCGTAAACAATGGCGTTGTGGTTACCCTAGCCGCCGGTAATGGCAATGTTGACGCCTGTGGTAGCAGCCCAGCGGCTGCACCGTTGGCAATCACCGTTGGTGCCACGACCAGCAACGACTCTCGGGCTTCTTACTCCAACTTCGGATCATGTTTGGACATCTTCGCCCCAGGTAGCGCTATCACGAGCGACCTAAACACCGATCCCAACGGAACCTGGACCATCAGCGGTACTTCGATGGCCACACCGCACGTGGCTGGTGCCGCGGCTCTTTACCTAGCGCTGAATTCAGCTGCAACCCCATCACAGGTCCTGACTGCGCTTCAGACCAACTCGGTAAGCGGTAAAGTGTCCAGCGCTGGAACCGGAAGCCCGAACTACCTCCTCAACACTTCGTTCCTGAATAGTGGAACACCGCCACCCGTGGTAGACCCTGTTGCCCCAGATGCACCAACTGGACTTAATGTCACCAACAGAACCTCGAGCGCAATATCGCTCTCGTGGACTCCGCCTGCCAACACTGGTACCGCGTCGATTTCTGGCTACCGGGTCGAGTACAAGGCTTCGTCCAGCAGCAGTTGGACCGGAGGGACCGTAACTACTGCCGGCGCCACGGTTTCAGGTTTGGCGAGCGGCACCAGCTACGACTTCCAGGTGAAGGCAATTTCGGCCGACGGAACTTCGGTTGCCTCGAGCCCGGTGACTGCGAGCACACTGCTCTCCGGAACTGTGCCTAGCGTTCCGAGAAGCCCCAAGGTGGTCACTCGCTACAGCAACCAGATCAGCCTGAGCTGGAGCACGCCAAGCGCCAACGGTGGCCAGCCGATTACCGGCTACAAGATTCAGCAGCTGATTGGTAGCACCTGGACCACGGTGGCAACCACTACCACCACCAGCGGTGCAGCACCTGGTCTCACCGCCAGCACCAGTTACTCGTTCCGAATTCTGGCTACCAACGCCATCGGTGACAGTTCGCCAAGCGTAATCGTGACCGGTTCAACCATCTCGGCAACACCTGCCAAGGTGGGAACTCCATCGGTGACTGTTGGTACCGCAGGTGCGGTGACCGTGAAGTGGACTGCTGTGCCGGTAGTTACCTTCGGAACTCCGATCACCTACTTCGTGGAGTTCACCAACTCGCTCGGAACCACCGTGGTTCAGAGCACCACGGTGAGCACAAACTCTCTGTCAATCACGCTGGCACGACTTACCAGCTACAAGGTTCGCGTGACTGCGATCTCTGGAGCGATCTCCGGTGCTGCGAGCACCCTGAGCAGCACGTTCACCACCAAGTAGTTTCAACAAAAGGAAAACCCCCGAGCCTGCGGCTCGGGGGTTTTCTATTGCGCTAGGCGGGGTTCTAAGCCTCGATGACCATGCCGCCAATCACGGCAAGGCTCACGTTCAAGATTGCGAGCGCTGCGATGGTTGGAAGCACGTAACCCTTGACGGTCTCCTTCTTGTTGTTGCCGTAGGCAAGGAAGAAGATCGCGGTGATGGCAATGGCCTTGATGGCCAAAATGATGTTGTTGATCTCTTCGCCGTTTGCCTGAACCATACCCACCAGTCCGAAACCGGTGATGAGTAGCAACCAGGCTCCGTGCAGAATCGACGGCACAATCTTTCCGCCGGTCTTGAGGGATTTCATCTGGGTGAGGAAGCCACCGAGCAGTGATGCAAAACCAATCAGGTGGAGAACTACAAAAATACGAATCGCGATTTCCACGCAAACTCCTTTACTCGAGCAAAGGCGAACGCGTTTGGGCGACCGCCTACTTGAGTCTAGCCATGAGCACTGCGGCCTCTACGGCTTCGGCGCCCTTGTCTTCTCGGCTGTTCGCTAGTCCTGCGCGATCCAGCGCCTGGGCTTCGGTGTCTACGGTCAGCAGTCCGAACCCGACCGGTACCCCGTAGTCAAGCTGCACGCGGTTCAAACCATCGGTGGCAGCCTGGCAAACGTAGTCAAAGTGAGGGGTGTCTCCCTGAATCACAACGCCCAGCGCCACAATGACGTCTGCGCCTTCCTCAGCGGCCCATTTAGCGGCCAGCGGCAGTTCGAAGGCTCCTGGCACCCGAACAATCGTGTAGACATCGTTTCCAGCTGCCTGAAGTGCTCGTTCAGCACCTGCGAGCAGTCCATCGGTGATGTTGGTGTGCCAACTGGTGACAATCACCGTGACGGCCAGTCCACTGGCATCGATGTTTAGTTTCGGGGCGCCGGCACCGCTCATTACTGCTTTACCTGCTCGGGGATGGTGTGGCCCATGCGGGCGCGCTTGGTCTGCAGGTACTCCTCGTTTTCCTCGGCAACTCCCACGAGAATTGGCACGAGTTCGGTGACCTGGATGTTCGAATCGGAGAGGAATCCGCTCTTGGCCGGGTTGTTGGTCATTAGGCGAGCGCTGGTGATGCCAAGGTCGCGGAGAATTGCTACAGCGGCGCCGTATTCACGTGCTTCGCTTGGAAGACCCAGTGCCAGGTTGGCGTCCACGGTGTCGAGACCCTGATCCTGCAGACTGTAGGCCTTCAACTTGTTGAGCAGGCCGATTCCTCGGCCCTCCTGACCGCGTAGATAGACCACAACGCCACCGTTAGGGTCGTTGGCAATCATGTCCAGCGCGTAGTCGAGCTGTGGGCCACACTCGCACTTGAGCGAGCCGAAAGCCTCGCCGGTGATGCACTCGCTGTGGAGGCGGATTAGAACGTTGTCACCGGTTGGGTTGCCAGCGATGATGGCAACGTGCTCGGCAGTGGTCTGGTTGTCGTAGTAGCCGCGCACCTTGAACATTCCGTGCGTGGTTGGCAGGTTAGCCTCGGCCTCTAGCTTGACGCGGTTGTCCAACGGCGAAGCCTTCTTGAGGTCCGCAAAGTCGCTTTCGATGATGTGCTGCTTGAGCTGATCGATAGTAATCACGGGTAGCCCTTCCTTTTTTCCTATGGCTACTAACTGAGGAAGTCGCATCATTGTTCCATCGGGATTAACCATTTCTCCGATTACGCCCACTGGAATCATGCCCGCGAGCTTCAAAAGGTCGATGGTTGCCTCGGTGTGACCACCTCTGGCAAGCACTCCACCGGGGTGTCCGCGAAGTGGCAGCATGTGTCCAGGACGTATCAGCGAATCTGGCTTGCTGGCGGGGTCTGCAAGGACACGGGCGGTGTTAGCCCGGTCGGCAGCGCTAACTCCCGTAGAGAATCGATTGGCGGCGTCCACAGTAACGGTGTAGTTGGTGCCGTGCGGATCGGCGTTGTTGAGCCACATCACGGGCAGGCTCAGCTCGTTGGCTCGGCTGGTTTCCATCGGAACGCAGAGAAAACCAGTGCTGTGGTTCACCATCCAGGCAATCCACTCTGGGCTGGCAAGTTCGGCAGCGATGATGGCGTCGCCCTCGTTTTCGCGATCCTCATCGTCGGCTACCAGCACCGGCTTTCCGGCTCGGAGGGCATCCAGGGCCTCCGCAATTGTTGAAAGTTCCATCGATTAGTTTCCTTTCGCTTCAAAGCGAACTTCGAGCAGGCGCTCGATGTGTTTGGCCATGACATCGGCCTCGACGTTTACCGGGTCTCCGGCTTGTTTGCTGCCCAAGGTGGTTAGGCGAAGGGTTTCTGGGATCAGACTCAGCCCAATCTGGTTTTCGCCGACTTCATTGATGGTCAGGCTTACGCCATCGATGGTGATTGATCCCTTCAGCACCACGTACTTCATGAGGTCTGCCGGGATGCTCACGCGCACCCACTCCCAGTTCTCGCTCGGTTCCCGGCCAACAATGTGCCCCACGCCGTCCACGTGACCTTGAACCACGTGCCCGCCGAATCGAGTGGCAGCGGTCATGGCGCGTTCCAGGTTTACCGGGTCGCCAACCTTGATGGCTTGGAGGCTCGTGCGATTCAGCGTCTCCTGCATCACATCGGCGGTGAAGACCTTGTCGTCGAATTCGATTGCGGTGAGGCAGGTTCCGCTCACGCTGATGCTGTCGCCGCGGTGCAGATCGCTGACCACCAACGGCCCCTCGATGGTGAGCCGAACAGCGTCTGGCTGGCTCTCAATCTTGGCAACACGACCGAGTTCTTCGATGATTCCGGTGAACATTTAGTGCTCGCTTTCGGGCGGGGTTGGGACGGCTGTGATGAGCAGGTCGGCTCCGAGGTGTTGGACACTCTCGAACTTGAGCGACTTGGCCTGCGAAATGTTGTGGATGCCGAGGTCGGCGACCGCCACGCGCGGACCGCCCAGCAGCATGGGCGCTTGGTAGAGCAGGAACTGGTCCACCAGCCCCGCCTGGACGAAAGCGCTGGCCACCTGCGGGCCGCCTTCGATCAGTAGGTGGCGGACCTCGCGCTTCCAGAGCTCGGCCAGCGCGGTGTGCGGGTCACGAGTTTTGAGCTGCAGGCTCGGCGCGTCGTCGTTGAAGACCGGCAGGTCTGCGGGCAGGTCGCGCTCGCCGAGCACCACGCGCAGTGGCTGGTGGGGGTAGAGGGTTCCGTCCGCTTGGCGGGCGGTCAGCGTGGCTCGGTCGACGCTCGCGGTTGCGGTGCCCACGAGAATGGCGTCCACCTGGCTTCGAAGCCCGTGCGCGTGCGCTCTTGACTCGGGACCGCTGATCCACTGGCTGGTGCCGTCTTCCGCGGCGGCTCGGCCGTCTAGGCTGGCGGCCCACTTGAGGGTCACGAATGGTCTCTGGTTGCGCATTGCGGTCAGCCACACATTTAGCTGCCGGTCCGCGGCCGCTGCATCGAAGTTGGCGATTACCTCCACGCCAGCTTCTCGCAGTCGCTGAGCGCCGCCGGCAGACTCGCGTCCCGGATCGCTGCTTGCGTAAACCACGCGCGAGATTCCGGCATCGATGAGAGCTTGTGCGCAGGGACCGGTGCGCCCGGTGTGGTTACATGGCTCCAGAGTGACAACTGCGGTGCAGCCATCGGGGATGACTGCAAGTTGGCTGAGGGCCACAACCTCTGCGTGCGGGGTGCCGGCACCGCGATGCCAGCCTTCAGCGATGATTTGGTGGTTTCGGTCGAGGATGACCGCGCCGACCTGAGGGTTCGGGCCGTGAACTGGTCCGAGCAGCGCAAGTTCCAGGGCGCGCTGCATTGCGGCCTGGTACTGGGTCTGCTGAGTCACTGCCCGGGGTCCCTTCGCTGGTCTAGCCAAACGGTCCTCGGGGTTGCGCGCCAACGCAAAGGGGTGGCGCAAACCATCGCCTGCCGCTGGCTACACGCAAGGCGTCAACCAACCGCACGCGCGGTTTGTTCTTCTCCCATCCGGACTTTAACCGTCGGTTCTGGAATTTCACCAGATCAACCGCCGCTCGTTTACTAGCTTTGGCCGCCGCGAAAAAGTCGCTTTGGTTTGGCATCGATGCGTCGGGTCGCGGACTGTCACCGCCGGCTCAGATTTTCACTGACCCCGAAGAACGTTCTTAAGTTGTGTTCTTATCTTTTCACTAACCGGCTCGAGAGCGAAATCGTTTCAGCCGGCTTGGAGCAAACTCGCAGGTTTGTTTTGAAACTTGCGTGCGGTTTCCCAAATCCCTATGCTGATTTCAATAAGTATTCGTAAATGAATAGGTATTCACATATGGTCGAAAGCAAACTCTCCACTGATGCCGTTGCGGTCGCCAACTGGAGATCAAAGCGCGAAACCTTTTCGGTGGTCGAGCCTGCGCTGCAGCATCTAATGCTCGCCGAACAAGCTCGCCTTGGACGTTTGGCAATTGTGCGAACCATCGATACCGCTGGACAAGGTCACATTGGCGGTGACCTGA
>JACCDQ011395114.1_pt1 | contig 11828 bp, 12 predicted proteins | sample 7446031 | NCBI WGS metagenome assembly JACCDQ01 (sample SAMN15323442, study PRJNA562643) | freshwater metagenome | isolation source: river surface water | place: USA:Blue River Watershed | collected 2017-08-17
CTGGGCGTTTTTGCTCCAGGGCGTACCTGAAAGCCGTGAAGCTGCTAGCTGCCTAGCCACCATCACACTCTGTTTGATTTGCTGAGAAGTTGTGGCTGACGCACCTGCCTCATTGCGAGCAATAGCCAACTGGGCGCGATTCGCCGGCCGCACCACCAATCGAATATCGATGCGGTCTAGAAGTGGGCCACTCAACTTGGCGGCATAGCGCATTCGCTGAGTGGCGGTGCAGTGGCACTTGCCAGTCGAATCGAACGCATGGCCACACGGGCAGGGGTTTGCTGCTAGAACCAGCTGAAATCGAGCGGGAAACCTGGCCGAACCGGCCGAACGGTTTATAACCACCTGACCCGATTCGAGGGGTTGCCGAAGCGACTCGAGCATTGCCTGTGAGAACTCGGCGGCTTCATCTAGAAAGAGCACTCCATGGTTGGCAAAAGAAACCAACCCGGGGCGAGGAACACCCAAACCTCCTCCGATTAGCGATGAAACAGAAGCCGTGTGATGAGGAGCCTCAAATGGCGGCACGGTTACCAACCCCTCGCCGGAGACTGCGCGCTGACCAACAGAGAAAATAGCGGTGGTCTCGAGCGCTTCGTCAACGCCCAAGTCTGGCAAAATGCTCGACAAACGCTCTGCCAGCATGGTTTTACCTGAACCCGGCGGGCCAACCATCAAAACGTGGTGACCACCAGCAGCAGCAACGGTAAGTGCATTAATGGCGTCGTTCTGCCCCAAGACATCGGCCATGTCTAACAGCGGCACTGTTGCCAGATTTTGCTGCGTGGCGGCTTCAGGCTCCAACTCTTGAAAGACCTTCGGCACATCAACCTCGGCGCCGTGAAGGTTGGCCACCTGGCTCAAATGTGCAACGGCTACAACCTCTAAATCTTCTACTAACCGGGCCTCAGCCAAGTTCTTTAGCGGAACTATCGCTCGATTGAAACCGGCGGCGCGGGCAGCCAAGAGCGCCGGCAGTATTCCTGGAACGGGTCGCACAGCGCCGTCGAGACCAAGCTCGCCGATATGAACCCAGCTGGCAACCGATTCCGGATTCACCCTCGAATCGGCGGCTAAAACCGCAACCGCGATGGCTAGATCGAAGCTGGACCCCTGCTTGGGAACCGCTGCCGGCGTTAGGTTTACCGTGACTCGTCTTCCTGGTAAGGGTAACCCCGTGTTCGCCGCCGCCGATCGAACCCTATCTTTTGCCTCAGAAAGCGAGGCATCTGGCAGACCAACTAGAACGAAGTTGGGTAGATTACTCGAGATCTCGGCTTCAATTTCGATGATTTTGCCGGCCAACCCCAGAAGGCTAATGGCGAAGCTTTTGGCAACCGGCATTAGAAAACCTGTTTTAGATGTTCGATGGAATAGCCGCTGGCGCTAGCAAAAACGGCGATTGCATCTAGTCGCACAGATGGTTCATGCAGGTTGAGTGCACTGCAGTACTGATGGGCTAATCGGCGCATTGTCGAGACCTTTTTTGCGGTGATGGCCTCGAATGGGTGGCCAAACTGGTGACCGCTTCGGGTTTTTACCTCAACAAAGACCAGTTGCCGTCGGTAACGCGCAACGATGTCTATCTCGCCAGCTGTTCCGCGCCAGTTTCGGGCGATGATTTGATAGCCAAGACCACTCAGAAACTCTGCTGCCCTGGTCTCGCCGAGCTTGCCCAAATCTTGTTTTTGATTCATGGCTCAAGCATCGCGTGGCAACAAAAGCCAAGGTGGTTTGTATCAGATTTTGTGGATAACCCTAGGAAGCGAACCTGTGGATAACTTTGGCGACTACTCGCCTACGGCCAACTCCTGCGGCAGATTGAATGCCTTGCCGGTTAGCTCTTCAACGTTTACATCTTTGAAAGTAAGAACTCTCACGTTCTTCACAAAACGGTCGCTGCGATAGATGTCCCACACCCATACATCAACCATGTTCAGCTCGAAATAGAAGTCATTTGCCGTGTCAACACGAACAAGGTTGACTTCATTGGCCAGGTAGAAACGACGCTCGGTTTCAATTACGTACTTAAAAGTTGCAACGACATCGCGGTACTCGCGGTACAGAGCAAGTTCTGCCTCGCGGTCGTAGTCTTCGATTTCGTTTTCGTCCATTACCTAAAGTCTATTCGCTCAAACCGTCAAGCTGGCCGTCACCAAGTATCTTGGTGAGCCACGTGACTCTGTGTTGCGCCGATGGGCCGAATTCGCGAACTGCCGAAATGTGCGATTCTGCGGCGTAACCTTTGTGACCGGCAAAGCCAAATTGCGGGTACTCGGCATCGAGTTGAATCATCAGATTGTCACGCTGAACCTTAGAAATAACCGAGGCAGCGGCAACCGATACGCAATCACGGTCGGCCTTAGTCTGCACAATCACGGGTACGCCCGCGGCATGAGGGCCAAGCCAGTTGTGCGAACCATCCAAGATGATCGTTGCCCCAAACTGGGCAATCTGTGAGCGCAGTTGCGCATCGGCTAATAGCTCATCGAGGGCGCGACCGGCAGCGGCAGCGAGCGACTTCACGATGCCAGTCGAATCGATTTCTGAAGCTGAAGAAAAGCCAACCGCCGAGCCCGATACCCAGTCGGCTACTGGTTCGTAAATTTCGGTGCGAACTTTCTCACTGATTAGTTTCGAGTCGCAAAGCTTCGCCGGCCAAGGGGTTTGAATTTGGCTCGACTCTCGGTCAAGCAACGCAACGCCTACGGCAACTGGCCCGGCAATCGCTCCCCTGCCGACCTCATCTACACCGATGACGAATCGACTGCCCTCGGCCCAGAGCCGATGCTCCAGATTAAGGCTTGGGTACGTCTTTGAAGACATCGGGATAGTTGTCTAGCCAAGTCCAGTGAGATGAAGGCCAAGTGATTACGAATGCGCGACCAACGATGAACTCTCGTGACACGAAGCCCTTGCTAGGAAGATCGCTGTGGTACCTGGAGTCGGCGCTGTTCTCGCGGTTATCGCCCATGACCCAAATTGAACCCTCGGGAACAACCACATCGAACTTCATGGTCGATGCCTTGGCACCCTTGGCCAGATAAGGCTCGGTGATTGGTTTGCCGTTGATGGTCAGCTTGTCGGTTGCATCGCAGCAGACAATGTGGTCGCCACCAACACCGATGACGCGCTTCACCAGGTGCTGTGAGCTGTCTGGTGCGGTAATACCGAACGCAGATAGGAACCACTCGCTGGTTGCCCCAAAGAAATCCTTTGGAGTTTCGTCGATCGAACCAAGCCAACCACCCGGATCTTTGAACACCACTACGTCGCCGCGTTGAATGTCGATTAGATCTGGCACCAACTCGTTCACGATAATTCGATCATCGATTTGAAGTGTTTCTAGCATCGAACCCGAAGGAACGAAGAACGAACGAATCAGGAATGTCTTGATTAACAGAGAAAGCACCAACGCAGTGCCAACAATTGCAACTAGATCGATTAGGAAAGAGACAAAAATGTTCTTTCTGAACCGACCCGGCTGTTCGCTGGCATCGCGTGGTGCTTTTCTGAGCGGGCTAATAAGTTGCCCGAGGTTTTTCATGCTTTAAGCGTAAAGATTATTTATGCGTTGTCGCGCTTTTCGGCAATCTTTGCCTTCTTGCCGCGTAGATCGCGCAAGAAGTAAAGCTTTGCACGGCGAACTGCACCGCGGGTTACAACTTCGATCTTCTCAAGAACTGGTGAGTGAACCGGGAAGGTACGCTCTACACCAACCTGGAAGCTGACCTTACGAACGGTGAAGGTTTCGCGGACTGACTCGCCTGAACGACGAATTACGATGCCCTTGAAAACCTGAACACGGCTGCGGTTACCTTCGATGATGTTTACGTGAACGTTAACGGTGTCACCAACGCGGAACTCTGGAATGTCTGAACGTAGTGACTTTGCATCTTCTGAATCGAGAATGTGCATTTTTCAATCGCCTTCTGTTACTGCACGCAGGTCAACAACGGGTAAGTTATCTGATTTGTTGCTTTTACGTTTGGCTCCCCTGCGGCAGAGCACTTGAAAACGAACAACCTTGCCAGTTTAGCGGCAATTTAGCTAATGCGCCAGCGGCTAGTTGAGCCAACTCACTGCAAAAGCGCGTTGAGCCTTGCCGTAAACAACCCATCGATACTTGGTTTCCTTGGCCGCAGTAACCGTGACCTTGGCTGTCAGGTCGTACAACTTCTTGCATGATCCGACTTCGTCACTCAACCAGGAGTTATTGGATACCCGACCTTTAGCGGCCGTTACCCATTTTCCCTTGACAAGCTCTTGCAGAGTGCCGGTCAGCTTTTTATCTGGCCAACACCAATCAACAGATCCGATGGTGGTCGAACCAATCGGGCAAAGCGCCTTATCAAAGCGACTCGAATCATCGTTGGGAAATAGAAAGGTGCAAACCCTTGCCGCTGCTGAAGCAGAATTGTTGCCTCGCCAAACGGCCAATTTCGAAATGTCGACACCGTAGAGATCTGAGCCGAAATAGAGGCTGTGCGAGGAATCGATCGTGACCGAATCACCCCACGCACAATCCATGCCGTCATCTTCAACCGAATACATCAGGTCGCAAGGTTCGGCGGTGTGATGCACCCCAAGGTTGTGAAACACCTCGTGAATCCAGGTCATAATTGCGTAGCTAGCTAAGCCATTTGCCGGGCCGCCACAACCGCCACCTTCAACGTCCTTGCCAAACAAACTGAGATTCAGTAGCCCCGGATTATCGGCAAAGCCGCAGTAGTCGCCATCGCCAGAGTCAATTGGCGTAAAAAAGACGTAAATTTTTCTATTCTTGGTGTCTGAATTGACAAATTTAGATTCGGTCAGAAGTTTGGCAGTGTCAATAAATTCCGAACCATTGAGCTCATCGGTTGTGTACTTGGTGCGCATGAAGGCGATGTCGTATTCGCCGCTCAAGTTGGTGTCGATAACAAACTCGCGACCGATCTGGCTCTTTAGAAACTTATTTCCCTCGGTAAGCAAACCGGCAATTGTGCCGTCGGTGTCGGCCGAGGTATCGCGCACATCGGCAGGCAGCAGGTAAACGGGTTTGATCTGAAAGCCTTGCTCGGCGTCAGGTAAGTCAACAGTTGTTCGGACGGCTGCATGCGCGGGCTGCATAAAGCCAAAGACCATCGTCATTGCAACGGCAAAGGTTTGAAGTGCTAGAAATTTCCCCCGAGTTTTCATAGCACTAGCCTAGGCGTTTATTCGGGCAGCAGGTCTGGGCGAACCCGTTTGGTTCGTTCGATTTGCTGGGCTTTACGCCACTTAGCAATTTCGGCGTGGTTGCCGCTGAGCAGAACCGGCGGCACCTCTAGCCCGCGCCAAGACGAAGGCTTCGTGTAGCTCGGGTATTCCAGAAGTCCGTCGGAGTGTGACTCTTCGACCAAGCTCTCGGCGTTGCCGATAACACCAGGGATGAGACGGCCGATGGCTTCAATCATTGCGATTGCAGCGACCTCTCCCCCGTTCAAGACATAATCGCCAAGGCTGATCAGTCGAACCTTAGCCTTGGTAGCTGCGTAGTCGACGACTCGCTGGTCGATACCTTCGTAACGACCACAGGCAAATACCAGGTGCTTCTCACCAGCAAGCTCTTGAGCCATTGCCTGCTTGAAGGGTTCACCGGCTGGTGATGTAAAAATTACGGTGCAGTCACCATCCTCGGGAAGAATCTCGTCGAAAGCCAAACCCCAAGGCTCTGGCTTCATGAGCATTCCGGCGCCGCCGCCGTAAGGGCTGTCGTCTACGGTCTTGTGTTTGTCGAACGTGTAGTTGCGAAGGTCGTGCGCCTCGAACTCTAGGATTTCTTTTTCTCGCGCCTTGCCCAGCAACGAGATGTCTAGTGCGTTGAAGTAATCAGGAAAGATCGAGATTGCATCGATGCGCATGCTACTGAGCCTCGGTTACAGCTTTAGCTTCGTCGTTCGCGGCTGAATCCGGCGCGATTTCGCCCTCGTCTTCGCCTTCGAGTTCTTCGAACAGGCCACCCGGTGGCGTGATCTCGATTTGACCCTTGTCTACATCGACGCTCGGTACAAACTTTTTGATGAATGGCAGAAGCTGCTCGCCGACCGAGGTTTGAATTGCGAGGCAATCCTGAGCAGGTAGGTGCTCAACTCGAACAACCTTGCCGAACTCCTTGCCATCGCGAATTACCGTGAGGCCAATTAGTTGGTGGTCGTACCAAGCATCTGGTTCGGTTGGCAGCACTTCAACATCTGCGTTGACCAGCAAAATTGCTTTGATGAGAGTCTCGGCAGCATTTCTGTCGGCGATGTCTTCGAGGAAGAGTACCGGAGAAGCGTTGTACCAACGGAGTTCTTTTACGGTCACGGTTTTGCCGTGCCAAGGTGAAGAATCTGGAACCTGAAGATCTAAGACCGCGCCAGGAGTGAATCTGTCTTCTGGGCTGTCTGTGTAAAGCTCGAGTTTGAACGCACCTTTTAGCCCGTGAGCCTTTACTAGGCGGCCTACTCGGAGAGTTGTCTTGCTAGAAATCGGTATCAACCACGTCTACACGAACTTTTTTGCCATCGGCTAGCGCATTCACAATTGTGCGAAGCGCCTTGGCGGTGCGCCCGTTGCGCCCGATCACACGGCCCAGATCGTCTGGGTGCACGTGAACCTCAAGCAAGTCTCCTCGCGAGGTTGAGCGTGCAGTCACGGTAGCGTCGTCAGGATTGTCGACGATTCCCTTGACCAGGTGTTCGAGCGCAGCGGCAAGCATCTTTGTTACTCAGCTTCTGAAGCTGCTGGAGCTTCTTCGACTACGGCTGCTTCTTCAACTGACTCAGCAGCTGGAGCTGCCTCATCTGCTGCGTCTGCAACTGCATCTTCAACTGACTGAACGGCTTCTTCAGCAGCATCTGCTGCCTCGGCGATTACGTCTTCTGCTGCAGCCTCTTCGGCTGGAGCTGCCTCTGCAACCGGAGCAGCCTTTGCAGGAGCCTCGGTCTTAGGAACTAGAACGGTCTTCTTCTTGGTGTCGATTACGAACTCTGGCTTTGCAGCCTTGACCTGAACGGTGTTCTTTGCGTTCTTGTCACCCTTTGAAGCCTGTAGGTCACCGGTTAGCTTTAGCAATGCTGCTACCTGCTCGGTTGGCTGTGCGCCAACGCCTAGCCAGTACTGAGCACGCTCAGAATTGACCTCGATGATTGAAGGGTTCTCGGTTGGTACGTAACGACCAATTTCTTCGATGGCACGGCCATCACGCGCGGTGCGTGAATCTGCAACAACGATGCGGTAGTGCGGTGCACGGATCTTGCCCATGCGCTTAAGGCGAATTTTTACAGCCACGATTGCTCCTGTTTTTCGTAATGGTGCGAACGTTCAACCGTGAGCGTGGGGGCACACTCGGTAGAAAAAGCTCTAGGGGTTGCCTTGCAGCGTTTGGTTAGAGGGTCAAACACCAGGCAACCGCTCTATTCTGCCAGAAAAATGGCCGATGCGCTAGTTGATTGAGCTAGTTTCCTAGGCCAAAAGATGAACCGGCAGAACCTGGTTCGTTGCCGGCAGGCTTGCCACCGAGCGCACGGGCGGCTTCTTCTGCCGCACGCTTTGCCGGGTTGCCCGATTTCGAGCCTTTTTTGCCCTTGTCTTTCGACTTGGACTTGGCCCCGCCAAAACCGCCAACTCCAGGCATGTTTGGCATCCCAGGAATCTGCGGCACGCCACCCTTGGCAACGGTTTTCATCATCTTGGCAGCTTGTTCGAAGCGGTTGACGAGTGAATTCACATCGGTCACGGTCATGCCAGAGCCCTTTGCGATTCTCGAACGTCTTGAGCCATTCAAAATCTTTGGAGCACGGCGCTCTGCCGGTGTCATTGAACGAATGATCGCTTCGGTGCGGTCGATTTCACGTTCGTCGAATTGGTCAAGCTGAGCTCGCATCTGACCCGCACCAGGCATCATTGCAAGCATGCTCTTGAGCGAGCCCATCTTGCGAAGCTGCTGCATCTGATCCAAGAAGTCTTCTAGTGTGAAGGCATCCTTGGCCAACTTCTCGGCCATTGCGCGGGCTTCGGTTTCATCGAAGTTCTTTTGAGTTTGCTCGATGAGCGTCAGTACGTCACCCATGTCGAGAATTCGACTCGCCATGCGGTCTGGGTAGAACGGCTCGAAGGCATCCATGCCCTCACCATTCGAGGCAAAGATGATTGGCTTGCCAGTAACCGAGGCCACCGAAAGCGCAGCACCACCGCGGGCATCGCCATCGAGCTTGGTTAGAACTACACCCGTAATGCCAACACCGTCTTCGAATGCCTTGGCAACATTTACGGCGTCTTGACCAATCATCGAGTCAATTACAAACAGCACTTCATCGGGGTTTACCGCGGCACGGATGTCTTTGGCCTGCTGCATCATCTCTTCGTCCACGCCCAGGCGACCTGCGGTGTCAACAATTACCACCGAGAACTGTGACTTCTTGGCGTGAGCAATCGCGTCTTTTGAAACCTTTACCGGGTTGCCAACGCCATTCCCTGGTTCTGGAGCAAATACCGGAACGCCAACGCGCTCACCGACAACCTGTAGTTGGTTGACGGCATTTGGGCGCTGAAGGTCGGCTGCGACCAGGATTGGAGTCTGCCCCTGATCTTTGAGCCACTTAGCCAGCTTTCCGGCCAGGGTGGTTTTACCAGAACCCTGCAAACCGGCCAGCATGATGACGGTAGGTGGGTTCTTGGAGAACTGAAGTTTGCGCTGCTCGCCACCGAGGATCTTGACAAGCTCCTCGTTCACGATTTGAACGACCTGCTGAGCCGGGTTTAGAGCCTTCGAGACCTCATCACCCAGGGCGCGATCGCGCACCGCTGTAACGAAGTTCTTTACGACATCGAGCGCGACGTCGGCTTCTAACAGCGCACGTCGAATTTCGCGAAGCGTGGCATCGATGTCGGCTGCGCTTAGCTTGCCCTTGCTACGAAGGTTCTTAAACGTCTCGACAAGACGGTCTGAAAGATTTCCGAACATTTAGTCCACTCCTCTAACTCACCAGTCCGCTAGCGAACTCTTGAGCATCAAAAAACGCAAAGTCGTCTATGCCTTCGCCAACGCCAACCAACTTAACCGGGATGCCTAGTTCGCGTTGAATAGCAAAGACGATGCCGCCCTTGGCGGTGCCATCAAGTTTGGTTAGGACCACACCGGTAACGCCGGCCACTTGGGCAAAGGCCTTGGCTTGAGTTAGACCGTTTTGACCGGTAGTGGCATCAAGCACCAGCAGAACTTCGCTGATTTGAGCCTGCTTTTCAATGACTCGACGAATTTTATCCAACTCGACCATGAGGTCGGTTTTGTTTTGCAGACGCCCGGCGGTGTCAATAATCACGATGTCGGCATCGGCCTTGATGGCCGCGGCAACCGATTCAAACGCAACCGAGGCTGGGTCTTGACCATCGGTCTTTGGCCCAATGAGTGTTGCACCAGCGCGCTCTGCCCAGGTCGCTACCTGCTGCACCGCTGCGGCTCTGAAGGTGTCGGCGGCTCCGATGACAACGCTCCACTCGCCTTCGGTAAGCCAGTTGGCAAGCTTGCCGATGGTGGTGGTTTTACCCACACCATTAACGCCAACAACTAGAAATACATAGGGAAGTTTGCCATCGCTGAGGTTCAGTGCCTTGCCAGGGTGCTCAAGAGCCTCAGCAATAACGTCGGCAAGAATTGCCTTGAGCTCTGCTTCGCTGGCGGCGCCGGCCTTCTTGGCACGCTGCTTCACTTCTTCAACGATTGCGCTCGAAGACTCAACCCCGAAGTCGGCTTGAATCAGAACGTCTTCGAGTTCGTCGAGGTTTTCTGAATCAAATTTGACTCGGCTAAACAGGCTTCGAATGCCCTTGCGAGCGTTGCGCTTCGGCAGCTCTACTTCAACTAGTTCGGCTTCAACTACTGGAGCTTCTACAACTACTGGAGCTACTTCAACAACTGGAGCTTCAACAGCGGGAGCATCAATGACCGGCGCTTCGACTTCAACTTCAACTTCTTGCGCTGGTGATTCGACCTCAACAACTTCGTCGACTACGGCCTCTTCGGCGACGACCTCGTTGCGCTTCTTCTTCCAGAACAGAAAGCCGGCCAACTTAGTTGCCCTTTTCAATTAGGCGTTGGCCAACTACTGCCGAAACGCCATCCTGGCGCATTGAAACTCCATAGAGCGCATCGGCGATCTCCATGGTGCGCTTCTGGTGGGTAATGATGATCAGCTGCGAGCTTGAACGAAGATCTTCGAAGATCTGAAGTAGGCGACCCAGGTTGGCGTCGTCGAGGGCTGCCTCGACCTCATCCATGACATAGAACGGCGAAGGGCGCGCCTTGAAGATTGCCACCATGAGGGCAACAGCCGCAAGAGATCTCTCACCACCCGAAAGCAAAGACAATCTTTCGATGCGCTTACCGGCAGGCTTTACCGTAACTTCGAGGCCGGTGGTCAGCATGTCTTCTGGGTTGGTCAAGAAGATCGAGCCAGTGCCGCCAGGGAACAGAGTTGGGAACACCTGCTCGAACGCTTTGCGCGTGTCTTCGAAGGCCTCGGCGAAGATGACCTGCATCTTGGTGTCGAGATCTTCGATGATCTGAAGCAGATCCTTGCGGGTTTGAGTTAGGTCGGCTAACTGTTCGGTCAGGAACTTGTGACGCTGCTCGAGAGCTGCAAACTCTTCGAGTGCCAGCGGGTTGACTCTGCCTAGGCGCTCAAAGAGCTTCTCGGCTTCTTGAAGCCTCTTCTGCTGTTCGGCTCGGTCGAATGCACTTTCGCTTCGGTTTCCGTCGGCATCCTCGGTAACGATTGGCAGTTCCGGGCTGTACTCCTCGAGCAGAGTTGTCTGCTCAAGACCCAATTCGTCGTTTACTCGAGAAACCAGGTTGGCCAAGGTGAGGCGCTTTTCGTGGTTACCAAGTTCCATGTCGTGCACGCTCTGGGTGAGGCTAGCCAACTTCATCTGAATCTCGGCAGTCTCGCCGCGCAGCTTAACCAATTCGGCGTTTTGATTGGCTCGAGCATTCTCGAGTTCGTGCAGTCGCAACTTGGCCTTGGCTGCGCTTTCTGCAACCGCGTTCATAACCAACGGCAGCGCTTCTAGAACCTGGCGGGCGCTGTTCAGTTGGCGCTCTTGTGCGGCGGCAGCGGCACGGGCACGCTCAATTGCAACCTGAGCCTGAGCCACCTGCTCACGCAGAGTTTTACCGCGTTCGGTTTCTACTCGCACACGCTCAACGGCTGCACCAAGATCCACGCGAATCTCGAGTTCACGCTGACGCTCTTGCTCTAGGTTTTCGGCCAGAGTTTGGCGGTTCTGAAGATCTAGGGCAGGGCGTTCCTGAGCTGCAAAGTTATCGTGAGCCGCGATCGCCAACTTAAGAGCGTTCTCGGCGGCCGCAATGCCTTCGGCTGCGGTTTTGGCAACTCGACTTAGTCGCTCAACTTCTCCAGCAGTGGCTTCAACAGAAACCCTCAGACGGCCCAGCTTCTCTGCATTAGCAGCGATGGTTGAGTCGTGGTCTTTGAGTGCAGCAAGCGCGGTCTTTGCATTTGCCTTGGCCGACTCTTCGGTCGATCGAGCCTGAGCCATTTCGGCGCGGGCCGATTCAACCAGGTTGTTAACCTCGGCAAGCCTGGCCTCTGCCGAATCGCGCTCGGCAACCAGCTCCAACTTCGATGGCTTGTTTGACGAACCGCCGCGAACTACCGATTCGGTCAGCACATCGCCGGCAAGGGTAATCAAAATAAGTTTCAGTGCCGACTTGTCGCTTCGATACAAGGCCCTGGCAGCATCGATGTCGTCAACGACGACCACGCTTGCAAGCAACGCCAATATTCCGGCCGGCGCATCCA
>JACCDQ011463825.1_pt1 | contig 11828 bp, 9 predicted proteins | sample 7446031 | NCBI WGS metagenome assembly JACCDQ01 (sample SAMN15323442, study PRJNA562643) | freshwater metagenome | isolation source: river surface water | place: USA:Blue River Watershed | collected 2017-08-17
GTTGAAATGAGTCAGCGCTATATCAATGATCGTTTTTTACCCGATAAAGCAATCGACTTGTTGGATGAAGCTGCGAGTAAATTACGACTTGAAATGGATTCCGTTCCAGAAGAATTGGATGAATTGAATCGTAAAATCATGCAATTGGAAATTGAGCGTGAAGCCATTAAGCGTGAAAATGATGAATTGAAATTGAAGCACTTGAATGAGGAAATTGCCAATATGTCTGAACAACGCAACACGTTGAATGCACAATGGGAAAATGAAAAAGGCATCCTTTCGCAAATTCAAAATAAAAAAACCAATATTGAACGCCTAAAATTAGAAGCTGAACAAGCGGAACGCGAAGGAAATTATGGACGTGTTGCTGAAATTCGATATGGTTTAATCAAAAACAATGAAGAAGAATTGTTTGCTCTTTCCATGAAATTGGGTGAAAGTAAACAAGGAAAGTCTTTGGTAAAACAAGAAGTTGATGCTGAAGATATTGCCGAAGTAGTAAGCAGATGGACCGGTATACCCGTAAATAAAATGCTTCAAAGCGAACGGGAAAAATTGTTAAAATTGGAGGATGAATTGCATAAACGGGTTATTGGGCAACATGAAGCCATTGAAGCATTATCTAACGCGATTCGCAGAAGTAGAGCTGGACTTCAAGACCCCAAGAAGCCCATTGGATCATTCATTTTCTTGGGAACCACAGGCGTTGGTAAAACCGAATTAGCGAAAGCGTTAGCTGATTATTTGTTTAACAGCGACCAAGCTATGGTGCGTATAGATATGTCGGAATATCAAGAAAAGCATACCGTAAGTAGATTGGTAGGTGCCCCTCCAGGATATGTTGGATATGATGAAGGTGGGCAATTAACCGAAGCAATTCGCAGAAAACCATACAGCGTGGTGCTATTGGACGAAATCGAAAAAGCCCATCCCGATGTCTTTAATATATTATTGCAAGTATTGGATGACGGTAGATTAACCGATAATAAAGGAAGAACTGCTAATTTCAGGAATACCATTATCATCATGACATCCAATATTGGGGCTGAATTGATTCGTGAGAACTACGAGAATTTAACTTTTGAAAATAGCGAAGAAGTTCAAACCAAAACCAAAGTACAAGTGTTCGATTTACTGAAACGCAGCATTCGCCCAGAGTTTTTAAATCGAATCGATGAATTGGTTATGTTTGAGCCATTAAATCGCGAAAATGTTCGTCAGATTGCTGATATCCAATTTAAACAGTTGTATTCTCGAATGAAAGAAGCGGGTTATTCGGTTGAAATTACCGAAGATGCATTGGATTGGATTGCTCAATTGGGTTATGATCCTCAATTTGGGGCTCGTCCGTTGAAACGTGTGATACAAAAACGAATCATGGATGAATTGAGTAAAGAAATACTTAGCGGTCGAATCAAACCCAATCAAGGAGTTAAAATCGACTTAGCTGGGAATGAATTACTTTTTGAAGAAAAGAATTGATTTAACCAATAATTCTATGAAATTCAATCTGAATATTTAGCATTTTCTTTGTTTTTTCTTAATAATGGTGTACTAGATTTCCATTCGAATGCTTGACATATTTCAATGGAAACACGAAGAAAACCGCTCTAAATAGAGCGGTTTTCGTATTTAAAGACAAAAGAACATTTTTTTAATAAATCATATAAATAGCTTAAGCGCTTTCTCGAGATTTTTAAAAATTCAATTGTGCTTGAATTCTGAGGAATTGTCCCTTTTGTAAATTTTCTTGGTTTTTATAATCCTCAAATCGTCTGCTTGCAACATTGTAAGCCAGGGTTAACTCAAAATTCTTATTGAATTGCATTTCCACCCCACCTTCCATCTCAGAAACTTCATACGCTCTTGCATCCAACTCATGTTTTTTACCGCCGTTATAATACGCGTATCGGACGAATGGGAATATGGTTTTGTCTTTTATTTTCAATTGATAATTGACCATAACATATCCACCCCACAATTTTGAAACTTCGATAGAATCCGTCAATTTATTGAATCTTGGCCCATTCCCTACATTGTACTCTGCTTGAAATCCAAAGGGTTTTGGATACATAACCAATGTTCCTCCAATTCGCTCCTCTTTATAGGTTAAATCTTTGGTAACTTTTGTCTGTGAAGATACCGATTGCATTGTCCAATCTCCTTTGTAGGCTTGAATCCCAGGTTCAAAAATTTGACCTTTGAGTTCAAATGGCCATGTAAAACGCATAACTTGGTACAAGTTGTTATTCATTTCAGGACGATTGGCGGTTTGACCATTATAAACACCATAGGCAAAACAGCCGTAGTCTCCAGATCCTTTTAATCCCTCTTTAACTACTCGATCGAGAAGTACTCTTCGTTTTTTAGGAGCCCAATAAAAAAACACACCCAAGTCGCGTTCGTTGGCTAAGCCCGAATTCATCCCATCATCGCGATCTAAGTTCAAGCGATTCTGAGAAGATTGCATATTAATAAATCCATAAGGCACTTTACTTTGACCTATTCGAAAACGGAATTCATTGTCTGTATCAATCCCGACATCGAAATAAGCATCTCTTAATTGTCCGTAATGCAAGGCCGTAGTTGAGGGTGCGGATGCAAAATCATATTGAATATACATAAATACTTGGGGATGAACTTGTCCTGAAACACGCAAGCGATTTCTACGAATGAAAAAACCGTTATTATCACCAATGCTTTTATCGCATTGTTCACACACCAATTTGGGATTGGTTTCGAACAATCGGTTATATCGAACTTGCACATACCCTCCTAAACTAAATTTTTCGTACCAAGCTTTAGATTTAGTCTCAACTTTTTGGGAAACAGGTTCTTTTTCACTTTTTCGAACTGCATTCAAAGAATCGACAGTCCAATAATTCCTGTTTCTAACATCTGTTATATTTAAATAAGAATTAGAAAGAAAAGAATCTGATTTGTTAACATATATCTTGGCATTATCAGGATTCAAAAGCGGATTTGCGTTTACGGAATTTAGGTTAATTGATAAAGCAAAAATTACAAATACCAAAATTAACTGATTGACTTTGTTCGTATTAAATTTAACTAATTGTAAATTTAATGTTTTTCTATTGCGTACCATTTATTAATTATTTGTTATGCTAATATTAATGGAGCAAAATTGTGGTTAATATTTTGGTAATATATTTTCTTTATATTTTATTTATGTTACCAAATTGTTAATTGGTTAATTTGAATAAATTTTGAAATAAAAGGAACTGCTACAATACAAAATAAGTAAAGTGCTGAAATTTTTAGAATTTATCTGATCTATGTAATTCCAATAAATTTGGCTTGTAGGATTTAACAATTAACCGAATTAGTTTGCACGATTCTGCAATTAACCGAATTGGTTTGCACGCTTCTGCAATTAACCGATTTAGTTTGCAAGATTCTGCAATTAACCTAATTGGTTTGCAAGATTCTACAATCAGCCGAATATACATCCCCCGAAATCACCAACGAAATCAAATTCATTTGTAGGGGTAAAATTAATAAAACTGAGTTTCCTGGATATATAGAATAAAAAAACCGCTCCTATTCAGAGCGGTTTTTAAAATGAATTGAAGTATTGATCTTTTTCAATTGTCGAATAATTCGACAACCCTTCAAATTAAAACATGCTAATAACCCAATAAGATAAAGATGCTACAATAGCACTAATTGGGATGGTGATTACCCATGCGAATAGCAAATTCCGAGTAACACCCCAACGCACAGCGCTAAGTCTTTTGGTAGCTCCAACACCAATAATCGAACCCGTAATGGTATGTGTTGTAGAAACCGGAATTCCCATTTGCGCAGTCATGAACAATGTAATTGCACCCGCAGTTTCAGCACCCACTCCTTCAAGAGGTGTAACTTTAGTAATTTTGGAACCCATTGTTTTAACAATTTTCCAGCCTCCACTTAGGGTACCCAAACCAATTGCTCCATAACACGCCAATGGAACCCAATTGGGAATCTCTTTAAAATCCACTATGTTTCCGTTGGCAATCAATGCAGCTCCAATGATACCCATAACTTTTTGAGCATCACTGCCACCATGTCCTAAACTAAATGCAGCAGAAGACAATAACTGTAATTTCTTGAACATATTGGACATTTTAGCCGCAGTTGGTTTTCTTAATTTCTCTACAAAGAAATAAACCAATGCAAAAATGGCAAAAACTCCCATCATGGAAAAATTCAATAAACGATTATCGGCTTTATCCAAATCTTTACTCAGACTTTTGGCAACATCGATTTGAAACGCTTTTATAAATTTTTGCGTCTGAACTTCACCAAACTGAAGTTTTCTAGCGATGCTTACAGCAGTGATTGAATCACCTAAAGCTGAATGCATTTTAAAATCCGGTTTCAGCGAGTCGAGTTGAGCATCGAGGATGGCTAATTTTTCTTTCTTAGATTCATCGAAAAACACTTCTTTTTTGACGGTTTCATAACGCATGAATTTTTTTACTATTTCCTTTTGCTTACGAATTTCAACATCTTGTAAATCAACCGCAGACATGATATTCTCAACTACTTTCTTGTTACCAACGGTTTTGTAATTTTCAATGAATGGTAGTGATTTATCGAAATGGTCTTTTGCTTCATCATAATTGGCTTGAAGCTTACTGTCTACATCTTTACCATCGGCTTTTGTAATTGAAATGGTTTTCTCCAGTTTGTCGAGTTGATAAAACTTTTTCAAGTTTTCCTCCATTTTCAAAGTCATAAGATAATCAAACAAGAAAAAAGTTGCGGCAGAAGATACTACAATTAAGCTCAGTTTAGCCCAATAGTTTTGACGAATGGTAACCAGGGTGATATAGGCTGCCATTACCATACCAATCACGGGCGCCAAGAAGATGAAATAAATCGTTTTCATAATAGAATCTTGATCGATGATATCTCTCATTGGCATATACCCTTTAACCATGTAGGCATGCATAATAGCAGCACCAGCAAAACCACCAATGAGCGTATGCGAAGAAGAAGAAGGTATTCCGAACCACCAAGTTAATAAATTCCAAAAAATAGCTGCAATCAAACCAGCAAGAATTACATCTAATGTGATGAAATTTTCAAAAACAGTTTTGCTAATAGTGTTAGCAACAGAGTGATCCTTAAAAATAAAAAATGCAGCAAAATTGAACATTGCAGCCCAAACTACTGCTTGAAAAGGAGTAAGAACCTTGGTACTTACCACCGTTGCAATAGAGTTGGCTGCATCGTGAAAACCATTGATATAATCAAATACCAAGGCAAGCACTATAATAACAACAACAAGTGTCATTCTATAATAAAATTAAGCGTATTTAACGATAATGGTTTCAATCACGTTGGCCACATCTTCACATTTATCGGTGGCAACCTCCATGATCGTGTATACTTCTCTACGGCGAATCAAATTTTTAAAATCATCTTCCGTATCAAACAACGTTTTAATACTCATATCAAATACATTATCGGCATGATTTTCCAATGAGTTGATTTTAACGATGGATTCCATAATTTTCTCTGGACGCTTTAACTCACGCAATTGCATGATAACCTTACTCACTTCGTAGGCACCTTGGCAAATAATTTCAGCTAAATTTTGAATACCTTGATCCAATGGATTTACACCATGAAATTGAATTTTCTTGCAAGATGCATGTATATAATCAGCAACATCATCCATAGCAGTTGCTAAATAATGAATGTCTTCGCGATCAAATGGAGTAATAAAATTTCTACCTAATTCCTGGAAAATTTGATGGGTAATTTCGTCATTTTTATGTTCTAATTCCTCAATTTCCTTACTGATTTGAAAACGCAAGTTCGGATCCGTTTCGTAAACAAATGCTTTGAACTTCTTTCCCATTTCGGAAACATTTTCTGCAGTCTTTTCAAATAAAGTGTAGAAGACTTTGTCTTTGGGCAAGAAAATGCTGAGTATGTTATTGATTGCCATATAAATTATTTTATGGCAAATCTACAATGGAATTAATTGAATTGATTCGTTATAACTCAAAATTAACAATATGTTAACATTGGAGCTACAAATAAGTTATATCACTGATATCCATATACTTAAACTGGAAAAACACCCCTTGCTATTGAGTTTTGTTCGCTCGAGAGGGATTCTTTGTCTTTTTAGTGGATTTCATGGGTTGAGTTGAATCCACATTCTTATTCGTCGCATTTTTAACCCTATTCAAAGTTGCTGAACGCTCTGCTTCCGATTTTTCTTTATAATCATAAAATACAAAAGAACGAATATTGCCTCGAGACTGCCAATTGACCACCAAAATATCAGAAAAGGTGGCTACCACCATAATATTCCCTTTAACATTATATCGGAATTCTTGTTCGGAATTCAGACTCACGTTGGTAATTTCGGTTCTCGACATATTATCGGGGTTTCGAGACTTATAATATTGTACGCATTCCTGGAGTAGTTTTTGTTTATCCAAGGCTCCTGCTTTATTCTGTGCCGACAATTTGATGGTATTTTTCGATCCATAAGGATATTCCAATTTCAAATTACCTAGTACTTCAAGATTTTCATTCGAAAAGGGACTTGTCAAACGTTTTACCCGTAGATATTCCGCATTCATGTTCAGAGTATCCCCATAAAATCCAAACAAATACAGTAAATCTTCCATTACCATAGAACGAATTACTTCTTCATTATTTAATTCCTCTTTCTTTTCATTAAACATGGCTGTATTGATGAGATTTGATTTTACTTGGGCAGATAATCCAACCATAAACTCATCACGGTACAACTTCCAATTAAGCAACCTGGCAACTTTACCCTGTTGATCCAGTTCAATATGCATAGGAAGTCGTTCCATTTTTGAACCTTTAAGAAACGGTTTAAGTCCTTGAGGATCGGCATAATATTGAGCATAAAAAGTATTTACATTTAAACTATCCTCTTTAAAAACCAAATACGAGGTATCTATTTTGGTATCTAAATAGTATTGATTTTCATTGGTTAAATATTGTTGGGTAATTCGTTGATAGGTAAATGTTTTAAGTGAATTGAAATCGCTATTAAATATAACCCATTCAGGATCTTGCTTCAGAGAGTCGGGTAATTCAGAAGGTCGCGTATTTACAATTTGCGCGGAGCTATTTTGCACTAGGCTACCAAAACAACTAGTTATTAGGAATAAAATTAAAGTATTAAGTTTCATGGACTACTATACGGAATGATTGCTTGAATTGATATACGTTAATTGCTTAAAATGATATAAACAGTAATGAAAAAAGCAGTGTAAATAACGCATTAAATACTCTGACTTACTTCCATTTGTATAATTGACGAAATTAACGATAAGAAGTTGTTTTCAACTCAAAAATTATATAAACAAAAAAAGACCATCGATAAACGATGGTCTTTTCTCTATTTTAATTGAAAGGATTAACCTTTCATGATTTGATCAAAAACAGCTTTGAATGCAACTGGATCGTTTGCAGCAAGATCTGCAAGAACCTTGCGATTGAAATCCAATTCGCTGGCATTCAATTTTCCCATAAACTGAGAATAGCTTACACCTAATTCACGACAAGCGGCGTTGATACGCATGATCCACAGTGCACGGAACTCACGTTTCTTAGCGCGACGGTCGCGGTAAGCATAAACCAAACCTTTTTCAACCGCGTTTTTCGCTACGGTCCAAACATTTTTTCTTCTACCGAAGTAACCTTTGGCTAACTTCAGGGTCTTTTTTCTACGCGCCTTACTGGCTGCATGATTGACTGATCTTGGCATAGTATTGTTAGTTTAATGGCTTGAGCGGCATAAGCACTTTTAAGCTCCGGCCATGGTTGTTTTTATTATTTTCCTAAACGAAGCATGAATTTAACATTGCTAATATCGGCATCGGTAACGATTGCATCATTACCCAATGCACGCTTACGCTTAGTAGCTTTCTTCGTCAAGATGTGGTTCTTAAACGCTTTAAGTCTTTTCACTTTTCCGGTACCAGTAACTTTGAAACGCTTCTTAGCACTGGAGTTAGTTTTCATTTTAGGCATATTCGATGTTCTTACTTTTTAATATTTCCTTTAGGTGCGAGTAGAATAACCACCTTCTTACCTTCGCGTTTGGGTTCCATTTCTAGTTTTGCATGACCGTCTTCGATCAATTTGTTTGCAAATCCCATCAATAACTCAATTCCGCGTTCGATAAACACAATGGTTCTACCTTTAAAAAACACATAAGCTCTCACTTTATTGCCTTCGTCTAAGAAAGAAATAGCGTGTTTAAGCTTAAAGTTAACGTCGTGCTCATCCGTGTTTGGTCCAAATCGAATTTCTTTCACCTCTTGCTTAATGGCATTGGCTTTCAATTCTTTTTGTTTTTTCTTTTGTTCGTAAAGGAACTTTTTGTAATCAGCTACTTTACAAACAGGAGGCACGGCATTAGGGCTGATTTCAATCAGATCTAAACCCAGTTCGTAAGCCATGCTAATGGCTTTATCGGTGGGATACAATCCCATTTCAATGTTATCCCCTACGAGACGCACTTCTTTTGCATCAATGCGCTCATTGATTTTGTGAGGATCTTCCTTCCTACGACTTCTGTTTTTAAATTCTGGCTTCATTCAATATTTTTTCAGCAAATTGCTGTAGTTCCATAGTTCCTAAATCTGTTCCACCATGCATTCTAACTGACACGTTTCCAGAGGCTTGCTCTTTCTCCCCTACAATAACCATGTAAGGAATTTTAGCCACCTCTGCATCTCGAATCTTCTTGCCTGCTTTCTCAGCTCTGTGATCTACGGAGGCGCGAATATCGGACTTTTTAAGCAAATTACCAACTTCTTCTGCGTAATCTGCATATTTATCTGAAATTGGTAACACGATTACTTGCTTTGGAGCCAACCATACCGGGAAGTTCCCCGCATAATGCTCCAATAAAAATCCTACGAATCGTTCATGCGTACTTAATGGAGCACGATGGATTATAATTGGACGTTCACGTTCGTTGTTTTCATTAGTGAAATACAAATCGAAGCGCTCGGCTTGAGCAAAATCCACTTGATTGGTGGCCAATGTGAATTCTCTACCAATGGCACTCCAAACCTGAATATCAATTTTTGGTCCATAAAATGCAGCTTCATCTTCTACTTCGATATAATTCACCCCCATTTTGTCAAGAACACGACGAACCATGGCTTCTGTCTTAACCCAAAGTTCGGGCATATCGATGTATTTCTTACCCAGTTTGGCTGGATCGTGTTTAGAGAAGCGCATTACATATTTATCGATACCAAATTTTTCAAAATGCTTCAAATACAAGGCATTTACACCCTGAAATTCGCGCTCAAATTGTTCCTCAGTACAATAAATATGTGCATCATTCATTTGCAAACTTCGCACACGCATCAGCCCAAATAACTCTCCACTTTGCTCATAACGATAACAAGTGCCGTATTCAGCCAATCGAATAGGCAAGTCGCGATATGATTTAGGTGTTGCAGCAAAAATCTTATGGTGATGCGGACAATTCATTGCCTTTAAATAATAATTGACACCATCAATCTCCATGGGCGGGAACATACTTTCCTTATAATAAGGTAAGTGTCCACTTTTAATATACATACTTTCCCGCGCAATATGAGGAGTCTTAACACGGAAGTATCCCGCTTCTTTCTCTACTTTTTTGGCATACGTTTCAAGTAGTTCAATGATGGTTCCACCATTGGGCAACCACAACGGCAAACCCGGTCCCACATCATCATCAAACGTATATATCTCTAATTCTTTTCCCAATTTGCGGTGGTCGCGTTTTTTTGCTTCCTCCAACATCATTAAATACTCATCCAATTCCGCTTTCTTGGGGAAGGTAATTCCATAAATACGGGTTAATTGCTTATTCTTTTCATCTCCTCTCCAATATGCACCCGCTGTATTTAATAATTTTATTGATTTAATGTGACCGGTATGTGGAATATGCGGTCCGCGACACAAATCCGTAAAATTGCCTTGAGTGTAAAATGTGATTGAACCATCAGCTAAGTCTTGAATTAGTTCTAATTTGTATGGATCACCTTTCTCTGTAAAGTAAGAAATTGCATCTGCTTTACTTACTTCTTTGCGCTCAAAAACACTATTGTTCTTTGCCAATTCGATCATCTTCTTCTCTACAGCTTCAAAATCATCCGCAGAAAATTTATGATCACCGAAATCGATATCGTAGTAAAATCCATTTTGAATTGGAGGACCAATTGCTAATTTGATACCAGGATAAAGCGTTTCAAGTGCTTCAGCCAAAAGGTGTGCTGAACTGTGCCAATAGGTTTGCTTACCTTCATCGTCTTTCCACGTCAATAATTGCAATGAAACATCCGTCGTAATTGCAGTACTCGCATCCACAACTACATCATTCAATTTGGCCGAAAGAACATTTCGAGCCAAACCTTCACTAATCGACATTGCTACCTCCATCGGAGTTACACCAACAGGATATTCCTTCTGGGCGCCATCTGGGAGGGTTATTACTACGTGACTCATAGAATTTTAAAAGTCCACAAAGTTCGGTAAAATAGCGTGAATATCAAAGCGGTTAAGGGTTTAATTAATTGCGTTTTTCACAAATCTTCAAATTCAGATTTGCATTTTCCACCAAGGTAATCTCCCTTGAATCTTGAAATTTTGTTCCATGAAAAATCGTTACCTATACACCACTATTACCGCTATAATTTTTAACTCCTTCATTTCGGGGGATGTTAAGGCGACCGAATTGAATTACGGTGCTCTACAATCTGACACCAGTAAACCTAGAATCCCCAACAAAAAATTATGGAAAGATTATCTCAGCGACACCCTTTGGGATGAACAAAACCGTACAAATTTAGAATTTGATCACGATGAACACGATGGTTGTCACAAAACATCTATATGGAAAATATCCTACAACGTAATTTTGAACAAGCCATTGACTGACTCTAGATCAACAGCGTCAGATGTTAATAATCGCGACTCACTTCTTCATAAATTAAACGGGCTTTCTGGAAAACAATACGCTTGGCAACGATTTAAATTTTGGTACGGAGACACGGGTAGGAAATTCAATCCACTAAATCACCGAGTGACACCGCACTCCTACTTTTATTTTACTTCAGCTCATCCATTGAAATCCAATCAGTGGTTATTACAGAGTCAGAACTTTTTGGGATTTCGCGCTCAATATGGAATAACCGATTACTTATCTGCAGGTGTTTCACGCGATTACAGTGGTTTTTGGATGCTGTCTAATTTGTCAGTAAGTCCCATACAATACATGGGATACGCCATCAGTGCGTCGGTTCATGGAGGTAAATATTTCCCGTTAAATTCCAAAATCTGGGGTGCGTCAATAAATCAAACATTGGTTTCAAAATATACCAAAACATCGCTGCGCGTGTCAAGTAATGAACTATACGACATTAAGGATTCCAGAAAACAGAATCTAACATTCAACTTTTCTCACATCCAGCGCATCAATGCAACATGGTCAATTCTTGCGGAATTGACTTATTTACCGGGAAAAGAAAGAAAACCCATGATTACCCAAAACGAATGGAGGAACGCAGATGAATTAAAATCTCCCAGGGCATTGGATCAGTACACCTACTTAGTGGGTCTGCGAAAAGTGATGGGAAGAAAAACTCAATTTGATTTCGGGATTCAAACTGTGAGTGCATTGGGCCAAATTTACACAGAGACAAAAGTTCCAATTCGTTCATTTGTAGAGAAATGGACCATCGTTCTACCATTTCCGTTTATTAATATCAGTATGGTACTTTAATTTATTCCGTGTTTGAGTTGATTTTTTTTCA
>JACCDQ010464348.1_pt1 | contig 11826 bp, 13 predicted proteins | sample 7446031 | NCBI WGS metagenome assembly JACCDQ01 (sample SAMN15323442, study PRJNA562643) | freshwater metagenome | isolation source: river surface water | place: USA:Blue River Watershed | collected 2017-08-17
ATGCGATTGATCCAGTCGATGAGGATTCCGACGAAGAACCAGACAACGGTGGCGGCATGGCTGCCGGCAGCTTCGATGACTTCATTCCTCGCGCCAGCGTCGACAAGTCGATGCTCACCGGCTACGAAAATGACGATGACGACTTCGGTGACGAAGATGCCTGGCGTCTCACCGGCAGGCAATAACGATGTCGTCTAGCCCGGCGCATCCCGCAGCCAAGTCATCACCGTTCAACCTGCCGAATGCGATCACGGTCATTCGCATCCTGCTGGTGCCGGTAGTCATTGCGCTGATGTTTCAGGCTCCTGCCACAAACTCTTGGCAGCGTTGGCTAGCGGTTACGGCATTTGTAGTTTCGATTGCTACCGATGGTCTTGATGGTTCGATCGCTCGCCGTCGCGGACTGATCACCGACCTCGGCAAGATTCTTGACCCGATTGCCGACAAGGCTCTCATCGGCGGTGCACTGGTTTCGCTGTCAATCCTCGGTCAGATCGATTGGTGGATCACCATCGCGATTTTGGTTCGTGAGCTCGGCATCACTGCATACCGTCTGATTGTTGTTCGCAAGCGCGTCCTCGCTGCCTCAACCGGCGGCAAGGTCAAGACCGTGCTGCAGGCAGTTGCCATTGGTTTCTACCTTTCTCCGCTGGCCGAGCTATGGAAGCCGGTTGAGTGGATTCAATACATCGTTCTGTTGGCTGCTGTTATCTCGACGCTCGCCTCAGGACTGCAATACGTCGGTGCCGAAATCAAGGCAAGCAATGTCAGACGCCGCGGCTGACCTGCTCGCCGCTCTCGAGGCGCGCGGGCTCAAGCTCGCCATCGCCGAGTCGCTGACCGGGGGAGCCCTTGCGGCCGAATTGGTTGCGGTTGCGGGCGCATCCCGTGTTTTGCTCGGTTCGATTGTGGCCTACCAGTCTGAGTTGAAGTCATCGCTGATCGGCGTCTCGCGCACTCTGATTGAAAACGAAGGCGTAATCAATGCCGAGGTAGCCGTGCAGATGGCGCAATCGGTCCGTGAGCGCATGGCTGAGGGATGCGGAATCCCGGTCGAGTCGGTCGTCGGACTCTCGACTACCGGTGTTGCCGGACCAGATTCGCAGGATGCGCAACCGCCCGGCACTGTTTTCGTAGGTTTGGCGGCCTCGCACAACGGCCTCGACGACCTGCGTGTCTTCGCACTGGAGCTCGCGGGCGACCGCCAGGCTATTCGCAGCCAGACCGTTTCGGCTGCGGTCGAGGCGCTCGCGGAATACCTGTCTGAGTAACGCTGTTTAACTCTTTGTTCGCCGAGCAAACTTTCAGGTAACACTCAGACACACGAGCTAATCTATGTCTGCAGTTGCCAGTAGGTTATTGCTATCAGTTCTCGCAAGAAGGAGGCCATCAATGGTGTTGGTTCGTCAAGAAATCGGTGACGTACTTCGTGACTTCCGTCAGCAAAAGGGTCGTACCCTGCGCCAGATCGCATCGCGTGCAAGCGTCGCTCTGGGTTATTTGAGCGAGGTCGAACGCGGCCAGAAGGAAGCCTCTTCAGAAATTCTGGCTTCGGTTGCGGATGCGCTTGGCGTGCCGCTATCGGTCATCATGCGTGAGGTCAGCGACCGTCTAGCAACCGCCGAGACCGGTGTTGTTTCTGCGGTTCCTACCTATGTCATTCCTGACCGTGTTCCAGACGAGCTGGTTAGCGAATTCGACAAGTCGTCAGACTCGAAGGAACTTGCCGGAATCTGGCTGTAAACCAATCGATTGGGTCGATTCGACTCGATTGATCTCAAACCTTGAAACCCCCGCTGCAATGGCGGGGGTTTCGCTTTGCCTGGTTTAGGTTTCTTGTGTGCGACTCAGTCAATTCCAAAGCCTCATGCTCGATGAGTTTGGCGATGCCTATTCTCAGGTGCTGTTGGCCGATCAGGTCTTGACTGAGTTGGGTGACAAAACAGGGGATGAGGCTCTGGCTGCCGGGGTTGACCCGCGCGAGGTTTGGTTGGCGCTCTGCAAGAACAACGGGGTGCCGAAGTCGCGTTGGCACGGTTTCGACAAAAAGAAGCAATCCGAACATAAAGACGAAAAATAGAACACGCCGGAACTTTTTATTCGAAATTCTGTTCGAATATTGCTAGTATCCAAGTTAAGCCATTTGACGGTCTGTTTTCCACAGACTGGCTAGGCTCCGAATCAATGTCGGAGCCGCAACCTAGAGTCGGACCAAACAGATTCGAACAGGCACCCAGGTGCCAGAAGCAGAGGAAGAAATGCCATCACCAAGTGATCGCGAAAAGGCGCTAGACACCGCGCTAGCTCAGATTGACCGTCAGTTCGGCAAGGGCTCGGTTATGCGCCTCGGCTCAGACGAGCGCGCTCCGGTCGAAATCATTCCTACCGGCTCGATCGCACTAGATGTCGCTCTCGGCATCGGCGGTCTTCCTCGTGGCCGAATCATCGAGGTCTACGGTCCTGAATCATCGGGTAAGACCACTGTGGCTCTGCACGCAATCGCCAACGCTCAGCGTGGTGGCGGCATCGCAGCCTTCATTGACGCAGAGCACGCGCTAGACCCTGAGTATGCGAAGGCGCTTGGCGTTGACATCGATGCGCTCCTGGTCAGCCAGCCTGACACCGGTGAGCAGGCACTTGAGATCGCCGACATGCTGATTCGTTCGGGCTCAATCGACATCATCGTCATCGACTCGGTCGCCGCACTTGTGCCAAAGGCCGAAATCGAAGGTGAGATGGGTGACGCACACGTTGGTCTGCAGGCTCGTCTGATGTCACAGGCGCTTCGCAAGCTGACCGGTGCATTGAACTCGACCAAGACCACCGCAATCTTCATCAACCAGCTTCGCGAGAAGATTGGTGTCTTCTTCGGTAGCCCAGAAACCACCGCCGGTGGTAAGGCCCTGAAGTTCTACGCCTCGGTTCGTCTCGACATCCGTCGTATTGAGACCCTCAAGGACGGTGCTGACGCAGTCGGTAACCGCACTCGAGTCAAGGTCGTCAAGAACAAGCTCGCGGCTCCTTTCAAGCAGGCCGAGTTCGACATCATCTACGGCGTCGGAATCTCTCGTGAGGGCAGCTTGCTCGACTTCGGTGTCGAGCAGGAAATCGTCAAGAAGTCGGGTGCTTGGTACACCTACGAGGGCGACCAGCTCGGGCAGGGCAAGGAAAACTCGCGCAACTACCTCCTAGCCAACCCAGAGGTTGCCGACGAGATCGAGAAGAAGATCAAGACCAAGCTCGGAATTGGTGTTCCTCGCGCAGTTGCAGACCTGCCAGCCGAAGAAGAGGCTGAGGTGGCCGACAAGGCCGCAACCGCCTAACCAAATCCATGCAAGACGGCAGTTCGCCTAATTCGACCGATCGAGAAACGCCCTGGGAGTTCCCAGAAGGTTATTTCGGTCGAGACGAAGCACCGGAAGAATTTCTAGATTCCGGTGAGAGCGACCTGCCGTCTTCGCGCACTCGGGGAGGTCGTGGCCGGGGTTCAAGGTCACAGCGAACCCAGCCGGCTCAGGATGGCGAAGCTCCGGCCAAGCCGCTTTCGCCTGAAAAACTCGAGCGCCGAGCCAAGAACATCGTGCTGCACCAGCTGTCTAGGCAGGCCAAGTCCGCTCAGCAGCTACGTGAGGTGCTCGAGAAGCGCGAGATACCTAGCGAGATTGCCGAGGCTGTGATCGAGCGATTCACCGAGGCCGGTCTAATCAACGACCTGCAATTCGCCATCACCGTAGCGCACAGCCGTCGACAAACTCGCGGGCTGTCGACCTCAGCGATTCGCCGCGAGCTCATGAAGAAGGGCGTCGGCCAAAACGAGATCGATGAGGCGCTGCGCGACTTCGCGGCCGAAGACGAGCTAGAAACTGCGGTTCGCATAGCGGTCAAGCGCTTACGCGCGATGACCAAGCTCGAGCCAGAAGTTCGACGACGACGACTGCTCGGCTTCTTGGCCCGAAAGGGGTATCCGGGCTCGATCGCATACCGCGCTTTGAAGCTCGCTGAGGCTCAGGCCGAGGAATAAACCGGCAACCGGCAAGGTAAAATTCTGTCGTGACCGAAGCAACCAAACAACGTACGTACGAGGTTCGCACCTTCGGGTGTCAGATGAACGTACATGATTCCGAGCGCCTGACCGGCCTGCTCGAAGACGCCGGTTACATTGCTGCCGAAAACTCTGACAGTGCCGACATCGTCGTGTTCAATACCTGTGCCGTACGAGAGAACGCTGACAACAAGCTCTACGGAAACCTCGGTCAGCTAGCCGGCCGCAAAAACGATAACCCAGACTTCCAGATCGCCGTCGGTGGCTGTCTAGCTCAGAAAGACCGCGAGACCATCGTCAAGAAGGCTCCGTGGGTCGACGTTGTCTTCGGCACCCACAACATCGGTTCGCTTCCTGCGCTTCTCGAGCGTGCCCGCCACAACGAAGAGGCTCAGGTCGAGATCGCCGAATCGTTGCAGCACTTTCCGAGCAACCTGCCAACTAAGCGCGATTCAACCTATGCCGCCTGGGTTTCCATCTCGGTCGGTTGCAACAACACCTGTACGTTCTGCATCGTGCCATCTCTCCGCGGCAAGGAACGCGACCGTCGTCCAGGTGAAATCCTCGCCGAAATTGAGGCGCTCGTCGCCGAAGGCGTTGTCGAGATCACGCTGCTGGGCCAGAACGTAAACACTTACGGTGTCGAGTTTGGCGACAAGGGCGCCTTCGCCAAGTTGCTTCGCGCCTGCGGTCAGATCAAGGGCCTCGAGCGAGTGCGTTTTACGAGCCCGCATCCTGCCGCCTTCACCGACGACGTCATCGAGGCCATGGCCGAGACCGCGAATGTGATGCCAACCCTGCACATGCCGCTTCAGTCGGGCAGCGACCGGATCCTCAAAGAGATGCGCCGTTCTTATCGCAGCGAGAAATACCTCGGCATTCTCGAGCGCGTGCGCAAGGCGATTCCAGACGCTGCAATCACCACCGACCTGATCGTGGGCTTCCCGGGTGAGACCGAGGAGGACTTCCTCGAGACAATGCGCGTGGTCGAAGAATCGCGCTTTGCAGCTTGCTACACGTTCCAGTATTCGAAGCGCCCGGGCACTCCGGCTGCCGAGCTGCCTGATCAGCTTCCTAAAGAGGTCGTTCAGGAGCGCTATGAACGTCTGCTCGAGCTGGTAAACCGCATTGCCTGGGAAGAAAACCAGGCTCAGGTGGGCAATACCGTCGAACTTTTGGTCGCCAATGAGGGCCGCAAGGATTCCAACACCAACCGTATGTCTGGCCGCGGCCGTGACAACCGACTCGTGCACTTCGAGATTCCGGCTGGTGCCGAGGTTCCTCGCCCAGGAGATCTGGTCACCGTAACCATCACCGATGCAGCTCCGTACCACCTGCTAGCCGATGCAACCTCGCCTGAGGTTTACCGGGTGCGTCGCACTGCCGCGGGCGATGCGTGGGACCGCGCCGAAGCTGCTAGCTGTGGCGTGCCGAGTGATGCAAGCGCGGCGGCCAGTTCTGTCAACCTAGGCCTGCCTGCCCTCCGCAAGCCGGAACACTAATGCAACCCAAATTGGTTGCGGTCGTCGGCCCAACCGGCACAGGCAAGTCAGACCTTGCCCTCGACATAGCTGAATCCATCGCGGCAGCCGGTGGCAAAGCCGAAATTATCAACAGCGACTCGATGCAGTTTTATCGCGGCATGGACATCGGCACCGCCAAATTGCCTGTTGCCGAACGTCGCGGCATCGAACACCACATGCTGGATGTGCTCTCGCCACAAGACGAATCCACAGCCGCCGAGTACCAGCGCATGGCGCGTCCGATCATCGAAGACCTCCAGTCGAGGGGATTGGTCCCGATCCTCGTTGGCGGCAGCATGCTCTATGTCGCTGCGGTCTTGAACACTTTTGAGTTCCCGGCTCGCGACGAAACACTGCGTGCCGAGCTTGAAGCCGAACTGGAACAGCACGGCTCGCACGAACTCCACGGTCGCCTAGCCCAAATTGACCCAGATGCCGCGACCCGAGTTGACCCGGCAAACCCGCGACGCGTCGTTCGCGCGCTCGAGATTGTCATGCTTACCGGTGAACCCTTTGCGGCCGCCCTGCCAGAGGTTCCAGAGAACTGGCAGCCGGTGCTCGAGATCGGTCTTAACTCGGAACGCGCGCACCTGGTGCAGCGCCTCGAACGTCGAGTCGAACTCATGTGGCAAAAAGGACTGCTCGATGAGGTCGAAGGCCTTATCCCTCAGGGCCTTCGCGAAGGCAAGACCTCGAGCCGAGCCATTGGTTACGCCCAGGCGCTCAGCCAGCTCGACGGCCTATCAACCCAGGCCGAAGCCATCGCCGAAACGGTTCGACTCACCCAGCGCTATGCCCGCCGCCAGATGAGTTGGTTCCGCCGCGATCAGCGCATCCAGTGGTTCGATTACCAGGATGCCGACTATGTGCCGAAGGCCCTCGACTTAGTGCACACTTGGCTTGCCGAATAGGCTTATCTCATGGCAATCCTGCAATTCACCAAGGGGCACGGCACCGGCAACGACTTCGTGCTGTTTTTTGACCCGACCGGTGAGATCAATCTGACCCAGCAGCAGATTGCCAAACTGTGCGACCGTCACTTCGGCATCGGTGCCGACGGCGTGATTCGCGTCATTCGGTCCGAAGTGCTCGAGGCCGGTCAAAACCTGCTGACCGAGGCTCCTGAAGCCGAGTGGTTCATGGATTATTACAACGCCGACGGCTCAATCGCCGAAATGTGCGGCAACGGCACACGAGTGTTTGCCCGCTACCTCACCGAAAAGGGCCACGTGAGCCTCAAGGACGGCGAAACACTGAGCATTGGCACACGAGCCGGCGTACGAGACATTCAGCGAAACCTCGCGGGTTTTGCCGTCGATATGGGTCGCTGGCGCCTCGATGGAACCGAACCGCTAGTCAGCGCTAACAGGCTCGAAGTGCCACGCCCGGGTATCGGCATCAACGTTGGCAACCCGCACGTCGTAGTTGCCCTCGCCGAGCAGGATGAGCTCGAGACCCTCGACCTGAGCCAGGCTCCGGTTCTCGACCCAACGCCGCCAGCCGGCGCAAACGTTGAGTTCGTCGTACCAGCCGAGCCGATGATCAAGGATGGCGTGGGTTCAATCTCGATGCGCGTGCACGAACGCGGTTCCGGCGAAACTTTGAGCTGCGGCACCGGCATTGTGGCTGCAGCGTTGGCCACACGTCACTGGGCGGGTGCCGGAGCGCCAAACCAGTGGTCGGTTACCGTTCCTGGCGGCACCTTGGGCGTTCGTATGTTCCCGACCGAAGACGGCGAACATGTTGGTCTTTCAGGCGCGGCCGTTCTGGTTTACGACGGCGAAGTCGAACTCGACCGACTCTAAACGCGCACTACGCGCAGAATGCGAAAACCCTTCGCGGTTTCAACGCGGGCAACATCAAAATCAGCGCCGAGCTCATCCGCTAGCCACTTTTGAAGCGAATCGGCACCAAGCTGCTTGGCGACCACCAAATAGGCCTCAGCGCCTTCCATCAAACGTGGCAGCCAGGTCATCAGAATCTCGTGCAAGGCCTCTTTGCCGACGCGAATCGGCGGGTTCGACCAAACTCCGGCAAATTCGACATCGGCGGGCACTTCTTCAGGTCGGCAGACGCGAATGTTGGTCAGGCCAAGGCGTTCGGCATTCAGGCGAGTCAACTCGAGTGAACGCTCGTTCACGTCGACGGCCCATACCGTCGCATTTGGTGCGTGCAGAGCCAGGCTGATTGCGATCGGACCCCAACCGCAACCGACATCGATCAGATTGCCCTCGGTCGGAGCCTTCGCGAGCCAGTCAAGCAAAATGCGAGTGCCACCATCGACGTGATCTGGGCTGAAAATGCTGTTCGCAGTCGTCACTGTGAGTTCACGCTCGGCCAGCCAAACGCGAATCTCCTTAGGGGTGAACTCGCTACCCGGCTCAGACGAGAAATAGTGCTCTGACGACATAACGGCAACCCTATTACAACCGCGCAAAGTAGTGTTGAGTTCATGCTTGACCACGATGAACCAACCGGTGCGGATGCCTCGAGCTCGACCGATGTTTCTGGGTCGGGCCAGGTTAGTCGCGCCGAGGCTGCGGTCAACCGAATCCTCGCTCGTGGTGCGCGTGCGGCTGCTCTAGGAGCCGAAGAAACCCACGGGTACTCAGACTTTGACGGTGACCAACTCGAACGCGAGGAGCGCTCTGCTCTGCGTCGCGTGGGTGGCCTTTCGACCGAACGTGAAGACATCTCTGACGTTGAGTACCGTCAGCTGCGTCTCGAAAAGGTTGTTCTGATCGGCCTTTACGGCGAGCAATCACTTCAGGATGCCGAAAACTCGCTTCGCGAGTTGGCCGCGCTCGCCGAAACGGCCGGAGCCGAGGTGCTCGATGGGTTGCTGCAGCGCCGAGCGCATCCTGACCCGGCCACCTATCTCGGCAAGGGTAAGGCTCAGGAGCTCAAGGAACTCGTTGCTCTGGTTGGAGCTGACACCGTCATCGCCGACACCGAACTTGCACCGAGCCAGCGTCGAGCGCTCGAAGACGTGGTGAACGCCAAGGTCATCGACCGCACAGCCGTGATCCTCGACATCTTCGCTCAGCACGCCAAGAGCCGTGAGGGCAAGGCCCAGGTCGAACTGGCTCAGCTCGAATACCTCCTGCCTCGTCTTCGTGGTTGGGGTGAATCGATGTCGCGCCAGGCCGGTGGTCAGGCCGCAGGCGGTGTCGGTATGGGTTCACGTGGCCCTGGTGAAACCAAGATCGAGCTCGACCGCCGTCGCATCAACACGCGCATGGCCAAGCTGCGCAAGCAGATCGCGGCCATGAAGCCGGCTCGCGACACCAAGCGTGCCAACCGCAACCGCAACGCTGTGCCGAGCGTCGCAATCGCTGGTTACACCAATGCGGGCAAGTCATCGCTGCTGAACCGCATGACCTCGGCCGGTGTGCTGGTTCAAAACGCACTCTTCGCGACCCTGGACCCGACCGTGCGCAAGGCGAGCACTCCCGACGGGCGCGCATACACGATTGCTGACACCGTCGGATTTGTGCGCAACCTGCCGCACCAGTTGGTCGAGGCATTCCGTTCGACGCTTGAAGAAATCGCTGAGAGCAACCTGATTGTGCACGTTGTCGATGCCTCGCACCCAGATCCGGGCAGTCAGATTGCGACGGTACGCGATGTCATCGGCGAGACCGGTGCTCGCGACATTCCTGAACTGATTGTGTTCAACAAGATTGACCTGGCCGACGAAACTCAGCGCATGGCCTTGCGCGGCATGGAGCCTCGTTCAATTGAGGTTTCGGCTCGCACGGGGGAGGGCATCGACGAGCTACTCGCAAAGATCGCCGAGTTGTTGCCGGAACCGGATGTGCAGATCGACGTTTTGATTCCCTACAACCGCGGTGACTTGGTCTCGCGCCTACACATCAATGGTCGAATCATCGACCTCGAGTATGCCGAAACCGGCACACACGTTCGCGCGATGGTGAAGCCTGAGCAGGCCGCGGAACTCGCGCCGTTCAAGCTCTAGAGCTTGCGCATCACCGTAACGACTTTGCCCTGAATGATGGCGTTGTCGCCTGGAATCGGCTCCATGGTCGAGTTGCGTGGAATCAGCCAGACGTGACCGTCGCGCTGCTTGAAAACCTTCACGGTCGCTTCGCCATCGAGCAATGCAGCCACGATGTCGCCGTTCTCGGCGGTGTTCTGAGCGCGGCAAACCACGAAGTCGCCATCGCAGATCGCGGCGTCAATCATCGAGTCACCGTGAACCTCAAGCATGAACAGTTGACCGTTGCCAACCATGTTGCGAGGTAGCGGCACCATCTCTTCGACGTGCTGCTCGGCCGTGATCGGAACACCTGCTGCAATGCGACCGACCAGTGGCACCATGGCAGCTTCGGTGTAAGGCGTTGCCAGTTCGCCAAAGGCGTCCGGGGTTGAAAGCGATTCAGGAGTAATCAGGACGCGAATGCCGCGAGCCAAACCTTCGAGTGCGATGTAACCCGCGCGCTCGAGCTGTTCGAGCTGGTACTTGACGCTCGCCACCGAGCTCAGCCCGACTGCGTCGCCAATCTCACGCATCGATGGGGAGTACTCGTTCGAGTTCTTGTATTGAACGATGAACTGCAGAATCTGTTCGCTTCGGGCGCTGAGGCCTCCGCTGTTCTTGCTAGCCATGCTCGTTCCTTTCGATTGCCTGGCTCACCAACGAAATCCATAAATGTCGGTGGTGACAGTTTTACTACCTGTATCGAAAGTTTATTCGGATTTCAAAGCATTTCCAAACAAATTTTCGAAAGATTTACAAAAACTCTTGACATTGGGTTGGGGTTTGTTCGTAATCTTGTTCTAATACGAACAAATGTTCGAACAAAAGTTCCAACCGAATAGCAAGACCAAGCACCACCCGAAAGCAAGAAGCCAGGCACCACCCCAAAGCAAGAAGAGAGTGAACTGAGATGTCCCAGATCAACAACTCACGCATCAACCGACCAGCTACTTATCGCCAGGCAGCTCGAGTTTCGAGCAACCGCGCTCGCGCAGCGGCAGCTCCTGTGAACCCACGCGGACTGTTCCGCAAGGTTGCAGTAGCAGCTGTTGCCGTCGGTGCGATCTACGCATTCGTAGCTGGCCAGTCGGCAAACGCTTCGAGCGAATCGGTCAAGGTTTCGTTCGAACACGTCACCGTCCACTCGGGCGAGACCCTCTGGCAACTTGCTCAGCAGTACGGCAAGGGTCAGGATGCACGCGACTGGATTGCCAACGTCGTTGACCTAAACGGTCTGACTTCGGTTGACCTTCAGCCTGGTCAAGACCTCGCTCTGCCTAACAACTAGGGGCACCAGCGGCAGCCTAGGTTGGCTCTAACGGTAACCTTGAGTGATGGCAACACTCGATGACCTACCAATCCGGGCTGACCTAAAAGGGCAAAAGCCCTATGGCGCCCCGCAGCTTTCCGTGCCGGTCTCGCTCAATGTGAACGAGAACACGCACCGAGTGCCAGAGGCAGTGGCCGTCGACATCATCTCTCGACTCGCACAAGCGGTTTTGGACATCAACCGCTATCCAGATCGAGAATTCGAAGGTCTTCGAGCCGCTCTCGCAAACTATCTGGGGTATGACCTAGGCGTTCCAAACATCTGGGCGGCAAACGGTTCGAACGAAGTGCTCCAGCACATCTTCCAGGCTTTCGGCGGCCCAGGTCGCAAGGCTCTGAGTTTTACTCCGACCTATTCGATGTACTCGTTGATTGCCCAGGGGACTGGCACAGAGTGGATTGGCGTTTCTCGAGCCGAGCGCTACGAACTAACGGCCGAACTGGTTCGCGAAGGCATCCTCGCAAACAAGCCAGACATCGTCCTTCTCTGTTCGCCAAACAACCCAACCGGCACCCCGGTAAGCCTGAGCGTTATCGAGGCGGCATACGATGCGCTGACCGAAGCATCCGGCGGCATCCTCGTTATCGATGAGGCGTATGCCGAATTCGCGGCCGACCCGACCGGCACCGCTCTCGAGTTGCTCGAGGGCCGCGAACGCCTGCTCGTCTCGCGAACCATGTCGAAAGCGTTCGCTTTCGCTGGTGCTCGCGTTGGCTACCTCGCTGCCGACCCTGCAGTTGTCGATGCCCTGCGGCTGGTGCGATTGCCGTACCACCTGAGCGCATTCACACAGGCCGCAGCAGAGGCCGCACTCGCACACTCTGACGAAATGCTCGCGATGGTCGACGACATCAAGACTCAGCGAGACCGCATAGTTTTCGAACTCACTTTGCTTGGCCTGGATGTCTATCGCACCGACTCGAATTTCGTC
>JACCDQ011192661.1_pt1 | contig 11826 bp, 13 predicted proteins | sample 7446031 | NCBI WGS metagenome assembly JACCDQ01 (sample SAMN15323442, study PRJNA562643) | freshwater metagenome | isolation source: river surface water | place: USA:Blue River Watershed | collected 2017-08-17
GCGAGACATGTTTTCCTCAATACGGAATCGGGGTTGATGTAAGAACGGGGGATGCTCTATATATGAATGTTCATCATCCTCACGCTAATTTACCTATTGTGCTTAAATCACCAGACGCAAAACGTTTATCAATTGTTTGTTACTTGAGAGAAAGTATATGGAATCAAACTAAAGGCAAAACAAAAAAATTTATGGAGAAACAAAATAACACTTTGAAAAAAATTAGAGTGTTATAAAAAGTCGATGAAAGATATTTTATATTCAATAAAAATTGAATATTTAAAAACAAACCTTTTAAGTGTCAAACAAGTGACAAAATGGCAACTCGTTACAACAATGAACCAGCACCATCATCATATTCTTCACAAACCGATAAACACATTCTTCAGTTTGTTTACGATTTGATGTCAAAGTATAAAGAATTGGAAACAGAATCAACATCTAACATTATTTACAGTTGTCATAATGAATTTGATTCGAACAATGTGTGTGAGTTCGAAGGATTATCAAATGGCAATTACATTGTAGTGAAGACGAAATTAAACCCAATTCATATGCCGGAGATTATGAGGATGTTTCAATCAATTTACGAAGATAATTATTGGTCTTATGAAGAGTTAAATCACGAATGCTACTCTTGTGATATGTTTCTAATGGAAATGTATAATGAAGAAGAAGAAAAAACCAGAGAGATTCGTGATAAGTTATTGAAATATGATGTTGATGAATGGTTCAAGTTACTTGTATCGCATTCAGAAAAACATAATAAATTAGAATTTAATGAAAAAGAAGAAATTTATTATGTTGATGAAGAAAAGATATTTTATGAGCCACCTCGAAAGGAATACTATGAAGAAGATATATATGAAGAAACTGATGAAGAAACGGACGAAAATGACGAAAAAAACTATTACACACAGAAGTTCTATACACTTGATGATATTTTGGAGATGTTGGAGAATGATATGAAAACAACATTACGACCAGCGTCGAGGAACTTGAAATAAAAAGTTATAACAATTATAATATTATTATGTTTAAGAGTTGTATATTTTTGCCTTGTAGAGTTGTTTTTGCCTTGTCCTGAATAAAAATTGAACCTTTTTTGTATTTGAAAAAAAATTGTATATCCAGCATCAATTTACAAGCAAAACACAATGGTGAATATCTTCAACACTCAACGCGAGTCCGTCGAGGAGGACACATTAAGGAGTATAAGGCTCAAAGGAGTCAATATGGTGTATAATACGAAAACAAACGAAGTTTTCTTACCAGAAGATGACGAATTAACGACTTGTATCGGGATATACATTTCGAAGCATAATTCGGTGAGCTTCTTCAAGACGAAGGAATCGCTAACAATTATTGAGGAGCAACTGGAGAATATGACCGAGCGATACAAAAGTGGACAGATTACCGCCAATCTGAAAGGATTATTCATCTCTAAGTTCATAGTGAATGGAGAAATCCACTGCTTTAATCACGAGGACAATACATTTTCCGTGGCAAGGACAGGAGAGATTATATGGGTCCTGAACGACGAAGGCGAGCTTACCTACCTACAACTAGTAACTATTTAACTATTTAAAGTTTTAACGTTTTAACATTTTAAAATTCTATAATATTTTATAACATTATAACATTTTTTTTGAAAAAAGGTCAAATACAAAAAGCAGATTCCGTTCCGTGACTGCAATAGAGATCTGCTGAGGCAAGATAACAGGGAGACTTGTGATTATCATGAGAGTAACATTGAGTGAAATGATAACAAAAAAATAGATAATATGTATTTTTAATCTCAGTTATTTATTGTCTTGTTATTGTGTTAAATGTCTTATCGAATAAAAAAAGGGGCTTACCTTCCCCAATTTTTATTTCCTGACCAAAAGAAGTTAGAGAAGTTTTTGTTATTAAAATGTTAAAATGTTATAAAAGTTATAAAAGATTAAAATTCCCGAAAAGAGCGGTCGAAGATGTAGTCCTGGAAATCGTATTCAGACAAATGGTCGTAAGGAGTCCAATCATCTTCGTCTTGAAGCCACCAAGAGTCGTCGAGGTCGTTGAGTTGTTCGTTGAGATGTTGGTCGAGATGGTCGACAAGAAGAAGAGGTTGAGGAGAGACGAAATGATTATTGCGGAAAAGTGTAAAATTGTGAAAATCCTCAGGAGAAAGGAAAGAGCCAATTTTATCACAAATGCCGTTGAAATCGCATCGTTCAAGGCGCGGAATATTGTGAAGAGAGTCGAAAGTCATGATTGTATTGAGTAGGTGTAAAGTTACATAAAAGTAAAGAGAGAAAAAAGGTTCAATTTTAAAAAAAGAAAAAGGTAAAAAAATGCAAAGGCAAAAAAGAATAAAAAGAGGGAAAAAGAATAAAAAAGGTTGGGATTGCTCCCTTGTTTTTTAAAGCTCCCCAAGCCCGCTCTCCGCTTCACCGCTGTCTGTATCCAAAGCTAAAAGTTTAACAAATAATATTACACAGAAGTGAGATAATAATTAATAATGGTAAAATGATTAATCATCGAAATTCTCCTCTTCCTTGAGTTCGCCATCTTCCCAAGGTCCCTTGGAAACAGCAGCCGCTTTGGCGGCCTTAGCAGCAGCGCGTTTCTCTCGCCAAATGCGGTATTCCTCGGTATCGTCATCAGTCATAATCTTGGGAGCTTCGTATTTCTTAGCCGGAGGCGTAAACTTGGCCTTGAGGTTAGGAATATAGAGGAAAACTTTCCAGAAGTAACTTTTACCCTTACTGTTGCCGATGGAAATCAAGACAAGTCCGTCATCCTTAATCTTGTTGTAAACGGCATTAGTAGCGGCGTTTTCAGGGAAATCCTGATTGGGAGTGATGACAAATACATTGAATTCTTTGCCTTCCTTGTCCTTAGTGGTTTTCTGGTCGATGGTCTTGATAAAAGCAGCGGAGCGAGTAGAGCACATAGCGGCGTTGATCTGTTTTTCCACGAAATCAGCGGTGTGGAAAAGCATAGCGCGCGGAATGCAAAGAGTAGGGAACTTGATCTCAGTGGAGATAGAAGCCATTGTTTTGAAGCGTTTGTGAAGGTTGGTTTTTAGATACAATAAAAAAATAAGTAGAAAAAAGGTTCAATTTTAAAAAATGTAAAAGTGAAAAAGGTCAAAGTCAAAAAATATTTGAATAAAAAGTTGGGTTGCCCCTTCTTTTTATTCTTTTTATTCTTTTTCAAAAGCTCCGCTGTCTTGACTCCGCTAAGCTCCAAATGTCCAACACCTAAAGAGAGAAACAAAAGATTAATCGTACCTGATAGGGCGGTTCCTCATTTGCATCATTTCAACAGATACGAAATTGCGGATTTTCTCTTCATATTCGTCGAGCCACCAGCCATCGAAAGGCGGAGTGTAGGTGGTCTTCTCCCACTCGATAGGAGGCGAATACACGGAAGGCTCAAAAGTCCGTAGGATGCCATTTTTGTAGAGAATGCCAATTTCTTCGTCAGCACAAGTGCAGAGGAAACCGAAGTGGCGCGGTTGGTCGAGGTGAGCCGTAATCGTGGTGGAACGAAACGGGAGCGAGATGTTCATCGTTGGTGGTATTTGAGGGTTGTCTGTGCGTATCGGTATATTTCGAGAAAAAAGCTCAAATTTTGTGTAAAAAAGGGCAAAAAATAACAAGTTTTATTTTGTAAGATTTCATAGTTATTCAAGTGTAAGAAATGATAAAAAAGTGTAAAATTTAATAGAAGTTGAAAAATAAAATAAATGTAAGAAATGATAAAAAAGTGTAAGATTTGATAGCAGTAGATTAGACAGAAATGAGTGAAAAACGAAATAAATTAGGTATTTTTGTAAGATTTAATAGTAGTTAAATAGTTATAATATTGTAAGATTTGATGTATTTATGTAATAAATGATAACTATTAATAACAAAAGGTGAGTGTAAGATTTGAGTAAAAAATGTAAGATTTGATAGTAAATAAGGAAAAAAAGAGTATATTGTAAGAAATGATAAAAAAATGTAAGATTTAATAGTAGTTACTTATATAAATTTGTTGAAAAGACGAAAAAAACAAAAAATTGAGGCGATTTGTGGCGAATAGAGAGGACAGTATCTAAACCCAACCAACCAACAACCGCTTACCGACAAGAATGTCTCTTCTCGCTGAAACCCAGATTGTAGAGCTCGCTGCGCTCGTGCTTGAAATTGTCCCACCAGGCGAGGTGATGATGGAAAATTTTGAGGAAATGCTTCGTGGCCGAATTGAAGCAAAAACCCGTGCCAAATACACAGCGCCCTTTATGGGAACTTGTGTAATGCCAACGTCCGACCAGCTAAAGTTGGTAGATTTCGATCTGCCATATATGCCGAGCTGTGTGCGATACGTAGGATGCAAGGCAATCAAATACGTAGGGGGTCTTATGACTCCTTGCGGAGGTAAAGTTAAAAATTCTGATTTCTGTAATACTTGTTCCAAGAAAGTCGAAGAGAAGGGCGAACCCGAATACGGAACCCTTGATGATCGCGAGGAAGCGCACGACAATGGTGAAAAATACTCGGCAGGCGGAAAGACCGAGATAACCTTTGGCGATTACCTCGTGGCAAAGAAGAAAACCCGTGAAGAGGCGAAGAAGGCGATTCGCGATGCGGGACTTTCGATTAATATCCCAGAAGAATGTTTCGCACGCTCAGGCGGAGACAAGAAGCGTTCTGGACGTCCGAAGAAGGCAGCCGCGGCCGTTTCGGATAATGAAGATGAGGAGGTTGAAGCACCAAAGCCGAGAGTGAAGAGACCACCCCTAACTCTTGAAGAGAAACTCGAGAAAGTTAGGCAGGAAGAAGCCGAGAGAAAAAGGAAGGCAGCAGAACGTGAGGTTCTTAAAGCCCAGAGAGAAGCGAAGAAGAAAATAGAAGACGCCGAGAAAGAAGCGAAGAAGAAGGCGAAAGAAGATGCGAAAGAAGCGAAGAAGGCAAAGGAACAAGAGAATTCAGAGAAATCAGAGAAAAAGAAAGCTGCTGCTGAAAAATTAAAGGAACAACTGAGAGATCTTGATGGCGACGACGCCGGTTCTCTCAATGGCGATGAAGATACTAGTTCTCTCAATGGTGACGACGCGAAGGAGGCGGAGGAGAAAGAGGTTTTCGTGAAAAAGATTCTAAAGGGCGTTACACTTGTTTTCAGCGAGAAAACAAATAAAGTATATGCAGAGGAAGATGAAGAACACGAGACTTGTATTGGATTGTTCAAGACAGAGAAAAATACTGTTAATTTCTACACGACAAAACCAGCTCGCACCATTATTGAGGAACAACTCGAATATGAGATTGAACAATACAATGAAGGACACATCACGGAAACTAATGGCGTGTTCTACTCTAACTTCTACATCAACGATACAGTTCATCGCTTCGACCACAAGACAAAAAAGCTTTCCACAAAGAAAGGAGAGCTTGTCTGGATTCTCAACGATGATGGCAAACTCGTAAAGCCACCTGTGGAGGACGACGACGAATAAACAGAAAAAACATAATATTATAACATTCCACTGTGCTCACCTCTTGTATTTGATAGGAAATTTAATTGAAAAAGGTAAGAATTATTAGTTGATATTCTCTTCACAAAACCCTTGTCTGTTGTTAGGATAACATTTTTTTTGTTATACGAATAAAAATCCAACCGATAACTCGATTTTCTCACTCATTTCTCATAGGTCTATAATAGCATAAAAACATTATAGGAATTTAGAATTTTAGAATTTTAGGACTTAGTAAAATTTTAGGGATTCATCAGTAAAATAAAAAATTGAATAGATTTTTAGAAATAATTAAAACAGTATCTAAAACCACTTACCAAAATCGCTAAAACCAAAATGTCCACCGTTACCAACGTTACTTTCCCATTGTTGTGCATTCCGCGCGCAATGCTTTTCCACACCGCCGAAATTGTGGAGAACGCTATTAACCAAGCGTTACACGGGAAATTTGTGAAGTCTGTTCAACAGACTACAACGACTGACAAAGCTGGTCTCCAGTTCAACGTGTTCTTCATCCACCCCGACCAAGACTTCAAAGCAAACCGCAGCACTGATACCCTCTATGAGACCCTCAAAACTCAAGGCACAGTAAACATCTCCACTGGAACAGGCAAGTTCTTTTGGAAGGTGAAATTGTATGTGCCACACCTCAAGGCGCAATACTTGCCACCCGCACCAGTTGTAACCAGCGCACCAGTGTTGGTAGTTCGACCAGTTCCAGTGGGACCTCGTATTATGTCTGTTGAAGAAGAGGCAGAGTTTGAAGAGTGGCGCCGAGAGAAAGCCAAGGCAAAGGAAATTGCCGACAAAATCGCAGCAGAGAAAGCCGCTGCAGAATTGGTTCGCCAATGTCTGGGCGAGCGTCTTTACCCGCTTGTGGTAGATTTCCTCGCGAAGGAATTTCCAGCATTCAAACACGCAGGAAAAGTTGTCGGTATGATCCTCGAATGGTCACCTGAGGATATTGAAGCGCTATACAATAACCCAGCTGATCTTGCGGATGCGGTTCGTGAAGGCGTTCGGGTTTACCGCGAGCACTTGCTTCGTGAGGCTGGCGCTGCCTAAGGGCAGCACTACAAAAATAATATTATAACATTCCACTGTGCTCATATCTTGTATTCTGTTAGGTCCAATTAAAATTTACAAAAAAGGTAAGAATTATTAGTTAATATTCTCTTCACAAAACCCTTGTCTGTTGTTAGCCAAAAAGAAGGGGAAACCCAACTTTTTAATCATATAATGCCTTTTCTAAAACACTTTTCTCACCGATAACTCGATTTTCCTACTCATTTCTTGTTTTATTGTCTTTTTTTTACTTATGAAATAGTTATTTAACACTGTATAACAATAAAAGTGTGTCATCTACATTGTCCTGTAGTTTATTATAGAAATAATTGAATGACATAAAAACATAATTTTTTTATTCACAACAAACCCACAATGACTTTTAAAAAGGATTTTTTGGATGCTATGAAGATGCTTGCTAATAAAAAAGGCGGGGACATTAAATGGTATTCCGTAAGAGATAATGATGATAATGATGAACCACCTTCTAATGAAACAAATAAAATTTCTCTCACAAACACAATCTTTAAAGCAAAAAATCGTTTTGAACTTTGGTTGAAAATATATAAATTTCTTATAAATGATGAAGAATGGAATGATTATAAACCATCACCATATGATCTTGAAGAGATTGAAGAGTATTCAGATGTAGTAATTGCCCCAAGAGAACCAGTTGAAGATGCACAGCTTTATTCTCTTGTAGAAAATTTACTAATTCGAAATTCTATTATTTCAATCATTAATAGTATGGATAATCCAGAAATGGGTTATTATATTGTATGTTTTAAAAATTTACTCTAATACACAGATACAATTTAATGATTATTAATATTTTTTATTAAGATTTTTCTGTTGTTCTGTTGTTCTGTTGTTAGCCAAAAAGAAGAAAATTCAACTTTTTATAAAAGAACCCTTGTATTTAAATCTATAAAATTGAACATATTTTGAAGATATATAATTTCTAATAAAGAAAATGTCTACACTGATTATCAAAATGGGTGATTTGTTCTTCTGGGCTACAAGTGCTGAATATCGACGCGAATCACGGATGATACAAGATAAATCCAAATGGACACGCGAAGATGTTATTGAAATGGAGAGAAGGGCTGAAGAACTTATTAAAGAGATGGAACGCAAAAAAATGGCAACGAACACTCAATAAAAGCACATCCAAATTAAACAAAATATGGTAAATTCAATTGAGTGTGGAAGCGGTAGAAGGGGAAAGTGGACAGGCGGTCCGTCTTTTTGCTATATTATTGGAATAATATTTTATCATTTAAAAATAAAATTGAACAATTATATTTTATCTATTTCTTTTTAACCTAAAACACCAAATGTCGATGTCCTACGCTATTATGTATTCCTCTAATAAACTTTTACCTACGATTATTAAGGCTTTCTCTTCTCAAACTGACATTAACATTTTCATTACACAGTTTAAATTGTGTAAAACTCATTCTTACGGTGCCGAGATTGATTTCTATATTGATGCGGATTTCTTCGATCTATCCGACCCTAGTATATTCAGTTCTCTGAATTCTCTATCTATTGATCGACATCTTCATTATAAAGATTTTGTTCAAATTGCTATAGTTAATTCATTTGATTCACAAAGTGAATCTCATATAGATATTTACCAAATTTTAGACCATTTTACGGTTTATTAGACTAATATTTATTTAAAACTATTAGGTAAGAAATGTTATTTAATATGTTTTAAAAGTTTACTCTAATTTAAATATTAATAATTTTTTTTAATAATTTTTCTCATCGATAACTCGATTTTCCTACTCATTTCTTATTTCCTTGTTTTTCTATTTTACGAATGAAATAGTTATTTTTTATTTAAAGTTTAATAATAAAGATTGTCCTGTGTCTATATCTATAATGAAAGGGTAAAATTGATTTGTTAAATATTACTATAAACCAAAGTATAACCCCAACAAACTTTTCCACAAAATCTCTCTATAAAATGTCCGTTCAAGAAGGAACTAAGATGCTCTACTGTAAAGTCGCTGGTGATAAGTCGACCGAGGAAGTAGTATATGTTATCTCTGTTCATTCCGGTTCCGCAGGCGGCGGTGTTACAATTTACATTCCTTCTCTGAAGAGAGAAAGGGATACCGAGGTAAGTAGGCTTTCTCATATTGTTGAGAAAAAAGATAAGATTGATAATTATTTTGGAAAACCACGGCTGGAGTTGCCTGAAATTTCACAAGAGGCGATTATTTGCGCACCAACACAGAGATGCACACCCGACGGAAAAAACCCGATTTGTCTTCAAATTCCTGTTGGCGATAATTGGATGTTTAGTGCTGATTATACGTTTTATTCTAAACCAATCGATAATTCTTCACTTTTTATGAGTGGTGGTATCAACATTAACCCATACAACCATCCAAATTGTTATTTGAGTCCATCAGTTCCATTTCATAATTTTAATGGGTTTGGTTCTAAAATAGTTGTAGGTGTTAAAATTAATATTTTGATAAAATTTTCAAGTAATTTTGATTTGACTACTGGAAACACTAACCGTACTCTCATTATATTAATTAATGATATTGAATGTGTTAAATATGAGCATAGTCTTTATGTCAACCCGAACCAATATATACGTATTGGGAATAATGGTATTGATGCATTGGTTGAGAATTTAAAAATTACAATTCCAAATGTTTATAACACAGTTGAATTAACTATGCAAAATCGCGACGAAGTCCTTCTCGACAATCAACGATTACTCTTCAACCAGCTCAACGCACTACAGGAAACTATCAAGATACTTCAGAGAAAATCTTCGCCACCAGCCGATGAAGAATTACAAAGGGAAATTGCAGAACTTCGCAAGATGAACACTCACCACCGACAAATGAATGCTCAGCTTCTCTCTAGCCAACGAGAGATGAGAGAAGAAATGATTGCTATGAGAGCGGAAATGGCAGAACTTAAATTGAGTATGAAATCAGCAGAGAAACCAGCCGAGAAACAAGCTGAAATTTATAATGATGAAATCTATGATTAAAATTATAAAAATACAAGAAACAAAAAACAAAAAAGGTAAGAAATATTAGTTGTTATTCTTCCTCACAAAACATTTGTCTGTTGTTAGGCCAACATTTTTTTTATTAAAATTGATTCTTATGTTGTTATAATTTAAAAATTTATATGTCTAGAGTATATCTAATTACAATGGAATCGTTTAAAACAATATGTCAAGGAGCAATGGGAGCAATTACCTTTGGTGCTTATCATCAATTTACAACAAATAAAATTATGGAATTAAATAATGAAAAAATGGAATTACAACATAAACAAGATATTCAACGTATTGAATCATTACATCGTAAAGAAATAGAGAAATATCGTAAAGAAATGGATGAATTAAATAACAAATATAAATATCTTGAAACACAACTTGAAAGATTAAATCGTAGATGGTTTTAATATTGTCCAGTTAAAAACGCATTAATATTTTTTATAACCGATAAATCGATTTTCCTACTCATTTCTTGTGTTTTCTATTTTACGAATGAAATAGTTATTTTTTATTTTAAAGTTTATAAGATTTAATAAGATTTAATAAGATTGTCCTGTGTCTATAAAAAAATAAAAAAATTGATTTGATTTTATCTCTTTAAAATACAGTATCTAAACCAATTACCAAACTTACCAATGCCTTCAACCAATATCATCGAGCGAGGAAACGCTTATGTCGCACAGTATCTTAAGGATCACTATTTGCCACCTGCCGAGGCAGATGATGACGAGATTTTTAGATATGCCGACAAATGGTATGATTCATTCGGTTCCAAAACTCACAACTTTCCGGTTTTAACGAGTTTCGAACTAATGGATATGATTAATTATTGTAATAAGAACAGCGAATTTCACGATTTCCACCAAGGAATCAAAGAAGTCCACGAAATCACAACTCTGTTTCTTCACACATTGTTATTAAATCATAATAAATATTAAACTTTGACAGGATATTAAAAAAGGTAATTAATTATTTTCTCTTCATAATATTTTTTTTTATTAAAAGAGAGAGAAAAGGTAAGAAATAATTGTTATTATAACAACCCTTTGTATGTTGTTAGACTAACTTTTTTAATTTTTAAAGAGATAGAAAAAAATAAAAAAATAAAAAATTGATTTGATTTTATCTCTTTAAAATACAGTATCTAAACCAACTAAACCAAACTCACCAATGTCTTCAACTAATATCATTGAAAGGGGAAATGCGTATGTCGCCCAGTATATTAAGGATCACTACTTGCCACCTGCCGAGGCGGATGAAGTTTTGATTGATATATATGACGACAAATGGTATGATTCATTTAGTTCCAAAATTCACGACTTTCCAGTCGAAACGAGTTTCGAACTAATGGATATGATTAATTATTGTAATAAGCACAGCGAATTTCACGATTTCAACCAAGGAATCAAAGAAGTTCACGAGATTACAACTCTCTTTCTTTACACATTGTTATTACTTCATAATCATTAAACTTTGACAGGAATATAATATTAAAAAAGGTAATTAATTATTTTCTTCATAATATTTTTTTATTAAAAAAAATTATAAAATTATTATTTTTTATTAATTATTATTGATTGTTAAATAAACGATTAAACATACTAACAAGATAATTACGAACTCTGTTTGAAGATACAACAAGAATTAAATTTTTGTCTCCAAAATTCATTATAATTTCGTCATCATCTTTTGGAATCGCTTCCTTAAAATCGGTTATGTTATAGGCTTCTGCAGTAGATGAATTCTTCATCTTACCACAGAATAATATATTAGATTCAATATTAATAACACACTTTTTAGGTCTCTTATTCGTATTGTCAATTTGTTGGAGTTCGAGACCTTTGGAGATAAGAGAACGAAAATCGTTGAGTTCCTGATTCATATTGATATTTTTTATTATTATTTTGTTGTATTTTTATACAATCAATTTTACAATTTTCTCTAAAAAAAATATATTGTTCTTGACAATAAATCCAAATAAAAAATGAATAATTACATTAGTTGTGAATAATTAAAAATTATAATAAAATTATTAATTATCAAATCAGAGAAATTAGAGAAAGGTTATTCAATGATAAATATCAAATCAGAGAAATTGGAGAAAGGTTATTCAATGATAAATATCAAATCAGAGAAATTGGAGAAAGGTTATTCAATGATAAATATCAAATCAGAGAAATTGGAGAAAGGTTATTCAATGATAAATATCAAATCA
>JACCDQ010406083.1_pt1 | contig 11825 bp, 5 predicted proteins | sample 7446031 | NCBI WGS metagenome assembly JACCDQ01 (sample SAMN15323442, study PRJNA562643) | freshwater metagenome | isolation source: river surface water | place: USA:Blue River Watershed | collected 2017-08-17
ATTCATTGTATTTTGGAAGCTTGAATTTCTTAATAGTAGCTTTTTCAGATATAACAGCTTTTTTCACATCAGCCGATTGAAACAATTCGTTTGGATTTTGACCTTTGGCTTTTTTCAGTTGGAAACCGTCAGCTTTTAATGTGCTTTCCAATCTCAATCTGCAATTTCCATCTAATTTAGCCTGAATTTTCAACATCGAAACCTTATTATTTTTCCATTCCAAATCTACCACATAACCACCTCTGGTTACAATTCCTTTTATCGAACCGTCTTTCCAAACCGTTGGTAAAGCAGGTAATAATTGAATTGCTCCTTCCTGACTTTGAATCAACATTTCGACAATTCCCGAAGTACAACCAAAATTCCCATCAATTTGAAATGGTTGGTGTGCATCAAGCATATTTGGATAGGTTCCGCCACCTTTGCGTTGTTCCGGAGTAACCAGTTTTAATTGGTCATTCAATAATTTATAAGCGTGATTCCCGTCTAATAAACGAGCCCATAAATTCACTTTCCAACCCATAGACCAACCGGTTGATTCATCCGTTCTGTAAATCAAAGATTGTTTAGCTGCTTCAAATAATTCAGGAGTTCTAAATGCTGAAATTTGATTACTTGGAAACAATCCATACAAATGCGATACGTGACGGTGATTGTCTTTTGGATTGTCCCAGTCGTCCTGCCATTCCTGTAATTGATTGTGTTTTCCAATTTTCATTGGAGGCATTTGTGCCAAAGCCTTACTTACTTTTTCATCAAAAGCGGCATCTTGTCCAACAATTTTACCAGCTCTGATTACATTCGAAAACAAATCAAACAGCAATTGGTTATCCATCGTAGTTCCCGACGCAAGTGTAGCCGTTCCACTTCCTCCCGGGTGCGTATTTTCCGGAGAAACTGACGGCACTACTACCAAATAACCTGTATTAGGATCTTTTACCAGAAAATCTAGGAAGAATTCTGCTGCGCCTTTCATAATAGGATAAATCTCCTTCAGGTAATTTTTATCTCCTGTGTACAAATATTTCTCCCATAAATCCTGAGAAACCCAAGCTCCTCCAGTAGGCCACATTCCTGAAGTGGCGTGATCTATAGGTCCTGTAATTCGCCAGATATCAGTATTGTGATGCAGCACCCAGCCATTGGCATTGTACATGATTTTTGCAGTTTCATGACCTGTAACAGCCAATTCTTTTGCCATTTGAATAAAAGGCTCATGCATTTCCGAAAGATTAGTTACTTCGGCAGGCCAATAATTCATCTCAGCATTAATGTTCATTGTATATTTACTTTCCCAGGCAGGGAATAACATATCATTCCAGATCCCTTGCAGGTTAGCCGGTTGTCCTCCGGGTTGCGAAGAAGAAATCAATAAATAACGACCAAATTGAAAATACAAAGCCGCTAATTGCGGATCAAATTGTTTAGAGAAATTTCGAATACGTTCGTCCGTAGTGGCATTTGCAGCAGCATTTGTACCCAAATCCAATGCAACGCGATGGAAGAATTTTTGGTAATAAGCTACGTGAGATTTTTTGATTTCTTCGAAGTTTTTAGTCAAAGCCGCTTCAAGAAAACGTTTACATTTTTCCTCCTGATTTAAATCTAAAGTTTTGTAATCAACAAAGTTAGTAGCGATAGAAATGTATAAAGTAGCTTCATCTGCTCCGTCGATGCTAATAATTCCGTTTTTTGAACTAACTGAACCGCCTACGTTTTTAACTGCGGTACGTCCCTGAAATTTTATTTTCCCTTTTAGACCTTCAACTGTACTTCCCACTCCTGACAATACACTTTGATTCCCGTCCGAATAAGGTTCGGTTTTATCAAAAGGGCTGTTCATCATCACATTGCAGGTAATCATTCCCGGTTTACTTGCCGTCAATTTTACAGCTACAACCTGATCAGAAAAAGCTGTTAAAATTTCTCTTTTATATTCAACACCATTCACTACATATTTCACCGTAGCCGTAGCATTATCAATATTTAAATCGCGATAATAATTGGTAAATTTATCATGCCCCGAAAAAGAAACATACACACTTCCAAAAGTCTGATACGGCATTCCATTATTGGTTTGCGACATCATTTCTTTATCTGCCAGGGTATGCGCTTCATCAAATTTACCATCGAAAATTAATTTTCTAACCACCGGTAAAGCAGCTAATGATTTAGAATGTGCATTTGAATTTGGCGAACCAGCCCAAATGGTTTCTTCGTTTAATTGTAATCTTTCAATACTTGGATTGCCAAAAACCATCGCTCCCAAACGTCCATTACCCAAAGGCAGGGCTTCGTTCCAGATAGCAGCCGGTTTATCGTACCAAAGTTTTAAATCAGATTTGGATTGTGCCATCACAGCAAATGAAAAGAATCCAAAACAGATTACAATAATTTTATTTTTTAAGTTCATATTTTATGCTTTTTGGGCGAAAACCCTAATTATTTTTTGGTACAAATTGTACGAATTAACACATATATCCAAATCCTTAAAATTTCACTAATTTAAGCAAGAATAAATTCGTTCTAATTGGTGAAATTAGTGTCTATTCTTTTACTTTTTAACCTCATTTACTTTAAGGTTCTTCTCTCCGAACATTTCATATAATTTATCAATATCTTTCAATGCATTGGCAGGTAATTTTTCGCCTTTAGCACCAAAAACATACATTTTTTCATAGGGTTCAATCACACAAGTCGATTCGTCGATTTCTCCTTTTTCGTTTTGAACCTTTTTCAAATCCAAACCTAAATATTTCGCCATAAACGGATACATCGCCATGCGTTTAGACTCTCCGTAATTATGTCCTTCTTTCGGAAAATGAGCATTTTCAACTAAATTTTCCTTTCCGTACAATCCATAGGTTTTCTTAACAAATGGATATTCTAATTCCGGAACTGTTGCTGTCCAATCACCACCATCAGAAACAATCAGCTGTGGTTTTGGCGCAGCCATTGCTGCAATTTCTGCATTATTGGTTCCGTTTCCACAAAGGTGCAAACCGCGACCACTTTCGCAGGGACAACCTCCCGAAAAATGCGAAGAAGTCATTACAACAGGAACCGAAACTTTTATTCTGTCATCAATAGCGGCCAAAAACATCGTTTGTGAACCGCCGCCTGAACCACCGGTTGCTGCCACACGGCTCATATCTGCGTATTTTTGAGTTGCCATATAATCCAATAATCGTTCGGCACTTAAAACCTGAATGGTTTGCGCAATGCTCTGACGATGCAATGTCGATGGAAACTGCAAAGTAGATTCACCCCAGGCAAACAAATCAAAATCGACTACAACTGCACCCATTTTTGCCAAAATAGCACAACGCAATTGCTGGTCTTTTCTATATCTTCCGTCTCCAAAATGCCCATTTGGCGTAATTACCACAGGCGCTTTTCCTTTTAAAGGATAAGGTTTATAAATAGAACCTGTTGCATAAACACCCGGAATAATTTCTAAACCAATATTCTCTACAGTGTAATTGCCATACTTTCTTATCGGAGTCAAAATTGGTTTTTTCTTAGGCATTGGCGGTGCTTTGTCTAAACCTATTGAACTAATGATACATTGTTTTAAATCGGCTTTTCTGGTTTCCCAGGCCTTCAAATTAGGATACAAATCAGCTAAATATTCTAAACGCTCTTTCCCTACAGCATCCGATGTTCTGGCATATTCGAACTTTCGAATCACATAAGTCGAATCATTTTCCTTAAAAAAAGTAAGATCGAATGGAGCTAAAATAGCTGTCAATGAAACGTCCAAATTCCCCTGGCGAATTCTCCAATCGGCATAATCTAACTCCTTGCCTTTTAGCAAACCATCTTTGTCGTTGATAGTTACCTTAAAAATAGACTCTATCTTTTTGATGGTTTTTGTAATTGGTCCGCGATAATTATCGTCTGATGTTTGCGCATTCCCTTTTGGCAACAACAAAAATAGAAATACCACCAGAAATACCTTCTTCATTTTATCCCTTTTCCTCTTTAAATTTATCATTTTATTTCTATTTACAAAGCAGATTCCACAACATATATTCCTGAACCTAAGACAAATGAAGATTTTTCTTCATTATCCAAAACTTTCAGGACATTTTTAGAATCGCTTAGTATTTTACCATTCACTTTGATAATTGCATTCTTTTTAACCGGCAATTTTACCGTTGCCGTTGTATTTACCGGAATCGTAAATTTGAAAGCTACCTTGTTATCTTTTTTCTCCCATTCAGCAGCAATTTCTCCAAAAACAGAATTATAAGTTCCTTTAGCAAATGTCATATCCCCTACCATTTCCGGTTGCAGGAAGAAATGTTTGAATCCCGGATTTGCCTCATCTGCAACTATACCAACCAAACTTTTATAAAACCATTCCTCAATTTGCCCCATCATAAAGTGATTCCATGAATTTCCTTTTCTCGGATCCCATTGTTCTGTTAAGGTGGTCAAACCAAATTTAATCTGGAAACCATAACCCGGTGCATCATAATGATTGTGCATTTTGTACATCACCTCATTCAAACCGTTATCAGCCAAAACCTGAAATAAATAACGATTTCCAACATCTCCTGTAGTCAATCTGTAATTTCTTGCTTTGATGTCGTTAACCAAATTGTCTAAAACCGCCTGCTTATCTTCCGGAGCAACCATATTTAAAAACAACGGAACAGCATTGCTAAACTGACTTCCTGTACCGTATTGTTTCGTCTTTGCATCAAAGAACTTGCCATTAAATGCATTTTTTACACTTTTTGCTAAATTTTCATAAATAACGGCATCTTCTTTTTTGTCTAAATATCTTGCAGCTTTAGCCAATAAATCAATTCCAAAATAGTAATGACTTGTAGCCGAAAGCGCTATAGGACTGTTTTTAGAATACCCCGCTGCATGATCTCCGTAATCATACCAGTCGCCTAATCCATGAGAAACAATTCCGTCTTTTGACTTTGATGTCAAATAATCAACATATTTTTTCATTACAGGATAATATTCTTTCAGCAAAGAATCATCTCCGTAATATTCATAGTACATCCAAGGCAGGATAACTCCCGTTACTCCCCATTCCGGCGAATCGGTAAAATCACCACCAAAAACAACATATTCAGGAACAATTGACGGAATTAAACCACCATCACGTTGTGAATCGGCAATATTCTGCATTGTTGCAGGAATAAAACTTTTCAGATTGTAATTAAATAACAATCCCGGACCGTTTAAGTGAATTTCCTCAATCCAGCCCAGTTTTTCACGTTGCGGACAATCGGTGAAAACACTTTGAAAATTACTTTTTATAGCATTATTAATCAGCCAATGTGTTTTGTTGAAGATGTCATTGGAAGATTCAAAAGTTCCTGCTTCGCCAGCCGAATTGTATATAAAATTCGATTTTAAATCAACCAATGTTGGCAGATTTTCATTTTTGGTTTCTTTGTAATTGATATTCTCAATCTGCACATATTGAAACCCATAATAACTGAATTTCGGTTGCCATTCTTCAATCCCGTCGCCTTTCAGCGTATAGTCATAATAATATGGTTTTCCGGTTTTTCCCTGACCGACTGTTCCGTCTTCATTCAGGCTTTCGCCAACCCAAACACGAACCGTTTGTCCTTTTTTTCCTTTTACTTTTATGGTTGTAAATCCGGAAAGATTTTGTCCCATATTGAAAATGTAAAAATTAGGTTTCAGCTCTTTGGCTTCCTTAACTTCGTATCGTTTTTGGATTGTAATTGGCGTAGTTGTCTGCGGTTTCAAAACACCTTTTGGCGCTTCCTGAACGACTACTTTTTTCCAGTTGGTTTCGTTAAACCCCTTAAGGTTCCAGCCTTTTTGTTCCAAATTAGCATTGTAATCTTCTCCTCCAAAAATACTGTTATAAGTAATTGGGCTTTTGCTGTATTTCCAACTTGCATCCGATTTTACAATTTCTTCCGAACCGTCTTTATAAGTAATTTTCATTTTAAAAAACAAAGTCGGCGGACCAAAACTCACATAAAATTTAGAATATCTTTCGGCAAGCGTGTTATACATTCCGTTACCCAACAAAACACCGATTACGTTTTCTCCTTTTTGAAGTTCTTTGGTATTTAATTCGTAAACATTGTAATTTACGGTTTTGTCGTAATCTGTCCACAACGGTGCAAACTCACTGTTCCCCATTTTTTTACTGTTGATTGTCAGTTCATAATGTCCCAAACCGGAAATGTAAACCACAGCTTCTTTGATTTCTTTATTTACCGAAAATGGTTTACGAAGCATGATACTTCTGCGTGACAATGAATCGGAGGCATTAATCAAAGCGTCTTTTTTCTGTCTGTTAAAAGTTGCCGTATGGTAATTTCTGCCTTCCGGCAAATGACTATCAGCCTTTGTAATGGCACCAATCCAGGTTGGATTTAAATCCGAAGGTTGCGTTCTGAAAGAATTGGTTTCACTCCATTGAGAAGCTTTTTTATCATTCGACCAAACTCGTACTTTCCAGAAATATTTCGTTTCGTTTTTTAATGCTTTTCCATTGTAACGTAAATCCTGACTTGCAGCAGAAATGACTTTTCCACTATCCCAAATATCTCCTTGATTTTTATTCAATTTTTCAACAGAAGAAGCTACCAATAGCTGATAAGCAGTTTGGGAAATATTGTACTCTTTAGAAGTCAATTTCCAACTAAAAACAATAGATTTTGTGCTTACAGCCAAAGGATTTACAGCCGCATTACAGCTTAAATTATTGACTTTAACTTGTCCATTTGAAATGAAACTCACTAAAAGACAAAAGAGGAATAGTATATTTTTTAAATTCTTCATATTTTATTTTTGCACACAAATTTGGCAGATTTTATTTTGTGAATTTTTAAATATTTCAATCTTTTAATCTTACAATTTCTTTGTAACCAATGATTTAATATTAAAAACTGCTTCCGGGATTTCCATACCTGTATTTTTTAAATCGTCGTAATCTTCTGTATCAGGTGCTGTATCCGGATTTGGAGTATAACGTTGTTCCCCGGTTCTGAACATGATGCGCTCAAAACCATCTACTGGAGCATAAAAAATACGTGTTGATTCTTTACCATCATTTACTTTTACTGTGTAAGAACGTGTTTTTACATCTAACTTAACCGTAACGGTATATTCTTTTCCAGCTTCGTATTTAGCAACACCGCCAGAGCGGGCACCATTTTTTGCCGTTATTTCTCCATTCGAATCAAATACCAATCGTACCGCAGGAAGTCCTTGACGGTTTTGAAATTCAACTTGTAATACACCATGATTATTTTGTTCCGGTTTAACTGTAAACGTAGCTTCCATTTTTTGTGCAAAAGGAACCACACGTTCTACTCGGGAATAATCAAATAAATCATGGTCTCTTAAAGTCAGCCATTTTACTCCGTCAGCTTTCTTTTCTATTTTGGCGGAAGCCCAAGAAAGATCATAGGTATTCCATAATTTTAATTCTTCGCCATTAGGCATTTCATTGAAAACATCATTTGCATTTTCTTTCACAACTGAAGTAACAGGTACCGGAATTGAAGCTACCCAAATGTCTTCTTTGTTCACACTATAACCTACCCAGATCTTTCCATCAGGTGGCGTGCCATTATCTTCGGTAATTCCGCGAACATATTGCGGTCCGGCTGATTTATAGTTTCCACCGTAACGCATCGGGCTGATTTCGCCGTGAACCAACAATAAATCTTTATAAGTCAAACCATCGTCAGAAGTTGAAATAGCCAATGGCCAACGGTATTCCGATGGATTATACAAGGTAGCATAACGATTATCTGATGTTTTTTGTCCCCAGATTTTAGCATTACTGTTTACAAATCCGGGAGCTCTCAACGGATTGTATTCCCATGTTTTTCCACCGTCTTTACTAACCGAAGTCAAAGCATGTTTCCATAAACCTACTACGTTTCCGTTTAGCAAATGATAATAACTGAAAGCCTTATACGGTTTTTGCAAAGGAATCAATTCGTCATCGCGATCGGCTTCTTCAACCCACTGCTGTAAAACCAATGGTTTCGAAAGAATTTCGGCACAGGCTTTCTTCAAATATTTGTCATTTGACTGCGTATAAAATGGAAATGCCGATTTAGATTTATCCCATGTTTTATTGTATCGAATAAAATAAATAGGTCCAAAACTTCCGTCTTTCTTGATCTCACGAATCACACGACCGATTCCTTTTCCGTCATTCGGATCGTCTTTTTCATCCATCGCAATTCCATAATATCCTAAAGCATACAATTTTTTATCCGAAGAAGTATAAAATCCCATACGCTGGTGCATGATGGCATCCAGATTTTTAGCTACTCCTTCTACACCTTCTTTTTTCCATCCGTCAGGAATACGGTAAATAGGGAAAATCACCTTAGGCTTTGTCCAGATATTTCCATCTTTTGAAGTCATAATCAGTGTTTGACTTGGTGGAATATGTTCTCCCGATGGATCACTCAGATAATGCAGATAAAAAGTATTATTCCAATAAGCCATCATCGGTTGGTGATTGTAAGTCCAACCAAAACCATCTGCTTTTTCAGGATGTTCACGGCTGGCACGCATAATTTGTGTAGCATGAACCCCAACTGCCGGACTCAATTGCCCGTGATGATAATCGATATTAGAAAGAGTTTTTCCAACATATCTTACCGTATCATTTTGCGCAACAATAGTTGTACAACTTGCAATTGTAATGGCTGCTGCTAAAATGCTTTCTTTTATATTTAGAAGTGTATTCATTATTTTTTATTTTCAATTAAAACTTTCAACTTTTTCTTTGAAATAGTTGTAATCGTTCCGTGCTTGTGTCCTTCCGGAAGTTGAATTTTTGAACTTACGTTTTCAAAATTCTTAAAATCCGAAGTACGGATTGCCTGGTAATTTTTGGCTCCGTAATTATCATAATAAATCAACCAGTCATTGTCTTTCTTCAAAACTGTAGGGCCTTCTGAAAGATATGCTGTTAAAGGTGCAGAAATATTTTCGAATGGCCCTAATGGCGTTTTTCCAAAAGCTACCTTGATATTACGCATTGGTCGTGTATTGTCTTTTAAAACCAAAACATAATCGTTTTTGGCTCGTTTTAAAAGCACACAATCAATCACGCTGAAACCAGGTTCGAAAAACAATTTGGTATCCGAAAACGTCTTGAAATCCTTAGTTGTTACATAATACATACGGTGGTTGTTTTTCTCTTCTTCCTGTCCTTTTGCATATCGAAACGGAATAGTAGAAGCCCAAATAATGATATATTGATCCTGCTCGTCATCATAGAAAATTTCAGGAGCCCAAACATTTACTACTTCAGGCTCGTTTTTCATCACGTGAATGTATTGTTGCTCTGACCAATGAATTAAATCCTTGGAACTGGCATAGCCAAAACCGTCTCCGCCTTTCCAATCGGTAGTCCAAACCATGTGATAAACATCATTTTTCCCTTTTACGATGGAAGGATCACGCATAATTTTACTTTTTCCGGCTTCGGGTTTTAAATAAGGTCCGCCCAAATCTTTCCAATGGTAACCGTCTTCGCTGGAAGCCAAGTACAAACCTGCTGTTGCCGGTTCTCTAAAAGAAGTGAACAGGTAAGCTTGTTTCGAATTGGAACAACTCAAAACAGAAAAACCAACTATCAATATGATTATTATTCTTTTCATATTTTAATTTTTAATTCAAATCCTATAAGACTTAAAAAGACCTTACAGGATTAGTAATTTTTATTCAACAACAGCACCAACATTCAAAGTAGCTCCTTTGTTGACTACTTTCTTCACATTATTAAAAACATTGTTTTTCAAATAAATTCCTTTGGTTTTAGCACCATCAGCTTCTAAAAAAACATCGGTGGCAAACATTGGAAAATTATTATTAATCATCATGTTTGAAACATCCGTCAATTTAATCAATGGTGTATTTGCAACTGGTTTCATTGTAGCCACATTGTCTAAAATCAAATTATTTGAATTTTCGATTTTGAAAGCAGCACCTCTTACTGTTGTTATTTTCGCATCGTGGAATTCAACATTATCAGAAGTATTCAATATAAAACCTTCTTCGGCTTGAATGTTAATATTCGAAAAAGAAATGTTTTGAACCGGCATTTCAGAAATCCCATAAATAATACCCGCATTTTTAACCTCAGTTCCCGTTAAATTACTAATGTGGATATTTCTAAAAATTGGCGTACGCTCCGAAACAGGTTCTTCTTTAGCTGATTTATCATAGAACAAGTCCATTACAATCGCTTCGCCTTTGATGTTTTTCATTACGATATTGTCAACACGAATGTCTTCAACAACACCACCACGACCACGAGCCGATTTCAAACGGATTCCCCTGTCGGTTCCGTCGAAAACACAGTTAGAAATCGTGATTTTTTTGATTCCGCCCGACATTTCGCTTCCAATAACAACACCACCATGACCACTCAACATGGTACAATTGGTAATAGTAACATTTTCGGTAGCTACACCGTATTTTCTTCCATCGGCATCTCTTCCGGATTTGATGGTGATACAGTCATCGCCTACACTGATATGGCAATTAGAAATATGCACATTTTTGCAGGAAGAAGGGTTGATTCCGTCTGTATTAGGAGAATGCGGATTGTTAATAGTAATTCCAGTTATCGTTACATTCTCGCAAAACTCTGGGTTTATAGTCCAGAAAGGGGAATTTTGAAAAGTAACTCCTTCGATTAAAATATTCTTACAATTTTGAGTCTGAAAAAAAGAAGGTCTGAAAAAATTCTTATCAATTGTTCTTTTGTAATAAGGCTCATATACAATTCCTTTATTTTGTTCTACCCACATGGTTTGGTATTTAGTCTGTGGTATTGGGCCTTTGGCACTTTCAATTCGGTATACCTCATTCCACCATGCTTTTCCTTGTCCGTCAATAACACCTCTACCTTTGATACTGATGTTTTCGGCATCTTTAGCATAAAATAATGGTGAAAAAGTTTTCATAATGATTCCCTCGTAACGCATTTCTACATAAGGCAAATAATCATCGAAATTCTCAGAAAATTTCAAAACTGCACCTGCATCTACATAAATACAGATATTACTTTTTAATTTTAAAGCACCTGTTAAATAATTTCCGGCAGGAAAATAAACAGTTCCTCCTCCATCATTAACAGAAGCTTTGTCAATAGCAGTCTGAATCGCTTTGGTACACAAAATTCCTTTATTGTTTCCACCAGAATTCAGAATGTTGATCCAACCTTCATTTTTAGCATTGGCAACATTGAATCCGATAAGAAAACAAAGTACCAGTATTATATTTTTAATTTTCATAGTATTATATTTATTAGACCACAGATTTCACAGACTAATACGGATTTTTTATATGCTGAATCTGCAAAATCTGTGTGAAAAATTTGGCACGCAGATTCGGCAGATTTTTACAGATTTATTTATTTTGATTTTAAAACTAAAACCCAATCATTACCATCTGCTTTTTCCCCTGGAGGATCAAATTTTAAAACACCTGTATTTTTAAATTCGCCTATTGCTTTTTCTACACCATTTCGAGGATTAAACCAAGCAGCATTAACTTTTGCTCCTTTGATTTTACCCATATTTAACGACATCGTTTTTCCGTTATAGGTATAAACTAAAATATAATCCGTTCCTCTGGTTGCTGCCAAATAATCGTATTTTACTCCCTGATTAGCGACAATCGATTCATCCGGAACACGACTAAAATAATTGCGTTTCAAGATTAATTTCTTTACAAACTGCATTTGACCAGCCCCCGGAGCATTCAGCTCATCACTCCAAATGGCTTTGTTTCCATAAGCGCCTTTCTTTTCTCCCTTATGATACATC
>JACCDQ011867885.1_pt1 | contig 11821 bp, 21 predicted proteins | sample 7446031 | NCBI WGS metagenome assembly JACCDQ01 (sample SAMN15323442, study PRJNA562643) | freshwater metagenome | isolation source: river surface water | place: USA:Blue River Watershed | collected 2017-08-17
AACACGCTGCCCATCACGAATGTACAGATGCTCTTTGTTACGCTCGTAGCCTTTGTCTGCATGGTCCTTTTTAGTGGAACGGATGATTTCAACAGTTGCTGAACGAGTGAAACCATTAAGGATGCCGGGTACAGATTCAAAGCCTACGCCACAGCCCTGCAGAAGCAGCCACAGAGCATCTACAACATCGTGTACAGTTTCGATGCGACCGAAGCTACAGTTGAATTGAGAGGCTTCACGGGTCTTAGCTACATCAGTACCACCAAGCCACAGAGTACGGCCAGATACAGATACCTTACGCTGTAGCATAAGCTCACGTAGCTGCTCTAGCTCTGCGTATTCATGTGAAGCCAGTGTTTCAGCTTTCTTGGCACGACGCCACAGCCACTCTTGGTGCTGAATTACTCGGTCGATGGTTTGCTCCCACGACTCAAATACCGTACCTTCTTCATTTAGTGGGCGGTTATAAGTACGCCGTGTCAGGATTTCTGCACGTGCACTTGGTTTACGATTAGTCATTTCTTCTTTTCCTTTGTTAGTGCAGCACGGTACTTTGCTACTTGTTCTGCTTTAGATGGGCCTTTAATGCAGTCTCGCATAAACATAATGGCTAACTCAGCCTGCTCATGCTTCTCTACCAGAAAGCCTTTCAGTAAACGCAGTGCACTTTCTGCTTTTGTACTACACAGAACCAGTCTGTGCACTGTTTTGTTTACCTTGTGCGTCTTAGTGTGTATGTTGCCACCAATAATGGAAGCAATATATTCAAGGGTCTTTAGCCCTGTGTTAGTGATTTCTAGGCGTAGGTACCCACTCTTGTCAATGTAGATACAGCCTTCACCATCAATGAAACCAGCAGCATATGCATAGTCAATGCGTGGGTCGTAGCCTACTTGCTTCACCGAGTTTGTGCCTCAAAGGCTGATACGTCAACTACAACAATATCATCTAGCTCATACAAAGCTGCAGACACTGCATTCTCAACGTCCATGTGATGATACTTTGTGTCTGCTGACAAGATAGAAGCAGAAGTATCAACTACAAGCTCTACGGTAATGGAGTAACGTTTAGTTGCCATGCTTACACCAAATCCGTTAGATCAGGGGCTTTGTAGTTGGGGCCTTTGAGGATTTTGCCATCTTCGCGTTTGATAGGCTTGCCATCTTCACCAAGCTTAGACATATTGCTTAGATGCACACGCTTAACAGCTTCGTAGATAACATCTTCATCAGGGAACAACTCACGCAGCTTTGGTTCAGCTTTGCAGAAGCGTTCATGTGCTACATCAAGCTGGGCAATGATGCTATCAGGACGCATGTTGTACTCTGCTAGATTACCACACATAACACCAGTAGGAAGCAGTACGTAGATTACATCAGCAAGCTCTTTCAGAATGTTCTCTTTAGGCTCATTAGCAATAGCATTCTCAAGCTCAAGCGTCTCTTCATCAAGAAGTTTAACCCATAGCCGTGCATCTAGTGACGCATCAAAGGTACGGATAAATTCTGCTGGGTATTGAAACAGGTCTTCGAAGTCCATGTTAGGCTCCTTTGTGTTTGAATTGTGGATCGTTTAGCATTTTAGTCAAGGCTTCTCGTACAGCATCTGTACCACCATAATGCAACAGAAGTCTAGCTGCATAATACATGATTTTACGTGCATCGTAGTCTTTTGTTGTACCGCTCTTCTCACCCCAACGATACGCAGCTTTCATAATGTCTTTGAGGTGGATAGAGTCTGCACCCCAAGAGCCATAAGCTTTGTATTCCATTAGGTCGTTTAGTGTTTGTGCTCCTACAGGAAAGTCGTAGTAGCTTGATGGACCGCCTGTAGAGATAATGTCGCCAATGGCTACATCTGCTGCGGGTACGAAGTGCATACCACTACGCTTGAGGCCTACAGATGTATTTGTTGTAAGCTCTGGTGTCCAATAATCATGTAAGCTCATGCGTTACCTTTCGTTGGTGTGTCTGGGCGAAGCTTCACAATGGCACTACCTTTGTTGGCAGCTTTTTCTTCTGCTTCTTTCTTTGCTTGCTTCTCTGCCTTCTTAGCTTTTTTCTCAATCTTGTCAAACATTTTTTGCGTAAACTCTGTCATTTCTTTAGCAAACTTTTTGTCTGAGTTCAGTCGATCAAAGCAAGCAGACAACACGTACAGGACGTTTTGCATTGCATTGGTTGTATCATCATCATAGCCTTCTGGAATGAAGACTCCTGTTGCGATGTTCATGGATTTATCATTGACTGAGCCTTTTGGCATAATCAACAAGGCGAAGCTGTTCTCTACGAAGTCGTCTTCTACATCGTATGTCATGCTGTTCCTTTCTTTGTTGTTAACTCTACTTTACCTGTTAGCACAGGCTTTGGTGGTTCGTCAAGCCAATCTTTTGGGATAATTCGATGTGCCCACTGAAAGCCTTGCTTCTCACACCACTGTCTGTACGTAGACTTGGAGCCTTTGTAAAGCTTTGCATTAGCATTGGAGAACACAAAACGAATATCTAGGTGAGGGTGTTGCTTTTTTACCTCAACATGTTTGCGTCTGTCTTCTGCACTGAACAAGCCTTTAGTCTCAATGATGATGCCGTTGTCTAGCACAAAGTCAGCGGTGTAGACGCGATACATCAAGTCTTCCCACTCAATCTTTAGCTTCTCATAACGTACTTCATCTTGGCACTGAGAAAGAAAAGCAGCAGTCTCTGTTTCAAGACCGCTGCGATATTTAGCTTTCACGTGCTTGCGTTGTGTCGCTTTCACGTTTATGTTTCCTGTGTTGCTTTAGGAATTACAACCCAATACGTAAGCCAAGACTCAGTAAGTCCTGTTAGCTTATCCTGTGGCAAATTTGCAACAGCTTCTGCTTCGCTTTCGTATGGGCCAATGAGTTTGTGTGTCTTGTACCCGTTCTCACGAATGTAGTACACTTGCATTACACCGTTACTTCAACGATTACGTGACCGACCCAGCAATGCTTCTCTGCTGTCTCTTTGTTCTTAAACACAAGAGTGCGAGATTTCCATCCGTAGAAGCCTGTCTTGGGAACCATCATGTACAGTGTTGTGTATTCTTCTGTCATTTAATCTTGTCCTCATATTGTGGATCAACATAAACGTATTCAGTGAGTGCTCCTGTTTTAGTTGAAGCACGAGTTACAAGCTTCGGTAGCTCACGTAGCTCTGGCCAGCAATCCTTCTTGAAAGCACAGAAGTTACAGCTAGTAGGCAGCACTTTGTTACCAGTAAGCTTTCCGTAGAAAGTCTCATGTTCTGCTTCAAAGCAGCGGTGGAAAGGCTTATCCTCATTGATGTAACGTACAGTAGTCTCAATTTGCTTAAGCACTCGTTCCGTGTCTGGATTAGCTTTGAGATACTTAAACTCACCACTGCTCTTCTGAATCGCCCACCAACCACCAACTTCAACACCCTTAGCCTTAGCATAAGCTACAAGCTGTGCCACGTAGCCGAAGCTGTCATTATCTGCTAGATGCTCAAAGCTGTCAAACTTGTTGGTGTAGCTCCAAGGCGATGCTGATTTAACATCGTCAATAGCTCCATCAAGGAACATGTCGTAGCTGCCTTTGATTTCTGTATCAGCAATGCGTAGCACAACTGTTTCTGTGTCACCAAAGGGAACACCTGCAGCACGTAGTAGGCCTTTGAACACAGCCTCTGTAACGTCACCAATGAGCATCTGCATAGTGAAGAATGGCTGCATAGGCGCTGCTAATTCAGGCTTATTCTTTTCGTACCACAGTTGGCACGTAGGCTTACCGATGTTGGACATACGCAGAGAGAAATTGCCTTTGCGTACAGCCCCTGTGATCTGCTTCTTCAAAGCTGTTTTAACGTCTTGTGCTACTTGGTCTAGCACTTCCTCAGAGACGCTGCCCTGCCCTGCTGCAATTGCTTGCAACAGGACATGCAGATTGATTTCCGCAGGGTGGTTAAACATTAGAATGGAATCTCGTCGTCTTCTTCGGAACCACCGATGTTAACGAATTGCTCAACAAGAGCCATATCTTCTGTATCCATGTCATTCTTGTGTGCATTATCCCACATCATTAGAATGCCACGATTTTGATACTCAATCCACTCCAAGAAGTTCTTGATGGTTTCCTGATCTTCCAAAGCAATAACTGCAGCATCACCAAGAGAAGCAGTCACAAAGAAGTTAGGCTCACCATTGGGAAGCATTTCGTGGTCATTACCAAGTAGCGACCAGAAGTGGATAGGCATACGATTAGCTTTTGCTGCAGCCTTACCAACAGCCTCAATAGCTTTTACGCTTTTGGGGTTCTTGATACGCATGAAGAAAGGCTGAATACCAACATCTTCTACAGGGTTGCCATTCTCGTCTGTTGGATTGATAAGCTGCACAAGGCCAAATGCTACAAGCACACGCTTTGTGTTTTTAACAATATCACGAACAGGGCCAGTCAGCTTGTCGTAATCTTTGATGTAACCACCGGGGCGACCACAGTTGAAGCCGCCATAGTTGTCTTTCAAGTCTCCATTGTTTAGGCTGGTGGACATGACGCTGCGGAACATCTTGCCATCTTTACCTTCAACAGGTGCAGCAAACTTCTCGAAACGCTGGTAGTGATAGCGCTGCATGAAGATACGAACAGATGCATTCTCTGCGTAAACAGTTTTACCATCTGCAAGTGTAATGCTGTAGTAGCCACCGGGAATAGTTTCAACGGTCATTTTGCGACCTTTGACTTCCATTTCGCCCTTAACAGCTTTGTATAGCTGCTTAAGCTCTGGTAGGGTGCTTTGGTTAGAAGCTTTCTGAGTGAAGCCTAGCAGTGATGCTAGATCAGTGCCAACCATGTCTTCTGGGATTAGTGCGATTTCGGTGCTCATATGTATTTTCCTTTGTTTGTTTTCTATCCGTACTTTGCGGAGTTGGGAGTTATAGCACTAAGTGTGCCTTGTGTCAATCATTAAATTTGTACAGCAGGCGGTGGAGGCAGAAAGTTATCAAAGATAGCAATCAGCGTACCAATTACCAACACAGAGTAAACAATGTCAATCAGTGTCATTTCTTTACATCTTTCTGGTCTAGCCAGTTGGGGCCTATCTTAGCTTCTAGCAGCAGTGGTACATTGAAGTCAATACCAAAAGTGTGCTTGATGATAAGAGGCAAGTCACGGTTAATCCCGTCGATGATGTTTGTTACAGCTTCAATCTCTTCTGGATGAATATCAATAACAATTGAGTCGTGTACTGTATTCACTAGCTTAGATTGTAGCCCATCAAGGCGAGACTCGATTTCACACAACACAGCAGGAACAATGTCACCTGTAGCGAAACCTTGCACAGGATAATTCTTGATGCGTGTGTAGTCGCTTACGCCACCGTTCTTACGTCTGTACACACCGGGGAATGCATACTGTCTGCCGCTAGGTGTCGTAATCTTCTCAAAGCGCAGTGCCTCTTCACCGAGGCTTACATGCCACGCAGCAATGCCTTCGTACTTGGCAATAAACTGCTTATAGTAAGCTTCTTGTGCTGGCGTTCTGCCGTAGCCTGTAGCACCAAACAGAGGGGCAAAGGTGTGAGCCTTAGCTTCCTGTCGTGATGTAGCTTCACCTGCTTCTGTGATGATCTTAGCTGTGTAGCTGTGAACGTCGAAGCCCGTGAGGATTTCTTGAATAGCCAAAGCATCTTGTGACAGGAACGCTGCAACACGAAACTCTAGCTGTGCAAAGTCTGCTTCCATAATCTGCCCACCAGCAAAGCGTGACTTAAATGCTTTCTTCACTGGAAACGTCTTACCACGTGGCATGTTTTGCATGTTTGGTGATACACCAGAGAAGCGGCCTGTAGCTGTGATGTGCTGCGTCAGTGTTACGTGAAGCAATCCATCTGGCTTAGTGAAAGTCTCAATGCCACCCACAAAGCTTGATAGGTAGCTAGACACAGCACTAAGACGCTGCAAGTCTGACAGAAACGCAACAGCTTCTGGCATTTGGTTTTGCTTGGCTACACCAATAAGCACAGTCAGATTGTCCTTACTTGTGCCGAAGCCGTTAGCTGTAACCCAATTCTTAGAAGGTGCACCAAACTTTAGCCCTGCAACTTCGTCACTGTCACGTAGCAGATACCCTTCACCATCACAATGCTTACACTTAGAAGGCTTAGCGAAGTTTTCGCCATTCTTCTTCACCTTAAACACAGTCTTCTTGCCGTGGCATTCGGGGCAAACATAGGCTGTAGTCTTCTTGATGATAGTAGTGTTAGCAGACACAGCTTTCTTAAACTCAGCATCAGTACGAGTGTGGTCAAAGATGCCAGCCCACTCCTTCTTATTCTTAAGCTTTCTGCTAAAGATAACCTGTGACATTTGCTCTGGTGAATTGAGGTTGATAGGAGTGTCACCCATTAGCTGACGCACCTGCTTATACAAGCGTGTCTCAATGTCGGTAAGCTCCTGTTCAAACTCTGCCTTAACCGATTGCAAAGCATCTTGATCTACAGCAAACCCGTTGCAGTACATCTTAGTAAGGACCATGCAAGTACGCATAGTCAGGTCACGTACAGTGATAAGAGAAGCTGCAGAAGTAGCAGCAAAGTCCTTCTGCTGTGCTTCATATAGCTCTGCTGTAGTGTCCAAGTCGTAGCCTAGATACTCTGTGAGAAGTGGTAGCGGAATGTCACGAGTTGTGTATCCATCTTTGAAGTACTTCTTTAGAATGTCAGACTTCTGTACAGATAGGTTGCGTCTAATGGCACAAAGCTCAAGTGATAGCGGTTGATCCAAGCCACGTAGCAGAATGTATTCGCCAAGCATTGTGTCGTAGATAGCGCCATTGTACTTGAAGCCACTTTCCCACAGCCACATCAAGTCATGCTTTAGGTTGTGACCAACAAGCAGTGTGCAATCGTCTAACGTTTTCTGTACAGCGAGTTTGTTACTTCCGTCAGTGTCTTGTGCTTCTGCATGGTCAAAAGGCAACAGCAATCGTACAGTGTCGTCTAGGCTGCGAACACCAACCATTGTGAGTGTATTGGTTGGCTCATAAGGGTCCATGTGAAGCTTGCCACCACGCTCTGTAACAGTGTTCTCAACGTCGAGAATGTATATGGTCATGGCTTCCCTTCTTTGAGATAATCGGCATAACCTACTGCATAGCCATCTTCGTAGCCTTCTGTGAAACCATCTTTGTATATGCGCTGGGCAGTAAATTTAGTGATATTCTCGTACAAAGCTAGTAGCAACATGCCGTGCTGTGCTTCACTAAGATTGAAGCGTTGCATAAGCCAGTATGTTTCTTCTGACTTAAGCCATTCTGTAAACTTCCTGTCTCTCATGTTGTCTCCTTATGCTTCATTAAATTGTCTGCAAGAAGTTTAAGCTCTTCCGCCGTAGCGTTACTTTTTAACGTGTTTGCCTTGTGCGAGATAACCCATACGTTACCTTTTACATACCCCTTTGTAGCGTCCTTGCGATCTAGGCTAGGGGAATTAGGTGATCCACCAGCTTTAGTTGCTTCTTTGTCTAGTGGTATGTTTAATAGAGGGCATACATCAGGAATAACAATGTCTTCAACTTCTATGTTAAATTCTCTGCCATGCTTCTTAGCCCTCTTTCTTGCATCACAAAGCATATATAGCCGCTTAACATATTCTTTGTTACGTTCTCTCCACCTCTTGTTTGGTGTTTTCGTCTTGTCATATAAACATACATTACACACAAAGGTACGATCTACGTATGTGCTACCATTCTTGTGAGGTCGCAGCCTATCTTTTCTAAACTCAGCAAACGGTTTTACGCAGTTGCATACGGTACATTTTCTGTCTGTCATTTGTGCCTCCTCTGGCTACATGTAGTTTTACACAAAAGTTACCATAATGCAACTACTTTCCTAACGTTGGCAACTATGCCTTGTAGATACTGCGTTTGTAGTCAAGATCACAGTGGATAACGCCGTGCCAGCCACTGATCTTATTCTTGGCTACGTTGATGTGGCGCTGTGTATCCTCTTCTTCTTGGCCTTCTACAGGAACGTTCTTACTCAACAACAGCATAAGATCAGTCTCTGCTGCCTTGCCTGTCTTTGAACCTTCTAGCATAGATTGGTTAACAACTACCTTTCCTTCTGCTTCTGCACTAAGCTGCGACAACCACACGATAACACAGTTGTACTGCTTGGCAATGTTACGTGCTTGAATTGCTGCTGCTTTTAGGTACACATCAGATTTGTCGCTGATACGTGCTGCAGCTTTGTCAGCAATATCAACAACAACAATGTCAGGGCGGTAGTTTTTAACAGTAGACTCAATCCAATCCCAATCCTTATCCGTAATATCTTTCACGAAAATCTTATCCCGCACAGACTCATAGCGATGTGCTGCAAGTGCTGGGTTCTCTTTGATCTCCTCAAGTGTCATGTCAGATGCAGCGGTAAGGTAACGTGCACCAACCCGGTGATAGGATTCTTCGTTACACAGGATCATACACTTAGCTCCTTGATGGGCGAAACCACCAGCAGCAGCAACAATAGAGGCATGGAAGCTAGTCTTACCTACGTTACTACGAGCGCCTACCATAAGAAGGTGGCCACCACTGACGCCCTCGACACGACGAGCCAAAGAAGGAATATTAAACTTCCACTGAGTCTCTGTATCATTCATCTTAAGCAGAGTGTCAATAGACATGTCTTCCCACTCTACCTTCTGCACGGGCAGGAAATCGTCACCGTAGTAATGCAGAAGATTACGAATTGGCTCCAGTGAAGTGGATGCACCATTTACGTAGTCGAAACCAATGTTGGCAACCTTCTCACCAACTACCTGCTGGAACAAACGAGACATAACTTCTTCTGCAACTGGAACGCTCATTGGCTGTTCCTTAGCAATCTTTGTGAAAATGTCACGATATACCAGCTTGGTAGCGGTGGTCAGGGTGCTGTTGTGTGCGAAGAAGAGAGCTTCAATCTCAGAAGGTGTAACATCTTCGCCATAGGTTTCCATCGCATAATCAAGTGTCTGCTTGATCTTACGAATATCTTTAGTGAACAGTTCATCTGGGCAGCGAATGCCCTTGTGTGTGTCATAGAAGTCCTTCTGCATCAGTGTACGCAAAAGGGCAAATTCGCTACTCATTGTTAGTTCCTCTCTTTCAATCTGTGTTTGAGTGCATAGTGCAATCGTATCGCATCACGCATCAGTTCGCTGTTATCATTAACGCTCGCAAGATGATGTAGCACTCTATCTGTGTTGTGTAAAGCGTTAAGTAACGCTATTTCTACTTTTGTATCCATCGTAATGAAAAAGGTGTGACTTTTATGCCACACCTCTAAGCCTTACTTTACTTCGATGAATGGTACCGCAGTACCGGGGATCATAGACGTTGGCAAGACACCGTTCCAGCTTTCAGCTTTGGTAAGCTCAATAACTTGGGGGTTATCACGAAGAGCTTTACCACGTGCATTGATTACGGAAGCTTCTGCATCACCGCGTAGCTTGATAGCTTTGGCGTCTGCTTCTGCTTTGGCAACCTCTGCATCTGCAGCAGCCTTGGCTTGGGTCACAACAATCTCAGCTTGTACCTTCTCACGCTCAGCATTCTGCTTAAGCTTCTGCACTTCGACTTCTGCTTCCATTCGTGCTTTAACTGCACGTTCATAGCTGCTATCAAAGCTAATGTCTTCAATCTGTACAGACTCAATGATGATTGGCCCAACTACAGAGTTTTGCAGTGCCGTACCAATATCAGCTACAAGCTTACCACGATCTTGAATAGCAGAAGCTGCATTATATTTACCGAAGACATTCTTCACTTGGTCATATACTTGACGGTCTAGCAAGCGAGTCAACACACCTTCTTCGCCACCAAAGTCTGAGTAGATGTTTGCAACTTGATCTGCAGGGAAGCGATAGCTAACAGATACTTTAAGAGTAGCCACCTGTTGGTCACGAGAATAGGATGCTACTTCTTCGTAAACACGAGACTGCGACTGTGTGCTAATGTCAATGACGCTATCAATCAGTGGCATCTTGAAGCCAAGCCCCGGCTCAGCAGTACCAGTTACAGCACCATTGCGAGTAATGACACCACGATAACCTGCATCAACAGTGTACCAGCTTCCTCCTGCTACAGTCAAGCCAACAAGAGCTAGTGCAATAGCAAATGCTCCACCAATAACCAATCCAGTATCACTCATGTTTAGTCTCCTTCATTTTGTTTCTGTATTCTTCTAGCATTTCGTATTTGTGTTCTACTTCGTGTAGCTGCATCAAACGCTTAATGGTGATGTAAACACCCATTCCTACAATGAAGCCAAACACTAGCAGCCCAATTAAGGATAGCATCAGATTTCCTCCGTCTTACCTGTTACAGTTTTAGGCTTACGCACCCCTGTTTGCCACTGTGGTGTTACCAAGATTTTGTCACCGCTAAGCTGCATCATGAATGTTTGAACCTTTGGGTTACGTGCTGCAAGGCTGTTGATATTGATAACTTGCTGCGTTGTCAATACTACTTGTTGCATTACACACCTACCAGTGCTTTCCATGACACAGGGTACAGCGTCTTCATCTTGTCGCTGATCTGCTGTGCTACTAGCCGTGTCTCGTATTGTGTATCGTCTTTGAGGCGAAGGTTGCACATGGAAGCAAAAGCGTCTAGGCTCCCACTCCAGTACCATTCTGTGAACGTAGATTGTGGCAGAACCATACGGGCTTGCTCTGGCGCTACCCCTTTCACAAGAAGTTCTTCATATGTCTCAACAGCAATGAGGCAAGAGTCGATGTAAGGGTCTTCACTTCCGTCTTTACCATTTGTGCCATAGTAGGTTGTAATGTCAATAAGCTCAGTGCTAGAGCCTTGCTTCTTGTTAGCACTACGCCCACGCCACAGCTTGGGTACGTAAAACTCTGGTTCATCATCCACGTAACGACGAGAGATTTCATTCCAGCGTAGAAACTTGTGCTTCACAAGCTGTCGTGCTACGAAGATTGGAGCTTTGACATGGAACGAAGCAAAGGCATGACCAAAGGGGCTAATGTGATTGTGCTCAGCTAAGTACTTAATTAGCTTAGCGTCTTTGTCTGACAGCCGCTCTTCACCACAGGGTACTTTGTCGTAATCTACTTCCCACTCACTCTTCTTACCAAAGCTAACACGTGCTGCGTTAACTACGCTAAGGTCTGACCCCATGTGGTCGATATATGTTGCTACGATTTGTGTCATTGTGTCTCCTTATGCTACTACGTATTTAGTTACAGTTACTTCTTTAGGCACAACTTGAATAGCTGTCAAGCCCTCAACACCATTGTCTTGATATTCTGTTGATCCCCGTGACCACGATAAATACCAATATGTTTGTGTAGGCTTATGTAGTACTACTTTTTGGTAGTATGTGCTCCAACGCCCTTTGTCAGTAATAGACTCTTCTTCTACTGTAGTAAGATCATCATGACCTTCCCAAATAACGTCTGTGTCTAGCTCAAATGGTACTTCCATTAGTGGCACCCCACCATGTCACAGTTAGGCCAGTTCATACAACCAAGCGCCTCCCCTTCATCAAAATCCCTCCATTTAATGGCGTTCACATAATCCTCTTCTGCTTTAGCGTAGTTTTCCCACTTATCTACACCGTTTTCTACGTATACTTCTTTCCACAATAATGCATTTAAAAGCTCTTCATACCTCTTTGTTGGGATACTAACACGAGAAGTCTTGGCCATTAGAATAGCTCCTTCTTTAGCTCTTTGATTTTACTGAATGTGTAGCGCTGCAAGTCTTTGAAGTTGATCTTCGGTAGCTTGTGCTTCTTCACAATGTCCCACATTTCTTCTGTCACAAGATCG